>Ga0070689_100002528_pt1 | contig 11975 bp, 9 predicted proteins | sample KBSS23HmetaG_FD_64669 | JGI IMG/M metagenome (GOLD analysis project Ga0070689, IMG submission 64669) | Switchgrass rhizosphere microbial communities from Kellogg Biological Station, Michigan, USA - KBS S2-3H metaG | ecosystem: Host-associated > Plants > Roots > Rhizosphere ... | reverse complement strand
CGAGCGCCCACTACTGTCAGATAGCAGGGCCCATTTCTTCTATTTCATGCGAGAGCGCCCAAGACACGAGTCATTGGGCGCTCGTTTAAATCGCGCGTTAGCGCTCAAAGAGCCGAATTATCGGTTTCACCGGTTCGGATGCGGATGACGCGATCGATGTCCGTGATGAAGATCTTGCCGTCGCCAACCTTGCCGGTCTTGGCGGCCTTGAGAATGGCTTCGACTACTTGATCGACGAGGTCGCTGCGAACGGCAACTTCGATCTTGGTCTTGGGGACGAAGTCCACGACGTACTCAGCGCCGCGATAGAGCTCGGTATGGCCGCGCTGACGGCCGAAGCCCTTCACCTCCGTCACCGTCATGCCCGAAACGCCTATCTCGGACAGCGCCGCACGGACGTCGTCGAGTTTGAAAGGCTTGATGATGGCGGTGACCAATTTCATTTCTTTTCTCCCAATTCTTTAGTGCCAGTTCTTCTACAGAGAAGTCGGACGCCGACATCGGCGAGCCCTGATTGCAGTGCAGCTTCCGTGCCAGTATCCAGAAAGCTCAACATAGCGGCAATTTCGTTATTGGGCGTCCGCTTGGCGATTTTGCAGGCACTAATTTAGCGCGGTGGATTCTGATCTGCCCAACAATAGTGCGGCCCCCGCCTACTCTTATTAATACCGTGCTGGAGGGGGCGTCAGAGACGGCCAGACCGCAGCTGCTCGATCGCCCGGACGAGACCATCAAGTCCGTAGACATGATCGATCACCGGCTTCAGCAGGTCCGCGCCGACCGGCGCCTCGACGATTCGCATCCGATAGCCGTGCTCGACCTTTTCGTACAGCACCTTCCGGGTCACGGCCGGGGTCGCTGGCTTGCCAGCCAACAGCGCAGCGCCTGCTGGCTGACTCCGCCCAGCGAGAATTGCCAGGGCACCGCAAGGACCCGTAACAGCTCGATTCGCGGCATCATTCAGACTCCTCATGTTCGAACCCATTGTCATCATCGGCGCAGGACAGGCGGCGGCACAGGCTGTCGAGACCTTGCGAAAGCGCGGCCACCGCGCACCGATTGGCGTCATCGGCGACGAAAATCTGCTGCCGTACCAGCGGCCGCCGCTGTCGAAGAAATATCTCGCCGGCACGCTGGAGCGCGATCGGCTGCTGATCCGGCATGCGCAGCACTACGAAGAGCACGGCGTCGACCTGCTGCTGGGTTTCCCCGCAGTGCGCATCGACCGTGCGGCGCACCGGGTCGAAATCGCCGATGGATCTCACCTCCCCTACTCGCGACTGCTGCTGGCCACCGGCAGCCGGCCGCGAGCGCTGTCGGTGCCAGGTGCCGAACTCGCCGGCGTGCACTACCTGCGTACGGCGACGGACGTCGATCGCTTGCGTCGCGAGTTTCATCCGGGCCGGCATGCGGTGGTGATCGGTGGCGGCTACATCGGTCTGGAGGTGGCCGGCACGTGCCGGGAAGCGGGGCTGGACGTCACGGTGGTCGAGGCCTCCGACCGCGTGATGAGCCGGGTAGTTGCACCGGTAGTCTCGAATTTCTACCAGGAAGAACACGCGCGCCATGGCGTGAAGGTCCTCTGCGGCACGCGCGTCAGCGAGTTGTTAGCGACCGGAAAGTCCCGCGAGTCCGACTCGCCGCACTCGTCGCCAGGCAATGAACGCGTGGCTGCGGTCCGACTCCGGGACGGGCGCGAGATTGCGGCTGATTTCGTGCTGGTGGCCGTCGGCGTGGAACCAGCCGATGCGCTGGCGCGCGACGCGGGACTGCCCTGCGATGACGGCATCGTGGTCGACGAGTACTGCCGCACCGCGGATCCGGCGATCTGGGCGGCGGGCGATTGCGCGCGCCATCCGAGCCCGCACTACGGCGCGACGGTGCGCCTGGAATCCGTGGACAATGCTTTCGAGCAGGGCACCAGCGCCGCGCTCAACATGCTCGGAATAACTACCGTGCACGACAAGGTGCCGTGGTTCTGGTCCGACCAGTACGACCTCAAGCTGGTGATCGTCGGACTGTCGTACGGCTTCGACGACCTGGTGGTGCGCGGCGATCCGGGGTCGCGCGCGTTCTCAGTCTGTTACCTGAAGGGCGGCGAGCTGATCGCCGTCGAGAGCATCAATCACAACAAGGACCAGATGGCCGCGCGCAAGCTCATCCCGGCGCGCGCACGCCCGAACCGCGCGAAACTGGCGGACGACGCCATTGCGATGAAGGACTCGCTCTGAAGTGAGCGCGGCACGTCTGACGGCCCGCCGGAATGACAGGCGACGCCGGCACGTTTCCACTGCGGGACCGGCTGCGACTGCAGCACGAGCGGCAATGCAAGCAGTTGCCGCCAGTGCGACACCTGTACCTTGACCATCCGGGTGTTGTAGTTAGGCGCGGGATTGGCGATTCTTTCGAAGTCCACGTCACCTGCCAGCCGATAGGTTCCATCCAGCCTCACCAGATCCGGCAACGCAGTGGAATTCAGCCGTGGATATTGCGGGGCGGGTATCCTGACGACGGTTGCCGAGGCGAGCGACGGATTGCGGCAGGTGACGGCGATTTCCGGCGCCAGCTTCTCCAGTGTGTCCGGGCTGTCTTGCGCCTTGCTGCCGGAATCAAGAAAGTCGAAAAGCCACTTGCCGGCAACGTAGCGATTGCAATCGAGACGCACCGCGTCCGGTAGTTCGAGTCCGGACGCGCGCAAATTGTCGGACAGAGTCACCAGTTCAGCGGCAGCGATGCGACGCGAGGAGGCCTTCGGGCTGCGTGCTGCCAGTTCGCCGGCCGTCCCCTGGAGTGCCGGCAGAAGCCAGCGACCGACACCGGGATGATCTGGATTGAGAAAATGTTTCCCCGCGAGGCCATAGATCACCTGATCGAGGAAAGTCTCGTATGTATGCCCATAGCAACTTCCAGGGATCGAGCCGCACGAACCACCGAAGCCCGCGTGTGAATACGCATCCTGCTGACAATGCAGGGCGACACCCAGCGCGATCAATCTCCTGGCCTTCGCTCTGGGGTCGGCATGATCATCGGGCACTTCAGCAAAGTGGGCCGACATGACCTCGCGCACGTCCGCGGAAATCTGGCCTGCCCGTCCAGGAGTCTTGCTGAAACAGTGAAACCTCAGGTTCTTCTCCGCCTGGTGGAGAGAACTCGTGAATTCGCCGCCTGATGAGAGACCTGGAGTCGAATCGAATTCAAGAGCAGCGGTGGTGTCCTGGTTCTCGTCCATCGCCTGATCCGCGCTGGCTATCACCAGGGCATCGACTTGCGGCCACCCGGCAGCCCTGGCGAGCACATAGGTCGTCGAATAGTGAACATCCGCTTCGGCGGCCTGGGCGGCGCTGATTGCCTGAAGCGATACCACCAAACAGGCACAAAGGATTCCCTTCATTTATGCCACAACCTTGTAATTCTCGAACTACACGTATGTCTCCCGTGAATGCTCGAAGGTTCTCGATTCCGCGCAGGAACCGAAACGCCGGCTCGAGGTACGCACCGGGCGATTGCGATGATGGATTGTTAGGCGTGCCCTATGCTGCGTCCGGCAGCGGCACAATTGCGATGTTGCCGATGTGCGCCTTGGCGCTGGCCAGTGCCGCAGCGCGCGCGTCCGGACCGTAGCCGATCTTTTCCGCCCGCACGAAAGTCACGTCGCTGATGCCGATGAAGCCGAACAGGTGACGTAGATAGGGCTCCTGGAAATCCACCGCCATGGCCGGGCCTTCGCTGTACAGGCCGCCGCGACTCTCGATCACGATGACGCGCTTGCCGCCGAGCAGTCCTTTCGGACCCGCCTCCGAATAGGAGAAGGTCTCTCCGGCGCGCAGCACGTGATCGAACCATGCGCGCAGGCTGGTGGTGACACCGAAGTTGTACATCGGCGCGCCGATCACGATGGTGTCGGCCGCGCGCAGCTCGGCAATGAGCTCGTCGGACAACTGGCGTGCGCGCTGCTCAGCCAGCGTCGACGGAGTGCCTCGAACGCCATTGAGCGTCGCCACGCTCAGGTGGGGCACGGGGTCGGCGCCGAGGTCGCGACGCGCGACTTCCGCGAACGGATTGCTCTCCCGCAGCCGGGTGACGGTTTCTTCGACTAGGGTGCGGGACACCGAGCCCTCGCGGGCGGCGCTGCTGTTGATGACCAACAAGGACTTCATGGCGGACTCCTTTATCTGTTGCTTTGAATCCCTCGATGGCTGCATTCTCCGTTCCTGAATCTGTTTGAGTAGCCCCATGAACTGCGACTCGGTGTCGCACTTTCCGGAACGTGAACATGGAAATCGAGGATATTCAGGCCTTTGTGGCCGTCGCCGATGCCGGCGGGCTGACTCCCGCCGCCAGCCGCCTCGGGGTGAGCAAGTCCATCGTCAGCCGACGCATCGCGCGCCTGGAGAAATCGTTGCGCACCCGGCTGCTCGCGCGCACCACGCGCGGCACGTCGCTGACCGAGGCCGGTGCGACGTTTCGCGAACACGCCGCGCGCATTGCCAGCGAAGCCGACGCCGCGCGCGATGCGATTTCGCCGGATAGCAAGGTACGCGGGCGACTGCGGGTCGCGTTGCCGCTGTCATTCGGGGCGACGCATTTCGCACCGGTGCTCGCCGATCTCGCCAGTCGCCATCCCGATCTCGAGATCCAGTCCTCGTACAGCGACCGTCACGTGGACCTGGTGGCCGAAGGATTCGACGCCGCCATCCGGCTCGGCATGCTCGAAGATTCGAACCTGGTGGCGCGCCGCATCGCCACCTTCGGCGGCCGGCTCGTCGCCAGCCCCGCCTATCTACAGGCGCATGGCACGCCGCACACGCCGGAGGACCTGGCGGCGCATGTGGCGGTGAACCGTATCAACGACTACTGGCCGCTGATGCACGACGGCGTCGAGATCACGGTGCATCCGCGCGCGCGGTTCACGGCAGACAACGGCGCGGCGCTGGTGCCCGCGGCGCTTGCGGGGCTCGGTGTCGCGCTGCTGCCGGATTTCCTGATCGCCGAACACGTGGCGAGCGGCGGGCTGGTGGCGTTGATGCCTGACTACCCGATGCCCGAGGCCGGCGTCTACGTGGTGCGGCCGCCCGGCGGCAGCGCCTCGTACAAGGTGCGCGCGCTGATCGACATCATGGTGGAGAAATTCGGCGACAAGGGTTGTGCACCGGCTGAGGCTCCTCAGGCCGACTGAGACTGCGGACGCCAGCGCGCGAAAACTTTTTCCACGTTGCCCTGCGAACCCTCGAGGACGCCGTCCATGAGTTGCCGGCCCAGCTCGCGGTAGCTGTCGAACTGCAGCTCGCCGTAGAACTGGTTGGAGGTGGGCTGATCCGGGAAGTCGGGGTTGGTGCGCCAGTACCCGTACACATCGGCACCGAGCCGGGTGCGCATCAGCGCCTTGAGATACAGGATCTCGCCGTGGCTGCCGTCGGCGTACGTGACCCCGCCGACCAGATGCACGCGCTCGCGCAAGGAGTCTCCGTCGTGCACCAGCGCATCGGCGCACAGGTCCACTTCCGCGCCGAGATCGGCGCGCGCGCGTTGCACCGCCTGCCCGAGATCGGCCAGCGTGGCGCCCGGATCGGCGCCCGCATCGCTCACGATGATGTACCGGCAGCGGCGGCGCAGCAGCTCGTAGAGCCCGAGGTTCTCGAAGTGCCCGCCGTCGGCCAGATGGATCCGGTATTCCTTCTCGCTCAGGCCGATGCCCAGCATCTCGCGCAGCATCAGCTGGTACCACGCCGGCCAGCGATGCCGCCGCGGCTCGTAGCGCGGATTCGGCAGCCAGATTCCCAGCCGCACGTTGAGCAGGCCCATCAGGATGCTCACCGGCCGCGAACGGGTCGCGTAGGTGTCGGGATCCACGGCCGCGCCGGACACCGAGAACGCGGTAGATAGCGTGATCTCGCCGCGCACGTAACTCGAAGTGCGGCGATACCCCGTGGCGGTCGAGCCGCAATACAGCGGCGAGAGGATCATGTTCTCGCCGTTGCGCGCGCGCAGCCGCTCGTCGGTGGAGCTGGTGGTGTTCAGCGTCGTGTTCACCAGGTGCAGCGGGCCGCCCGATTCCGCGCGAATGTCGGTCAGGCGGAATTCGAGCGGGTGGCGCGGCGGCATCGCCTTGCCGGAAGGGTCGGCCACGTTCGGCATGAAGGCTTCGGCCAGCCGGCTGCGGTAGTAGCTGTGCATCGACACCGCATTGATGTCGCAGACCAGCGCCAGCAACAGCGAGGCCACGAGCCACACGCCGAACCCGGGCGAGAGCACGAGATTGGTGTGATTCGCCAGGTGGTACAGCGCCGTGAACAAGCCCGCCAGCAGCATGACCAGGCCGAGCATCGCCCAGGTGTTGGTGTTCGGGCCCTTCTTGCTGGCGCGCCAGAAAGAGAAAGCGGCAGTCGCGAGCGGCGCGATCCAGGTGCCGTTGCGCGTGAGCTCGGCGATGCCATCCATGCGGATCAGCGTCGCGGCCGTTTCCTCCACGCCGGCGAGCACCGGCAGCAGGCCGATGCCCAGCAGGCTCACGCCGCCGCCGAGCAGCTGCCCGAGACGGCGGCGCAGGCTCTCGCCCGCGCTCAGGCGCCGCAGCGGCGGCAGCACCGTGCTCAGCGCGAACAGCAGAGTGAACAATAGATAGAGGGCGAGCGCAGCGAGACCGCCGAGCGCGACCACCATGAAACCGTCGTGCGCATGCACCGGGCCAGCGCCCGGCATCTTCAGCTCCTCGGGCCATTCGAATTCGAACCAGTCGGCCGACGCCATGCGGATCAGCACCAGGAACAGCGGCACCAGCACGATCAGGTTCAGCAGCGTGCCGGAGAGAATGCTGGCGGCCAGCGTCCATCCCGACAGTCCCTTGCCGGTGATGAGATAGCGGCCGTGCGCGCGCAGCCAGTCGAGCACCGTGCCCCTGCCACTCGCGAGCGGCAGCCCGCCGAGCCGCGGCGAGGTGGCCGCCGCCACGTGCGCGCGCAGCCAGGTCAGGCACGAACCGATGTAACCGCCGCCCGAGACGGTGGATAGATAGTCGACGCGCGGCAGCAGGCCGCCGCGCGCCAACGCCTGCAACACGCCCATGTTGAACGCGGCGGAACGGATGCCGCCGCCCGACAGCGCCAGACCCACGAGCGGCGCATCAGCGCTGGCGACACCGGCCGCCGCGCGCCGCGTGCGGATCCACTCCTGCTCCGCCCGCTCGACGTCCTGGAAATTTTCGGTGTACTCCCGCGGTTCTCCGGAGCTCACGAGGCGGCACCGGGCAGCGCGCACTCGGGCGGCCGGAAGTCGCTCGGCGTCTCGGGCAGATCGCGATGCACCTTGAGGTATTCGATGATGTCGAAGCGTTGCGCGTCGGTGAGCTCGGGGCCGATGACGCCGCTGGGCAGAGGATTGGCCTTTGGATTCTCGAGATGCTTCGCCCAGGTCGCGGCATCCGCGGCGAACGCGTGGCCGGTGTTGTGGTTGCCCGGCTTGCTGGTGTCGAGCCAGAAGCCGTCGGCATCGCCATCGGCGTCGGGCTGCGTCACGTAACCCAGATTCTTCGGGTCGTACTCGCGCCGGCCGACGAAGAACTTCTTGTCGCGTTTGTCCGGCGGCAGCAGCATCTGGTAGACGCTCGGCACCGAGCCGTTGTGCAGGAACGGCGGCGTGGCCCAGACGCCCTCGAGCGGCCGCGGCTTGTAGCCGGCGATTTCCTGCGGCAGGTCCAGCGCGCCGTATCCCTCGAGGCATTGTTGCGTCGCGTAGTCGATCTTGTGCTCGGCGTAGTAGCGGTTCTTCACCATGATGCCGACGAGATTCAGCGCGACGCCTTCGCTCAACTGCTTCACGTCGAGACCCGCGAGCCGCTTGTCGATGGCCGCCTGGCCATGGCGCAGATCCCACAGCAGCAGTTTCAGGTGGCAGGTCTCACCGCAACCCAGGTAGTCCGCCGGCTTCTTGTCGATGTCAGGGACCGCCGGCAGCGGCGAGAACACCTTGGCGAGCGCCGCGTCGACGTCGCGAAACGCGGCTTCCGGCAGCGCCGCGGGGCCCGCGTCCGGGTCCGGCAAGGCCGATGCGACCGCGCTCAGCGGACCCGTTCCCGCCTCGCCTTCGCGCAGGCGGGCCAGTTCGCGGATGCGGAAGCGCGCATCGCGCACCAGCGCGCGGACCAGCAGCGGGCGCAGGGTATCGGCGAGCTCGGCATGGGTGAGCCCGGTGCTGGACAGATCGTAACGACGGTCGATGAAACGCTGCGCCGCGGTGGGATCGGTGCCGATGTGTTCGAGCGGGATCACCTCGATCCGCCACGCCGTTCCGGGAACCAGCTTGAGCGGCGCCGTGGCGAATTGGCGCGCGGGTTCCGCGACGTGTGGACCGTGGCATTCCTGGCAGCGTTCCTTGAACAACACCTCGCCGCGCGCGGCTTTGTCGCGATCGACCGCGCCGAGGATCTCCTCGGGCCAGGACGGCGGGCGCAACCTCTGCAGCGCGCCTTCGATGCGGTGCAATCCCGGGATGTCGACCGTGCTGCCGAAACGCTGCTCCGGCGGCAGAGGTTTTCCGTCGGCATCGAAGAACGGCGTGTTCGCGCCGACGCCCAGCGCCTCGCCGACGTTGCGCGCCAGGGGTTGCGCCACCGAGCCGTTGTACTGCACCCAGTCGAATTTCCAGATGTTCCACAGGTACGGGAAACTGACCGGCGCGTCGCCGTCCTGGTAGTTAGAGGACGTCAGGTGATCGCCGAACACGGTGTTGCCGATGCGTCCCAGCGCGTCGGTGCGGCCGAAGCCCTCGTGTACCGGGTACAGGCCGCGCAGCGGGTTGTTCTGCTGCGCCGCGAGGATGCCGTAGATCGTGGCGCGCAGCGATTTCGCCAGCTGCGCCTTGCCCTCGGGATAACGCGCGCCCAGCACCTTGTGCGCGAAGCGGTCGAATTTCCAGGGTGCAGTCGAAGTGCTGATGAGCGACGACAGCAGCAGCGGCGCGAAGTTGCCGCGCGATGTGTCGGTGAAGGCGTGCATGGCCTGGCCGCCATCGATGCGGATCGCCTTGGTGTGTCCGTTGACCGTGTGCTGGATCTCGCCGGTGTGGCAGGCGGCGCAGGTGATGTCGAGCACGTCCTCGCGGATGGTCGGATCGAAGTGCTTGGTGAATCCAACCGGTAGCTGGAAGGGATTCTCCGCGCTCGGCTCCGGGTCGACGACGAACCGCAGCTTGCGCAGGTGCATGGGATCGGCGAACCGTTCGGTCGAGAACGGCAGCTCGAGATTCACGAACCAGGAATAACGCAGCGCACCGCGGGTGGCACCCTGCGGAACGGACGTTCCCTGGGGGGTGTAATAATAGGTGCGGCGCAATTCGGAGTTCTGGCCGGTTCCCCAGCCCTGGTCGAGCCAGACGTATTCATCCACCGGTTCGAGCGCTGGTATTCCGTGCGCCGGCCACAGCACGAACCAGCAGAAAAAACCCACTGCCAGGACCACGGCGAGCGCCACCAGGCGCAGCGCCCACTTCAGCAATCGACGCATCGCGTTACTCCCTGCCCGATCTGTCGCATACTCCAATCGAAACTCAGGCGACAGGACGGCGATTGTGTACAGCCTCAGGGACGTTGCAACTATTTCGTGGATGCGTTGGCTGTTCGCCGTCGTCTTTGTTAGCTCTGCCGTGGCGGATTCCGGGGGATCGCCCGATGTCGCGGCGATGCTCGCCGACAAATCCGTGCAAGAGCAGTCGCTGACCTCGACCATCGAGCTGCTCGAAGACCGGGGTGGCGCGCTCACCATCGCCGATGTCAGCCGGTCTTCCTCGAATCTGGGATTCGTGGCAGGCACGCCCGAAAACACCAACATCGGCTTCTCGCACTCCGCGTGGTGGGTCCGCTTCACGCTGCGCAACAGTGCCGACACTCCGCGGCTCGTGTACCTGCGCCAGTCGTACCCGCTCATCGACTGGCTGGAGTTGTTCGAGCCGGATTCCGGCGGCTGGAAGATTCACTCCACCGGCGACCGGCGACCGTTCAGTTCGCGCGACGTGAACCACAAGGACTTCCTGTTCCCGATGAACGTAGCGCCGAACTCCGAGCGCACGTTCTATCTACGTTTCGCCTCCCAGGGTCCGATCGACATCAACCTTTCGCTGCTCGGCCCAAGTGTGCTCGCCCAGGAGCTCAGCAAGGAGCAGGTCGCGTACGGCGTGTATTTCGGCTGCGTGCTGATGCTGCTGGTGTGGAGCGGACTGGTGTTCGTCGCGGTGCGCGACAAGGCATTTCTCGCCTACTTCGCGTATGTCTGCGCCTTCGGCATCTACATGACGGTGAACACCGGCTTCGCCTTCCAGTACTTCTGGCCCGACAGCCCGCGCTGGGCGAACGCCGTGCTGATCGTGATGCTGAACCTCGCCATGATCGCCGCGCTGCATTTCTCGGTGACCATCCTGCGCGCGCGCGACTATGCGCCGACGCTGTACCGCATCGTGCAGGTGTTGCAGGTGCTCGGCGTCATCGGTCTCGCGCTGACGCCATTCATGTCGTACGCCTCTCTGGTGCGGCCGACGGCCTTGCTCGTGTTCCTGTCCGTGGCCGTCATGATCACGCTGGGCATCGTCTGCCTGCTGTCCGGATCGCGGCCGGCGCGTTTCTACGTGACGGCGTGGGGAGCCTTCCTCGCCGGCTCGGTGATCTTCCTGTTCAAGAACTTCGGCCTCGTGCCGCACACCTTCATGAGCCAGCACAGCTGGCAGGTCGGCGCGTTGCTCGAGATGCTGTTGCTGTCAATGACCCTCAGCAGCCGCATGAACGAGCTCAAGCACCAGAGCCGCACCGATCCGCTCACCTTGTTAGGCAACCGCCGGCACTTCGACGACCGGCTGCCGATCGAATTCGCGCTGGCGCGCGATTCGAGCCGGCACCTGTCGCTGCTGGTGCTCGACATCGACAACTTCAAGCCCTACAACGACAAGCACGGCCACCTGGCGGGCGACGAAGCGATCAAGATCGTGGGCGCCGCGCTGCGGCGCCACACGCGCAAGCCGGTGCTCGCCTGCCGCTACGGCGGCGACGAGTTCTGCGTGATCCTGCCGGCCACCGACGCCGAGACGGCCGCGGGCATCGCCGAGCGGCTGCGCACCAACGTCGCCCAGGCGCGCGCCGGCGACCTCGCCATCACGATTTCAATCGGTTACGCATCGGTGGCCGACGCGGTGTTCGAGTCGCACGAAAACCTGTTCGACGCCGCCGATGCCGCGCTGTATTCCGCCAAGCAGGCCGGCCGCAACCGGGTCGCCGAGTTCAAGGGTCGGCGGGCCGACGACCAGCGGCGCCGCACGTCGGATGCGGCGGACGCCACCGGCTGATCACGCTCACTTCTCCGGGCTGCGCGGCGTGATGCGCACGAAGCGCGACAGCGGAAACGAAACCAGCCACGCGATTGCCGCGAACAGCAGCATCTTGCCAGCCAGCGAATAGGCCAGCAGGAATTCCGGCCCGAGCAATTCACCGCCCGCGATACCCAGGGCGAACAACAATCCCCAGACCCAGGCGAAGACCCACAGCCATCGCGGTTTCACGCTCCAGCCGAGCCTTTGCAACGCGCTGCGCGCGATATACAGCGCGCCGCAGCACACCAGCCCGAGGATCAGCGCTTCGACCAGGTAGAACGCCAGGCGCGAAATCATGCGAGCTTGCTCTTGAGGTGGTCGGCCAGACGCAGCGCCAGTGCGACAATCGTCAGCGTTGGATTCGCCTGCCCGCCGGTCGGGAACACAGAGCTGCCCGCAACGTAGAGATTCGGGACCCCGAACACGCGACAGTCGGCGTCCACGACGCCTTTTTGTTCGGAGTCGGCCATGCGCGTCGTGCCCATGTGGTGCGCCACATCGCGCAGGTGACGCGTCCAGTCGGTCTGCGAATCGCTGAGCCAGAACGGGATGCTCATGCGTGCCTTGTAGAGCCGCGCCATCTCCGTGGCGACGGTGAGCACCAGCTGCTGCGTGCTGTGCCGATCGAG
>Ga0070689_100002527_pt1 | contig 11979 bp, 7 predicted proteins | sample KBSS23HmetaG_FD_64669 | JGI IMG/M metagenome (GOLD analysis project Ga0070689, IMG submission 64669) | Switchgrass rhizosphere microbial communities from Kellogg Biological Station, Michigan, USA - KBS S2-3H metaG | ecosystem: Host-associated > Plants > Roots > Rhizosphere ... | reverse complement strand
CGGACAAGCTCCCGGGCAAGCAGACCGTGGATACCTACACCGTAGACGTGCTGGAACCGGGCGCCTACGACGGCACCAGCGGCAAGGAAATCTACAACCCGACCAGTTTCAACAAGACCAGTGGCGCAGCTGGCCCGAACATGTACTGGCTCGCAGCAAAGTACGGCGGCTTCAATGACATCAACGGTGACGGCAAACCGGCCAACTTCCTGACCTGGCATACCAATTCCAGCACCGAAGCGGCCTTGAATCTGCGCCCGGACAACTACTTTCCGGGCAACCGTCCGGACTTGATCCAGCAGGGCCTGACGCAGATCTTCAACAAGGTTTCCACCTCGCCGCAGAGCGCAGCGGGTCCGGCGGTTACGGTCAGCCGCATCCTGACCAATATCCCGGTGAACGCAGCGCCGTATTACTCGCCGGTTTCCGGCTTCCCGATCTACTCCGTGAGCTACACGCCCTCGGTGTGGACGGGTGACATGACCGGCTACGTGGCCAGCGCCACTGTGCCCGGCTCGGTGACTCCGGTATCGGGCGGTCAGACCTGGAGTGCGCAGGGCAAGCTCGATGGCCTAGCCAAGGCCACGGGTACCACGGGTACCTTCGGCTGGGACTCGGGCCGCCGCATCATCACCTACAGCGGCAGCGCCGGCATCCCGTTCCGTTTCGCCAGCCTCGCCGCCAGCCAGCAAACGGCCGTGAAAAGCGCCGGGCTGTTGAATTACCTGCGAGGCGATTCAAGCGCAGAAGGTGTGACGTACCGCACGCGTACGCATGTGCTCGGTGACATCGTCCATTCCGAGGCCGTGTTGGTGCAGGGCGCGCAGTCGCCCAAGTACAGCGAGTCGTTCAACCCGGGCTATACCGCCTTCTCCACCAGCGTCAGCGGGCGTGCACCGGTGGTCTATGCCGGTGCGAACGACGGCATGATGCATGCCTTCGAAGCGGACTTCGTCATTCCCGCCACCGGCGCCACCAACCAGGTGACCGGCGGCGGCAGTGAGCTGTTTGCCTACGTTCCCAGCTTCACGTTCAACGGGCCGACCGCGGCGATGACCGATGGCCTTGCCGCGCTTTCCATCCTGAACGGCGTGACCGTGGATAGCAGCAGCAATTACCTCAGCTATACGCACCACTTCTACGTGGATGCGACGCCAACCGTGGCCGATATTGATTTCAACTATGTCGCTGCCACTCCTTTTGCCGCGCCGCCGACCAAGAGCACGGCCGCCAACGCCAACTGGCACACCATCTTGGTGGGTGGCATGGGCAAGGGCGGCAAGGGTTACTACGCGCTGGACGTGACGGCGGTGCCGTCGGCCATCGACGCCACCAGCAGTACTGCCACGGTCGAACAGGCCTTGGCCTCGCAGAAGGTACTGTGGGAGTTCACCGATACCGACATGGGCTTCTCGTATGGCGACCCGCTGATCGTCAAGACGCGCAAGTACGGCTGGGTGGTGCTGCTTACCTCGGGCTACAACAATTCGACCGGCAAGGGCCACCTGTATGTCGTGAACCCGGTCAACGGCAAGCTGCTGGAAAAATTCGACACCACGGCCGGCAGTCCGACCAGTCCTAGTGGCCTCGCACATGCCACCGGCTATACGCAAGACGTGACGGACAACACCGTCGAGCAGGTCTATGCAGGCGACTTGCTGGGTAACGTCTGGCGCTTCGATCTCTCCGGCGCCGGCACTGCCGCCTATCCCGCCCCGACGCAGATCGCCACGCTCGTCGATGCCAGCAGCAATCCCCAGCCCGTGACCACCTCGCCCCGCATCGAGCTGGACCCGACCGCCGACGACCTCAATACGCGCCGCTGGATCTTCATCGGCACCGGTCAGGCATTGGATGCCAGCGACCTGACCAGTACGCAGAAGCAGACCATGTACGCCATTCGCGATGGCAGCGGCTCAACGCCGTGGACCACGGGCTGGCCGGTGTCCCGAAACACGTCAACCATGCACCAGGTCACGGACCTCACCAAGGGCGTGACCGTGCTGGATACCGATGCCGGCTGGTTCTACGACCTCACTGGCTCAGCGGGCACCAACGGCGGCACGGAACGCATCGTTGTGGATCCCGATGCGGCAGCCGGCATCTACACGCTTACATGGGCCACCATGACGCCGACGTCCAACCCGTGCACGCTCGCCGGCAATATCTATGCCGTGAGCTTCGGAACCGGCGCCTCCGTGCTGGTGGATAGTGCAGGCAACTCCATGGCCTACCTGCAAGTGCAGTCGGCACCCACCAAAATCGAACAGGTACAACTGCCCGGCTCGTCGACGTTGGCCCTACTCTACGGCCAGTCCAGTGGCCCGCCGCAGATAGCGCAGATGCGGGGCGGCCAAAACCCCAACACGCCTCAACGCGTCAACTGGCGAGAGATCCTCTCCAACTGATCACCAAGAAAACCCGGCCCAGGCCGGGTTTTCTGCTTCTGGCCTCGGCGCAAACCGCTTTCGCTAGGCATCCACAACCACTGAGCGGATAATCGACGGTCCTTGCAACTAGCAGGCCCCTATTCCCGATGTTCGTACCCGGTCAACGTTGGATCTCCACCGCCGAGCCTGAGCTTGGCCTTGGCACTGTGCTGCGCGTCGAAGGGCGTGGGGTGCAGGTGCTGTTTGCCAAGGCGGGGGTGCTGCGGCCTTACGCGGTGGACTCGGCGCCGCTGGTGCGCGCCGAATTCCGCCCTGGCCAGCGCGTGGCGGGCAAGGGCCTGGCGTTTCTGGTCGAGCGGGTGGAAGTACGGGAAGACCTGCTGGTCTATCGCGGCGAAGGCCGCGAGCTGGAAGAAGGCCAGCTCGACGACGAACAGAGCGTCAGCCAGGCCGATGACCGCCTGATCGGCGGTCGTACCGACCCCGTCTCCCACTTCGAACTGCGCCTGGAAGGCCTCAAGCGCCGTGCCGAGGCGCGCCGCTCGCCGGCTTGGGGCCTGGGTGCATCGCGCATCGGGCTGGTGCCGCATCAGTTGCGCGTGGCGGGCATCGCCTCGTCGCGCCGCCCTCCCCGCGTGCTGCTCGCCGATGAAGTGGGCCTGGGCAAGACCATCGAGGCCGGCATGATCATTGCCCGCCAGCTGGCCACCGGCCGCGCCGGGCGCGTGCTGGTGCTGCTGCCCGATACGCTGGTCTACCAGTGGTTCGTGGAGCTGCTGCGCCGCTTCAACCTGAGTTTCTCCATTTACGACGAGGAACGCTGCGAGTCGCTGGAACAAGGCGGCGACACCTCCAATCCGTTCGAGGACGAGCAGCTCGTCATCGCCGACTTCACCTTCCTGGAGCAATCCCCCAAGCGCGCACAGCAGTTGCTCGACGCCCATTGGGACCTGCTGGTGGTCGATGAAGCCCACCACCTTGCCTGGGCACCCGACGCACCCAGCCCGCGTTACACGCTGGTGGACCAGCTTGCGGCGGCCACGCCGGGCGTGATCCTGCTCACCGCCACGCCGGAACAGCTCGGCCGCAGCGGTCATTTCGCCCGCCTGCGCCTGCTCGATCCGCAGCGCTATCACGATCTGGACGTCTATCTGGCCGAGTCGGACCGGTTCCACAATCTGTCGAAGATTGCCGACCGTCTGCTGGATGGAAAGGCGCTCGACGAGGCACAGCTGGCCACGCTGCGCGACGCCTTTGCGGGCGACGATGCGCTGCAGGCGCACCTGGTCGACACCACCAAGCCGGATCACGCACGCGAGATCCTCGCCGCGCTGATCGATCGCCACGGCACCGGCCGTGCGATGTTCCGCAATCGCCGCGCCAGCATCGGCGGCTTTCCCAAGCGCGCGCCGGTATGGCACCTGATCGACAAGGACATGCTGGGCGACGAGGCACGACAGGCGCTGCTCGGTGAGTTCCACGCCGATATCCAACAGCCTTCGCCGACCATCGAGATCGACTACGGCAGCGACCCGCGCATCGATGCGTTGGTGGCTTTGCTCGATGCACATCCGCAGGACAAGTTTCTGCTGATCTGCCGCAGCCAGGCCAAGGTGTTGGCGCTGGAAGAAGCACTGCGCACCAAGAGCGGCGTGGGCGTGGCGCGTTTCCACGAAGGCCTGGGCATCGTGCAGCGCGATCGCAACGCGGCCTATTTCGCGCAGCCCGATGGGGCGCGCTTGCTGTTGTGTTCGGAAATCGGCTCGGAAGGACGCAACTTTCAGTTCGCCCATCGCCTGGTGTTGTGGGACTTGCCGCTGGATCCGGATCTGCTGGAACAGCGCATCGGCCGCCTCGACCGCATCGGCCAGAAGCACGACATCAGTATCCATGTGCTCGCCGTGGCCGATAGCGCGCAGCATGTGCTCGCCCGTTGGTACGACGAAGGCGTGGACGCGTTCCGCTCCAGCCCGGCCGACGGCCGCGAGCTGCTGCGCCGCTTTGGCGATGCGCTGTCGCGTCTGGCCAGCGAGCACGCGCGCGGCGACGACAATCGCGACCAGGAACTCGACGTGCTGCTCGCGGAAACGCGTGGCGCACACGAGGAAATGGCTGCACTGATCCGCGATGGCCGCGACCACTTGCTGGAACTCGCCGCCAGCCGCGACCTGCATGCCGACGAACTGGCGCAGGCGTTCACCCGCGAGGACAACGATCCGAGCCGCGACGCCTTCATCCAGGGCTTGCTGGAACGCTTCGGCATTCACGCCGAAGAGTTGGGCGGCAAGGTGTTGCTGCTCGACCCGCAGTACCTGTCCACCGATGCCCTGCCCGGATTCGCCGAAGGTCCGCAGGCCGTCACGTTCGCCCGCGACGTGGCGCTGGCGCGCGAAGAGCTGCCGCTGCTGCGCCTGGATCACCCGATGGTGTTGGGCGCGCTCGACCTCACGCTATCCAACGAACAGGGCAACGCAGCCTTCCTCGTCGACGACGCCTTGCCGCCGCGCAGCGCATTGCTGCAAAGCGTGTTCCTGATCGAATGCGTGGCCGACCGCAAGCTCGATGCCGAACGCTTCCTGCCGCCGCAACCGATCGTCGTCACCATCGATACGCGACTGACCGAGCGAGCGGATTTCCGTCCCAGCGACGTTGGCCTGCGCAAGGCCGCGGACCGCACCATCGAAGTGGCGCGCTACCGCAAGTTCCTCGCCAAGCTGGTACCGCCGATGCTGGAGAAGGCGGAAGCCATTGCCAGCGAACGCGCCAAGGCGAATGTCGATGAAGCCGTGGCGCTGGCCACTGACACGCTCGATGCCGAGCTGTCGCGCCTGCTGGCCCTGCGCGCCGTCAACCCGGCCATCAACGAAGCGGAAGTGGTGGCCATCACCGACGAGCGCACGGCGCTGCTCAAGGCGTTGCCGGGAGCCCGCTTGCGGCTCGACGCAGTGCGCTTCGTGGTGAGTCCGGACTTCCTCGCACTGCGATAAACCGCGCGGCCACGCCCTGGATGAACTAGGGCGTGGTCTGGTCCAAAGCGAAGGCCACGGCTGCCTGGGCATGCAAGGCAGCGGTGTCGAACAACGGCAGCGGCACGTCGTGCTGGCCGAGCAGCAGGCCGATCTCGGTGCAGCCGAGAATCACCCCTTGAGCCCCGGCCATCGTCGCCTCGCTGATGATGGCGCGAAAAGCAGCGCGTGACACGTCGCTGATCACACCCGCGCACAATTCCTCGAAGATGACGCGATGAACCTCGGCACGCTGCGGCTCGGAAGGGAGCAGGCAATGCACGCCAAACTTTTGCTCCAGGCGCGAGCGATAGAAGTCGTCGTTCATGGTGAAGGCGGTGCCCAGCAACAGCACCGAACGCAAACCGCGTTCGGCAATGGCCGCACCCGTGGGATCGGCAATATGGATGAACGGCAACGCCGTCGCCGAGGTGACCGCATCGGCCACTTTGTGCATGGTGTTGGTGGCCAGCACGATGCATTCGGCGCCACCCGCCTCCAGCCGACGCGCCGACGCTGCCAGCGCCGCGCCTGCCGCAGCCCAGTTGCCCTCGCGCTGCCAGGCCACCACTTCGCTGAAATCGACGCTGTCGAGCAGGAGCCTGGCCGAATGCAACGGGCCGCACCGATCGCGGATGCCGCGGTTGATCCACTGGTAATAGAGCACGCTGGATTCCCAGCTCATGCCGCCGATCAATCCGATGGTTCGCACGCGAAGACTCCTGGAGGTGCGGCGAAAGCCGCGCCCAAGTCTAGCTTTGCGCTGCAAGCTCCATGCGTCCTTCCACCTGGAAAAGGCGGTAGGTGATCGCCAACACGGCAACCCAGCTTGCGCCGATATAGAGCGCCACGCGGGTATCCAGACTCACCCCCAGCATCACCACCACGAAGCCGAGGAAGGCCAGGCAGACGATGCCGCTGAGAGGCCACCAGCGCAGGCGGAAACCCGAGGGCGCTTCGCCTCGTGCGCGCAGCTGGCGACGGAAGCTGTAGTGCGCCAGCAGCACCATCGTCCAGGTCCACACGGTATTGAACGAGAGGATCGACATCATCATGCCGAACACCTTGGCCGGCACCAGGTAATTGAGCAACACGGCCAACAGCAGTACGGCCAGCGTCACCAGGATCGAGCGCACCGGCACGCCCTGCTCGTTCACTTTGCTCAGCGCGGCCGGCGCCTGTCCCTTGCAGGCCAGGCTGTACAACATGCGGCTGCCGCTGAAGGTGGTGCAGTTGAAGCCTGAGAGTGCCGCCGTGATCACCACGAAGTTGATCAACCCGGCCGCCTGCGGAATACCCAGCTTGGCGAAGGTAGTGACGAACGGACTGCCATGCTCGCCCAGGCCGTTCCACGGATAGATGGCCATGATCACGAACAGCGCGCCCACGTAGAAGATCAGGATGCGCCACAACACCGAATTGACCGCACGCGGAATCGTGCGCTCGGGCTGCGCTGCTTCGCCCGCGGCAATGCCCACGGTTTCCACGCCGCCGAAGGAGAACACCACCACGGGTAATGCCAGCACCATGCCGAGCAGACCGTGCGGAAACCAGCCGCCGTTCGACCACAGGTTCGACAGCCCGGTCGGCTTCCCGCCGTTGCCCCAGCCGACGAAAATGATGGCGAGGCCGCCGGCGATCATCGCCAGCACGGTGAGCACTTTCACCAGGGTGAACCAGAACTCCATCTCGCCGTAGATCTTCACGGTGAGCAGGTTCAGGCCGCCGATCATCACCACGCTGCCAAGCACCCAGATCCACCGCGGCCAATCGGGAAACCACTCGTGCATGTACGCGCCAACGGCGGTGGCTTCGGCCATGCCCACGCCCACCATCAGCAGCCAGTAATTCCAGCCGGTGACGAAGCCCGCAAACGGACCGAGATAGCGCTGTGCGTAGACACTGAAGGAACCGGCGACCGGATCGCGCACGGTCATCTCGCCCAGCGCGCGCATGATGATGAAGATCATCACGCCACCGAACAGATAAGCGAACAACACCGACGGTCCGGCCAGCTTGATCGCATCGGCCGAGCCGAGGAACAGGCCCGCGCCAATGGCCATGCCGAGCGCCATGAACGTAATGTGGCGCGACGTCAGTCGACGCTGAAGATGCTGGGTCATGGAAGCGGCCGAAAGACGAGGACTGCAGCGATCAACGGTAGAGACGACGCTGCGGCTTGATGGGGAGCTTGCCCCGCCAGTACTGGATCAGCACGAAGCCACCGAGCATGCCGCCCAGATGCGCGAAGTGCGCGACGCCCGCCTGCGTGCCGGTGACGCCCATGAAAAGCTCGGCCAGGCCGTAAAGCGTGACGAATACCCATGCCGAAATCGGAATCGGCAGGAAGATCAGCATCATCTTCTCGTGCGGGAACAGCATGCCGAACGCCAGCAGGATGCCGAAGATGGCGCCCGACGCACCCAGCGTCGGATAGAAACCACCGGTAAACCATTGCACTACCATCAACTGGGCGAGCGCAGCGATCAACAGGCAAACGAAGTAGTAGACGATGAAATTGCGCGCGCCGAACACCCGCTCGATCTGGCCGCCAAACATGAAGAGCGCCAGCATGTTCGAGAACAGATGGGTCAGGCTGCCGTGCATGAAGGCATAGCTGACCAGCTGCCAGGGACGAAAACCCACCGACACCAGCCCCTGCGCGCCCTCGGCGACCTGATCCGGGCCCCACGGCCAAAGCGCGAAGTAGGTCAGCAGCGTTTCGCCCATCACCTGTTGCAAGAGGTACACCGCCACGTTGGCGATCAGCAGGTTGCGGGTGACGGGAGGAAGGTCAAACGGCATATCGGGGAAAATCCGCGAGGTGATCTGCCCAAGCGTAACCGTAGCCGCCCAGCACCGCCACGGCCGTCCGGCCTAGAGCCGGTCGAACCGGAAGCCAAGGTGGCGAGCGGCGTCGCTTTGCCTGGGGTAAAAACGATTTCCCAACACGGGGTTCATGCCCAGACAGGCAGCCCTTCCGCTGCAATAACGATCATCGCCATAGAATGTCGCCATGACCACTGCGCCCCGCCATGTCCTGCTTGCCGGTGCCACCGGGCTCACCGGGCAGAAGCTGCTCGCGCTGCTGCTGGCGGACGACAGCGTGGCGCACGTATACGCACCGACGCGCCGTCCATTGCCACCCCATCCCAAGCTGGAGAACCCGGTGGGCATGGTCAGCCACCTGGTCGCGCAGCTGCATGGGCAGGCGGACACCGTGTTCTGCTGCCTGGGCACCACCATTCGGCAGGCCGGGTCGCGCGAAGCGTTTCGCATGGTGGACTACGACCTGCCGCTGTCGCTGGGCAAACATGCGCGCGCCCTGGGCGCCAGCCACTATCTGGTGATCAGCGCACTGGGCGCGGAGCCTTCTTCGCGGCTGTTCTACAACCGCACCAAGGGCGAGCTCGAACTCGCGCTGCAGAAGCAGGAATGGCCACGGCTCACCATCGTGCGGCCTTCGTTGCTGCTCGGTTCTCGCCACAAGCCGCGCATGGGCGAGATCTTCGCCGCACCGTTCTCACGCGTCCTGCCCGGCCGCTGGCGCGGCATCGAGGCCGGCACCGTGGCCACCGCCATGTGGCGTCTGGCCAAGGCCCCAGGAAGCGGTCTCCGCATCGTCCCGTCGGACGAGCTTCAGCAACTCGGCAGTTAACGGCCAGGCCTCATGCGCAGGCATAAAAAAAGGCCGCCCATTGGGCGGCCTTTGACTGACGGTGACGTCGAAATCAGCTGCGAGCCAGCGCACCCGGGCGCTTGGCGCCGGCGAAACGCTGCGCCCAATAGGACTGGTCCAGGCTGTCCACGCGCACGGTCTTGCCGCGCGAGGGCGAATGGATGAACTGGCCGTTGGCGATGTAGATGCCCACGTGCGAGACGCGGCCCTGGCCGCGCTTGCCGGCGGTGCGGAAGAACACGAGGTCGCCCGGCTTCATGTCGCCGCGGTTGACGTTGAGGCCCGCCACGAACTGCGACGCGGAGTTGGTCGGCAACTCAAGGCCGACCGCATGGGCAAACACATAGCGGACAAAGCCACTGCAATCGAAACCCGTCGACGGATCGTGGCCGCCGCGCACGTAACGGATGTCACGCAGCTGCATGGCCATGCCGATCAGGGTCTTGCGCAGATCGGAGGTGTCGTTGGCGAGGGCGGCAACGGCGCTGACGCCGCTATCGGGCATGCCGTCGCCATCGGCGTCGTCTTCGTCGACCGCGCCGGCCGACTTGTCGGCGGCGGCGGCAGCCTTGGCGGCGAGCTGGGCGGGAGCGGCGGACTGGGCGAGCATGGCGGCCGGCGAGAACAGCGACAGCTGGCCCATCAGATTCGGTGTGACGGTGGCCGAGGACGGCGCGGTGGCCGGAGTGGCGGTAAGCGGTTCAGCGAAAAGCGGAAGGGACGTAAGCAGTGCACCAGCAAGCGCAGCAGCGGCGAAAATTCGCTTCGTTGGCATGTGGGACAAATCCCTTTGCAGTTCGTGAGTTAGACCGTCAGCCAGAGGTGGACGGGCCGTGATGGAGTCGTGAACTTAGCAAAGAGATCTAGATCGTTTGTTCGGACGCGGTTAACTGTACCCCGTCGTTTCGAAATCTGGCACGGCCTATGCTTGGGATCTCCCGAGTGATAAATGACTGATTTCTAAATGAAAGCTGTGTCAAATTGGTTACATATTGATCAATTAGTGAACTAATTATTCAATTTGGTACCGTACGTTTTTGGGATCTGTCTCACACCGAAAATGGCTGTACCGACACGGATTTCGGTCGCGCCCTCGGCGATGGCGAGCGGGAAATCGCCGCTCATGCCCATGGAAAGTCGTGCCAAATCATGGCCCTGATCCTGTCCGGCATCGCGCAGATGACGCAACTGGCGGAAGCAGGCCCGCACCGCTTCGGCGTCATCCGACTGCACCGCCAGTGTCATCAGGCCGCGCACACGAAGTCGGTCGTAGCCGCGCAGCGCGTGAAGGAAAGACGACAGCTGATCGGCAGGCAGGCCGTGCTTGCTGTCCTCCGGCGAGGTTTTCACCTCGATCAGCACGTCCAGCGAGCGATCCTCGATCTCCAGCCGCCGCTGCAGCGCATCGGCCAGCTCCAGCCGGTCCAGCGACTGCACTTCGCTGGCCAGCCGCGCCACGTCCTTGGCCTTGTTGGTCTGCAGGTGGCCGATGACCACCCACTCGATCGACTCGCCGGCCAGCGCCTCGGACTTGCTGCGGATCTCCTGCACCTTGTTCTCGCCAAAGCGATGCAGGCCCAATGCCATCGCGGCGCGTACCACCTCGGGACCGAACGTCTTGCTCACCGGAAGAATCGACACCTCGCCCGGCTCACGCCCCGCCGCACGGCACGCCGCATCGACGCGCTCGCGCACGGCCGCCCAGTTGTGGGCGAGATAGGCGTAATCGTTGGTTGGATCGGACATGGCTGCCCCTGGCTGAGCCCGAACGGACCGATCCGGTCGCTACCGGCATCCAGCACGGGCAGAAAACGCGTCGCCTCGGCCAGCAGCCGAGGCGACGATCACGTTTAGGCCTTGGCGCCCTGCGCGTAGTGATGGGCGACCACGTCGGCCACCACCATCGACACCTTCTTGCCGGTGGGGATATGCAGGAATTCGTTCGGGCCATGCGCATTCGAATGCGGGCCGAGCACGCCAGTGATCAGGAACTGTGCCTTCGGGAACTTCTCGCCCAGCATGCCCATGAAGGGAATGCTGCCGCCCTCGCCCATATACGCAGCGGGTGCGCCGAAATAGGTTTCCGAGGCCTTGGCCACGGCCTCTTCCAGCCACGACGACAGCTGCGGCGCATTCCAGCCGCTGCCATCCTTCTCGAGCTTGAAGGTGACCTTGGCGCCGTACGGCGGATCCTTTTCCAGCAACTGCTTGACCAACTGGCCTGCCTTGGCGCCCGACAAGGTCGGCGGCACGCGCAGGCTGAGCTTCACCGAGGTCTTCGGACGCAGCACGTTGCCCGCGCTCTCCAGCGGCGGCATACCGTCGACGCCGGTCACCGCCAGTTGCGGACGCCAGGTGCGGTTGAGCACCAGTTCGGTCAGGTCTTCGGTGACCGGATGCATGCCGGCCACGAACGGGAACTTGTCGTAGATCGCGGTGCCCAGCACCTCGGCCGATTTCTTGGCCTGGTCGATGCGCTGCTGCGGAATGTCCACGTACAGTTCCTTCGGCTTGATCGTGCCGGTTTCCTGATCTTCCAGGCGGCTCAGCAGCTCGCGCAGGATGCGGAAGCTGGAGGGCACCACGCCGGAGGCGTCGCCGGAATGCACGCCCTCTTCCAGCACCTGCACGGTCAACTCGCCGCCGGTCATGCCGCGCAGCGAGGTGGTGAGCCACAACTGCTCGTAGTTGCCGCAACCCGAATCCAGGCACACCACCAGCGATGGGTTGCCGATGCGTTCGGCCAGGTGATCCACGTAGTACGGCAGGTCGTAGCTGCCCGACTCTTCGCAGGCTTCGATCAGCACCACGCAACGCGCGTGCGGCACGCCCTGCTCATGCAGCGCCAGCAGCGCGGCCAGCGAACCGAAGATCGCGTAGCCGTCGTCGGCGCCGCCGCGGCCGT
>Ga0070689_100002526_pt1 | contig 11979 bp, 11 predicted proteins | sample KBSS23HmetaG_FD_64669 | JGI IMG/M metagenome (GOLD analysis project Ga0070689, IMG submission 64669) | Switchgrass rhizosphere microbial communities from Kellogg Biological Station, Michigan, USA - KBS S2-3H metaG | ecosystem: Host-associated > Plants > Roots > Rhizosphere ... | reverse complement strand
GACGACGCTCGAGCCGCCGTACGAGACGAACGGCAGCGTGATGCCGGTCAGCGGCACGATGCGCAGGACGCCGCCGACGATGATGAACGTCTGCAGGGCGAAGCCGAACGTGAGCCCCGCGGCGAGGAGCTTCGAGAACCCGTCGTGGGCAACGAGCGCGACGCGCATCCCGCGCGCGACGAGCGCGAGGAACAGGAGCAGCACCGCCGCCGCGCCGATCAGGCCCAGCTCCTGCGCGATGGCCGAGTAGACGAAGTCGGTCTGGAGGTACGGGATCAGCGGCGTCCCGTCGACCGTCTCGAACGTCCCACGGCCGATTCCGGTGCCGCCGTAGCCGCCGTTCGCGATCGAGTACAGGCTCTTTACGAGCTGGTACGAGTCGCAGTTCTGGCGGTACTCGAGCAGGCCGTTGATCGAGCAGTGGACCTTCTCGTCGGTCCACGGCTGCAGCCAGACCGTGACGCGCTGCTGGACGCGGGACAGTGAGTCGTAGAGGAGCGCCGACCCGCCCGCGAAGAGCGCGAGGCCGGCGAGGACGAAGGACAGGCGGCCGGTTGCCGCGTACACCATCGCGAGGAAGATCCCGAAGTTGAGGAGCGCGGAGCCGAGGTCGCTCGTCTGGACGAGCACGAGCATGGCGGCGCCCCAGATCGCGAGAAGCGGCCCGAAGTCCTTGAGCCGCCCGCGCGCGAGGGCCTCGCGCTTGTCGCGGAGGTAGCCCGCAAGGAAGATGACGAGGAAGATCTTCGCGATCTCGCCCGGCTGGAACCGCAGCGGCCCGATGTCGACCCAGAGCTTGACGCCGTTGACGCGCTGCCCGAGACCCGGCACCGAAGGGAGCATCAGGAGCACGATCGCCGAGATCCCGAAGACGTACTTGTAGCGCTCGAGGACGCGGTAGTCGTAGCGCAGCCAGAAGAGCACGAGCGCGAAGGCGGCGACCCCGACCGCGATCCAGACGAGCTGGCGACGGCCGTCCCCGGGTTCGATCCGGTAGACGAAGACGAGCCCGATCGCAGAGATGAGCGCGACGAGCGGCAGCAGGGTCGGGTCGGCATCGGGCACGGTCCAGCGCGCGACGACGTGGGCGACGAGGAAGATCCCGCCCAGCAGAGCCGCCCAGGGCAGCCAGCCGTAGTCGACCGTCGCAAGCCCGGAGATCCAAGCGCTCGCGAAAGCCGTCGACGCGACGAGGCCCGCCAGGAGCAGCGTCGCGAGCTCGCGGTTTCGCGCGCTCATCGCAGGAAGGTCCACCAGATCGCCAGGGCCGCGACCGCGAGGATCGCGAGGATCAGGAGCAGCGCCGGCCAGCGGCTGCCCTTGCCCGCGCCGTGCCGCTGGACGCCGTCGAGCGCGGACTCCGAGGTGACGTCGTCGGGCCCTGCGGTGGGCGCCCCCTCGTGCCGAGCGTCCGGCGCGGCGGGCGTGGTCGCGCGCGGCGTCCCCTGGATCACCTCGAAGACGACCACGGTGACGTTGTCCTCGCCGCCCGCGGCATTGGCCGCGCGGACGAGCGTCTCCGCGGCCTGATACGGGTCGAGATCGGAATCCCCGAGCAGGCGGGCGATGTCGTCGTCGCGCACCATGGCGCTCAGCCCGTCCGAGCACAGCAGGATGAGATCACCCGGCGCGAGCTCGAGGGTGCGCGTGTCGACCTCGACCTCCGCCTCGGTGCCGAGCGCGCGGGTGATCACGGAGCGGTGGGGATGGACGGCCGCCTCGGCCTCGGTCAGCCGACCCGTGCGGACGAGCTCGGCGACGAGCGAGTGGTCCGTCGTCAGCTGCTCGAGCACGCCCTCCCGGTAGCGGTAGCCGCGCGAGTCGCCGACGTGCGCGAGCGTCAGCGTGCCCGCGTGCTCGTCGACCAACGCCACGGTGGCGGTCGTCCCCATGCCTGCGACTGCCGGATCGGTGAGCGACCGCTCGAAGATCCGCGCGTTGGCCGCGCGCACGGCGCTCGCGACGGCTTCCGCGTCCCCGGCCCCTGCCCCTGCCTCCTCGATGGCTGCGGCCGCGAGTCCGGACGCGAGCTCGCCCGCCTGCGCGCCTCCCATCCCGTCGGCGATCGCGAAGAGCGGCGGCTCGCACACGAACGCGTCCTCGTTGCGCCGCCGCCGGCGTCCCGTGTCGGTGACCCCGGCCGCGCGTCCGACGATCATGCGCGGGCCTCCACGAGCAGGTCCGTGTGCCCGATCCGGATGACGTCGCCCGGCTGCAGGAGCCGCGCGCTCGTCACACGCGCGCCGTTCACGAACGTGCCGTTCGTCGAGCCCGCGTCCTCGACCCAGAGGCCGTCCGTCCGGCTGTCGATCGTCGCATGGCGGCTCGAGACGGTCGTGTCGGCATCGAGGCGGATGGTGCTCTCGACCGCCCGCCCGACGAGGGCGCTGTTGGTGAGCTCGATCGCGGTACCGGGCTGGAGCGCCGGGCTCTGCAGCACGACGACGCGCCGCGCGGCGCTGATGCCGGCCGCGGCACGAAGAGCGGCTGCGTCGGCCGCCGGGATGACGATGCTCTCCTGCGGCGCCCCCGCAGACAGCCCTCGCGTCGCCGAGCGGACGACGAGCCAGACGAACAGGTAGAGCAGCACGAGGAACGCGACCTTGAGGCCGAGCAGGGCCTCGTCGACCGTGACGGCCATGGTCACCGCAGCGAGCGTCCGAAGACGAGCTCGGTGCCGCCGATCGTGATGCGGTCGCCGTCGTCGAGCCGCTTGCGTCCCGAGACCCGCCGACCGTTGACCTCGGTGCCGTTCGTCGAGCCGAGGTCCGCGACGACCCACGTCGTCGGCCCGTCCTGGACGAGCTCGAAGTGGCGGCGGGAGACGTTCCCGTCGTCGACCCGCACGTCGCACTCGCGCGACCGCCCCACGACGAGCTTCCCCGTCGTGACCGGGATCGTCCTGCCGTCGACGGTCAGCGTGACGCGTTCCCGGACGACCTCCGCGGGCGGCCCGTCGTCGGCCGTGAGCGGGACTTCGGGCCGGTAGACCATCGTCGCGGCGGGCGCCTCGACGACGGGTATCGCGGGCGGCGGCACGGCGACTTCGGGTGCGGGTGCCGGCAGCGGCGCGGGCACCGCGTCCCGCTCCTCCTCGGGCTGGGCCACGCGCGTCGCGATCCCGAACTCGCCCATCGCCAGGTCCCCGTCGCTCTCGAGCAGCACCCGCGGTGGCGCGAGCAGGGCGTAACCCTCGCGCCGGGCGTGCTCGACGAGGTACTCCTGGAGCTCGCCGACGAGCGACCCCTCGTACGCAGCGAACTGTTCCCGGTCGGAGGGTGACAGGTAGAGCGTGTACTCGTTCGGCACGTAGACCCGGGAGACGGACACCGAGCGGTGCTCGTCCATCTCCTTCGCCAGCTTGCGGGCCAGCTCGACGGGTTGGACATGCGTCCGGAACGCACGACCGAAGACCCCCTCGAAGAGGCCCTCGATCGTGCTCTCGATTGCGCGCAAAACGCTCATGACAGGGGGCGCCTCCCCCGGGCGAGTCTAGCCGCCACGCCGTCGCAGAATCGTGCCGAGATACGGTCGCGCGACGAGCAGGCCGCAGAGGAGCCAGGTGCCGAAGACGAAGCCGACCCAGGGGATCGAGGGCGCCCAGGCGAACACGAGTGTCAGCTGGAGCGCGCCGAGGCCGGCGATGCCCCACGGCCCGCGCGAGAGCGCCCACGGGAGGAGCGCGGAGACGATCCCGAGCGCGAGCGCCGTCGTGGCGATCGCCGTCGAGTCGCCGAGCAGCGTGCCGAGCGCGTGGAGGACGTCGGTCGGACGCTCGGTCTCCGCGATCCCGAGGTCGCCGACGGCGGTCCCCGTCAACGGCAGGGGCTTGCCGGAGAGCCCGGCGACGGCCGCCGCCGCGCAGACGCCGACGCCGGCGTGCAGACCACGGCGCCACCATCCGCGAGCGGGCTGGACGGCCAGGGGCAGGAGCGGCAGGAGCCCGAGCCCGCCGAGGAGCGGACCGGCCCAGAACGCGAGACCCGCTCGTGGATCGCGCCACGCCACGGCCAGCCAGGCGAGCGCCAGGACGCCGTAGACGACCGCGGCCGCCTGCGCGGCGTTTCCGAGCGGGAACACGGGGGCCGCCAAGGCCACGGCGAGCCCGAGCCGTGGCGCACGGAACGCGGCGAGGCCCGCAGCGACCGCGAGAGCGGCGAGGAGCGGTCCGGGCCAGAAGGGCAGGAGCGAGCCGCCCACCATGGTCGCGAGCGACGCCATGCCCGCCGGGGCGAGGCGCTGCCACAGCGGGACAGGCACGGCCTTCGGACGGGGCGGCTTCGCGACCCGGGCAGCGCGTGCCGGCTTCCGCTCGGGGCGTGGCCGCGAGAGCGGGACGACGAACGCCTCGCGCAGGTCGGCTGCGAGCCGGGCTGCCTGCGGGCGCTTGGCGGGATCGACCGAGAGCGCGGCGTCGATCGCGGCGAGCAGACGCCGCGGAAGGTCGCCGCGCCGCGCGGAGAGGGGCGGCGCCCCGGAGGCGATGGTCGAGGCTACCTGCGGCAGCGGCACGCCCCAGAACGGATGGCTGCCGGCGAGGGCCTCCCAGAGGATCACGCCGACCGCCCAAACGTCGCTCCGCTCCGACGCCTCCTTCCCGGAGAGCCGCTCGGGTGAGATGTACGCGAGCGTGCCGGGAACGTCGCCGACGGCGGTCAGAGTGTCCGCCTCGTCGAACTGCGCGAGCCCGAAGTCGAGCACCCGCACGGAGATGTCGCCGTCGGTGTCCTCCACCAGCACGTTCGACGGCTTGACGTCGCGATGGATGATTCCGCGCCGGTGGGCGTGCGCCAGCCCGTCGAGCATCTGCGCGGCGATCTCGACCGCCGCCGCGTCGTCGAGGTCCTCCGTACGCAGGACCTCGCGCAGCGTCCTGCCCCGCACGTACTCGTAGGCGATGTAGACGTGGCCCGCGTCGCCGCCGAAGTCGTAGGCGCGGACGCACCGTTCGTGGCGCAGCCGGGACGCGGCTTCCATCTCGCGCGCCGCGCGCGCCGCGCGCTTTCCCTCACGGGGAACGATCTTCAGGGCGACCTCGAGTCCGGTCTGCGCGTCCTGGGCGAGCCAGACCGATCCCGAGCCTCCACGACCGAGCGGCTTGAGCGGCCGATAGCGGTCGAGGACGAGCGCTCGGTCGGGGAGTGCGAAGGCTGCGGACGACACCGATAACCGTCCTTCGCCGTACCAGGGGAACGTCCTCCGCCGCCGAATCTCCCGTACACTCGACCGCTGACAGGGCTCGACCGAACGTCGGGCGCCACCGGCCCGGCCGGGGTTTGACCGTGACCGTGCACGACGACGACATCCTCGATTTCGACTTCGTCGACGACGAGACGCGCGAGATCTCGCCGCCGTCCCGCACGGGTGGACGACCCTCCGGCGGCGGCCCCCAGGGCGGTGGCGGGGGCGGTCGCGGGCCGCGCGGACCGCAGTTCCGGGCGCCGCACGGGATCACGCCTCTGCTCCGACTCGCGGGGCTCGTCGCGCTCGCGATCCTCGTCGTCGTGCTGCTCGCGGTCTGGGTGCAGGGCTGCGCCGGGACCGACGACCAGACGGCCTACGGCGACTACCTCGCGAGCGTCGGTGAGGTCGGCAACGACTCCGCCAAGATCGGTGCCGATCTTGCGACTCTCCTCACCACCCCGGGGCTCACGCAGACGGAGCTCGAGACGAAGCTCGGCGGCTTCGTCCAGCGCCAGCAGCTCGACGTCGAGCGCGCGCGTGACCTGAGCCCGCCCGGCCCGCTCACGCCGGCCAACGGACACGCCGTCGAGGCCCTCCAGCTGCGCGTTTCCGGCCTCCAGGGGCTGCTCGACACCTTTCGCGCGACGAAGGACACGGACGACCAGGCCGCGGCGGGTGAGCAGCTAGCCGCCTGGGGAAGCCGGCTCGAGGCGAGCGACGTGATCTGGAAGGACCTCTTCCAGGGCACCGCGCAGGCGACGATGGCGTCGGAAGGCGTCGAGGGCCTCACGGCGCCTGCCTCCGTGTTCGTCGAGAACCCCGACCTCTACACCGCACGGTCGATGAGCTCGATCTGGCAGCGCGTGCACGGGGCGTCGACCGGCGGCACGCCGAGCGGCCTGCACGGGAGTGCGCTCGCGTACACGAAGGTGCTGCCGCAGGGCGTCCAGCTCTCGACGACCACCGAGACCAAGATCACGACCTCGGTCGACACCGCGTTCGAGGTCGGCGTGACGAACTCGGGCGAGTTCCAGGAGGTCGGCGTCCAGGTGAAGCTGACCATCCCGCGCCAGCCGAGCCCGATCGTCAAGACGGGCACGGTGGACGTGATCGACCCGGGTGAGACGAAGACCGTGACGTTCTCGGACTTCCCCGACTTCCCCTACCAGGAGAACGCGACCGTCCAGGTGACGATCACCCCGGTCGACGGGGAGACGAAGACCGACAACAACACGGCCGAGTACCCGGTGATCTTCCAGATCGCGCCGTCGTGAGCCTCGAGCTCGGCGTGGCGATCGCGGCCGTCGCGGTCTCGGCGATCGCGCTCGTCGCGACCTTCGGCGCCTGGCGCATGGTGCGGTCGCTCCGGCGCGACCAGCAGGCGATCCTCGGCGGGTCGACCGCCGACGTGGTCGACTTCGCCGTCTCGCTCCAGGGCCGCATCGATGATCTCCACCGGGCCGTGGACGAGGTGGCAGCCGGCCTGACGCGCGTCGACCGCAGGGTGGACGGCGCGGTGACGAACACGTCGGTCGTCCGCTACGACGCCTACCGGGACGCCGGCGGGCAGCAGTCCGCGTCCTTCGCCTTCCTCGACTCGACCCGCAGCGGCACGGTCGTGACGGCGATCCAGGGCCGCGACTATGCACGGGTGTACGTCAAGGAGCTCGAGCGGGGACGCCCGAGCCTCGCCCTCTCCCCCGAGGAAGCCGAGGCCGTGGAACGCGCTATGGCGCGGTAGGCGGGATCGCCGGGCCAGAGCGGGGTTGCGGCGCTGCTACATTCGCGCCGTGAGTCACGTGCTCGTCCTCAATGCGAGCTATGAGCCGCTGAACGTGTGCTCGACACGTCGCGCGCACGTGCTCGTCTGGAAGGGCAAGGCCGAGGTCGTGGAGCGGCTCGACGAGCCCCTCCGCACCGCGACGAACACCTACACGCGGCCGCACGTGATCCGGCTCGTGGCGTACGTCCGCGTGCCGCGCTCGGTGAAGCGCCGCATCTCCCGCCGCGCCCTCTTCGCGCGCGACGGCTGGCGCTGTGTCTACTGCGGCGACGGCGCTGGACGGCTGACGCTCGACCACGTCGTGCCGCGCTCGCGCGGCGGGGACTCCGTCTGGGAGAACGTCGTCACAGCCTGCGCGCCCTGCAACCTGCGCAAGGGCGACCGGCTGCTGGAGGAGACCCACATGAACCTCGCGCGGCCACCGCGCGCGCCCTCGCCCGTGCTGTTCATCAGCCTTGCGCTCCACCGCGTGCCGGACGCGTGGCTGCGCTACCTCCCGGCGGCCGAGACGGCTGCCGAGGCGGCGTAGGCGCCGAGGGTCACGCCGCCACGGTCTCCCAGCCTTCGTCCCGATCCGCGCGGTAGGAGCCGAAGACGCGGAGCCGCGCGGTCTCGGCCTGCATCTCTGCCAGCGCAGCGGCCACCTCGTCGTCGAGCGGGTGTCCGCCGAGGACGCAGTCGAACCGGTAGTCGAAGGGCCGAGACGGGATCGGGCGCGAGACGAGCTGCACCATGTCGATCGAGCGTCGCGCGAGCGGCTCGATCGCGTGGTGGAGCGCCCCCGGGCGGTGGTGGGTCTCGAAGGTCAGCGCCGTGCGCCACTCGCCGTGGCGGCGGTCGAGCCGCGTGTACGGCGCCAGCGCGGCGAACCGCGTGTAGGCCGCGTGATCGCCGACGTCGTCCGCGATCACGGCCAGCCCGTGCATCCGGGCCGCGCGGATAGACGCGATCGCGACGACCGACGGTTCACCGAGCTCCGCCACCGCCGCGGCCGCGTCGCCCGTCGTCGCCGCGACGACGGCGGTCGCCCACGGCATCGAGGCGAGCAGGCGCCGGCACTGGTCGAGTGCCACCGCGTGCGAGCGGATCTCGCGGACGTCTTCGAGAGGCAGCTGCGCCGGCCCGACGAGGCAGTGGCGGATCGGGAGGATCGCCTCAGCGACGATCGAGAGCGCCGAGTCGTACAGGAGGTCGTGCGTCTCGTTGACGGGTCCGACGAGCGAGCTCTCGATCGGGAGCACGCCGTACGTGCACGCGCGCTCCGTGACCGCCTCGACGACGTCGTGGAACGATGCCTGTGCGACGAGGCGGGCCGCGGGAAAGAGGCGGTCGCAGGCGGCGGCGCTGTGCGCTCCCTCGCGTCCCGGATAGGCAACGGTGTTGTGGTCGGGCGTCATGGGCTCAGCCGATCTGCGCGAGAACGGCGTCGCCGACCTCGCGCGTCGTCGCGGTGCCGCCGAGATCGGCCGTCTTCACGTCGTCGAGCGTCTCGTCGACCGCACGCTCGAGCGCGCTCGCGTCGTCGGGCCGGCCGAGGCCGTGCCTGAGCATGAGCGCCACCGAGCGGAGCATCGCGGCGGGATTCGCGATGCCCCGGCCCGCGATCTGCGGCGCGGACCCGTGCACCGGCTCGAACAACCCCGGGCCGTCGCCGCCGAGCGAGGCGGACGCGGCGAGGCCCAGCCCGCCCGTGACGGCCGCCGCGACGTCGGAGAGGATGTCGCCGAAGGTGTTCTCGGTGACGACGACGTCGATCGTCCCCGGTGCGTTCACGATCGTCATCGCGAACGAGTCGACGAGGGCATGGTCGAGCGGGACGTCCGGGTACTCGTCCGCGCCGAGCTCGGTGACGACGTCGCGCCAGAGCCGTGAGGTGTGGAGGACGTTCACCTTGTCGACCGAGGTCAGCCGCCCGCCGCGCTCCCGGGCGATCGCGAAGGCGCGCCGCGCGATCCGCTCGACCTCGGGTCGCGTGTACTCGCAGGTGTCGAACCACGTGCCGTCCTCGCGCGTGCCCTTCTCGCCGAAGTACAGGCCGCCGACGAGCTCGCGGACGATCACGAGGTCGATCCCCTCGGCGCGGGCGGGCCGAAGATTCGCGTAGACGCCGAGCTCCCGGCGCAGGCCCAGCAGGCCCTGCTCCGGCCGTACCGCCTGCCCTTCGAGCTCGGGGAGGCCGACCGCGGCGAGGAGCACGGCGTCGGCCTCCCGGCACGCCGCGAGCGTCTCGTCGGGGAGCGGCGTCCCCTGCTCGAGGATGGCGTTGCCGCCGAACGGGTGCTCGGTGTGGGCGATCCCGAGCGCGTCGAGGACGCGCGTCGCCTCGGCCGCGACCTCGGGCCCGATCCCGTCGCCGGGGAGGACGGCGACGCGGGTCACGCGAGGCCGTGGGCCGTCTCGTACGCCGCGATCGCGTCCTCGTGCTGCAGCGTGAGGGCGATCTCGTCGAGGCCGTGCAGGATCCGGTGACGTGTCGTCTCGTCGAAGTCGAACGCCACCTCGCGGCCGTCGGGCGCGACGATCACGCGCCGCTCGAGGTCGACGCGCATCTCCGAGCCGGAGTCGAGGTCGACGCTCTCCATCAGCCGCTCGACCTCGTCGGCCGGAAGGGCGATGGCGAGCATCCCGATCTTCCCTGCATTGGTGCGGAAGATGTCGCCGAACGACGGGGCGATGATCGCGTCGAAGCCGTAGTCCTGCAGCGCCCAGGCGGCGTGCTCGCGGGACGAGCCACAGCCGAAGTTGCGACCTGCGAGCAGGATCGACGCGCTGCGGAACTCCTGCCGGTTCAGCTCGAAGCCGGGGCGCTCGTCCCCGTTCTCGTCGAGGCGCCAGTCGAAGAAGAGGAACTGCCCGTAGCCGGTGCGCTCGATGCGCTTGAGGAACTGCTTCGGGATGATCTGGTCCGTATCGACGTCCGGGCGGTCGAGGACGGCGACGGTACCCGTCACCTCGCGGAGCGGCTTCATGCGGTCACGGGCTCGCGGTCGAGTGTCCGCACGTCCACGAACCTGCCGTGGAGCGCGGCCGCAGCGGCCATCTGCGGGCTGACGAGGTGCGTGCGCCCGCCGCGACCCTGGCGGCCCTCGAAGTTCCGGTTCGACGTCGAGGCGCAGCGCTCGCCCGGCGCGAGGATGTCCGGGTTCATGCCGAGGCACATGGAGCAGCCGGCGAGGCGCCACTCGAAGCCCGCGTCGAGGAAGACGCGGTCGAGCCCCTCCTCCTCGGCCTGACGGCGTACCGTCGCCGAGCCCGGCACGACGAGCGCCTTCACGCGCTCGTCGACCTTGTGCCCCGCGACGACTGCTGCCGCGGCGCGGAGATCCTCGATGCGCGCGTTGGTGCAGGAACCGATGAAGACCCGGTCGACGCGGATGTCCTCGATGCGCTGGCCGGCGCGGAGGTCCATGTACCGGAGCGCGCGCTCCGCCGCGATCCGGTCGTCCGCGTCCTCGAACGAGGCCGGGTCGGGAACGGCGCCCGTGACGGGGACGACCATGCCGGGGTTCGTGCCCCACGTGACCTGCGGGACGAGCTCGGTGACGTCGACGACGACGTGCGTGTCGTACTCCGCTTCCGGGTCGCTCGCGAGCGAGCGCCAGTCCTCGACCGCCCGCTCGAAGGCCGCTCCTCGCGGCGCATGCTCGCGGCCCTCGAGGTAGGCGAAGGTCGTGTCGTCGGGAGCGATCATCCCCGCCCGCGCGCCCCATTCGATCGACATGTTGCAGACGGTCATGCGCTCTTCCATCGAGAGCGCGCGGATCGCGTCGCCCGCGTACTCGACGACGTAGCCGACGCCCCCGTCGACCCCGACCTGGCCGATCGCGCCGAGGATCACGTCCTTGGCGGTCAAGCCCGCGGGCAGCTCGCCGGCGAGCTCCAGGAGCATCGTCCTCGGCCGCTGCTGGTAGAGCGTCTGGGTGGCGAGCACGTGCTCCACCTCGGAGGTGCCGATCCCGAACGCGAGGGCTCCGAACGCACCGTGGGTCGAGGTGTGGCTGTCGCCGCACACGATGGTCTTGCCGGGCTGGGTGAGCCCGAGCTCCGGGCCGATCACGTGGACGATGCCCTCGTGCCCCGAGCCCGTTCCGTGGAGGCGGATGCCGAATTCCTCCGTGTTGGCCCGCAGCGCGTCGAGCTGTGCCTTCGCCATGGGGTCGCTGACCGGCCCGGGGAGCGTGGGCACGTTGTGGTCCATCGTCGCGACGGTCAGGTCGGGACGGCGAACGCGCCTGCCGGAGAGGCGGAGCCCCTCGAACGCCTGCGGCGAGGTGACCTCGTGGACGAGGTGGAGATCGACGTAGATCAGCGCCGGGCCGAGCTCCTCCTCGAGGACGACGTGCCGCTCCCAGACCTTCTCGAAGAGGGTCTTCGCCATCCCGCCAGCGTACCCCGGCGGCTCTAAGCGGCAGCCTGCCGGGCGTCGAGGAACGCGTCGGCGTCGGCCGTGATGTGCTCCGGCTGGTAGGTGAACGCGACCGGCGCGAGCGTCTTGAGGCCGTCGCCCGTGACGAGGAGCACGACGCGGTCGTCGCGGTCGACCTCGCCTGCCTCTACCGCGGTCCGCAGCGCCCCGAGGGTCACGCCGGTGGCCGTCTCGCCGAACACGCCCGTCGTCCGCGCGAGGAGCGCCATGTTCTCGCCGACCGCGTCCTCGGGCACGGCGTGGATCGCGCCGCCTGTCTCCCGCGCGGTGGCGACGGCGAAGTCGCCGTCGGCGGGGTTGCCGATCGCGAGGGAGCGCGCGATCGAGTCGGGCCGCACCGGCGTCACCGGCTTGCCCTCGCGGAACGCCGTCGCGACCGGCTGGCAGCCCTCGGCCTGCCCGCCGATCTGCCGCGGCGCCGCGCCGTCCAGGAGGCCGAGCTCGCGGAGCTCCGAGAACCCCTGGCCGACCTTGTGGAAGAGCGCGCCCGACGCGACCGGGATCGCCACGACGTCGGGTGCCTGCCACCCGAGCTGCTCGGCGAGCTCGTACGCGAGCGTCTTCGAGCCCTCCGCGTAGTACGAGC
>Ga0070689_100002524_pt1 | contig 11983 bp, 13 predicted proteins | sample KBSS23HmetaG_FD_64669 | JGI IMG/M metagenome (GOLD analysis project Ga0070689, IMG submission 64669) | Switchgrass rhizosphere microbial communities from Kellogg Biological Station, Michigan, USA - KBS S2-3H metaG | ecosystem: Host-associated > Plants > Roots > Rhizosphere ... | reverse complement strand
AGTAGCTGTCGTCGTCGTCTTCCCAGTTGCTCATGTAGAGCCCGTGGACGTCGAAACCCGCCCGCCTGAGCAGCAGGGCGGCCACGGCCGAGTCGACTCCGCCGGACATGCCGACGACGATGCGTTCAGAACGGGAGGAATTCACGGCGCGAATTGTACGCCGCGGCGGGAGTCCCCGGCCGCACGCGCCTGCTACAGGTTGACCACCGACGAGGCAGCCAGCGCCGTTTCGAGATCCAGGCAGGCCACCGAATCGAGCGGCTGGCGCTTGCCGCCGAGGAAATCGTCGATACAGCGAAGCACCAGCGGCGAGCGCAGGCGGAACGCCTCGGCCAGCAGTTCTTCGTGCGACAGCCACACCGTCCGGACGATGCCCTTGTCGAGCGCCTGGCGCGGACGAAAATCCTCGACGGAACCGCAGAACGTGAAGCGCAGGAAGCTGCGTCCGTTCGTGGGATTGCGCCACAGGTAGGTGCCGACCAGCGAATGCGGTACGAAGCGCCACGCGGTTTCCTCGCGCGCCTCGCGGATCACCGCGGCCTCCAGGGTTTCGCCGTCCTCGAGATGGCCGGCGGGCTGGTTGAGCACCAGTTCGCCGGCGATGCGCTCCTCGACCATGAGAAAGCGGCCGTCACGCATCACCACCGCGGCGACCGTGACTTCCGGAGTCCAGCCCACTGGGGAACTAGCTAGCGAGCGGCCTGGCGCGACTGGTCGTCGACGCTGGCGTGCCAGATCTCGTCGAACTCGTCGAGATACTGGCGGGCGATCGGCGGATTGTTGAGATCGGCGACGCCGTCCCAGCGGTCCGTGTGCACGCGGTAGACGATGGCGCGATCGTCGGCGATCAGGTACGCCGAGGCGCGCTGCTTGGCGCCGGCCACGGCGGGGCGGATGTCGATGCAGCTGGTGAGCCGCCGCCCCATGGCGATGAAACGGTTGTTGTCGCGCAGCAGGCGGCCCGAGTCGGACAACAGCACGCGCACCTTGGCGAAGCGGCGCGCCAGCACGAAACGTTTGACGATCTCGAGGAAGCCGTTCTGGTCGTACAGCTCCGGTTCCAGATCCGGCGTGTAGATAGTCATCAGGCGCTGGGCGCTCGCGGCCACGGCGTCGACCGCGGCGCGCATGTCCTCGAGCGTGGCGATGACGCGCACGTGGTTCTCCGCGCGGCCCGCCGGGGCGGCCGGAAGCGCCGCGCCTGCCGCCGATGGCGTGCGCGTCAATCTGCTGAAATCGAATTCCCCGGCCGTCATGGTTGACGACAACTCCCCGGACGATTGGTCAGTCGGATTGTGACCTGTTCCCGCGAAAGCCTAGGGGGCTAGTACCCCGAAGGAGTGCCAATTGCGTCACGCTTTCATCGGTGTTCGGCCCGAGCTGGCCAGGAAACGTGTGCTGGGTCGCACTTTATGGTTGTGCCTTGCAGCGAAGCATCAGGAGAAACCAGTAAGTGGTCCGCCTCCCTTAAATAAGGGTCACACCTGGACGGACAAATCCTAGATGGCGCGCGCCAGCTTCTCCGCGAGTCCCACGTACTGCGCCGGCGTCAGCGCCTTGAGCCGCGCGCGATCGGCCGACGGCAAAGGTAGTTTGTCGACGAACGCCGCGAGCCCGGCCGCGTCGACGCGCGCGCCGCGGGTGAAGTCCTTGAGCAGCTCATAGCCGTTCGGCACGCCGGCGGCGCGCAATGCCGTCTGCAGCGCCTCGCCGAGCACCTCGTGCGCGGCGTCGATGTCGGCCGCGATGTTCTCGGGCGCCGCAGCGATCTTGCCGAGCCCACGCAGCAGCGCTCCCCAGGCGACCAGGCTGTGCGCCAGCGCTACGCCCACATTGCGCAGCACGGTGGAGTCGGTGAGGTCGCGTTGCCAGCGCGAGATCGGTAGCTTGGCTGCGAAGTGGTGCAACAGCGCATTGGCGATGCCGAGATTGCCCTCGGCGTTTTCGAAGTCGATCGGGTTCACCTTGTGCGGCATGGTGGACGAGCCCACTTCGCCGGCCACCGCGCGTTGCCGCAGGTAACCGAGCGAGATGTATCCCCAGGTGTCGCGCGCGAAATCGATCAGGATGACGTTGACGGCGGCGAGCGCGTCGCAGTATTCGCCGATCCAGTCGTGCGGCTCGATCTGCGTGGAGTACTCATTCCAGGTGAAACCCTGCGACTCGACGAAAGCGGCGCTTATCTTCAGCCAGTCGACCGCGGGCAGGGCGGCGACGTGCGCGTTGTAGTTGCCGACTGCGCCGTTCCACTTCGCCAGCAGCTCCACCTTGTCGAAACGCGCGCGGGCGCGCCGCAGGCGGGCGACGACGTTCGCGAACTCCTTGCCGAGGGTCGTCGGGCTCGCGGTCTGTCCGTGGGTGCGCGACAGCATTGGCAATGCGGCGTGTTCGTGCGCGAAACCACGCAGCTTCTCGACGAGTTTCCCGAGCTCGGATGACAGCAGCGTGCGCGCGGCGCGCAACATGCGCGCGTAGGCCAGATTGTTGATGTCCTCGGAGGTGCAACCGAAGTGCACGAGCTCGAGTACGGCCGGCGAAGCGCCGCTCTGCGTGAGCTTTTCGCGCACGAAGTACTCCACGGCCTTGACGTCGTGATTGATGCGCGCCTCGATGGCCTTGACCGCGGCCGGCGCATCGTCGCCGGGTTCGAGGGCCAGGCTCGCCGCGAGCTTGCGGGCCGGTTCCGGCAGCGGTTGCGCCAGCAGCTGGGGCACGGACTCGGCCAGGCCGAGCAGCCAGGCCGCCTCGATGCGGATTCGCTCGCGGATCAGGCCGCTTTCCGACAGTACGGCGCGCAGTCCGTCGGCAGCCTTGCGATAACGACCGTCGATCGGTGAGAGCGCGGTGAGTGCGGCGGGATCCATGGAAAAGCAACCTCGAAACTTGCGTTAGACTGGCGCGCGAATGATATCGGATGGCAGCCGCAAAGAGCACGACAGCTTCGGTGAGATCGAGGTCTCCGCCGGCGCGCTGTGGGGAGCGCAGACCGAACGCGCGCGGCGCAATTTCCAGCTGAGCGGCACCACGCTGCCGGCGGATTTCATCGCCGCGCTGGCGCTGATCAAGGCGGCCGCGGCCCGCGCCAACGCCAGTCTCGGGCTGCTGCCCGGGCCCATGGCGAACGCCATCTTCGAGGCCGCCCTCGCGGTGGCGCGCGGCGCGCACGACGCGCAATTCCCGCTCGACGTGTACCAGACGGGCAGCGGCACCAGCACCAACATGAACGCCAACGAGGTGATCGCCCGGCTCGCCTCCACGGCGCTCGGCGCACCGGTCCATGCGAATGACCAGGTGAACATGTGCCAGAGCAGCAACGATTGCATTCCGAGCGCCATTCACGTGAGCGCGGTGCTCGCCGCGCGGCGCGAGCTGTTGCCGGCGCTCGAAGAGTTGGGCAGGGCGCTCGCCGACAAGGAACGCGCCTGGCGGGACATCCTCAAGACCGGCCGCACGCACCTCATGGATGCCACGCCCATGTCGCTTGGCCAGGAAGTCTCGGGCTGGCGCGCGCAGGTCGAACACGCAATCGAGCGGCTGCGTGCCAGCGAGACGCGGCTGCTGCCGCTCGCGCAGGGCGGTACCGCCATCGGCACGGGAATCAATGCCCACGAGAAATTCGCCGCGCGTTTCATGGAGGAATTGCGCGCGCTGACCTCGGTGCCCTTCAGCGCCGCGGACAATTACTACGCGGCCATGGGTACGCAGGACGCGGCCGTCGAATATTCGGGCCAGCTGCGCGTGCTCGCGGTTTCGCTGATGAAGATCGCCAATGACCTGCGCTGGATGGGTTCGGGCCCGCTCGGCGGACTCGCGGAGCTGCGCGTGCCGGCCCTGCAACCGGGCAGCAGCATCATGCCGGGCAAGGTCAACCCGGTGATCCCGGAGGCAATCACCATGATCGCGGCTCAGGTCATGGGTCTCGACGCGGCGATCGCCATCGCGGGGCAATCGGGAAATTTCCAGCTCAATGTCATGCTGCCGCTGATCGCAAGCAATCTGCTGACACAGATCCACCTGCTCGCCAACGGCTCGCGCGCGCTCGCGCAGCAATGCATCGCGGGTCTCGAACCCAATGTCGCCAGGCTCAACGAGACTCTGGCACGCAATCCCATCCTGGCCACGGCGCTCAACCCGGTGATCGGCTACGAAAAGGCCGCCGCGATCGCCAAACGCGCCTATGCCGAGGGGCGGCCGGTGTTCGACGTGGCGCTGGAGATGTCGGGGCTCCAGGAAGATGAGTTGCGCCGGCTGCTCGATCCGGCGGCGTTGACGCGCGGCGGACTGCACGGCGGTGGGGGCGGCGGTTGACGCCTGATTCGGTGGATGCGGAACTGCGCGAGCGCATCCTGCGCCGCTTCGCCGGAACGCAGCCGCAACACGAGCTCGCCGACTGGCGGGTGCTCGGCATCGACGCCGAGCGCAGCCGGCGGCTCGTCGAACACTTTCCGAGGAACCCGGTGCCGGCGGCCGTGCTGGTGCCGCTGGTGGACCGGCCGGAGGGCTTGAGCGTGCTGCTCACGCAGCGCGCTTCGCAGCTGGCGCGGCACGCCGCGCAGATCGCCTTCCCGGGTGGTCGTCTCGAACCGGATGATCCCGACATCGCAAGCGCCGCGTTGCGCGAGGCGCAGGAGGAGATCGGTCTCGATCCGGGCCGCGTACGCGTGTTCGGCTATCTACCCGATCACGTGGTCATCAGCGGCTTTCGCGTCACACCGGTGCTCGGCATCGTTGCGCCGCCGTTTTCGCTGGAACTGAATCCCGCCGAGGTCGCCGGTGTCTTCGAGGTCCCGGTGAACCACGTGCTCGACAGCGCCAACCACCAGGCGCGCATGCGGCGCGTGGGCAACGAGGAGCTGCTGCTGTATGACATTCCGTGGCAGGGGCAGAACATCTGGGGCGCGACCGCCGGCATGCTGCTCACTTTCGTGCACATGCTGAGAGAGGAGCGGGCGTGAACGACGTCGACGCGCGCGCGCAGGCCGCGCTCACGCGGCTGCTCGGCATCATGCGGCGGCTGCGCGATCCGCAGGGCGGCTGTCCCTGGGATCGCGAGCAGGATTTCGCCAGCATTGCGCCGTACACGATTGAAGAAGCCTACGAAGTCGCCGATGCGATCGCGCGCGGCGGCCCCGAGGACATCGAAGCGGAGCTCGGCGACCTGCTGTTCCAGGTGGTGTTCCACGCGCAGATGGGCGCGGAGCGCGATTCGTTCGATTTCGCGAGCGTCGCCGAGTCGATTTCGGACAAGTTGACCGCGCGCCATCCGCACGTGTTCGCCGACGCCAAAATAGCCTCGGTCGCGGAGCAGAACCGCGCCTGGGAGGAGCACAAGGCGCGCGAGCGCGCCCGACGGACGGACGCTTCCCCCAGCGAGCTTGCCGACGTGCCGCTGGCGCTGCCCTCGCTGGCGCGGGCGGCGAAGCTCGGCAAGCGCGCGGCACGCGTGGGGTTCGACTGGCCGGATGCGGCCGGCGTGCGTGCAAAGATAGAAGAAGAGTTGTCCGAGACCGACGCGGTGGCGGCGGCGCGCACGGCGAATTCGCACTCGCGTCGCGCGGAGGAGATCGGCGACCTGTTGTTCGCGGTGGCGAACTGGTCGCGACATCTCAAGGTCGATCCCGAAGAAGCGCTGCGCCTCGCAAACGCAAAATTCGAACGGCGCTTCCGCGCGATGGAACAACTGGCGCGGCAACGCTCGCTCGAACTCGCCGCGCTCGATGCCGCCGGCTGGGATGCCCTGTGGAACGAGGTCAAGAGAGCGGAAAACGGCGTTCAGTAGGGATTCATTGGCGTCTTCGTAAAGTGCCTCCACGGTGAAAAACCGATGACGGAGGACTTATGTCGAGCAGCAAGAAGATCCTGGTGAGTTGCGTGGCGGCCGCCCTGACGATGGCGAGCGCCGGTGCGTTTGCGCAGGACCGGTACGGCAATCCCTACGATCCCCGCCATGAAGGCGGATACGAGGGGCCCGATGCTGGCTACGACTACGCGAAGGTCGTCGACGTCGAGCCCCTCACCACCCGCGTGCGCGTCACGACGCCGCAGCGCGAATGCTGGGACGAAACGCGCTACGACAACGGCGGCTATACGACGGGTGGACACGGCCAGCAGGTTGCGGGTCACACCATCCTCGGCGCCGTGATCGGCGGCGTCATCGGCAACCAGATCGGCAGCGGCCAGGGTCGCCATGCAGCCAGGGCTGCCGGCGCCGTCATCGGTGCCGCCATCGGCCACGAGCAGGGCATGCGCCGCTACGGCGCCACCACCCCGGCGCAGCCCTACACCGTGCAGCGCTGCGAAACCCGCTACCACGAGGAGTGGCAGGAACGCGTCGATGGTTATCGAGTGACTTACCAGTACCACGGGCGCACCCAGGTGACGCAGCTGCCGTACAACCCCGGCAACCGTATCCGCGTGCGCGTGGACGTGACTCCGGCGGAGTGATGGCAGATTTGTTTGCCATCGGCGTGTGGGCGGCCTATCTCGCAAAGTACGCCGCCCACATCGCCTTTGATGTGCAAACAGTTAAACTCGCGTCCGCCATGAAGAAGTTTCGAAAGGGCCTGGTGCCCGTCGCGCTCCTCGCGCTCGGCTTTGCGTCCTTCAGCCAGGCGCACGGCATGCCGGCGCCGCGGTTCGACGGCGACGCCGTCGAAGAGCACGGCGCCATCGCCGGTGTGCAGCGCGACGGCATTTCGCTGGACGAGGCCGTGCGCATGGCCGAGGCCCAGTACCACGCACGCGTGGTTCGCACCGAAGTGGTAGACGAAGACGGTCGCAAGGTTTACGTACTCAAATTGTTGTCCGAGGGCGGGCGCGTGATCACGGTCCGCATCGATGCCGCCACCGGCCGGATGCGCTGAAGGGAACCGAAACATGCGTGCGCTGGTGGTCGAAGACGAAGCCTCATTACGCGAAGGTCTGCGCGAGCAGCTGGTGAAGCAGGGCTTCACGGTGGACGTCGCCGCCGACGGTGAAGAGGGATTGTTCGCGGGCAGCGAATACCCGCTCGACATCGCGGTCATCGACCTCGGGCTGCCGAAGCTCAGCGGGCTCGAGCTGATCCGCAAGCTGCGCACCGCCGGCAAGACTTTCCCCATCCTGATTCTCACGGCGCGCGATCGCTGGCAGGACAAGGTCGAGGGACTGCAGGCCGGCGCCGACGACTACGTCGCCAAGCCGTATCACTTCGAGGAAGTGCTGGCGCGCATGCAGGCGCTGATGCGCCGTGCCGGCGGCTGGGCTTCGCCCATCCTCGAGTGCGGCCCGATCAAGCTCGACACGCGCGCCCAGGCCGTGACCATCAACGGCTCTGCCATCGAGCTCACGACCTTCGAATACCGCATTCTCGAACACATGATGCTGCGGGCCGGCGACGTGATCTCGAAGACCGAGCTCACCGAGCGGCTCTACGACCAGGACTACGAACGCGACAGCAACGTGATCGAAGTGTTCATCGGCCGCCTGCGCCGCAAGCTCGATCCAGACGAAACGCTGCGGCCCATCGAAACGTTGCGCGGCCGCGGTTACCGGTTCTCCATCGCGCGCAGCCCGGGCTCCTGACCACCGCATGACTGCGAGCGGGGCGCAAGTAGCTCGCATCGTTCGCGTGATCGCCGCGGCAGTCTTGATCGCATTCGCTGCAGAGTCCCGGGTCAGCCTGGCGGCCAACGTCAAGCCGCGCCGCACTGATTTCACCGAGCGCACGCATCTCGGCAAAGTGTGCAAACCCTCTGGGTACGACGAACACGTGCTGTACGAAACGCGCGGCGCGCCTGGAGACTGAATTGTCGCGACCCTCACTAAGGCGCCGTCTCATCCTGTCGGTGTCGGTCGTGCTCGTGATTTTCTTCGGGCTCACGGTGTTCCTGCTCGACATGCTATTCCGGCACGCTGCCGAGCGCAGCCTGCGCGAGGTGCTCGATGCGCAGATGGTGGCGCTGATCGCGGCCGCCGATCCGGATGGACCGGAATCGGTGACGCCCACGGCCACACTCGAAACGCGGCTGGTGACGCCGGGATCGGGTCTGTACGCGGAAATCCGTTCGGCGAGCGGCGAGACCATCTGGCGTTCGCCGTCCGTCACCGGGGCCGCGGTGCAATTCGGTCCACCGCTCGACGCCGGGGAGCGGCGCTTCATCTATACGCAAGTCGCAGGCACGCCGGTGCGGCTCGCCGTGGCGAGTCGCAGCATCGTTTGGGACAACCTGCACGGCGCGCCGGCGCGCTTCACGTTCAGCGTGGCATCGAGCCTCGATCAATACGAAGGCCAGGTGGTGAGTTTCCGCCAGCAGTTGGTGGGCTGGTTCGCGGGTCTTGCGTTGCTGTTCGTGGCCACGCTGATGCTGTTGATCCGCTGGCTGGGACAGCCGATGCGGCGCCTGGAACGCGAGATCAAGCAGGTCGAGGCCGGCAAGCGCCAGCAGCTCGGCGATGACTGGCCAGAGGAACTCGCGCCCGTCACCGGCAACCTGAATGCGCTGCTCGAGGGTGAGCGCACGCGCATCAAGCGTTATCGCGACACGCTGGGCAATCTCGCGCACAGCCTCAAGACGCCGCTGGCCGTGATGCGCCAGTCGCTCGATGCCAGCGACCCTGCGGCGCGTACCGCGGCGCTGAATGGCGAGATCGATCGCATGAGCGGAATCATCGAACACCAGATGAAACGTGCCGCGGCGAGCGGCGGTGTGCTGCTCGGGCAGGCGCCCGTGGATCTCGCGCCCATCGTCGTGGAACTGCGGGTCGCACTCCTCAAGGTGTACGGCAACAAGGACTTGTTGTTCGAGAACGCCGTGGCGCCCAGCGCGCAGTTCATCGGCGATCGCGCGGATCTCACCGAGCTGCTCGGCAACCTGCTGGACAATGCCTGCAAGTGGGCGAAGTCGCGCGTGCGCATCGAAGCGGGCGTGGACACGAGTGGCGATTCGCGCAGCGCGCTGTCCATCGTCATCGAGGACGACGGCAATGGCATTGCCGAAGAGGATCGCGCAAAGGTGCTGACCCGCGGCGGTCGTGCCGATGAGGCCACGCCGGGCTATGGACTCGGGCTGGCTATGGTGCGCGACACCGTGGAGCTCTACGGCGGCTCGATGCGCATCGATGCTTCGACGTTGGGCGGCGCGTGTTTCAACCTGAAGTTGCCCGGAAGGTGGTCTGAGAGCGAGGGATCCTAATGGTCGTGGGGCCGTTGGCAATCCGGGCAGCCCGACCAAATCAATGTGCTCGAAACCGTGGATGGCTGTCGGGAAAGCTCCATCTTCAAGTGCGCAATCGATTCATCGGCATTTGCATCCACCAGGCTGATTGCGATTTCCGCGGTGCACGACTCGAGCGGTGGTGCACCCCCGTCACGAGTACGCACAGCGACGCTGGCCGTGGCCCATTGACCTGCGGCCACTCTTTGATTCTGTTGTTCGGGAAGCAGGGTCAGCGGCACGGCATCCAGTGCGACGGTCGCAGCTCCATTTGAGCAAATAGCCTTGGTTGGCCACTCAACAGTCATCGATGTCTGTGTTCTCGCCTGCGCAAGCACCCGAATCAAATACCATTCATGATCGCCCACGAACTCCGCGGCGACTCTGGGCGGTGACATGGAGATGGCGCGCGGCGCAGTCTCGAAGAACCCTTCGATCAGGGGAACCTCGATGTGGCGCTTGGCGAATTCTCTGCCTTCGCTGAACGATATAATGGATACGTCGAGCACGCAGCCGACGCCTAACAAGGATTCCGGGACGGGCAGCGTGCGAGCCTGCCAGCTGCCGGGCCGCAAGGTCGCGAGCGACTGCAGTATGAATTGAGGCTCGTCCCGCATTTCGCGGTCTGCGTACGCCCGAACTGCGCCTTCGCAGTTCGATCCCTCGGCAGGCATGGAAATGCGCGCGGCTGCGATTTCCCAAGAGAATTCCTGGGAACTCGGGTTTGCCGCGAGTACGTGAACGTAAGCTGCCGCCCCTGGGATTCGCGTGACTGAAATCCGCATGACAGGGTCTGCAACATTGGTTGCGACATCTGCTGGTCCAGAACAGCTCGAGCACGCCAGCAGTGCGCAACCCAAGACCGTGATTCGTGCGACATCGGCCATTGATCAATCAAACGAATCGACGCTTCTCGTCGGGGTCAAACCTCTTGATCAGGGCGCGTCCTTGATTTCGAACGTGATGCCCTGCGCGAGCGGCAGCTCGCGGCTCCAGTTGATGGTGTTTGTCTGGCGGCGCATGTAGGCCTTCCAGGAATCCGAACCCGACTCGCGTCCGCCGCCCGTGTCCTTCTCGCCGCCGAAGGCTCCGCCGATCTCGGCGCCCGAGGTGCCTATGTTCACGTTGGCGATGCCGCAGTCGCTGCCCGACGCCGACAGGAACGTCTCGGCGTGCTGCAGCCGGTCGGTGAAGATGGCCGACGACAGTCCATGCGCCGATGCGTTCTGCATGGCGATGGCGTCTTCGAGCGAGTCGAAGGGGATCAGGTACAACACGGGCGCGAAGGTTTCGTGCTGCACGATGGGCCAGTCGTTCTCGGCGCGAATGATGGTCGGCGCGACGAAGTTGCCCTTGCCGGGCAGCAGCTTCTCGCCGGTTATCACCGTGCCGCCGGCTGCTTTCGCCTGCGAGATGGCCTGCGAGTAACGCTCGACGGCGCCCTTGTCGATCAGCGGTCCCATGAGGGTCGTCGGATCGATGGGATTGCCGATGCGAATCTGCGTGTACGCGTGCGCGAGTTTCTTCTCCAGCTCCGCGAGCTTCGAACGGTGCACGAGCACGCGCCGCGTGGTGGTGCAGCGCTGGCCGGCGGTGCCGACCGCGCCGAACACGATCGAAGGCACGGCGAGTGACAAGTCGGCCGACTCGTCGACGATGATCGCGTTGTTGCCGCCGAGCTCGAGCAGCACCTTGCCGAGACGCCGCGCCACGCGCTCGGCGACATTGCGGCCGACCGCGGTCGATCCCGTGAAGGACACCAGCGCCACGCGCCTGTCGTCGACGAAGCGCGTGGCCAGATCGTTGCCGGCGTCGATGAAGAGCTGAAACAACGCCGGTAGTTTGTGCTCGCGCATCACGCGGTTGCAGATGTTCTGCACGGCGATCGCCGTCAGCGGCGTCTTGGGGGAGGGCTTCCACACCGAGGCATTGCCGCAGATCGCCGCGAGGAAGGAATTCCATGCCCACACGGCCACCGGAAAGTTGAACGCGGAGATGATCCCGACCACGCCGAGCGGATGCCACTGTTCGTACATGCGATGCTGCGGGCGCTCGGAATGCATGGTGAGGCCGTACAACATGCGCGACTGGCCGACGGCAAAATCGGCGATATCGATCATCTCCTGGACTTCACCGAGACCCTCCGCCTTGATCTTGCCGTTCTCCAGCGTCACCAGTGCGCCGAGATCGTCCTTCGCTTCGCGCAGCGCTTCACCCAGCAGGCGCACGGCCTCGCCGCGGCGCGGCGCGGGCACACTGCGCCAGGCTGCGGCGGCTTCCACGGCACTGCGCATCACGGCTTCGTAGTCGGTGACGGTACAGCCGCGCACCTGCGCCAGCGTCTCGCCGGTGGCCGGGTTGACCGATGTGATCAGCGGTCCGGCCACGTCCTTCGACCAGCCGAGCGTGCCGCTCCAGGCGCCGGCATTGATGGAGTCGATGCCCAGACGCTTGAGGATGCCGGCGACATCGGTAGTTTGTTTTACGGCGTTCATTTCTTGCGCCTCGCGCTGCCGGCCGGCTGCTTCGCGGCGCCGACACGGCGCTGGTGACCGGCCTGACCCTTGACGACGACGGCCGACGACACATCCTTGGTGCCGCCCGGTGCATAGAATTGTCCAAATCGGTTTTCGAGGATGTCCGGCAGGCTGAATTGTTCCTGCGCGACGAAGCCCCGGTACTTGCGCGGACTCGCGAGCACCAGGTCGACGACGGCGGTGATCCCTGCCGCGGTGGTCACCTGGATCGCGGACCACAGCCGCCCGGCGATGACCTGCGGATAGATCTTG
>Ga0070689_100002520_pt1 | contig 11986 bp, 11 predicted proteins | sample KBSS23HmetaG_FD_64669 | JGI IMG/M metagenome (GOLD analysis project Ga0070689, IMG submission 64669) | Switchgrass rhizosphere microbial communities from Kellogg Biological Station, Michigan, USA - KBS S2-3H metaG | ecosystem: Host-associated > Plants > Roots > Rhizosphere ... | reverse complement strand
GGATGGATATCGCCCGACGAGGTCATTAGCATCTCCCGGTGGTCGGTCTGAGTCGTCGAAAACGATGAGCGATTTTGGTTTATGTGTTTGCAGGGCAATCGAGAGAAGAGCCTGCGAAAGAACCTCGTAACGGTTTTTCGTGGAAACATAAGCCGTGACATCTATCACACGAATTTAGAAAAATCCACTGTATCAGCCCACACCGGAATACGTTTTCTTTTACCCATGTAATGGCCCCACCACCCCATCGTGTTTAACGTTCCACCTACCACGCCATTTTTAGGTTTACGTTTAGATAGCCTGTCCGTCTTTTTATCGTAGTAGTGAAGCACACCATTAGCATCTACAACTTCAACGATGTCTATTAAGGGACAATACTTTGGGTCGCCAGAACACATTTCTAGTCCGGCAAGTTTGCATCTTGGACATGGATTAAAATCACTCACTGGAATTTCACGTAATCCCGATCAAACAAATCTTTCTTTTCTTCGATGGCTTTCTTTATTCGTTCGGGATTTTTGTAGTACTCCGTATCGTACTCGCGGTGTGCAGTATTTCCCAACTTTGTTTGGATTGATTCCACACCTCCAAAATAGGATAAATGCTCTCCGCCCTCCGGAATCGGATCGGCGTTTTGGTATCTTGCCCAGCAGGGAGAGTTCTGTTTGAGAAGTCCGTAGGGAAGGATTTTTGCTTCTCGCCATTTATCTTCGGATCGGGTTTCGTGGTTGTAATAGTATAAATCCATATCGAAACAACGAATATCGTTAGTGCCGTTGTACGCCTGAATCGCTTTGACCGAAGGAATCTCGTCCACATCTGATATAATGATTACATCCCTGTCTTTACACTGCGTAAGCCCCCGCATGATAGCATCCCTCTGATGACGTTCCCGCGCCCATGATTTATCCGTGATCGTCCCTTCTACTTCTGGCATATCATCCACTACGATGTAGGTAATCTTGTTCATGTATTGGTGTATTCCCTCGTAGCCGTAGCTGTCTGAAAGGATACACTTCTCAAATTGAAGTTCTTTGGGATTACCCGAGTGCGTCTTGTTGGCTTCAACAATGACGAACCGATCAACCACATCGTAAAGTTGGCTGATTCGTTTCTGCAAAAGGTAACGTTCATTATTGAAGATGAAACAATCGTAAACTTTAGGTTTAGTGGGAGTAGCGTTGGTGTACCAGATCGTGGTCTCCCGTGGGTTCCCGATGTTGGCCCCGAACACCCCATGAACATCCTCTGTTACATCCGGCCATAGCCCCGACCTGTAGTCGTGTCCAGCTATCGTTCCGCCATGTTTCAACAGCGGTAAATACAGAGCAATATCGGTAAGGGTTTCCCCTTTGGCGTGACCTCCATCAATAAAAATAAAGTCGGCAGTCACACGTTTGCTGAGGAGCAAGTGGGCCGCGTGACTGCCGTGGAGTCTGAGCGGTATTACTCTGCCGCTTTCAATATGATCCCATAAATTTTCACTGAACTCAAGAAAAGCGTGGTCGCCATCGTTCATTTTGGCTGAAGCATGGTTGGTATCCTGTTCAACCTTTGATCCAGCCCACGTATCAATACAGTAAAGTCGTCCACCTTCAGGGAGATTATCCGCAATAGCGCGGGACGAACGACCATGCCAACTACCAATTTCAATTACGGTTTCAGATGTACGTGCGGTTTCGGCCAGCCATCGTAGTTCTTCCGGACTCATAAATCCGTCGCACTCGTACGCTTTACCGATATTTGTCCCGTACCGCTTACGTAGTATGTCTCGGTTTTTTCTAAGCAGTTCTTCCCCTCCAGGCCAGTTTCTAAAAGTCTCGTTACCTGAGTGGTAGATAGGAAACTGTCCTGAAGCCATGCGTCCGTCGTACGCCAGTTTTTCGGTGACGGGTACTTGAGTAATTCTAAAACCCGCAGCTTTAGCTTTGCAACACAAATCGCAATCTTCACCATAACCAACTCCGAACGCTTCGGCATCAAGATACCCTATCCTTTCAAAAACGCTTTTACGAATCATTACACAAAAGAAGATTAAAAAATTGTGTTCAGCCCACGGACACCAGTTCATCCACGGTCCGGCAATCGCCATTTTATCATCCCAAAACGCTCGGAGCATGACCTCAATCCATGTGTGCTTGTGTTGATCTAATAGGATTGTGTCGTCATTCAGGAGTACTACGTAATCCCCTTTGGCTACATTTAGCCCAGCGTTGATCGCGGCTGGATACCCGACCGCTTCATTGAAAGACATCACAGTACAGTCCGGTAGATCGGCTATCCAAGTACACCCGTTTTTGACCACGATGATTTCCGTGTCGGATAGGTCGGTATACTTCCGAATTGATTCCAGGCACGGGAGCAACCTAGATTCCAGACCGTCGAACGCTGTCGGGATTATGATCGACGTTTTAACCATACAGCTTTTAACCCCTTACTGATCTTCTTTTTGGTCTTCTCTGAAACGTGTTTTGCCTTGGGTTCTTTAACCCCAGACTTCATTCTCCAGCAATTAGGTGCTCCAGGTAAACTTTGCCTGTCCCGTTTTTGCATCAAACCTAAGTACGCTTGGTTAGAACTACCTGTAAATCTGAAGCTGCGTTAATGTAATGTTTAATCCAGAAAGGTTGAGCATCACTACTCCTATTCGCTGTCTCTGGGTCTAGTGTGTATCCGTACGTAAACTCAAAATCGCAGTTTTCTACTTCGGGGTGTTTATTGGCAGTTCTGAACTCTTTGGTGAAATACAAAAAACTATGCTCCGCTAATGGAGGCCAGACAGAACACGGGTCTTGAATTGCCCGGGGACTAGACCAGTATGGAACAATTATGGTGCATTTCCCTTTCGGGATTAGAACCCTCCATAGTTCTGACATCCACGCAGTACGTTTTTCGCCAGGGATACGGTTAAACCTGTAAGCGCAATGCGCTTCTTCCACCGATTCACTTGGGATAGGCCACGGTAAACTTTCGGGATCAAAGTTTGGTGGACGGGAAAACTTGGTATCAGAAGGTAGCTCGCCAAACGACAAATCCAGATACTCAATCCGAAGCAGGTCTATCGTTTTTTCAGCTTCCATTTACCACATGATTTGACTCGCGTTATCCCAGTGGCCCACTTTAACCCGGGTATCGCACGCGAACCGATAACCATATTTAGCGGCTTCTTGGAAAAAATACAAGTCTTGTGTTGCCGCTTTCATTCCCTGCCCCGGAACAAATTCCTGCAACGTTTTAAACCACGGTTTAGGAACCTTCCTGAATACATCCATTTTAAATAGGGTAAACCCCATCCCTAACCCGTTACATTCTTGTATTGAATCTATCAATGGAAGTTGTGGGATAAAATTCTTAGGCATCACTTTGGGGTCACCATAGATCATCGGTTGGCCGCCTTCCCCCTTAGTCCAATATAATCCTCCAACCGCATCAAAATCCTGAATCGCTTCGTATAATTTTAGTAGTCCATCCGGAGCGGGACAGTTATCAGTTTCGATGGTTAGTATGTATTTCCATGTCGATAATTCTGGATTATCCAATACCATCTGAACTCCGTGATTGTAAGCGTCCCCAACCTCTTTATTTGGGATAAATAACCTCACGAATTTCTGATTCATCGGTGTGGCTATAGACCACCAGTGAGATACTACTGTGTACGGTATACCCTTATTCAGAAGATTTCCCTCTTCATCCCGTTCGACTACTGGGATTATGCAAACAGTAGACAAATCCTTGTACGTCTGACCACGTATTAAACGATTTCGGGACGCTTCGATGTTCGCGTTATTACGACCTATATCTGGCTCCAGTGTCGTGCTCATCGTTTATTCAAAAACAGGATACAACTTCCCCGTTTATGTCCAAATATGTGCATTTGTTTGATCTTGGATTCTCCCTGAGAAATCGCAACAGTTGAGATCGGTCTGGTCACTTCAAGAATCACGGATTCATTTTCATTTCCAGTGTCAACATCCTCAATTATGTACCATCCTCCAGGATAAACGTGATCGAATAAAAAATGGAACGCTACCAGTTGTTCGTTTCTATCGTGACCAGCGTCGTCTATAATGATGTCAAAGAAGCGTCCTTGAACAAGGCGTTGTAAATCTTTCACGTTTGATTGATTGCCTAATACCACCTCGTAATCATCCGATTTACATCGTTCACAGGTAGGTTCATCCTGTTCCAGTCCTACTATCTTGGATTTAGGCAACCATTGCCGCCATGTTTTTAATGAAGCTCCAGAACCAATTCCCATCTCCAGTAATGTACATTCCCGATCTATGTATTGAGCCAAAAGAGTTTCGTAAAATGGACAGTAACCGTGACTGGATTTGTCCGTACCTTCTCGTTCAGCTATCTCAAAAAGCGTCATTAACTCCCGAGTAGAGCGAACCATGGTTGGACCAGAGCGACCGAACCCGTAACCGTCATAGCTGTAGAACGCATATCAATCGCAGTAGGAGCGGAACCGGATTTGAAAATACCCTGTAAAAATTGTCCTGACAAGTACGATGCGTCACTGGTCGCAGTCGTCATGGCAAACGAGCCGTTATAAGCAAACGATGGAAGCGAAATTGATGCTGCTGTTATGGCTGTGGAACCCGTAATAAATGATCCGGCTGACAACCCCGCGCTTGACAAGAACGACATAGCGGCGGTTCCAGCAGCAGCAAATACATTAACACCTGCTGCGTTGGTAGCTGCCCCTAAAAATGCGGATGTAGCAATACTGCCGACAAAAGGTGCTTCAAGAAAAGTGAAACTACTGGTTGCAGACGCTACAGAAGTGGTTCCCGATGTAGCTCTACTGACAAACCATGACACATTGTTTGTAGCATTTTGGGTAATAGCTGTTATGGCCGTAAGTTGCCCTGAGTTGGATGATGCTACTACCGCTACGTTAGTAGGAGCAGCACTCCAGACTGTTACATTGGTCGATGTGCTTCCCGTGTGGACTGATCCCGCCAATATCGCTTCTGATCGTAATTGTATTGGGCTTATTCCCTGATTGCCGTATACGGATATAGTCCACGAAGTAGACGCAGCCGCCCAAGACATTAAATGTCCAACTGCATATTCCCCAGCAGGTAAGACCGTGGAAGCGAACGTGAAAGGTTGGATATTATTGCTCGCCCAACCTTGCTGTAAACTACTTGAAGTTCCTGCTGTAGTTGTCCCTGTAGCCCATGTCACGGCTCGGGACGCGCTTAAAACTGAAGCTAGGGAAGTGCTGTTCCCGAAAGAATAAACAATAAAGGATTGGCTGATTGAACCTTGCCCCTGATTTGTAGCGGGGAACGATACCCCGAACGCAAGATCGACTTCCGTTAATGACATTGCTCCAGGGATATAGAGTCTCTGGAGAGACAACGAACTTCCAAATGGATTTGCTGCTGCTGATGCTGCTGTAGTTCCGGTAGCAGTAAGAACTCCTATTAAGACTGGGGCAGCGTCTGCTAATGGAAAGTTCTGGATGTAACTGATTTTGTTTGCTGCCGCACCCGCACCACTGAATCCCGAGTACCCAGAGAGTCCACAAAATCCCGAATACCCAGACAATCCGCAGAAACCGCTGTAACCCGATAACCCACAGAACCCAGAATAGCCAGAGAGACCGCAAAATCCTGAATATCCGGACAGCCCGCAGAATCCAGAATACCCACTTTGTTGCGCTGGCGAACCCGAAAATCCACTATAACCGCTTGCCCCGCAGAACCCAGAGTAACCAGATTGTTGAGCGGGATCACCGCTGAATCCGCTATACCCACTCAGGCCGCAATACCCAGAGTACCCTGAGAGTCCACAGAATCCGGAATATCCGCTTGTCCCTCCAGCTTGCCAACCCTTTGCTCCTGCCCCGTCAGTTCCATAAACTTTACTGGCTCCTGGGGTTGTCTCATCGTTCACCAGCTTAAATCCAGCATTATTCCTTGTAATGGACATTTGCTGTTTAAGGAAAACATCCGAAATAATTGTGGCTGATGAACCGTCTGATCCAATGATTCTAGAATCTTTTAATGTGGTGCTAACAGCGCTGGTAACCGCAGATATTCTGCTAAAATTGGCAGTAAAACTTCCAGTTCCAGCTACAATAGTTATGTCGTTTTCAAGCTGATAAAAATTAGTGATCGTAATGGAATCAGACGTTGAAAGAGTGATTGTCCCCTGAATCAACCCAGCCCCGTCACTCTCAATCTCAAAATCCCCAGCAACATTGAAACTGCCAAGTGTCGCGCCGCTGCTAACCAGGATAAATATTCCACCATCCGTACTAAATGTGGTTAATCCATAATGAGCTAAGGAAAAGAAATCGACTTCTACGAAATCCGTAGGTTCCGTGAACGTTAGGGAATTACATAAAACGTTGTATGGATGATCCCCTTTAAAACTGATGAATGCGAGAGAGGTAGTTAAATCTTCTGCAAAGCTATTATTTCCGATATCGATTAGAGGGTTGGAAAAACTACCCGCCTCGATAGCATTTATGGCGGCTTGAACGGTAAGAAACGGCTTACCAAGATCACCGACTGTTCCCGTCCCGTCGTTCCCGCTGGCATCAACCCTAGCCACTTCAAATTCAAGAAGGGAAGTCCCACCACCACCACTAAATCCGCTATAGCCACTCGTCCCCGTGCCACTGTAACCAGAGTATCCTGACAACCCGCAGAAACCGCTGTATCCGCTTTTCCCCGAGAACCCTGAGTAACCGCTTTGCCCATCCGTTCCAGTTCCACCGCTAAACCCCGAGTATCCCGAGATTCCACAGAATCCGGAGTACCCAGAAAAACCTGAACCCCCATCCCCGGAGAACCCAGAATAACCCGATAATCCGGGTGGACCAATTTGAGAGATTACAGCAGCAGCAACTTCCCCTATGCCTGGAGCCAGAATAGCCTTGATTGGCTGTTCTGGGTTTTCGATGACAACGGCTACAATATCCGGCATTATGGCTGGTTCCTGGTAACGCTTGTAGACACGCTATAAGCACCCGCGACAATGGCGGGCAACCAGTCGCCAGTACTATTCTCTAAAACCAAACTCCACCTACCGTTTGTGATGGAAGTAAATGTTAACGTCTGTTCATCGGTAAACTTGGGAATCGTAATCTCTCCGCCCGTAGGATCGGTAATCGTTGGGGAAAGGTTTTGGAGTAAGGTGTCATCCGGAATCCTTCGTGCCTGCGCGTGCGCGGTATACCCAGTTAAATCAACTACGACTCCAGGTCCACCCGTAGCAGGAGCCGTAGAACCGTCTCCAGCTACTCCTGTGTCATTGAAAAAAGTGTTCGCGGTGGTTCCGATTAGTCCGGTTGTAGCAGGAGTTCCACCAGCAGCGGTACGATAAATGTCGTACCGATTCGCGCTGGTCACGGCATCCCACGCTATCCGGTTATAGTTTGTACTGGTAAGCGTTGCGTTTCCTGTAGTTGTCGTTCCGCCTGTACTCGCTGCGCTGAACTGTTCGGTAGAAGTCTTTCTCGCTACGATCTTGTACGTCCACGTTACCGCTCCTGCTGTGCCTTGAGGCGTGACAATCGGAGTATCTACAGTAGTTAACGGAGGTAGATCATCGTAAACCGTGATGACAACAGGACCAAACTTTATCCCGCGTTCAATGAAGATGTCGTAGTTAGCGGGTAAAAGCATTTCATTTACACATCCAAAATATTATATACGACCGTTACAGTTAGAGTGTTTAAACTGTTTCCACCCGTAAATACTCCATCCCCGCTATTATTAGCAGACTGATATGGTTTGAATCCCATCGTCGTTAATGTACAGAAGCCGTGCTTGACCCATCTCATTTTACCTCCGTAATGATAAGTGTTCCGCTCGACACACTGTAAGGAATAGGGTTTAACCGTTGTCCTGCCCCACTCTGGTACGCGCTGTACACAGGGAGGATAAAGGTAAGGTTAGAGATTGAAGCGTTCCCGATTGTCCCAGTAAACCCGGAGAGAACGAACGTTACAGACACACACGAAGCGGAGGTTGTTTTCCCTGAACCCGTGGTTGCCAGATAGGAGTTAACCCCAAGCTGGGCGAGAGCGGAAGTTGCGAGGAGGAATGACGTTAAGATTACGAGTATCGTTTTCATAATATGCTGGTCTCAGTGCCGCTCATACACTGGATGAACGACACTGAAGAGCAGCACACTAATTACGAACAGAAAACGTAATCAGCGGTGATCGGGCAACGCTTGTACACTACGACGGCAATGTTGTGGGGATATTGCGGGGCAGCAGCGTAAACGATCTGGGCGAAGTGACGCCCTTTATCATGCCGTGGATCGTACACAGCAGGATCGCAGATGCGTTCGCCGCCAGTTATAAACTGGAGGTCGCCATTGTAATTCTTCATGTCGAACGCTAGTCCGGCGTTTTGAGGCCGTACCGCTTCGATCCTGAACCCTGAAGGAACAGCCATGATCGCAGCTTCAAATGCCGCGTTCTTGTAGGCTGTGGTGATGATTTCCTGGTCGGTTCCGACTGCCGTAATGTCTTTAAAGGGACTTACGGTTACGTACGCGTTATTGGTAAAGTTGAACCGTGGCGCGATGTTGGTTGAAACGTGGCGGAAATTGCCAATGGTTCGGTTGGAACCCAGTGCCCTCCAGAGACCGAAATCTCCGGTACCATCGTTTCCGGCACTTGCCCATCGAGAATCATCCCTCATGTGAGGGTTGGCTTTAAGGATTTGCTGTGACGCAACCATATCCACGTAGAGCGGATAGATCGGGCCAGCGTTACCGTTGATAACGTAATCCCCGTTCATCTCGCCTTGGGTGACACCGATTCCGATTCGGTCTACTGCGACCAGATCGAGAATGTCTTGGGTTAACCCCTGAAAAGCACGGGGAGCCGTTGAAGCTGCGTTCGGGCCAGTGTATTTAACACCGTCCACAAACCAGTCCCCCAACCGCATCGCATCCCCGCGAAGACCGAACTCCCACGTAGCGGCAATCCACTGGCGCATCTGGAAGATGTACCCGTCAATGAACTGGTCGATACTGTGTTGATATTCAAAGTGCTCACGACAAATGACTGGTCCACGGAAATTTCTTTCCTTTGGGCCATAAGTGCGCTCAAAGAAGTCTACCCCGATATCTTCGTACGTTGGATCGCAACCTGGGGTTGTGATACCGCTGTGACTTCCACTAATCGCTACATCCGTCCAAAGGCTTTGGTCAGCCGATGGCATTGAAGGTTTGATTGTGAAGTTACTGCGAGTGACGCCTTGGTTACGAACAAATTCCCCAGCGGGGAATAGGTTCCTGAAATAGTTCATACGGGCGAAGGTTGGACTGTCCAACACTCCGTCCTCTAAAGATTCAACCGCAATTCTAAATGCGGTAAGTTCTGCACATGCCATAATTAAAAATTCTCCTTGGTTAAAAAGTTAGACCGCACAGGGTTGACACCCTGAACTAACCAAGAGTTACGGCACTCTGAGACCTTTGCCCGATGAACGCTGTCGGGCTGATACCACCGTTCGGTGGGCTATTTATCCATTACGTTTAAGCCTGTCAACATTTTGGCAAAAAGATTTGATTGACAGCGCAACCAGCTTGCGTTACACCATGCGTATATGAAATTAAGAATTGTGGTAACACTGGTAGTTCTGTCGGTCTATTTAATTGCGTTGGGTTTATTCAGCCTGTTCTACTCTCCGGTCACTGGGGTAGCAACAGCCAACCAATTTAGTGACACGGTTGAAAGTTACGCTACCGCGAAGTTTATTCGGGATGGGGGCGTTCAGTTTTTCCTTTTCTGGGCATTAATAGCCGCAACTGTCCTGATTTGGATTGGACCGATTGTTCGGAAAATCTGTTCTCTCAAAGTCGTAGCGATTCTATCTGCTCTGGCTGGGTTATCGTCCTGTGCTCCGTATAAGACTCTGGATGTGGTTGAGGTTCAGTCGAACGAGACGGCTTGGGCTATACCATTGGACGCCATGAGCCAATCAGGACAGGTTAAATTCAATTCGGTTGATTTCCTGAACCAGAAAAAGGTCGCTACGAAACGTATAATGGTGGATAAAGTCCAGCGTTCTACTGGCCGAATGTATTGGAGCATCGAATGGCTTCCATCCGTGCGGGTAATAAAAATTGATCGTTCCTTAGTAACCCGTCAATGGACAGATGGAACGAAAGACAGACACGATGACGATTACGGAATTGGGGTTGTAACCGGAGATTCTGTAAAACTTCGTGTCGGTCTCACGATTACTGCATCAATTGAAGAAGACGATGCTTCGACGTATTTGTATTATCACGGTGCTCGTTCACTGGAGCAAGTGTTGGATCAAAACGTCCGATCATTCGCTGTATCAGAACTGACAAAAGAATACTCAAATCTATCATTACAAGAGGCACAAACCGAAGGAGACAAGATTTACGAGCGTCTTTTCCAATCGGCCAAAACAGCGTTCAAGGCTAAAGGGGTTACGATTCAATATCTGGGTAACGCTGAAGGATTGACGTATGCAGACCCAAATGTTCAAGAAGCCATCAATAGAACGTATCTAGCTGAACAGGATGCTAAGAGTGCAGCACAAGAACAGTTGGCTAGAAAGATTCGCAACCAGACTGAAATCCTGAACGCTGAGACACAAGCCAACTCTGCTAAAAAACTACTAGATGCCAAGGAAGCTACAATGTTCCAGAACGAATTGACGGTAAAACTTCTAACCGCTCAAGCACAGATGAAAATGGCAGAGAAATGGTCTGGTCAAATGCCTTCCAGTATTATTCCAAGCAATTCCCCTATGCTAATGAATCTTGGCGTAAAATGACACATCACATCAAATTCCTGCGGAAACAGGCGGCTAAAGGTGGAAAGGCTGGAAGAGGTAAATCGAAGGTTCGTGGAGATTCCGAGTATTACAGAAACCTAGCCAAGAAACGACGATCTAATCGTCCTGAGAAGAACCTTTAATTTCAGCCAAGGCTTTATTAAACTTCTGGGAAGGCGAAAGTTTGGGTTCGGACTTGGGTTTATCTCCACCCTTAAAGTCAGGTCCACCAGAATCATATTCCGCCAACCGTTTACGAGCGTCCACCAGTTCCTTATGATCGGACAGGAACATATTCATAAGGGCATCGTAATGCGCTCCCTTGACCGCTACAGACGCGCTTTCATTAAAATCCGATCCACCTGGGCTAAGAATCCGTAACGCGTTTTCACGGGCATTCCTGATGGCTTGGTTCCATTCGGTTCCACCGGGAACATCTTCCGGTACCTCACGTAGAGTTACGATGTCGGCAGGGAGAGTTTCGGAAATCTTGGTAAACTCTGATTGGATGTTTTTGACTGCCGCTTCTTGTTGTTCCCTTTGAGCCGCTTCACGTTTGGCCTGAATCTCCTCGTACTTCTTCGGAGCATCCTTTTCAAAATCGAAGATGGCTTCGTTGTGTTCATCCAGTTTCTCAATTAAAACGTCGATCTTGTTTTTGTACGAGGGAGCGACTTCAGCCATTAACCCGTCAATCTGTTCGGTCTTGAACCGTCCTTCTGGAAGGGCCAAAGCTGAGATGAGGGCAGCGGGGTCTACCCCGTAGGATTTGGCTCTATCCGCAATCTTTTGAACCGTGTCGTCCCGTTTCTTGGCTAGGTTACGGTAATCATCCGAGAGTCGTACATCTACGGATTTGATTAACTCTTCCCGCTCAGCAAGAGATTGCTTCAGGGCATCGCGTTCGGCTGCGAGGCGTTTGACCTCTTCTGGATCGGATTTGGGTGTTTGTTTTAGTTCCGCTATGGTTTTCGCCAGTTCCCGTTTCTCGCGGGACTGTGTTTTCATTACTTCCCTAGCCTTTTTCCAGTCAGGTTTATTCTCGTCAAACCCCTTTAAAACATCGTCTTCCTCTTCTTTTGGAGCCTCTTTCTGGTCAGCCGTAACTACGTCCAGTGGTGATTTTGGAGTCTCGGTTTTGACCTCAGGTTTTGGTTCGTCTTTAACCTCTGGTTTTACTTCAGGTTCAG
>Ga0070689_100002516_pt1 | contig 11992 bp, 11 predicted proteins | sample KBSS23HmetaG_FD_64669 | JGI IMG/M metagenome (GOLD analysis project Ga0070689, IMG submission 64669) | Switchgrass rhizosphere microbial communities from Kellogg Biological Station, Michigan, USA - KBS S2-3H metaG | ecosystem: Host-associated > Plants > Roots > Rhizosphere ... | reverse complement strand
CGGACACCCTGCGGCGGGTGGTGGCGAGCATTGAACGTTATCACCGTTCGCCCACCGGCCCAGGCTCCTTTTCCGCGCTGGGCACCGTGCGCCAATATCAATCACTCGCCCGGCAGCGCGGAGTCAACCTGCCGGCGGAATTTGCGCCAGCCGTCGACATTCTCGAAGTGCTCCTGCGCGAACATCCAATCGAGCCGCCTTGCCCCTGTCATAATGACTTGCTGGCCGCCAATCTCGTGGACGACGGCGCGACGGTGCAGATCATCGACTGGGAATATGCCGGGATGGGCGATCGCTACTTTGATCTTGGGAATCTGGCGGTGAATAATGATTTCGATGTCGCGCAGGAAAAGGCGCTGCTGGAAGCTTACTTCGGCGATGTTCAGCCGCATCAGCTGCGCCGGCTCCGAACCATGGGGCTGGCCTCGGACTTGCGCGAGGCATCCTGGGGATTTTTACAGGCGGCGATCTCCCGGTTGAATGAAGATTTTATCGGTTACGGGCGGCGGCATCTCGATCGTTTCATGCGGCGGGCCACGAACTCTTGAGGCTCATGGTTAATATTCGTTTGGTTGATTTGAGCATGGAATCCTCCCGGGGAAAGGAGGCGCAATTCCATGTCCGCTGACTTCAGTTTGCAGCTCTATCGCACGATGCAGCTCATCCGCCAAACAGAAGAGCAACTCGCGCGGTGCCATCAACGCGGATTGATTCACGGTGCCTGTCATACTTATGTCGGACAGGAGGCGGTGGCGACAGGCGTCTGCGCCCATCTTCAGCGCGATGATGTCATCTTTAGCACGCACCGCGGCCACGGCCACGCGTTGGCCAAGGGATTGCCGCCGGTGGAGTTGATCGCGGAGTTGTTCGGACGCGCGACGGGTTGCTCCCGGGGACGCGGCGGCAGCATGCACTTGTTTGCGCCGGAGATTGGTTTGATGGGCACGAGCGGCATAGTGGGGCCGTGCATCCTCCAGGCCGCGGGAGCCGGATACAGTTTCAAATTGACCAAGACGGACCGCGTGGCCGTTGCGTTTTTTGGCGATGGCGCCGTCAACAACGGGGCGTTTCATGAAGGATTGAATCTCGCCGCCATCTGGCGTCTTCCGGTGGTGTTCGTTTGCGAGAACAATCAGTTCGCGACGGAAGTTCCCTTTCAATACGCGGCGGCCAACCCCAGCGTGGCCAGCCGCGGCGAAGCGTATGGCATTCCCGGGGTCGAAGTGGATGGCAATGACGTCTTCGCCATTTCCAGGGTGGCCGACGACGCCGTGCACTGGGCCCGTTCGGGTCGCGGTCCCACCCTTATCGAGTGCAATACCTACCGCACGCGGCCGCATTCCGAAGGAATGACCGATTACACCTATCGCACTCGGGAAGACGTTGCGGCCTGGCGCGAGCGATGTCCGATCAGGCGGCTGCGAACGGTCCTCCTGGAAACGCAGCGGGCCACGGCCGCCGCTCTGGATGCCATCGATGCCGAGGTTCAAGCCACCGTCGTGGCCGCCACGCAGGCCGCGGAGTCGGCGCCCTGGCCGGCTCCAACGGACGCAGCCACCCACGTCTTTTCAACGTCATCGGGCGCATCAGCCATTGTAGAGCTCCAGGAAAGCGCACCGATCCCTGCGATTGAATCGGAGGCGTTGCGGGAACTCTCGCTGGTCGCCGCCACCGTGGAAGCGCTGGATCATGAGATGTCGCGCAATCCCGAAATTTTTGTGCTGGGCGAAGGCATCGGGTCTCGGGGCGGAAACTTTGGCACCACCGCCGGATTGTTCGTGAAGTATGGAGCCGAGCGTTTGCGCGATACGCCGATTTGCGAGCGAGGCTTCGTCGGTCTGGGCTGCGGCGCGGCCATGACCGGCACAAGGCCGGTCATTGATTTCATGTTCATCGATTTTCTTCACGACGCCTTCGGGGAAGTCGTGAATCAGATCGCGAAGATGCAGTACATGAGCAGCGGCCGCCTTCGCATGCCCATTCTTCTGCGAGGTTGCGTTGGCATCGGCCATAGCGCAGCAACCCATCACTCCGGCAGTTACCACGCCATCTATGGCCACATCCCGGGCCTGCGGGTGGTCATGCCGTCCACGCCTTACGATGCGAAGGGGCTGATGACCCGGGCGCTGCGGTGCGATGACCCGGTGCTGTTTCTCGAGCCGCGGGAATTGATGGCTTCCAAGGGACCGGTGCCGGCTGCCTCCTACGAGATCGAATTTGGCAAGGCTCGTCGGGCCCGGGAAGGAAAGCATATCACGGTCGTTGCCCTGGGATTCATGGTCCCCCGCTGCCTGGCGGCTGCGGAGGAACTGGCCCGGGAAAACGTCTCCGTTGAAATCATCGATCCGCGCACCGTGTCGCCGCTCGATACCGAAACCATCCTTGGCTCGGTGGCGAAAACCGGACGCTTACTCATCGTCGATGAAGCATTCGCCCCGTTTGGTTTTGGGGCGGAGATTGCCGCGCGAGTTGCCGATGCCGGATTTGATGAACTCGACGCTCCCATTCGCCGGCTGAACGGCGTTTTCGCGCCGACGCCATATAGCCCGGCCCTGGAGAAGGCGATGATTCCCCAGGTCGGCGACATCGTGAAGGCAATGCGGCGGCTGCACGAAGAGTGACCCACGAGCATGGCCATTGAAATCATCGTTCCCCGGCTGGGCTGGTCCATGGAGGAAGGCGCATTCGTCGCCTGGTTGAAGGAGGACGGCGAGTTTGTTCGCGCGGGCGACGCCCTCTTCAGCATCGAAGGCGACAAGGCTGTCCAGGAGATCGAATCCCTGGACAGCGGCGTCCTGCGCATTGCCTCGCACGCTCCAAAGCCGGGCGAACCCGTGCGGGTGGGTGATGTTCTTGGCTATTTGCTAACAGTGGAGGAGGCCAAAGGAGGAGATAAAATCGCGGTTGTTCAAATGCCGGCCCCGGCGGATGAAAAGTTGGGCGCTGTATCGGCGGAACATGAATCACGAGATTTACCCGGCGCAGTTGCACCGGCCGAGACCACGCAACGCAGGACAGCGGGCGCGACACCGGCCATTAGTCCGCGGGCCTTGCGCGTGGCCGTCGAGCTGGGTGTGGATTGGAGTCAAGTGAAGGGGACTGGAAGGACCGGTCGGATTCGGGAGCGCGATATTCGTAGCGCGACGGGGAGCGCGGCTCTTTGAGCCGCAGCGCGTCCGAACCTCAGGCCGCTTTCGGCCAATTCGAGCGCGCCCGGCCTACCGCACCCGCTGCGGGTCATAGACAGTCATAGACCCGCGGTCCGCCCCACTCGGAGCGCGGCTCTTTGAGCCGCAGCGCACCCGAACCTCAGACCGCTTTCGGCCAACCCGAGCGCGCCCGACCTACCGCACCCGCTGCGGGTCATAGACCCGCGGTCCGGGCACTGACAAATAGTGGTTCAGTTTATCCCATGGCCTGCCGATGAAAGCGCCAGGTATTCGCTGGACGACAGTTGAAGCGGGCATTGACAAGGCGGGGTGATTCCTGCTTTCTTATCGCCCTCGTTGCCATGACGACGATTGTAAAACTGAATATTAAGTCCGCCGGGCCGGTTGCGCAGCAGATGCGCTTCGCCTGGTGTCACGGTCATCGGGCCGTGGGCAACGTGGAGGCTCTCTTCTAGAAAAGAAAGAACCAGATTTCCCGGAAACCCACGATTGCCCAGTCAATCGTGGGTTTTTGTTTAACCAGCGCCGTCCCCGGGAGGCGGCCGATATAAAGTGAAGAAGAACAGTATGAAGAATACGAAAACAAAAAAGCGGTTGCGGCCGGATCCCGGCCGTGAAACACGCTTTAAAACGCCCTTCGGGCCGGAGCTGAACTTTCGCGCGACCGAGCCCACGGAGTTCGAGCGTTTGAAAGATCAATTGCTCCGGGAACAGCTGGTGACGGAGAACCGTGCCGACGTTCTCACCTTGCTCCGGCAAGCCGCGAATGAAGCGGCGGCAGTGGCTTGGACTGCGCCTTACCCGCTTCTCGTGCTGCCCGAATTGTTTCGGGAGAAGGTCGCAGCTGCCCGGCGCTATGGAGCCAAGCAAGCCTCGTTGCGCTGCGAAATTCAGCCGGGCCCGCGCACGGAAACGGGGGTAGCCGCGTGATCCACCAGAACCTCGGGGTCGACAGTGTCACGTCGCGCATCAGTCGCCGCTCCTTTTCAGCCGAAGCCGCAGCGTGTCCAGCGCTCGGTTGAAATGGGGCGGCGGCTGTCCTCGTTCGCTAATAATTGAATTGCGTTTGACCCGCCATCTGCGCGGCCCGTAGCCTGCGCCGCGGATGAATTTGGGATACGTGCCAAGCCCGTGGATGGTGGTTCCGTTCGGTCTGCTGCTCGCCACCATTGCCCTCGCTCCCCTCTTTCTTCCGAACTGGTGGTCGCGCCGCTACCCAATCGTGTCATACGTGTTGGGTGGCATCACGCTGGGCTACTACCTGTTCTTCCTCCCGCGGGAGGCCCGCCAGACCGTCCTCGATGCCGGCCATGAATACATCAGCTTCATTTCCCTGATCGGCGCCCTCTTTGTGGTGTCCGGAGGGATTCACATCGGCGTGAAAGGCGAGGCCACGCCGGGAGTCAACGTCGTCTTTCTTGCCCTGGGAGCGCTCATCGCCAACCTCCTCGGCACGACGGGCGCGTCCATGCTTCTCATTCGCCCTTGGCTGCGGATGAACAAATATCGCGTCACGTCGCATCACATTGTCTTTTTCATTTTCATCATCTCAAACGTCGGAGGGTGCCTGACACCGATTGGAGATCCTCCGTTGTTCCTGGGATACTTGAAGGGCGTGCCGTTTTGGTGGGTGGCCAAGCACTGCTGGCAGGCATGGGCGGTCGGACTTCTTGTCTTGTTGGTCATGTTCTATGCAGTCGACTCGCTCAACTTCCGGCAAGCACCCAAGGCCGTAAGGGAACAACAGACCGGTCACGAACAGTGGCGCTTCGACGGGTTGGTCAACCTTATCTTTCTGGCGATCGTGCTTGGCTCGGTGTTCATCGAAAAGCCGGTGTTCCTGCGGGAAGCTTTGATGCTGGGGGCGGCCTTGGGCTCCTACTTCACGACCTCAAAAACCGTTCACCACGCCAACCATTTCAATCTTCATCCCATCCGGGAGGTCGCGATACTGTTCGTCGGCATCTTTTGCACAATGATGCCGGCGTTGGACTGGCTGCAATTGAACGCCAGCCGGTTGGGCGTTCCGACGGCGGGGTTCTACTATTGGGGCAGCGGGCTTCTCTCGAGCTTCCTCGACAATGCGCCGACCTACCTGAGCTTTCTCAACGCTGTTATCGGGACGTTCATTCAACAGGATGTCATCGAGCAGGTTCGAACCCTGGTTGAGACCGGGGGTGCCGACCTGGCGGCGGCGGCAGAACCTGCTCGGAACGCGTTTCTGGCGTTGCAAGAGCACCATCCCCGGCTGGTCGCCGCGCATTTTGCAACTGATGAGCAAATTGAGACGGCGTTTCTGCTGGGGAATGCCGCGTATCACCAGCACCTCGTGGCGATCAGTGTGGGCGCGGTTTTTTTCGGTGCGAATACCTACATTGGAAACGGGCCGAACTTCATGGTGAAATCGATTGCCGATCAGGCGAGAGTTCGGACCCCATCGTTTCTCGGATACATTTTCAAGTTCAGCCTGCCTTTCATGTTCCCGATGCTGGCGATCGTGTGGTGGATGTTCTTCCGGCGATAGAATCTCTTTGCCAGCGGGCTGAAATCCGTGGCACATAACCCGGGACGAACAGTCGCCATGCGGTTTCTCTATAACATTTTGTTCACTTTGGGCTTCATCGTGAGCGCGCCCTTCTATTTTCTGAAGATGCGTCGACGCGGAAATTGGAGGGAAGGATTCGGGCAACGCTTCGGACGGTTCAGCGCGAAGGTCAAACAAGCGATGACCAACCGGCATGTCTTGTGGATTCATGCCGTGAGCGTCGGCGAAGTGAACATCGCCACCCAGCTGATCGTGGCCATCGAACGCCGCATGCCCAACCTCAAAATCGTCGTTTCCACGACGACGAGCACCGGCATGGGTGAGCTGCAAAAATTGCTGCCATCCCACATCCACAAAATTTATTACCCGATCGACCGCAACTCGTTCGTCCGCCGTTCGCTGATCGCCATGCATCCTGAGGCCATCGTTTTGGTCGAAGCGGAGATCTGGCCGAATTTTCTCTGGACCGCGAATCATCTCGGCATTCCCACCTTCCTCGTCAATGCCCGGCTCTCCCCAAAATCCTATCGCGGCTATCGCCGGTTCGGATTTTTGTTTCGTCCCATCTTCGCATCGTTCTCCGGCGTGGGTTGCCAGAACGAGGCGGATGCGGAACGGCTGCGGCAGCTGGGTTGCCGGCCTGAATCCATCGAAGTGGTGGGAAGCTTGAAGTTCGACGCGGCCAAACTGGAAGAGCGCCGCTTGCTTGACGTCCCCCGCTTGCTCGGCCAGTTGGGGGTTCCGCCGGATGCGCCCGTCATTGTCGGCGGGAGCACGCACGCCGGCGAGGAGGGGATTTTGGCGGAGTCGTTCCTTCGGCTGCGCCAACGATTCCCCAACCTGTTCCTCGTCGTGGTGCCGCGCCATTTTGAGCGGGGCAAGGAAGCCGGCCGGGAGATCGCTGACAAGGGAGTTCGATTCGTCTACCGCAAGGATGTCACGCCAGCCAGCCAGTACAAACCCGGCGAGGTCGATTGCCTGCTCGTCAATACCACGGGCGAGCTAAAACATTTTTACGAATCGGCCACGGCCATTTTTGTTGGCAAAAGCCTGACCGCCCAGGGTGGTCAAAATCCCATCGAGCCGGCCGCGCTGGCCAAACCGATCCTGTTTGGGCCGCACATGACCAACTTCGCCGAGATATCCGCGGCCTTCCTTGCCAAGGGCGGGGCCGCCCAGGTGCGCAACGTCGATGAACTGACTGAAGCCTTCGCCGAACTCCTCGCCAATCCGGACCGCGCCACCACGATGGGCCGCGCCGCCCTCACGGTTGTTAGGGAAAACCTGGGCGCAATCGAACGCACCGTCGCCATGGTTGTCCAGCATCTCGAGGAGACCGACATCTACGTGGCGCCGGAGTGAACGCATCGGCACATACAGGTGAAAGCGGCGGTAATTCCCGGGTTTCTTAATCGTAATCTTAATCTTCTTCTTAATCTCTGCGGCAACGACGTGATTAAGATTAAGAACCAAAAAGCTGACCGCCACTTCCAGTCGCATCGGCACATACTCGCCGCTTGCCTCCCCTTTCGAAAAGCCTAGGGTGATACACGCGGATTGGCCAGCCACTGCCGATGGCCAATCGCAAATAGCACGTGAACACCCGCCGCGCATTTACGATTATCGAACTGCTGGTGGTTATCGCCATCATTGGCGTGCTCGCGGCGTTGTTGCTTCCCGCGGTGGGACGAACGAAGGAATCCGGCCGGCGGGCCTCCTGCGCGAACAACCTCAGGCAGCTGGCGGTTGCGGTGCATCTCTACGCCAACGATTACGAAGGGCTGCTGCCCCCGCGGACACTGGCCGAGCAATGGCCGGCCCAGCTGTTGTCCTGCTACCAAAATCTGAACGTGTTGATCTGCCCAACCGAGGCGCCGCCGGGACCGCCCGGTGATCCCACCCAGGCCGATGCCGCCCCGCGCAGCTACATCATGAACCTTTTCACAGACTACTGGCTGCAGAAGCTTTCGGCGGACGACTTCAAGCGATTCTTCAAGGGGACCTACCTGGTGTCGGTTGACGAAACGGTCCTGGAACCTGCCTCGGAGCTTATCGTGTTCGGGGAGAAGAAAACAGGGCGAGCCGAGTTTTTCGTGGACCTGAACAACCACACGGTCTCATCCGTGACTGAAGTCACCGCGCAGAACCGCCATCATCAAGACCCGGGTTCGCCAAAAAGTGGCGGAGCCAACCATGCCTATATGGATGGCAGTGTTCGCTACAGCCTCTACGGACGCTCCCTGTGTCCGATCAACGAATGGGCAGTGACGGAAGCAGGCCGGACCAATCTGGCGATTTGTATTTATAAGTGACGGCCGGGCCGGAGAAATGTCGGCCAGATTTTCACAAACCATTCTGCCAAATGCGTAACTCGACGTTGCTCAGCGCTTGATCAAACGATAGAAACCGAACGCATCCGAGCCAGGCAAAGTCACCCACAGCTCGCTATTAACGATCACGCGTTCAGCCGTCACGTCGGTCCAGGCACCTAGCGGGCTCGAAGCGCCCTGCAGGACGAAGGCGGACTCGGCCGCGGGCCATCGAATCCGAATGCTCGCCCCCACCCGCGCAATACTCATTCGCACCTGGGAGTTGGAGCGAAGCAGCGGCTCGATAATGCTGCGGTAATACTTCTGGGTGTTGCCCCCTTGATAGAGAGCGACATTCCGTCCCTCCTGATCGATAAAGAATTTCGTCGGATAACCCACGACATTCCCGTAAATGGTGTACATGACATCCGGCGTGCTCATCGCGATGGGGTAATTGATCCCGCGGCCGTTGACGTAATCGATGACGAGTTGAACCTTGGTGTCGCCGGAGAGACCGAAAATGGTGAATCCCTTATCCTGGAGCGCTTCCTGTACCCGAATGAGGTCCGGCAACTCCTCGACGCATGCTCCACAGATCGTTTCCCAAAAATCAATCATCACGACCTTGCCGAGGAAGTTCGTCCAGTAGACCGGCTGGCCCTGCAGATCCAGCACCTGCCATGACTGCATAAAAGGTCCGCCAACGTTCACGTCAAAACGAATGGTTCCGGCGTTGGCCAGGCTGCCGACTGCGATCATGAATGTCTCGCCCGCATACGCCCGGAACACCGCCCGGCTCCAGACCGCACCAAACTCGCCGTAGATCGTGTCATCGTTGGCCACTACCTGCGTGAGATTGCTGACGGTGTCCCCAGTGTAAACCGCCACGACAGTGTCTAGCGGCACCTGGGCAGTGACGAAACTGTTGCTGGTGACCACGCGGAATGTGCCTGTATGAGGAGCGGTCCATTTCCACCAGAGGGTTTTGGTGGCTGGCTCGCCGGCATGGAGTCCTTCCCCAGGCTCCGTGGTGGCCTCAACGTTTGAGGCGAAGAAATTCGTTACCCCGGTAAAAGCCGTGGCGTTCGCGAAGTTATCGTTGGCAGGCGCATCCGCCGCGATTCGCAAGATGCAGGCCATCATCATGACCGCGATGCCGGCGCCTTGCCGCCACCTCCTGTGGAAATCAATTCGCGTCATACTTAGGTTCTAGCCCCTGCCTTGGGGACAGGCCAGTGCAAAGTCGGAGGAATTTTACGGGATTTCCCGTGGAATTCCCGAGTTACACCCCATCCCCGCAGCGAGCCTGGCGCTGCGCCCGTTCCTCAAGTCGTCAGCGCCACCAGCCCAACGAAGAACCCAGCGATCAACAACAAGACAAAACCCACAAAAATCGCGACGTCGGCGCAGAAATAACACCGCCCGCCCACCCGCACCCGCGTTGGCTCGAGGGGCGCCCGATGATTTTCGGAATAAGTCGGCCAGCACCGGACACGCCAGCGTCCCAGCGAGATCAGAAAGAGAAAACCCGCCCCGAGGAAGAAACACAACGTGCCGAAGATCGGCACGTGGAGTTTGCGATACGTGAAAGGAGCGGAACCATCACCATCATCAAGAAGCGCCATATTCATCAAAGCGTTGGATGGTGCCGCGGTGGACCGTGCGGACGGCCTCTCGATCGTGCGGTTCATCGCGTGTTCAACGACCTCACTGTCCGGAGAGTTCTGGATTTGTTCCATCAGTGGCGACAAGGCTAATGGTTTGGAACCCGCCGGAAATTGCAAAAACCGCAGGCAATTGTAGGGGAACGCGGGTCTGTGACCCGCAGCGGGTGCGACAGACCGGGCGTGATAGAGTTGGCCTAGCGCGGCCTGATGTTCGGGAGTGCTGCGGCTCATAGAGCCGCGGTCCGACGGCGGCACACCAGCGCACGCACCCTTGCGGGCCGGTGACGAAGCCCTTCGACAAGCTCAGGGCAGGCTCCTTCGACAAGCTCAGGATAAACTTCCAGCTTCACTTGCACCCAGTGGGTACGCGTTCCGATTCGTTTCACCTTTTCGGGGCATGGGCGGCAGGATGCCGCCTCACCGGCCCGCAGGGATGCGGGCGCTACCATCGCGGAAACAGCCGGCCGGTCTCCCGCATATAGTCCCGGTAATCCTCACCAAAGTGCTCGCACATCATCTGTTCCTCACGGGGAGTCCGAATAAAATACATGAGGGCAAACGTCGGCAACGGATACCACCCAGCCAGCCAGTTTTCCAACAACAGACCTTGCGCCAGCGACCACAGCCAAATGGAGGCGTACATGGGATGACGAATCGCGCGGTAAACCCCCTGCCTTACCAGTTGATGATCTTTGCGCAGCTCCAGCGTGACGGACCAGTTCTGTCCCAGATCGGCATGCGATCGGTAAAAGAGCCAAAGGGCGCCCACCATCAGCACCGCGCCGCACGCCTGAAGCCACTCGGGCAATTGATAATCCGCGAACGACAGCCATGGCGTAAACAAATAGATGACGGGCAACAGGAGGGCCCCGGGAATCACGATGGCGATCAATATCTTTTCCAAGCCATCCGCGCGGCTGACCAGCTTCACATTGGCGTCGGTGCGCTTCTTAAACACGCCGCGAATGGAAACGTAGACCACAAAGCCGAGAAGGAAGGCAATATTCCAGGGTAGAATTCGCATGACTGCGCGCCATCCATATCTCCCGGAAAACAAGCCACGACAAGACTCGATTTGGACTGAATGCAAAAGGCCGGAGAGTCGAACCGCAACTTCGATTCGCCTCTCCGGCCCTGGATTCAACTGTTCGTTAGCCTAAAGCTGGTTGCACCGCCCCAAAACGAAGAGATCGCTAAGTTCCTCATCATCGCCGTCCAGAAATTGAACGCTGATGATCGGGTTGCCTCCTGCGCCGCCTTGCACAGGCTGCTTCGGCAGGGTCAGAGCGGAGCCGCTCACTATCAAGGCAACATCTTTCTTATCTTCCGCCGTATGGGTGCCTATCAGATTATTACGAAAGATAAAGCGGGCATGCAGGCCGGAGAACGTTAGGGTGCTGCCAACGCTGATAACGGGGCCGCCGGAATTGACACAATCCAGTGCCTCCACTTCGGCCAGGGCAATAACATCACGAATGAAGGATTGCGAGAGGGCTAGTCCCTGAACGCACCGACCGAGATAATGCTCGCCGGTCAGGTTCACACCCTTCCCGTCGTGAAATTGAATCCAGATGTGAGGATTGCCGCCCACGCCCCCTTGGACGGGCTGTTTCGGAAGTGTGATGACGTCACCCAAGGGAACCAGGACGACCGAGGTCGCCCAAGTCTCAGAGACTTGGTGGGTGCCCTTGGTGTTATTTTGAAACACCAGTTCCACTTGTATTCCGCCGAGAACGATTTCCCCACCCAATGTGACCTGCGGCCCTCTGGAATTGTTGCACCCGGTCTCGTTCACGACTGCCTTTACTTGCATAGGCATGGAGAATTTCGCGGTGACCTGTGCAGAGAAGACAGTCGCGGGGGAAGCCACAGCAGCGATGAGAAGCGCGGCAAAGATTCGCGTCGATTTCATAATTTTCGTTGTTTGAGATGATAGGTTCACTCCCTTCGAGGCTCAGTCACCATCCCGGGATGGATAACTTGCGGTTGGCGCGACCTAACAACCGCGGACCCTCTTAAGAAGTATTTGTTTCATTTTCTCCTATAGGCCCGCGCGAAGCCGATGCAAGGGACAGAATTGGGGGTCTTCACCCCATACATTTTCCCGAATAGCACACTCCGAATTCTCGAAAGCCGCCCTCCCGACGGGGCAAATCGTAGGTCGCCAATGGGGACGCGATAAAGAGCGGATTTTTTGACCAGAGCTTGGATTGATCATCTGAGGATCCACCGCGCTATTTGCTGTTCACCCTTCCCTCCGTGCTCTCTGTGACCTTCGTGGTTAAGATGCTTTTCCGGTTT
>Ga0070689_100002515_pt1 | contig 11993 bp, 3 predicted proteins | sample KBSS23HmetaG_FD_64669 | JGI IMG/M metagenome (GOLD analysis project Ga0070689, IMG submission 64669) | Switchgrass rhizosphere microbial communities from Kellogg Biological Station, Michigan, USA - KBS S2-3H metaG | ecosystem: Host-associated > Plants > Roots > Rhizosphere ... | reverse complement strand
GCATAACGGAATTCGCCGACGCGATCGTGGGCCGTCTGCGAGAACGTGTCGATCTCGGACGCCGCCACGAAGCAGAACAGCGACGACCGCGGCCCCCTGGCGGGCGCCGGCGTGAACTCTTCCGACTCGATGGTCGGCTTGCCGCGGCCCAGCCCGCATTCGTCGTTGCGATCGGACCAGTACAGCGAGGAGCGAAACGGCGGTCCCTCGTCGCGCACGCGCCGGTGGATCGAGCCGCCCTCGGTCCACGTCCACGCCAGCTTCAGCAGCGGGCGTTCGTGTCCGGCGACGGTGACGAGCAGATTGTTGCTGTGATAGCCAGGGTCGAGGCTGACGACTGCCGACTCGGCCCGCTCGTCGACATTCGCCATCTGGACGGCGACGTGCACACCGAGCAGCAGGTAGCGGGAGAGGTACCACGCCCAGAGTGCATGTGCCGCCGCCGTCACCAGGGCACCGATGGCGGCGGTCGTCCACGGCAGCCAAAGGACGCCGGCGACCGCGCAACCGGCACTGAGCGACAGCCACAGCGAGAGCACGAGCCACAGCATGATCCGGGCACGCCGGCAATGCGGGCGCAGCCAGAAACCCGTGTGGACATCGGCGAGGGCTTCGTGGTGCGTGTCGACGACGGCGAAGTACTGCCGTTCGCCGGCCGGCTCCTCGGTGTGCACCCACCGCACACCACGCCACTCGTCGAACACGACACCCTCGATCAGATCCGGGACGTTCAGCGCATCGACGTGCTGCCGCGACGTGCTGGCGCGCAGCCATTGCAGACCGCTCGCGGGCAGCAGTTCCACGCAGTCGTCCAGACGCGGCGCGCTCGTCGAGTTCGGGCTCATCGTCACTCCACTCCGCGCGGCCCATCGCCGCTGCTCAAGGACATCAGGTCGCCGAGCGCCTCGTGCACGGCAGCGGCCAGTTCCGCCACCGCATCCTTCCTGGCACCGGCCAGCCCGCCGTTGCTCGCGCCCCCGTTGGCGTGCCACCGGAGCGGTTCCACGGCGAGCACCTTGACTCGCGCACGGATGTCGGCGTTCGACAGGACACCGGCCTGCCATTCGGCATACCTGAGTGCAGCGGCCAGGGCATCCCGCTTCGAAATGGCCGAGCGCTCGCCGAGCGCCTCCCTGGCCGCGCTCTGCAGGTACTCGAGGTCGCGCACACCGGTCCGCCCGATGGCGGTCCTGGCAGCCAGGGCCTGGTCCGCCGCACGATCCATCCAATCCGACAGACGCTCGCAGAGACGCCGCACGCTGCGCCAGTCGTCCGGCGACGAAGCGCGGACGGCGTCGAGGTCACGATCGGTTCCAGGATATGCGTCGATCGGAGCCGGCGCGACGATCCTTATCGACGGCGCGAGCGCCGGATCGACGAACACGCCGACTCCAGCCAATTGACGGCCCAGCTCGTCGGGGGCGCCCGTGAGCCGCAGCTGGCCGCCGGTGACGACTTCGGGCACCAGCAGCAACGCCGATTTCTCGACCAGATCCTCCCAGTCCCCGATCACGTCGCCCTTCGCGATGCCGGACGCCACCAGCAGATCGTGCAGCGCCGAGACGTGCTTGCTGTCGGCCGACCCCGCCGGCAGCACCACGAGGATGAGATCGAACTGGTGATAACCGTTCGCGAACAGCGCTTTCGCGCGTCGGTTGCGCCAGACCTCACCGTCGCCCGGCGTCGTCTCGCTCCAATCCCCTTTGGACCACGCGCCGTCGAACAGACCTGGAATGAACGAGACCACCGTCTGCCCGAAGCGCCGGCTCACCTCGTCGGTCGCGACCGACTCCAGGCCCTCTTCGTGGACTGCGAACTCCACCTCTGCCAGGTCCCGCTCGTAGTCCTGGCTGGCGCAGCCGAACAGGCGCTCCAGGCGATCGACCTGGCCCCCGCTGCTGGCGGCACCGAGGATCACCTCGAGGTTCTGCGCCAGTTGCTTCGAAGTGATGCGCTGGAAGTCCCGCGGTGCGCGGTCCACGTGCACGCCCATCATGCAGAGTTCGCCGTGCGTGAGCGCGCGCGGCCGACACAAGCCATCGCCGGAGGGAGCCTGGTTGTGGCCCAGATAGTGGGCCGACAACATCACTGCAGGTTGCCGCGACAGGACGCCGTCGTCCGGCCACGACGATCGCAGGCTGCGCAGCGCCTTGGGACCGGCGCCACTCGGACCGAGCGCGGGAAACACGCGCGACAGCACCGCGAGCGTCAGCGCATCCTTGGGACCCGTCATCAGCACGTGACGCGGCGACGCCGAGCCGCGCATCCGCCGCATGTAGCTGCCCAACCGGTCGCCGACCGAGCAGCCGTGCCAGCCCGTGCGCTCTTCCATGTCGGCCAGGCCCTGCAGGAACGGACACCCCCGGGCCGCCGCCGGCTCGGCCTTCAGGTATCGCAGTTTCTGTTGTACTCGTGCCAGACTCTCCACGATCCCGGCGCGTATTGTTCGAACGCTCTTGTTGGTGTCTGACATTTTGCTCCGTCGCCGTCAGTCGATTCTCACGAGTCGCCCCGTCTGCACGGTCCGCTCGCCGTCGTCACGTTTCTGCTGGTAGCACGGCTTGATGACGAGCAGCGCGGCGTTCTGGATCAGGGCGCGCGGGAAGCCGCCGGCACGACTCCGCCGCTCGGGCTCGTAGAAGAGTCGCAGGTCGATCGCGCCGCGATCGCTCGGCTTCGTCCCCGTCACCTGGAACTCGCGCGCCAGCCCCATTTCGATGTCGAACACGTGTTCCTCGAGGAACGTCCAGAGGAAGCCGATGTCGCGTTCATTCGATTGGGCGTCCAGGAACAGGTCGCTCTGGCACGAGTACAGGACGTTGATGCAATCGATCGCCGTTTGCATGACCTCCTCGCGCCGGCGGCTCGTTGCCGCGTCCGACCGATCGAGGAGGATCTTCTCGTAGTCGAGCACGCGCTCGCGCAACCGCGCGATCCGATCGCCCTTGGACAGTGCCCTGCGGGCCCACGGCGCGAGCTGTTCCGTCGGGTACTCGGCGAGTTCGCGGATGCAGTCCAGGATGGCGCCGTAGGGTTGTTCCAGCTCCAAGGTGTCCCACGCCGGCAGGCCGGGCAGACTCGGAGCCAATGCCGACCACAGTTTCCTGACCGCATCCCTGCCGCCCGGGCCGCCCAGCCTCGACTCCCGGCGCGCAGCGAGCAGGGCCTGCGTCAGCTCGCTGTGCACCAGCTCCCGATCGGGTTCCGGCCCGGCGTTGAGTCGCAGCAGCCGCAACTGCCTGGCGACTTCGGCCCCCAGTGGTCCGAGCGCGGCGAGGTGGGGGTCGGTGATCGCGATGAGCCGCGTGGCGAGCTGCGGGAATGCCCGGCGCGACACGGCAAACCGCGGCTGCAACAGCACCCTGCCGGACGGCGTGCGCAAGCCGCGGCGCTGGATGCGGTGGGCCATGATGACGAAGTCACGCGGCGCCGCCGGGTCCAGGACGACCTCGATCTCGGCGCCAGCCCATTGCGAGTCGTTCGCGTCGAAGACCGCGTCGTCCTCGGGATACACCTGCACGCCGAAGTGCGTTCGCATGAAGGCCAGCAGCCGGCGTCCCGCCACCTCGGCCTTCGTTACGCGCAGCCCACAGATGGCCGCATATGCGCGAGCCAGGTTGTCCGTCGTCGCCTCGGGATCGTGGGCAGCCTGATCCGGGCAGACGCTCCGCTCGAGGACAGTACAAACAGAATCGCTGTTGCCGGCGCTCAGCAGATCGGCGAAGTCGGCCCGGAAGGCCACGTACCAGGCCGGTGGCGCGCCGAGGAACACGCGCGCGACGAACGGCACGCGGCGGCCGGCGTATTGCCAGCCGTACCTGCGCACCTCGACCAGACCGCGTTCCTCACTGCCAAAGCCGACCTCCACGTTGTCGCGGTCGGTCTTGGCACTGGCGATGCTCGCCGCGGTGGCTGCCGCCGGCAGGAAATCGACGCCGAACTCGGCACGGATCGCGACCATGAGCTCTTCGACGACGCCGCGCAGTCCGGGCGCCATCCCGTCGCCCTGGATCGCATCCAGGATGGCCAGCGCCGTCGTGCAGCGTTCGCTCGTCACGGTGTCCACGGCCTGGCCGCGGACCTCGTGGAACAGCGCTTCGTCGTCGAGCGCACTCAACCTGGCCAGACTGCCGGCAACGGCGGCGCGGCGACTCTGCGGTCGCGACAACAGCGTCTCCAGCTGGCGCGTGAACCGATTCCCGTCACCGCCGCTGACGACGATCCTGCCGCGGATGATCACGCTGCCATCCACGCTCCAGGCGCGTCGCTGCACCGACACGGGGAACGAGCGCGGCACGCCGTCAGCTCCGTCCCCGTACACCACGGTCCCGGCGCCGGTCTCGAACATCGCGTCGAATGCCGGATACCTGAGCGCCCTCGCCGCGGTCGTCGGCGCGACCTCGACACCGTACTCGCCGAGGCTCCGGAACACGTCGCCCAACCATGCCGACAGCTCGTTGGCGATCGCCAACGGCTGGTCGCGCTGTGCCTGCTCGACGCGGTCGACGATCGCGGCGAACGCGGCGACGCGCTCGCGGCAGAATTCGACGGTCAAGCGGCCCGCCTGCTGGACGGCTTCCGCCGCCGCGAGTTCGAGCGCGTCCAGACCCGGCAGCGGGCCGGTTCGCCTCTCGATGTCGCGCAGGCGCGCGAGGAACCGGGGGCAGGGCCCGGCCGAGACCAAGGTCATGCCCGCGTCGTCGCGCGGGACCTCGCCGCGCTCGTCGATCACCGCGCGGCGCGCGATCCGCACGATGCCGCCAGGCGGCACCGAGTCGTGGAACACACGCGTCGCGACCAGTCCCGGGCGTGAGCTGCCCCGGCGCGGCTGCACGTCGAAGCCGTGCTCGACCAGCACCTCGACCAGATGCTCCAGCACCTGATTCCACTCCTCCTGCTGCGCCGCGGTGCTGCGCGCGGCGATCGCCTCGTAGGCGCGCAGCAGCAGGACCATGCCATGGCGGACGCGCAGCTCCACGTGGCCGTCGCCCAATGCCCGCGCGTACCAGTCGGCGACGGGGGCAATGTGTGTCTGATAGACGGCCTTGGCCGCCGCGAGCAGTTCCGGATCCAGACCCTGCGTTCGCTGGGCGAGCTCGAGCGCACGTGCGTGCACGCGCGCGACCCCGGGTTCCGGTCCCAGCGCCACTTCGACTCTGGCGCGGCGGCAGACGCTGCCATTCATCTCCCACCCGGGCGTCAGCACCTTGACGATGGCGCCGGCCATTCGCTCGGGGTCGAAGCGAAGCACGACGTCGCACCGATCCGACCGGGCCAGCTGGCTCAGCGGCAGGACCTGGTCGTCGGTCGGGATGCGGTGGCAGCCATGCTCGGTGAGGAAGGCCAGCAGCTCGGCGCGCAATGCGGCGTGGTCCGCGAAACCGCCGCCCGCCATCAGGTCGGCCAGGTCCATTGCACGACCGAGGGTCGCGACCCGCGTTTCGTCGGTCGCCAGAAGGTCGCCGAACGCATCGGTTGCCGCTTGGAGCAGGTGCCGTACCGGATCCTGCAGGCCGGCTGGCAGGTCGGCGACGCCTTGTCGCAGTCGCAGCAGGAACGGATGACCGACCGGTGGGCCGCGACTGACCTGCACCTGCGCCGGAATCGTGACGTCGAGGCGTGGGCAGTCGAGCCCGACCGACACCAGACGCAGTACCTGACCGCGCGGCGCGTCGTCAGGTTGCCACTCCACCGCATGGTGTCTCGACAGCACGGCGGACGCACCGACCGCGGGCCGTTCGATCACGGCGCCGAAGACTTCGCCGAGGAAGGACACCAGCCGGTCGCGGATCGACGGTTCGAGCCGCTCGTACCGCGAGCCGAAGCAGGCGAACACCTCGCGCAGCACGCGCGCATCGCTCTCGAGCGCCGGACCGTCGCGGTCCTGCAGCATCGCCGCCACGGCTCCGATGGCCGGCGCCAGCGTCGCGTCGCTGCCGGCGCCAGCTCTCGTCAGCTCTTCGACGTCGTCGAGAAACCGGTGCACGCGGCCGCGCTGGGCCCGGCTGACTTCGATCCTCGGCGGCACGAGGCACCATGGTCCGAGGGCCACGCCGGGCCGCAGCAATCGCACGAAGTGGCCGCGCGGCTTGCCGTCCATCGGCGCCGATGACTGTTGCCACTCGGCTTGCCGCAGGAACGCCCGCAGGTGCTGGTCCTCCTTGTCGAGGATCTGCGCGCCCAGGGGTCCTCGCAGCGCCGCGACGATCTGCGCCGTCAACTCCCCCGCGATGTCCTGCGCTCCTGCGTCGGTCGGCGCGAACTCCTCGAGCTCGGCGAACGCGGTGCCCAGGGCGCGCGTCACCGCAGCGAGGTCGCAGTCGGCGAGCGACCGCTCGGCTTCGCCAATGCACCGCCTGACCGTTGCGTGCACGCTGCGCCCGGCCAGCTGGCGCAGGCTCTCCTTGGCCTGGGCCAGCGCGGTCCTGACGGCGTCGGCACGACCACGGCTCGTCACCGTGAGTCCGAGGCACGCCTTGAAGCGCTCGACCTCCTCCAGCAGCTCGCGCGCCCGCTGCGGCCGCGCCGCCAGCACGACCTCGAGGAAGCGGACGACACCCAGCACGGCCTCACCACCTCGCTCAGCCGCTGGCGTGCGCGCCAATGCGAGGCGGCACGACCTGACGACGTCGCCGGTGAGCACCCTGTCCGTGCCGCCGGTCGCGACGCGCTTGTCGCCGGCCTCGAGCTCGACAGCCTCGAGTTCGACGGCGTCGAGCATCCGATCGGGCAAGGACCGGACCCGTGCCTCGATGTGAGGGATCAGCACGCGCTTTCCCTGGCTGGTCACCCCGGGACACACGCCGGCGACCGCAACGTGATCGGCCCCCAGGTCCGCATCCGTCGTGACGACGCGCAGCGTCACGGCGTGCTTCTTACCCGCGACCATGATCTCGCACGGAAATGCGAGGTTGGCCCGCGCGATGCGATCCACGGTCGCCTCCGCACGGATCAGCTGCGAACTGCGCCCGTCGCGCCCGAGGTCGAGGCCGTAGGTCGACGCCCCAGCCTCCGCGAGGCAACGCAGCAGCTGCGCCCGCAACCGCGACATGCCCTCGGCCGCCACGCCGCAGATCGCCGCGACATCGATGGTGCGCAAGGCCGCCGCGGCCGCGTGAACGTCGGCTGATCGCCGCATGTCGTCCACGGCCCGACCGTGCAGTCCGTCGAGCAACTCGCGGTGCGGCAAGTCGAGGCGCGCCCAGCAGGGCGGGAGTCCCTCGAGGCCGCCGAGCAGATCTCCGGGATCCATGCGCGCCCTCGCAAGGTGCCGCTAATGGACACCGGAAAACGGATTCTCTCGCTTCTGCACGTCCCGCCGCGCCTCGTCCTTCAGCGGCAGCTGTCCCTCGTACAGCAGCCGCTTGCCGTCGGCGAAATGCTCGACCATGTACAGATTGCGCTCCCTGGACAGATAGAAGCGGATCTGGCTCCTTCGCTCCGGCGGCGGGGCCTTCCTTGCCGACTCGTACCAGCTCAGCCGGTCCTTGAAGTCGCAGCCTTCCATGGCCTGCAACAGCCGTGAACAGGTCACCCGCGTGCCAGGCAGGACGGACTCCAATTGCCCGTCCTGCTTGCGCCTGGTGATCTCGCTCCAATCGGGCAGTTCCTTCAGCCCGAGGTTCGTCATCACGCCGGCGATCGCCGGCCGGTCGGTGTGGCGTGGCAGCACCGTGGCCTCCGCGGGCGGACTGCCCCCGACACGGAACGTGAACCGCTGAATGACCGGGCGCTTCCAGAAGTCGAAGTACTCCAGCACCTGGAGTGTCTTGACATCGTCACCTTCGGCAAACAGCTCCTCGGCCCAGAACGACCGGCTGGGCTGCGACTCCACGATGGGGCCGGCCTCGAAGATCCTGACGGGCTCTCCGGCAAAGAACAGTTCCAGCGGCCGCGCGAGCTTGGTCGCGAAGCTGTGCGTCTCGAACTCGATGTCGGGGATCATGCCGCGGATGATGCGATTGATGCATGCGCCCTTGGCCACCGACAGCTTGGCATCCGCGGCGTTGAACTGCACCTGGGCCGCATCCACGCCCAACAGCTTCGAGAACACGTATCGCACCAGTGGCGTCCGCGAGGCATTGCCCGCCAGAGTCACCCACTGGAACAGCGGGCCTTCGCCCTTGTGCGCCTCGCACATGAGCCGGACCTTCTTGAGGCCCTCGCTCAGCAGCGGCAGCGTGCAGTGCAGCACCTCCTGGATCGTCAATCCGAGGACAGCCCGCCGCAGCTCGGCACTGTCGCGGTCCGCTGTCGGCAGCAGGCCCCGCAGGGTGTCGAAGTGTTCGGTGTCGAGCACTCCGCCGATCTTGGTCTTCTGCAACGCCTGCTCGAACGCCTCGGTCGTGATGTCGAACGCATCCGGCCGGTCGCTCTTGCCACGCACGCTCTCGCGCAGTTCGCGTTCGAACTCGCGCGTCAGGTCCGTCTTCAACTGCTCGGCCAGCATCCACAGCCGGCGAGCGTTCTTGCGCGGCACTTCGCGTTCCAGGTCGCCATAGTTGATCCACGCGGTCGGGAAGACGCCCTCCACGGCGGCCTCCTGGTCACTGGTCAGCTCGCGCGGGAACTGCGCCATGGGTCCGGTCGCGGTGCCGTCGACGACCCAGCGCGCATTCCTGATGGCGCTGTCCGCGCCGTGGGTGTCCACCAGCGCAGGCACCTTGATGGACTCGAGCACGCCCTTCCAGTTCGACGCCAGCGCCGTGATCTTGGCGCCCATCGCTGCGCGCCGATCGCGGTCGAGTCCCCTGCCCTGCCCTGGCGCCGCGCCATTGCCGAGGTCCTTGGCGGCATTGACCCAATCCGCGACCGCCAGGGCCACCTTCCGCTTCAACAGCCGGAATATGTTGAGCGTGACGGCATTGCCACCATGGTTCTCGAGAGTGTCGGAGTCCAGCAACCTGATACTGAACTTGGTCTTCCACTGCTTGCTGCCCGCATTGGCACTGCCTTCCTCGCCGAGCTCGACGCGCCGGCGGGTCACCAGATACTCCACGAGCGACAGGTCCAGCGTGCCGCCGCCATAGTCGAAAGTCAGCGTCTTGAACCGGTAGCCTTCGCGGTCGTCGGCATGCCGGTCGTCGGCATGGCGGTCGTCGAGGCGATAAGCCGAGATGCGTTCCAGGAAGTCCTTGTGCGTGCCCGGCTCACTGTTCTGCCGATAGACATAGTAGAGGCCGGCGGCGGACGCCTCGTCGATGTCCATCTCGAGGCTCAACCGGCCGCTGCTCTGCGGATCCTTCGGCTGCAGCCGTTGGACGATCTCGCGCAGCTGGTTCTGCTCGGTGAAGGTCCACTGTGGGGGATAGGTCAGTATCAGACGGCAGACGCGCTTCTTGAACGTCCGCTCGGCGTGACGCACGAGCTTCTTGACCACGGCGGCCAGCACATCCGTCGGCGTGAGATAGCAATTGTCGTCGTGCCCGCCGTCGTGATAGAAGACCTGGTACGACTCGTCCGACGCCAGCACGGACTTGGCGCCCTGGATCAGACACGAGTCGAACAAGTTCTTGCTCGCGTCCTGTGCCATCTCCTGCGCGCGGATTCCCATCACGCAGGCCGACTCCTCGTCGAGCAGCAGCCTCGGATTGACGACGAAGAGATCGGTGGCAACCAGCGTCTGCGTCCGATCGGCGGCCGTGCTGCCGTCGATCGTGGTGTAGTCGACCGACAGGGGATCGGGGCACGCTCGCGTCCCCTTGATGTGGTGCGACCTGTCGTAAAGGCACGCCGTCGAGTTCGTCGTCCCGATGTCGATCGCCAGGTAACCATCCAGCGTCTCCGGCTGCACGAATCGCATGCGCATGGAGACCCGCTGTGGGGCCTGCTTCTGATATGCGCCGCCGTCCGCGTGCGCCTCTGCCATCAGGGCACCGTCCCTGCCCAGCTCGGCTTCGGCCACGTACAGGAAGCCGCTGACAGCCTCCGCAACGCCCACCAGTGTGGCATTGTCGGTGTCGACTTCGATCGTCAGCAGGTAGGTCCCGCTGCGCGGGATGTCGAAGGGCACGCGCTCGAACTGCGTCGGATCGCGCTCCATCACTTCGCCGGTGTCGGGGTGGGCTCGCAGCCTCAGTCGCAGGCAGGAGGTCGGCACGCCGACGAACCGATAGTGCAGCCGCCCCCCGTCCAGCTGGACCGTGAACGCCTTGCTGAGCAACCCGGTGTTGCGAACGACCGCTGGAAAGTCGAACGCCGGCGGTGTGTGGAACTTGATTGCCATGGGAACATCAGGGGGCTGGATCTGCGACTGGCTCAGGCCGAGGCTTCACCCGCCTTCTCCTCCGCACGTCTCACCTTGATCGGAACGCTCGGAGCGGCGGTGGTCCTCAGCCAATCGACCGTCTCGCGGGGCACGGGCGCGGGCAGCCTGCCGAACTGGACTGCGAGCTGCTTGCACTCCACCTGCAGGCGATTGAAGTCTTCACAGAATGGACTGATCTTGAGGTACTTGAAGAACTCCGGATCGGGCAGCAAATCGAGGTCACTGTCCTTCAGGTCGATCAGACGCGCATTGTTGGCGCTCAGCACGTGGTCGCGCAGACTCTTCAAGCCGGCCTTGAACTCGCGCTGGATCAGCGACACATCGTGCGCCACGTACGTACGCAGCACGTCCTTCAGCTTGGGCAGCACGCGGTCGTTGAAGTGCGGCTCGAAGTGCACCTCGAAGTTCTTGCGCAAGCGTGAGTAGTACTCCTGGCGGTTCTCCGGCACCGCAGTGACCCCGCGTTGCAGGACCTCCACCGTCGGGGCAGACTCCAGGGTCTCGGCGATGCGACCGCTGAGGCTGTGGTCGATCAGTTCGCGGAAGCGGTCGAAGATGCGCTCGACGCTGCGGGCGCGGCTCTCGTCGAGCGGCAGCAGCTTCTTGATCTTCGCCATGAAGCCCGCGCGATCCGCGACCTGATCGAACCGCTGCGCCATCGCCTGGCCGATCACGGCCTGCGCGACAGCGACGACGGTCTCGTGGTACCACGGCACCAGCCTCGCATAGGCGACCATGGCGTCGGCCGGCAGGAACCTGTTGCGATTGACGTCGGGTACGGGCTGGTTCTCGAGCAGCTCGTCGAACTTCCGCTCCACCTCTGCCTTGAGGCCATGCCGGAAGTCGTTCAGCAGGTCCGTGACCTCGTCGTGGAAGAACGAGTTGCCCACGTCCTTGGCGAACGGGTTGTCGTTCATGCCCAGCAGGTACCCGCTCTTGAATTTCTCGATGTTGCCAGGACGGTCACCGCTGCCGACCAGTCGGCCCACCAGCGCCTCGTAGGCTCTGGTCACATAATCCCTGCGCAGGTCCTCGGCGTTCGGGTACTTCGTCGTCGCGATGTTGAGTTCGTCGGCAATCGCTGCCTTCAGCGACATGACGTTGCGTTCGAACGTCGTCAGGATCTCTTCGAGCTTCAGGTAGTGCGCGCGGCTCTCACAGTGCTCGAGGATGTCGCCCCGCAGCGCCTTGATGCAGCCCCTGTCGTCGTCGGACAGCAGCTGCGCCACGCGCTGCTTCAGCTCCGGGTAACGCGTGTTGCACCCGTCCCGGTACTTGTCACGCAGGGTCTTGGCGATGCTCTCGTCGAAGTACGCGCCGGAGCAGGTCAGGCGGATCTGCGGGTTCTTCGCGGGAATCATCGCGACGAAGGCCGGCCAGCTCTGATTTAGGTCCACCGGCTTCGCGTCGTCGAACTTGTTCCACACGAAGAAAATCTGGTCGCCGACCCGTTCCTTGGTCCGCCCCGCGTCCAGTCGCGAACTGGCGTCGAGCTGCTGCTTTGTTTCGTACAGACCCTCCATGCTCTGCCGGAACTTGCTGGCGACGACGTCTGCAGCGTCCCTGGCGCCGACCTCCTTGTTGACGACCACCAGGCAGTCCGTGTCCTTCAGCAGCGTCCTGGTCCTCTCCTCGTGGATCTCGTTGACCGATCCCAGCCCCGGCGTGTCGAGGATCTGCACCTGCTGCGCCAGACCGTCGTGCGGAACCTCGATCGTCGCGGTGT
>Ga0070689_100002513_pt1 | contig 12002 bp, 12 predicted proteins | sample KBSS23HmetaG_FD_64669 | JGI IMG/M metagenome (GOLD analysis project Ga0070689, IMG submission 64669) | Switchgrass rhizosphere microbial communities from Kellogg Biological Station, Michigan, USA - KBS S2-3H metaG | ecosystem: Host-associated > Plants > Roots > Rhizosphere ... | reverse complement strand
ATGTGCAAAGCCCCGCAGGGAACGATCGACAGGCTCGTCAGGAGTTTGGGGGTTGAGTAGCCCATTCCTTAATTCGAGGATTCCATCGTGAACAAAGCACACACTCCCGCCATTCAGGATCTGTACCCGGACGACTTCGCGCACTGCTATGGCTGCGGCCGGCACAACGCCGCAGGGCACCAGCTGAAGAGCTTCCTTGACGGCGAAGAAGTGGTCGCGCATTTTATGCCCGCGCCGCATCACATTTCCGTGCCCGGCTTCGTTTACGGAGGACTGCTGGCTTCGCTGATCGACTGCCATGCGATGGCGACAGCCGCTTCCGCTGCGGAGCTCGCGTCAGGGCGACAGATCGGAGAAGGCCCCGCACCCCGGTATGTCACGGCTTCACTCCATGTGGAGTACCTCAAGCCGACACCGCTTGGAGGGGAACTCGAGATCCGCGCACGAGTTAAGGAGCGAAGCGAACGGAAGGCTATTGTCACGGTGACTGTTTCCGCTGGAGGGAGCGTCACGGTTCGCGGCGAAGTCGTGGCTGTGCGGATGCCGAGCAGCATGGGAAGTCCTGGCAGGTAGCGCCCTCGCCCGGAGGAAGGGGGCGGCTCGTTGACAAGACGTCCCAAACAGGAAACAATCGATTCTTGTCCAACGAAAGAGAGTGAGTTCTGCAATGCCTACCTGGGAAGAAAAACTGGCCGACCGTGTGGATCCCCAGCTTGCCGCGGAAATCGACAAGTTTGAGACGGAAATCGCCCTGCGCAAGCAGGGCAAACTCGACGAGAAAGTCTTTGCCGAGACAAGGTTACGACGGGGATGTTACGGCCAGCGCTATGACAACGGACATCGCCATGACGGCATCCGTTCCCAGGAACTCCACTACAACTCCGACCTGACCAAAGGTCCGGACACGCTGTGGGATGCCCCGGGCATGCAGCGCATCAAGATCCCCTTCGGCGGGTTGAATCCGGAGCAGATGGATGTCCTGGCGGATCTCGCCGAGGAATACGCTGATGGCGTCCTGCACATAACAACGCGTCAGGATATCCAGTATCACTTCGTTCACATTGACGACACGCCGGCGGTCATGCGCCGCCTTGCGGCGGTCGGTATCACGACGCGTGAAGCTTGCGGCAATTCCATTCGAAACGTTACCGCGTGCCCGCTTGCCGGAGTCTGCAACACAGAAACGTTCGACGTCATTCCGTACGCCAGGGCGACCGCGAAGTTCATGCTGGGTCACCCCGACGCGCAGGGATTCGGACGCAAGTTCAAGATCGCCTTCTCCGGATGCCGTCAGGAAGCTTGCGCCCTGGTGAACATGCACGACCTGGGCGCCATTGCAGCGACGCGGGTAGAAAACGGAAAGGTCCAGCGCGGGTTTGAAGTCTATGTCGGCGGCGGGCTGGGCGCAGTGCCGCACAACGCGAAACTATTCGAAGAGTTTCTTCCAGAAGAGGAACTGCTCCCGATAACCCAGGCGATCTCGCGCGTGTTTGCGCGGCTTGGTGAAAAGAAACAGCGCGATCGAGCTCGGCTTAAATTCCTTATTGCAAAACTGGGAATCGAGGAATTCAAGAAGCTCGTTCTCGAGGAACGGCAAACTCTGCAGGAAGACACGCGATGGACCGATTACCTCGATGGTGTTGAGCAGTACGCGGACAAGCCCCTGAAGCCGCCGACGTTTCTCAACGGCCAGAAGCGTCCGGAAGGCTTTGACGCGTGGTATGCGACGAATGTCTATCGTCAAAAGCAGGCGGGCTACGTCGTGGCTTCGATCACCCTGCCGCTCGGCGATCTCTCGTCGTCGCAGATGCGGGATCTTGCAGCTCTAGCGCGGCGGTTCAGCGGGGACAGCGTGCGCACTACCGTCGAGCAGAACATGGTGCTGCGATGGGTCAGCGAGTCCGACTTGCCGGATCTCTATCGTGAGCTCGCGCGTATCGGATTGGGCGCTCCCGGAGCGGGAACCATCGTGGACGTGACAGCTTGCCCGGGAACAGACACCTGCAAGCTGGGCATATCGTCTTCACGCGGCCTTGCCGGCGAATTGCGGACGCGGCTGGCGGCGAAGTCCTTCACGCTGGATGAAGCCGTGAAGAATTTGCGCATCAAGATCAGCGGCTGCTTCAATTCGTGCGGCCAGCATCACATTGCAGATCTGGGCTTCTATGGCATGTCGATCAATGTCGGCAACCGGAAGGTTCCTCACTTCCAGGTCGTCCTGGGCGGCAAATGGCAGGACAATGCCGGCGCTTATGGATTGCCGCTGGTACGCGTGCCCTCGAAGCGGATTCCAGACGTTATTGATCGCGTCACGGACCGCTATGTTCGCGAGAGAGCCGCGAATGAGTCATTTCAGGATTTCCTGAAACGCGTCGGAAAGAAGGATCTGCGCGCGATGCTCGAGGATCTCACACAGATTCCTCCGTACGAAGTCGATCCCTCGTTCTATTCCGACTGGGGTGATCCGCGCGAATACACCATTGGCGACATGGGCGTGGGCGAATGCGCAGGAGAAGTGGTGTCTGTGGCGCAATTCGCGCTGGCTGCAGCGGACGGCCTGGTGTTTCAGGCCCAGCTACACCTCGAAGCCGGCGACTATTCAAGCGCCGACCAGAATGCCTACAAGGCAATGCTTCAGGCTGCGTTGTCGCTGGTGCGCGCGCAGTGGCCCGAAGCTCCTGATGAAGCGGATTCCACAATACAGGAATTCCGGCAGCGCTTCTTCGAGACCAACATCTGGGGAGATCGCTACGCCGGCAACAAGTTTGCGCAGTATCTCTTCATCCGTCACGCCTCGCCGCCGGCGAATTATTCCGGCGATCATGCCCACCGGGTTGTGGAAGAAGCCCAGCTGTTCGTGGATGCCGTCTACCGGGGTCACGAGATTCTCGCCGAGCGTGGCGCGCGGTGATGGAACTTTCACGCTTTGGTCTCAAGCTTTTCGTGACGGACCCTGCAGCCATGCAGGAAAGGAACTTCGTTCCGATCTTCCACTCATGGATTCAGAAGCAGGCGGTCGAGAAGCATCAACTGATCGATGTCCACGACTACAGCCACATCCATCATGGGCCCGGCATTCTGCTGGTTGGGCATGAAGGAAACTTCAGTACCGAAATGGGCGAGGGCATTCCCGGGCTCGTCTACTTCCGCAAACAGCCCGCAGGGACTTTTGAGGAAACACTCCGCGCAAGTTTGAAAGCAATTCTTCAGGCTGCGGCCTTGATCGAAGCGGAACCGGGTCTCGAAGGGCGAGTCCGCCTGCGTCGGGATGAGTTCCTGTTTATCTCCAATGATCGGTTGCTGGCGCCGAACAATGCAGCGTCATTCGAAGTGATCAAACCCGTGCTCGCAAAGGTCTTTGGGAACAACTCCAGCCTGACTGCCGTGAAAATAGCGACACGGGATCGTCTGACTATCCGTATTACAGGCACCGCATTTTAGGAACAGAGAAGCTTTGTCGAGTGATCGTGTATCCTAACGGCTATGCCGCGGCCCCTTGATGGCATTCGCGTCGCCATCACTGAGAATCGATATCCCGAGCAACTCACGCAACTCCTGGAACGCCAGGGCGCAAACGTTCTGTCCTGCCCTCTTCTCAGGGAAACGCCCATAGAAGATGCGTCTGGAGCCCGCCGATTTATTTCTATCTGCGAGAACATGCAGGTTGACTACATCGTTTTCTATACAGGCGTCGGCGTGGACATTCTCTTCAAGGCGGTCAACAAACCGGACGTTGTAGCGCGTTCCAGGATTCTGGCCCGCGGACCAAAGGCGGTGAATGCGCTTCGGCGCGCCGGCATCGAGCCCCATCTGGTTGCGGAGTCTGCGACCACGGAGGGCATCGTGCGGACTCTGTCCCGTGAACCGCTCAAGAACAAGACGATCCTCGTTCAACTGTACGGGAATGAGAATCCGGATCTGCACACCGCTCTTCAAAAGCAGGGCGCAACGGTGATGGGCGTTTCCATCTACAGCTACACCCAGGCGAGCGACACCCAGGCGATTGAGGACCTCGTTAAGAAAATCATGGCCGGAAACATCGACGCGATCACCTTCACCAGCGCCACTCAGGTCCCGTTTCTGTTTCGGGCTGCCGGCGCGCTGGTCGATCCAGCGAAATTCAGAAACAAGCTTAAGAAGAGCGTTGTCGTCGTGTCGGTCGGTGAAGTGACATCGCGCGCGCTGAAGGAAGCCGGAGTGCAACCCCATGTCGCACCTTCAGAACCCAAAATGGGTCCGATGGTAAAAGCGCTTGCGGAGTACTTTGAAAACAGGAAGCGGTAATGTTCTATCCCCTTTTCATTGAGCTTCGCGGCAAGGCCGTTCTGGTTGTTGGAGGCGGTCAGGTCGCGGAAAGAAAAGTAGATTCGCTCCTCCAGTGTCAGGCTCTGGTCACCGTCGTTGCCCCGAATCTCACGTCTCACCTCAAGCAATTGGCCGCTGCCGGTTCCATTCGATCAGTGCTGCGAAAATTTGAAGAGTCGGACCTCGAGAATGCACTGCTGGTGATTTCAGCCACCGACGATACCGAAACGCAGGAACGCGTCGCTGCCCTGGCGCGGGCACACGGCATCCTCATCAATACTGTCGATGAACCCCGCCTATGTGACTTCATTGTTCCGGCAGTTATTCGGCATGGCGACGTCATTACAGCGATCTCTACTTCCGGGAAGAGTCCGGCGCTGGCAGCGGCACTGAGGGCGAGAGTCGAAACCGTCGTTACAAAGGATGCGGCGCGAGCGGCAAATCTCCTGGGCGCGATCCGCAGCGAGGTTCATTCACGGTTTGCCGATCCAGCGCGGCGGAAGGTCGTGTTTGAACGTATTGTCGAGTCCGGCATTCTCGACTGGATCACCGATTATGACGATGCCGGCGCCATGCAAAAGATTTACAGCATCATTCAAGGACTGGAATGAAGAGCGGCTTTGTTTACATTGTGGGCGCAGGCCCGGGCGATCCCGATCTGATTACCGTCAAGGGGCGGCGATGCGTGAGACATGCGGACGTCATTCTTCACGATCGCCTGATTCATCCCGGCGTACTTGTGGAAGCGCGGCCCAAGGCCATTCTGATCGATGCCGGCAAACGATTCGGACACGAAGACCAGCAGCAGGCAGATATTCACAACCTGATGATCAAGTATGCCCGCGAGGGCAACGAAGTGTGCCGGCTTAAGGGCGGGGATCCGTTTATCTTCGGACGCGGTGGAGAAGAGGTCGCCGTCCTAAAGGCTGCTCAGATTCCGTTCGAGGTTATCCCCGGCGTCAGCAGCTTTACCGCGGCGCCCGCGGCCGCCGGAATTCCCTTAACCCATCGTGATTACACGCACGGATTCCTCGTGATTACAGGGTCACGCTCGGCGGGATTCGATACACCGGAGTGGCGTGCCGCGAGAGACCTCCTGAAGGACGGTGGAACTGTCGTCGTGCTGATGGGCCTCGCAAGACTGGAAGCTATCAGCGAAAGCCTGACCTCCAGCGGCTGTGACCCCAATATACCCGCCGCGATTATTTCGCGAGCCACATGGCCGGATGAACAAGTCCGTATCGGAATTCTGGGACAGATTCACACGGAAGCTGCCGGCCTTTCCTCCCCCGCGATCCTCGTTCTCGGAAACGTGATCGCGTTCGGGAGAGAGAGCCACTCGAACTAACACCAATCGCACCATTGCCAGTCTAACGAGGCCTAAAGTACGCTTCCACAGCGATGCGGCAACAATCAAGTTTGAAGGTAATGCTCGGAGGGTTTTTACTTCTTCTCTCTTCAGCGCACTTTCAGGCCCAGAACACGCTAACCGGAAAATGGGTTTGGATCGGCAACCGAGGATGGCAACGCATCACGCTCGATCTGACAGCGAATGGCAACAGGCTGACCGGGTTTATCACCCTCGGGCCAGGCTCCCAGGCGAGCGACGCTGACGACTGGGAGTACTTCTTCGAACCTGCAGTCTTTCCAATCACGAACGGCGTCATCAGTGGAGACACCTTTACCTTCGAACAGATCCTTCCAAACGGCCCGCTGCCATCTCCAATGGGAGGCTTTGTGGCCGGCGGAAACACTGCGAAGAGCCTTCCGGAACGGTTGAGGTTCTCCGGCCAGATTCAGGGCAACTCGATTGTCGTCACAAGAAACGCACCGGCCAGATTCAACGACCACTTTGCCCTGGGCAACCACAGAGTTCGCTTTACGGCATCTCGCGCCGGCTCGGCAGCTGCCACGGATTCCCCTCAAACCAAAGCCGCACCTTTGCCGATTGAAGCGTTAGATAGTCCAGTTGCCCTGGACGTCGAGGTTCAGGATGGCGCTGGAGCGCCACTTCTCTCATTGACGAAAGGTGATTTCGTGGTTCGGGAGGACGGAGAGATTCGGCCCATCCGTAATGTGGTGCCCCCGAGTGCTCCACAAAATGTGCTGCTGGTCTTCGATCACAACCTCACCTGGCTCCAGGACGATCGTCGCCGGGGTAGTCCGGTGGATGTCGCCGGCGCATGGAATCGCCTGCTTCAATCCGCGTTGAGTTTTGCCGCGCGGCTCCGAGCCCAGGATCGCATTGCTATGGCATCTTTTGAAGACACGACGAAGCTGGCGCTCAACTGGAGAGGAGCGAAGGACGGGCCTGCGCGCGCCGGTATCAACGACGTCGTTCAGCCTCCAGCTGGACAGAAGGACGTTTACGGGATGCTCCGCTGGTCTCTGACACAGTTCTCGAAGTCTAAAGGTCGAAAGTCCGTAGTGGTTTTCACCGATGGGCGCGATGGCCGCCTTGCACCGCGCTGGTTCATGGACTCCAGGCAACGCGAGGTACTGGATCCCTTATTCGGGGTGGCCGATGAGGACGAGGCTGAGGAATTCGCGTCGCTCCTGAGTTGTGTTAAGCAAAGCGGCGTGAAATTGCACTTTGTTGTCATCAACAGCGACCAGGATCCGGAATTTGGACCGGCCGTTGTTGGTCGCCGCATCAGCGGTCTGTACCCGGGTTCTACAGAGGGAATCCGGGACTATGTAGCAGGTGTGCAATCTCGCCTTAAGCAGCTGGCTGATATTTCCGGTGGACGCGTGCTCTACGGAAACACGCCGCAGGATGCACTCACGCTTTACCGCGACCTTCATCTGGAACTGGGCATAGGAAAGCTCTACACGCTGGAGTTCAATTCTTCCAAACCGGCTGACGGCAGTTTTCGCACCCTGGAGGCCACCGTCGCAAACAAGGCATATCGCTTGACTCAATACCAGAGAGGCTACACAGCAAATTAGAGATGAAAGCCTGCGCCGCACTACTGAGTTTGCTGGTCGCAATACAGGAGCCGACGATTCGAGTCAACGTCCAGCTCCAGCAGGTCGTAACGACCGTCCGCGACCAATCCGGCGGCATTGTCCGGGGGTTGCAGGCCAGCGACTTTATCCTTGAAGAGGATGGAGTTCAGCAGAAGATTGCCCATTTCTCCGCTGATTCAGAGGAACCCATCAGCGTGGGAATTCTCATCGACAACACCGTAAGCATGGGAACCATGCCAGGCGGCACAATTTCGGCGGTGACTGCTGCGAGCGGTCTTGCCCGCATTCTGCTGCAACGGATGAAGCCCAATGACGAGACCGTTGTAATGTCCTTCGCCCGAAACTTCCGGGTCGAGCAAGCCTTCACGAAAGATCGCAGGAGACTCGAAGAATCTCTCGTTCGACTGGCCAATGAGCGCAGGCAGACGGGCACCAACATCATTGACGCCTTACCGCAGGCGCTCGGTGAAATGAAGAAGGCCAGCCTTCGCAAACGTGGGTTGATCGTGATGACCGATGCGTATTTTGGAGGTAACCTTTCCGACGTTGCGAAACGTGTGCGGGAGGCGGAGATCCCGATCTTCGCGTTTGCGGTACGCGGTGCGAACCCAGGGACGCAGTATCCGCCCGGGTATGCCTGCACGGCATCCTGTCATGTGTTCGGCACAATTCCTCCTCCACCTGGCGGTTCCGGCGGAATGGCCGACCTCACGCACCCTTTCCTGGACATGCTCACGAAGGAAACAGGAGGCCGCGCGGTCATCTTCGAGATGCATTTGAGAGAAACGTTGTCGCGTGTGGATTCGGCGCTGGCAGAAATCGCTGCGGAACTACGAGGCCAATATACTCTCGGCTACTACCCTGCAGGTGACAGCAAAGCAGGCAGCCAGGTTCGTGTACGAACGAAGCTTCCGACCAACCGCGTTTTCATTCGGCGGGAACTATCTTCTCCCGCCTCACAGGGTAACTCTCAGCGCAAGTAACCGGCTCAGGTCGCGGGTCTCAGCGCACTCGTGAGAACGGAGGGCATGGGTAAGTCGATCGAGTTACCCCGTCGAAATTTTTCGGCTCGTGAGATCACTTCCTCTTGAATCTTCCTCAGGGCCGCTGGAGTCTGTGCATTGAGCAATGCCGCCGTGCGTACGGCTGCATTACTAAACGTCGTCAAAAGCTCGTCCGCGGATTCGATTCTCCACACCTGAGGCACATGAAGCGTCTGCGCGTTGACGAATCCGGCAGCAGTCAATGTGCGTTTACTTTCATCCGGATCGCTGAAGCGGAAGAAGGGCGGGCCGGCAGGAAGGCCGACCTCCATGTTGCCGTGCATTTGGATGGATTGAAGAATGATGCCAAATGCGATGGCCCGTTCCGGCACATCCCACACGGTGAAGGCGTAGCGACCGCCTGGCCGAAGGACGCGGAAGGCCTCTGCGATCGCATTTTCAGGACTCGCCAGGTGCAGCATGCCGAAATTCATGACGACGGCATCGAACGAAGCCGCGGGCAGTTCGAGTCTTTCGGCATCTCCCAGCCGGAATTGAAGTTCGGGGTATAACGCGGAGGCTCGCTCCACCATTGCCGAAGAGAAATCAATTCCGAGTACAGCACTGCTCCGACGTGACGCTGCCGCAGCGACATATCCCGGACCGCAGGCGACGTCGAGCAACTGGACGCCGGGCGCAGCACCTGCAGCATCAAGCAATGGACCAATCGATTGGGCAGTGAGTTCGCCGAACCGGCGATCGTACTCTTCCGCAACCTTCTCCCAGCCGGCCTGTTCAAAGTCGTGAAATGATCCCGCAGTGTGGGTCATGCTTTCTTTGGCACGCTTGTGCCGGCGCGCCGCCGGGGACGGTATATCTCGATGTCCGCGTCGGTAAGGACAAAGGCAAGCGGTTCGTTCTGTGCAGGGCCCGCAGCTACTTCGCGCCGCACCTTTTCATAGCCGATCGCCGCACTTTCCTGAAACGTAATGCGTGTCGGACCGCTGAATGCAGAGCCCGGAATGTCCACAGTGACTCGGCGCGCGCGCATGCCCTTTCCGGTGATCGTGTATTCCAGGCGCCGCTGCGCTTCAGCAAGGCTTTCGAAACCGATATAACGAATGTTGTACGCTCCACTCTCATTCATGCAGCGCGTGTCCGACCTGAGCATAGTCGAGCCTCTCGGACGTGGCAATCGCGTATAATGCTCGGGCGAACACCGTTACAAAAATGAGAGTCTAAATATTTTCTGGGAAATTGCTCTCCGCACGCATTTTCAGTAAGATTGGCAGCGCATGATTAATTCTTCAATTTGGGTCTCCCCGACACCGGCATACTTGTGAGAGCGTTCAAGAGGTAGCATGCCCGTCCGGCTTTTTGTTGGAAACCTTCCCTACGACGCTACGGAAGAAGACATTCGCGCGCATTTTTCTACTGCGGGCAATGTGCTCAACGTGTTTGTTCCTCTCGACCGCGAGACCGGCAGAAAGCGCGGTTTCGCATTTGTGGAATTCAATGACAACGCCCAGGCTCAGGAAGCCATTCGGCTCTTCAACAGCCAGCCGTTCAAGGGACGTCCCCTTGCGGTAAACGAAGCCCGTGCCAAAGAAGCCCGGCCACCGTCACCTGGCGGCGGCGCTGGTGGGGGTGGGTTCAGGCCTGGCCCGCGTCCGCCATCGACAGGCGGTTTTCGTCCCTCCGGCCCAGGTGGTTTTCGTCCGTCCGGCCCGGGCGGCGCTCCGCCTTCGCGAGACTTTGATCGTCCGGATCCGAGCGGTCTCGATTCTGGTCGAGCCGACAAACACACTCGTAAGTTCGGCCCGGATGCCAAGCCCTTCAAGAACCGCAATCAGAAGACTTTTCGACCGGAAGGCGGTAAGAAGACGCTCAAGGAACGTATGAGCGGCCAGGTCTACAGCATGGACGATGACAGCGATACCCCTAACGAGCCGGAAATCGATAACTTTGCTGAAGGGCTTGAAGAGGACGAATCAAAAGAAAATCCCTAAACCCAGGCGCTCATTGCCTGGTCTATCAAGGCCATGAGAGACAAAACGATCCGCCCCATTGTTTTGGTTCTTCTGCCTCTTCTGCTCGTTACGGCGACTGCAAGTCCCGCGCCGCTAAGGATTTCGGAAGATCAGAAAATCGTACATGTGCTTAACAGGATTGGATTTGGCGCACGCCCTGGCGACGTCGAGCGCGTTCTGAAAATCGGCATCCCGGCCTATATCGAGGAGCAGCTTCATCCGGAACGCCTCAGCGATACGCTTGCCGACGACAGAGTCATTGATCTGAATTCGCTGACAATGAGCCGGTCGAAACTTCTCGAGCAGTTTCCGGATCCGCAACAGCTCGCCCGCCAGCTGGGAATTCGAAATCCAAATCAGAACAAGAACGCCGCCGCAGATCCCAACGCCGCCCCCGCAGATCAGCGGAAGCAGGCCAAGGCAAGAGCCGAGCTGCAGGAATACATGGTGGAGAACAAACTGCAGCGTCCGCCTCAACTGCTGCAGCAGCTGATCTCGAACCGGATCATTCGCGGTGTTTACAGTGAGCGCCAGCTTCAGGAAGTGATGACCGATTTCTGGTTCAACCACTTCAACGTTTACTGGGACAAAGGCGCGGATCGCTGGCTGACCACGGATTACGAAGTGAACGTCATCCGTCCACGAACGATGGGCAAGTTCAAGGATCTGTTACTGGCTACCGCGCAAAGTCCAGCGATGCTTTTCTATCTGGATAATCACCTCTCGTCGGCCCCGACGCCTGCCGTCGAGGCGTTGCGCAAGAGAGCGAACGCAAACAACAACAAGCGAACGCCCGGTATCAATGAGAACTACGCCCGCGAGTTGATGGAACTCCACACCCTGGGTGTTGACGGCGGGTACACGCAAAAGGATGTCACAGAAGTCGCCCGAGCATTGACGGGCTGGACGATCGATCAGCCGAAGGTGAACGGCACTTTCGTCTTCCGGCCACAAATGCACGATCGCGGCGAGAAAACCGTTCTCGGGCAGAGAATTCCCGCCAACGGTGGCATCCAGGACGGCACTCGCGTTATCGAGATCCTTGCAAATCATCCGAGCACAGCGCGGTTCATCTCCACGAAGCTGGTGCGCCGGTTCGTCAGCGACAATCCACCGCAAGCGCTTGTCGATAAGGTCGCGGCGACCTACCGGAAGACCGATGGCGACATCAGCGAAATGCTGCGCACGATTTTCTATTCCGAAGAGTTCAATTCTCCCGAATCGTATGGGCAGAAGATGAAGTCACCGTTTGAATACGTGGTGTCCTCGATCCGCACTCTCGGTGGAGACACGGGAGGCAATCAGCAGATTGGGCGTGCTATCGGGCAGATGGGTCAGGCCCTCTATCAATATCAGGCTCCCACCGGCTTTCCTGACCGCGCCGACTTCTGGACAAGTGATGGCGCCCTTGTCGCGCGCCTGAACTTTGCGGTAACCCTGACGTCCGGAAGGATTCCGGACACACGAGTCAGCCTCAACGGATTCAAGGATGCCCAGGCAGCCGCGCTCTATCTTGGCTCGCCGGACTTTCAGAAGAGGTAGGTGCCCCATGTCGCAATCACGCCGCTTTTTCCTGAAATCGAGCGGACTCGCCATGGCGAGTTTCGCTGCAGTCCCGTCGTTTCTGGTCCGCACGGCAATGGCTCAGGGAACCACTGCTTCGAAGGATCGCCCTATTCTGATCGCGATCTTTCAACGTGGCGCCGCCGACGGA
>Ga0070689_100002512_pt1 | contig 12005 bp, 12 predicted proteins | sample KBSS23HmetaG_FD_64669 | JGI IMG/M metagenome (GOLD analysis project Ga0070689, IMG submission 64669) | Switchgrass rhizosphere microbial communities from Kellogg Biological Station, Michigan, USA - KBS S2-3H metaG | ecosystem: Host-associated > Plants > Roots > Rhizosphere ... | reverse complement strand
TCAAGTTCAAAAATGCCAGTTAACACCTTTCCTTCCATCCCTTTCATCTCCTCTGCCTCGACATTTTCTGGGTATTTTTGAATGCTTACAATTTTGGATTCGAGGTGTTTCGTTGGAGCTGCATTAAAAACCTCCACATAATAATTCATTGCTTCTTCAGCGTTTTTATCAAACCAAAGAAAAGGAGTAATCTTTTGCATAATCCCAAGTGTACTTGAAAAATAGTTACGTGATCAATATGGAAAAGGTAAGAAAAGAGTAAATGATTATTTCAAAAAAATCCAGCCTTCTATTTTAACTCAACTAGCTAAAACAGAAGCTGGATAAAACCTAGTTAGAAAGGAGGTGATTTATACGATATCACCTATACGCTATTGGTAGACTACCGAAGAAAAGTATACTTGGAAGCGGGACCGTTTTCAAGAAGGATTTCAGAGATATTGCCAAAGAAAAAGTAAAAGTTATTGATTTATTATTGACAGAAGATCGTAGAAGTGTAACTATTTAGGTATGGCAGAAACAAACAATAATTATGGATATGGGAAAAGGCCTCTATGGCAATGGATATTGATTTATGTTGTCATTGGTGGGATTATTTACGGCTTAGTCTATTATTTTGTTTTCGCGAAAAACGGCGGCTATAGCTATAGCCCAACGAATTCTCAACAAAGTACTCCCTATACTGCCCCTCAGAATGGGTATTAATATATGCAGAAAAATCCAGTAGTTCACTTTGAAATGCCAGCCAAAGATACTGCACGCGTCAAAAAGTTTTATGAGGATGCATTTGGCTGGGGCATGAATCAAATGGGTGATGATATGGGTGGATATATGGTAGCAACGACAACTCCATCTGACCCCCAGACGGGACGTCCCACTGATCCAGGTGCAATTAATGGCGGATTTTTCCAATATAATGCTCAAAACCCAAGTCTTCAATATCCCAATATTGTCATTTCCGTCGACGATCTTAAAAAAGCCATGGAAGATGTGGTCAAAGCAGGTGGGAAAGTACTTGGTGGTCGAACTCTTGGAGAACCAGATGACATTCCAGGTATTGGTTTATATTGTGCAATTCTTGATACTGAAGGAAATAGAGTGGGACTTCTCCAACCATCTCCCTCGATGGGATAAATTTCGTGGTATTATCAAACATGAATTCTCAAGTTGATACCTACATTACAAATCTAAACGAATTGAATAGGTAATATTATGAAATTTTTACTCACGTCTTCCGGGTTACGAAATGACGCAATTTTCAAAGCACTTTCGGATCTTGTTCAAAAACCAACTTCAAAAACAGCTTTTTTATTTGTTCTTACTGCTGCAAATATAGAGTCAGGAGATAAAGAATGGCTCATAACTGATTTAGTAAATATTCAAAAGCATGGGTTCAAATCTGTTGACGTCGTTGATATTGCAGGAATTTCAAAAGACAACTGGCTTGCTCGTATGAAGGAGGCAGATGTTATCTGTTTTAGTGGCGGAAGCGAGCAATATCTAGCACAAATTCTGGAAGAGGTTAATTTTAAAGACCTCATTCCTGATTTATTTAATGATAAAGTTTATATGGGGATAAGTGCAGGAAGTATGGTTGCAGGTATGTTTTTACCAAAAGATGTAGATACTATACTTTATCCCGAGGAATCATATATGGGAAAATGGGAACAATCCCTTGGATTAACAAATATATGTTTTCTCCCACATTTAAATTCTAAGTGGTTTACTCATGTGAGAAAAGAGCTCCTTGAATCTATCAAAGACAAGTTGACTTCAACAACATATGCTCTTGATGATGAAACTGCATTAACTATTGTTGATGATAAAATTAATATTATTGGAAATGGTGATTATTGGGTATTTGAAAAATAAATTTCTATGTCAGTAATTCAAGAATCAGAACCTAGAAAAGAACGATTTAAAACTCCGGCGGCAGTTTTTATGCTCTTTATTCAAGACAATAAAGTTCTTCTCCATCGACGACAAAATACAGGTTGGCAGGATGGAAATTATGATGTTCCGTCAGGGCACGTAGAACCCGATGAGGAATTGTGTGTGTCTGCAGCTAGAGAATCAAAAGAAGAAACTGGACTTACTGTATCTCCTGATAATCTGAAAGTTGTCCATTTTATGCATTGCCAATTCGATGACTATACGTATTTTCAAATATATCTGAGGGTGCGGGAGTTCCAAGGTACTCCCCAAATTATGGAACCAGATAAATGTGATCATTTGGATTGGTTTGATCTAAACGCCTTGCCAGATAATTTAGTGCCGTATGTGAGACAAGCAATTGAAAAAGTGAATGAAGGGGAATTGTATTCTGCGTATGGATGGAGTAAATAATTTTTATGTCTTTACAATTTATCACTGGCAATAAAGGAAAGTTTGAGGAACTGCATGCAATTATTTCCGATGTTGAACAAATAGATATTGATTTGCCTGAAGTTCAAGAAATTGATGCTCGAAAGATTATAGAAGCAAAGTTGACGGAAGCATTAAAAGACCATAATGGACAGTTTATCGTAGAGGACACTTCTTTGTACTATAGCAAAATGAACGGTTTACCGGGACCTTTTGTGAAATGGTTTTTGAAAAGTGTTGGCAATGAAGGCCTTTATAAAGTTGCTGTAACATTTGGCGTAGAAGCATCAATAAAAACAATTATTGGTTATGCAAATGGTTCTCATACTATTGAATTCTTTGAAGGAGAAGTAAAGGGAACAATTGTATCTCCTCGGGGAGAGAATGGCTTTGGTTTCGATCCAATTTTTCAGCCAGAAGGGTATACGAAAACACTTGCAGAAATGACAATGGAAGAAAAGAATGAAATGAGTACGAGAAAGATTGCAGGAGTGAAGTTGCAAGAGTTTTTGAAAAAGAAATAATACGTTTTACTTCATGGGGGAAGCTGATACAATCGGGGTAGATGGAAATCTTAAATAAAAAAGCTACCTTTCATTTTGAACTTATTGGTGACCGCATTGAATGTGGTATTGTTCTTTCGGGTTTGGAAGTTAAATCAATTAAAGAAAATAGAACTGATATTTCTAATGCCTATGTCAAAATTATTGGAGGCGAAGCATTCTTGGTAAATGCCAATATGCCTCTTCAAACTGATGACCCAACACGCTCTCGAAAGCTCCTGTTACACAAGGACCAACTCACCCAACTTGACACCAAAATAAAGCAGCAAAAGTTGACTTTGATACCCACAAAACTGTATACTAAGGGACGTTTCATTAAGCTTCAGATCGCCCAAGCCAAGGCTAAACGATCTTTCGAAAAGAAAGAATCCATTAAGCAGAAAGACTTGGATCGCGAAGCTCAAAGAGAACTTAAAGACTCTTAAATTTAGTGAAACATATGGGGACGTCAAGGCATTTTCGACGGACAAGTTCTTTTACAAACTGCAAGCCGATTTTGATCTAAAATCGTAAAAATGGATCAAAAAACAAGCGTCAGCAAAACTAACGCTCTAGAAGCTGTAGTTGCTCTTGGTTTAGGTGCGCAAGCATTTCAACCGAGTTATGTAGCTGCATAACTAGTGTTCTTAAATTCTTCTTCTCGAGAGAATTTCTGAATATAAACTTTTCGAGATGCTGTTATTTCGCTTTGACTTAACGAAATAATTTAAGACAAAAAGTCTTACTTTTTATCATGTTCGCCCGTTTTTTAGATAAAAAGAACATTTTAAAATGGGATACGCTTGTAGAAGTTTATAATTTTACTTTTCGGACGCGGGTTCGATTCCCGCCGTCTCCACACTTCGCTCTGAATTTAGCAATTCAGAGCTTCGCGGTGGCACGGCCACACTTTGCTAACACTATTAGCAATGGAATTAGTACAAGAAGTGTGTCCCTAGCGTAGCCAAAGGCGGAGTGGGGCTTCCCTTCTTTGAATTTTAAGAGTTAAAATCAGAAGTGTGTATTACACTTATATCCTCAAGTTAAGTAATGATAAACATTACGTCGGATATTCTTCAAACCTTAAACAAAGAATAGAAACGCATAAAAAGGGTTTTGTTAGAGAAACAAAAATACACTTACCAGTTGAACTTGTTTTCTATGGTGCTTTTAAAAGCAAGCAGAAAGCTTTAGATTTTGAGAAGTATTTAAAATCCCATTCTGGATTCGCTTTTAGAAATAAGAGACTTATATGAGTCATGAGACAGAAGAATCAACTGAAAGAGATTTGAGTTAAAGTTATGCAGCCATTGCTAAAGATGTTTGAGGATAGAATTTTGCTTTAAGACCATCAACATGAGCAACTAATCCATCCAAATCTTCGACTCCATCAAGCAATGCTATGAGTGCTTTATCAACTCCTGCAACATTTGCTCCAGAAATCAATGTGACCTTTTTATAATCTTCTGCAACTAATTTGCTTTTCATACGTCTATCAATGGATGCATGTTGGGCTTCTTGAACTTGTTGTAAATGTTTTCTATTTGTTAACGCTAATTCTGTAGTTATTGCCCACGTTTCTTCATTAAATGTAGCTCGAGTAATGTCACCGGCGATCATTCGTGCATATAAATCTTTATGATAATTGTTCAAGAATCGTTGTGAATCGATTGTTTGTTGTGCTGCTGCCTCTGCAAAACGAGCAGCCTCGGCTCGTGCCTCTTCTGATCCAAAAAGAAATGCATTTTCATTTCTAAATGGACTATTCGCATGACCACTTTCGTGTGCAATAGTACCTAATTGTTTTTCGGGAATTTGTCTTTGAAGAAGTTCATATACTGAATAGACGCCTTTATTTTTTTCACCAATGCCCCAGCTTCCAAGAACCGTTTCTCTTCCTTTTTTATTTCGTTCAAGAGTAATTGCCTTAATCCTATCAACTGGAAGTCCAACATCAATAATTCTTTCAGCTGCCCATTCAGGAGTAGTATTTCCATCTCGGAATGTTTCAGGGCGAAGTGCTGCTCGTACATGTGCTTCACGAGCTTCTCGTCCTGTGATTCTTTGTTGAAGTTCAGGTGTTCCTTCAACTGCTCTTCGTGCAGCTTCAATGCCAGTTAAAATAGTGTCTGCTTCAGAGGGAAAGCCTTCACTCATAGGTGCATTATATCTTGGAGTTGATTTTGTCGCAAATGGATTTGGATATGCGCGTTCGCTCATAGTATTTTAAATTAAGTCGCCAATTATACCTTTTTTCAAAACAAAATTGCAACTCAAACTGCTGGTCCCACACCTTTCATAAATACAGCTCCCCACGGCTGATAGACACTGGTGAATGTCTTTTGATAAATCTGTTCTCCATTTCTGGTAACCGTATAATCAAACTTCACCGTTGCACCCCATGCTTTGTGCTCGACTTGATTTACTTTGCCTGTGGGAAGGGTCGGATCATCAATGTATTTGTCTTCTGGGGGGGCAATTTGCTTGGTGATGATTGGCTTGGTTATTGTTGCAACACGACCGTCTTTGGTGCCATAGAGTTCAAATGCCAAAGTCATTGCTTTTGGATCAAAAATTGTTTGAATAAGAATGGTGTTGGGTGTGTCATTTTTAAATTTAAAATCGGTTGTTGGTACATACACGGTAGCATCAAGCCCAGGACCTGAATCTTGTTCATAATATCCTACGCGATATGCATGAGCTCTTCGTTCAACGATGGGAAGTCCTGCATTGAGAGCTGCTCGAAAGAGAGTAGTGGAAACCTGACAAAGTCCACCACCGTCACCTAAAATAGTTTTGCCACTTTGAATAATATATGCTTGTTTATACCCAGTGAGCTGAGAGACATCACCAACGGCATCATCGAAGGAGAAAACGCTATCTGGCGGAATAAGGACGCCATTTAATTTGCCCGATGCATGACCAACATTGAAAATACGACTGGCAATTGATCCTCTAAAAATCGATGTGCCACGACCGATTAATTCATTGATTCCAAGTTGATTCACTTCTTGCGTCGTGACTGATGGGCTCGATGTCTGAACTGGCATCTCCAATGTCAAGTCTTTCGACTCAGAACTGACAAGCTCAGTAACCTTGCTTTTTAAATTTTGTAAAAGAATATCTTCATTAATCTCAACACCTGGTTTTGCAGGCTTAAATTCTTCGACTTTTCCGTCTGTTAATTTAAATGCTGCATTTTGTGTTTGGCGGTTAAAAAGGGGAGCAATATCTTTGGCAATCAATTCTTTGGTTCTGTCCTCTGATAAAACAGTATGAGCATCTAAAAGTGAAAGCAGTTTCTGGCCGGTTAGTTTATACGTTGTAAATTCATAGGAAAGGATAAGAGTTTTACCTAGAAGTCTTTCTGCCGTTTGCTTAAAAGTTTGTACTTCATCATTATTTAAACCGGGATTAATCGTTTGGTAAGTAATAGGAATGGGAGAGAAGTCTGCATAAGAAAGATCTTTTTTAATCGTATTTCTGAGCGCATCAATGTCAATTTCTTCGCCTGACTTCCCAGCACTTACGCTCACAGTATTATTCTCAAGAGTTGCTTGGGGGTATTCTGGTTTTTGTTCAAGTGAACCTGCCGTTACTTGTAAATATTCATCTAACTTTTTTTCATTGAGAGTAGTTGTGAAAGGAAGCGTTGCCGGAACTTCAAAAAACTGATTGAGTGCTAAAAGCATTTCAAAAACATTGCCCTCGTGATGCATGTTATATGCCTCCTGTACGGTACTATCTATATCATATTTGAGTTCGATCTCTTTTAAAGATAATTCAATTGGTTTATCTTTTGTACGCAATGGAATTGATTCTGGAATAGTATTGTTTTTTTCAAGTATATTTTTTGCTTCTTCAGGTGTTTTTCCTCCTACATTTATGCCTGCAACGTAAACATTGGGGAAAATTCTATTGGAAAAATAATACAAGAAAAAGGCAAGAAGTGATCCTACAACGACAACAATTGAACAAAGAATGATCGCAACAGTTTGGAAAGCAGAAATCCCATGTTTTTTTGTTACACTTGTTGTCATACAATATACGGTTTTGAAAATGGGCAGAAGGTGGTAGGATTGTAGTATACCTAAAATTTTTAGAATTTAAAACCATATGCAAGATCCCAATAATCCCAATACAACCAATACGAATGCCTTTCCGATCCCACCGAATGATGCACCTGCAACGTTTAGTGGGAGTACTCAAAGCGTTCCGCCTACCACCTCACAACCACCAGTTGTAGTTTCTCAACCTGAACCACAACAACCGGAAACAATTACGCCGGAAGTTCCTGTGAGTGTCCCCGTTGTACCATTAGAACCAGTACAACCTGAACCAGTCGCTCCGGTACAGCCGCAACCTCCAGTTGAACCGGTAATTCCTGCTCCTCAAGTTGAACCTATCGCCCCTCCTTCTGAACCATTGCAACCAAACAGGTTTGATATTCCACCGGTTCCCACCATGCCTGCCCCCGAACCAGTTATCCCACCACCATCTCCAGTTACTTCTTCACCTATTTCTCCTATTAATCCTGAACCGATTATGCCAGTTATGAATCCTCCTGTTCAGCCAGTGGTTCCAGAGCCAATTGCACAAGCTGTTCCACCCACACCAATTTACAAACCAGAAAATATTCCGTCTGTTTCAGCTCCCGTTGCATCCATTTTAACACCGGCTCCTGCCATGCCTGTTGTCCCGCTGCAGCAAGGTGTTCCAGCGGCTAGTGTAGCTCCAGCATTTAAGAAAAAGAGTGCATTTCCCAAGATAGCATTGATTGCCGTAGCAATTCTTCTTGTAATAAGCGGTATTCTTTTCGCAATCATGCAATTTGCGGGAACAGGTGGTGGAGGAACTGTTGGAACTAAAGGGGAAATTACGTGGTGGGGAGTGACACTTGATGATAAAGATGTGGAACCTCTTATAGAAGATTACAAGACAAGCCATCCGGACGTAAAAATCACCTATGTCAAACAGTCAAAAGAAGAATATCGTGAACGCTTAACAAACGCTTTAGCCAAAGGTGCAGGGGCACCTGATATTTTTGAGATGCACAATTCTTGGCAACCCATGTTCAAAAATGACCTTGCAACGCTTCCTTCTGGCATCATGACACCTGATGAATACAAGGGAACATTTTATTCCGTTATTGCAACAGATATGACAACATCCAAAGGAATTGTTGGGATACCACTCTATTATGATGCCTTAACACTCTATGTGAATGAAGATTTGTTTTCGGTTGCTTTAAAAACGGCACCTAAAACATGGATTGATGTTCAAAATCTAGCAAACCCTCAGACAGGGATTACTCAAAAAGATAAAGATGGGAAAATCATTCAATCAGCAATTGCACTTGGCACAACTGATAATGTGGAATATTGGTCGGATATTGTGGGACTCATGATGTATCAAAACAAAGCGAGTTTTACCAATTTTGACGCCCAACAGACGAAAGATACACTCGCTTTCTATAAGTATTTTGGAGCCACAACCGGCAACTGGGATTCGTCACTTCCCAAGTCCACCGAAGCCTTTGCAAAAGGTAAAACTGCAATGATTATTGCTCCCGCATCTTCTGCATATGACATTATTCAATCAGCTCCAGCATTACATTTTAAAACCTATAATTTGCCGCAGCTTCCGAAAGAAAATCCGAGCGATCCTGACGTGAGTTACGCGACCTATTGGCCAGAAGGTGTTTGGGCGAAAAGTGCAAGTCGGGATAGCGCATGGGAATTTTTGAAATATGCTTCTTCAGGCCAAGCACTCCAGAAAATAAATCAAAGTTTAAAAGCAAATAGTAAGCCACAAAGGGCATACCCGATCCAATCTCTCAACCAGCAATTTACAAATGATCCGATTTTAGGTTCAGTTGTTGCTTTAGCTCCTGTTGCCAAAAGCTGGTATTTGGCTGATCATACCAATGATGGTAAAACGGGGTTAAATACACAACTTGCCAATGCCTATGCATTAGCGTTTTCGAATGATACCAAAACTGCACAGACTGATGTCCTCAAGATCTTGAACCAGTATGGCATTCCTGTGCCAAAGTAAGATATTCTGCATCTTCTAATATTTCCTCACCTGATATAATGTCTATGCGTATGAAATCTTCATTTGTCCAATCACTTTCCCATTGGAAATTTACCATTTTTTGTCTCCTTTTATCATTTGTTATTTGGAATTTGTCGTTTGGAATTTTGGCATTCGCGCAAAGTTGTGCTGCCTCGGATTATGATTGTCAAATTAATCAAATCCAACGCGAAATCGATGCTTTGGCTCCAGCTAATGAGAATAATAAAAAGGAACTCGCTAATACGAGAAGTCAGGTTGATTCTCTGACAAAACGCATTGCGACTCTCGGCAAGCAACTTGATCAAACACAAAAAGATATTGAAGGAAGGGAAAAAGATTTAAGCCATACGGAAGAAGTCTTTGATGCAAAGAGCGTGAGCCATTATAAATTTATTCGGTTGTACGATCCACTCATGCCATTTCTTTCAGCAGATAACGCAGTACAGGCACTTGAGCAAATTATTTTTCATCGGCAAACAGCCAACTCTGATATCAAAACAATGGAAGGGTACGGCCAAGATTTATTTAAATTAAAAACAGATAAAGAAACCCTTGAAAAAAACAAAGTCAATTTGGCAAGCTCAAAGGATAATTTAAGTAAACACGCAACCTTTTTGGCCGGAGAAGTTGAAAAGACAGAAAGTTATTTATCTGCTTTGGATGCAAAACAAGAAGAGCTTCTTGCACTAAAAGCTGGAGGATTTGAAACATCAGTCGGAGATACTCCAGATACTGCAGAGCCGTGTTCAGGAGCTCCTGGAAGTTCAAACTTCTGTGATCCAGGATTTCGTCCTGCGTTTGCCGGATTCTCATTTGGTGCTCCACATCGTACAGGTATGAGTCAATATGGTGCGTATGGAAGAAGTAAAAGTGGTCAAAAAGCTGAAGATATCTTGTCTGCTTATTATCAGGGTGCAACTTTGAATAAAAGTTATCCTGAAGGTTCCACAATTGGAATAACAGGAATTGGCCGCGTTTCGTTTGAAGATAATTATCTCATGGGAATTTATGAAATCCCGGAAAGTTGGGGAGATAAAGGTGGATTTGAAGCATTGAAAGCACAAGCAGTAGCAGCTCGGTCGTATGCACTTGCTGTCACGAATAATGGAGCAGGAAATATTTGTACGACAGAGGCATGTCAGGTATACAAAAGGCAACTCAAAACAGGGAAGTGGGCAGAGGCAGTCCGAGCAACGAGAGGGTGGGTTTTGACGGTTGGTGGAGCCCCAGCAAAAGCATATTTTGCAAGTACGTCTGGCGGATATACGATTGATCAGTGGGGATGGAAAGGTATTAAAGATGCTTCAGGTGATTGGCCAGCGACTGCCTATGAAAAGATTGCCGGGAGCCCATGGTTTTATAAGGGATGGTATAAAGATCGGAGTGGAAAAAGTTGTGGCAAAAGTAATCCTTGGCTCACGAGTGATCAAATGGCTGATGTCATAAATGCATGGACAGTTCTTACCAAAGGCGGCGGAGATGTGAATCGTATTGCACCACCTGATACCAGTTGTTGGAAAGGCAATCCCTATTCCATCTCAGACCTCCAAGGGATTGGAGGATATAGTTCAGTCTCATCAGTTTCAGTTGTCTATGGAAATGATGGATCAACAAAAACAGTAAACATTTCAACAAACAAAGGCTCAGTTTCAATCCCAGGTGATGAACTCAAAAAAGCATTTAATTTAAGGGCTCCTGGGTATGTGGGTATTAAGAGTAGTTTGTTTAATATAGAAAAACTATAATCCTTCGTCATTCCCGAGGATGTGGGCTTTTAGTCCCCTTTAAGGGTGAATCTATACAAATAAAATAGTTATTCCTGCTGAAGTTTTGCAAGTTCTTTTTGTAGTTTTTGTCCTAATAGAGTAATGTCTCCATAGTTTCCTCCAGGTCCCGACCAACCTTTTCCGTCTGGAGATCTCCTATATGTCTCTCCTTCAAAAGTAACTGAGGGTCCAAATGTTTCACCAGTTGCCTCTCTTCGTCTTTCAATAATATCTGTAATTTGTCTCTCGTCTTGCTGAACTGATGGAATCACAGGTACTGCATCTAATATTTGGTCAAGTCCTTGCCTTTCATTTGCCATAATAAACGTATTATAGTAAAAATTCACATATAGTCAATTTAATACACCTCTTTATGTGTTCCAATATCCACAAAGAGAACAAATCCACTTTTCTCTTTCTCATAAATAATTCTCACATCTCCTGTCACAGAAAAAGCTCGTAAATCTTGTTTGTCTCCTTTTAACTTATGGTCTTTTTAGAATTGGATTTTCTGGATCGTTGGTAAAGATTTTGATTCGTTGCTTCACTTTCTCTCGAAGATTTTTATTTGAGGCAATTCGTTCTTTGTAATTTCGCTCGAATGTTTTTGTAGTATCAATATGGATTACCATAGTGAAATAGTCACGCTTCAAGTGAGTGGAGATGCTTTAAAAACTCATCAACTGAATTATACGAATAAATTTTCTCTTTTCCACTCTCTATATTTTCGAACATTTTATTATATCTTTTTATTGCTTTAGCAGAAAGTTGGATTGTTTTTTCTTCACTCACGGTCATTTTCATTTCACCTTTCGCCAATTTGAAAAGCATAATGCGAATAGCTTCCTGCAAGGAAGAGAAGCCCATATTATATGCTGCCTGAGTTGCCTCATCTTTAATGTTTTTTTGAACTGGTATTTGTAAAATAGTTCGAGTCATATAAATACAATTGTAGTTATTTTGTAATGATTGTCAATTGTTTTTTTGTTTAACTTTTAATTTTGCACTTTGAACTTTTAACTATAATCTCCTCTCAATGACAGAAGCTCATTCGAATGGTACAATAGCTTACTTACATGCCTGATATCTTTGTCAATGCGGATACCCCCGAGGACGTAGGTCACGACGATGTGGCCGCGGATACTATTGAAATGGGATCTCAAGAAATAGCACCCAATACTTTAATGCAACCAGAAGCTCCCACTCAATCCACCATGACCAATGCCCAAAAGCATGCTGCTATGCGTGACAACAA
>Ga0070689_100002511_pt1 | contig 12007 bp, 8 predicted proteins | sample KBSS23HmetaG_FD_64669 | JGI IMG/M metagenome (GOLD analysis project Ga0070689, IMG submission 64669) | Switchgrass rhizosphere microbial communities from Kellogg Biological Station, Michigan, USA - KBS S2-3H metaG | ecosystem: Host-associated > Plants > Roots > Rhizosphere ... | reverse complement strand
CTTTAGCCCGTTGGTGGTAACCTCCGTGGCAAATCCAGTCGACGCCTCCTCCGACATCGCCTGCACGAGCATCCGGCTGGAGCGGGCAATCGGCTCTCCGTCGAGCGCGACTACGATGATGTGGCCGTTGTCCAAAGCGGAATGAATCGTCAGGTCACGCATTTCAATCTCCCCTGCGGCCTTCAGGTCACCGCTTGCGCCCTGTGCTTCCGGTGCATTCACCTGAAGCAATCCCTTCCGATAATCCAGAGCGAGTTCTCCGCTGGAACTTCGGACCACGCCGGAACCCCGATCGATGAAGGGTTTGAGATCAGACAACGTCGTCCGACTTGGTCCATTGGTGAAGGAAACGGTGACTCGGCCGGCATAATGGATCAGAGGATCAATCCGCTGGCCCGACGTGATCTCAGTGCCGGTGGGAACGTCCTTCAACCGCAGCTCGTCGAAGCTGGCATCCTGGGGCAGCGGCGTTCCCTGCAGGTTCAACAGGTCATTCGTGTTCAATTCGATGCGGGCCAGGATGCCGCCGGGTTTCACGAGGCCACGCCGGTAAATCAGGGCCGCGGCCGGGAATTGCGCCATTTGCGAAGGCGCCATCAAGGTCCAGGGCTGCATCCAGAAACCGGGTTTGACCGACCAATGGGCGCCATCCAACGCGAAGTGAACAATGGCATCTGATCCCTGAAGCGCGCCGTAACTCGCGAAATAGAGGGGGGCCTCGCTTCGAAAGCGGTTGGGACGATTCCAAGTCGTTTCGGAAATCATGCTCGGTTTGTCATCATACGTAATGTCCATGGCGGGATGGACAAACTGCTTTGGTTTCCCCGGCAGCGCCGGCTCAAATCTCAGGGCGCTTCGGTCGGCGTAAGTGTGTCCATTCCGAATCGACCATTCTGCGTTCTCACCCTTGTGCGTCACGGAGAAATAACCGTGGCGATCAATAAAATCTCCCGCGGTGTAGCTCCATTTTTCCAGCGGACCAAAGGCCTCCGGGCTGGCGGTGGCCCAATTGCTCGCCGTGATGACTCCCTTGAACCCAAGCGAGCGGAGGAATCGCACCGTCTCGATATAAAACTCATGCTGTGTCTCGAAGAGAAAACGCGCGGTGTCCTTGTCCCGCTCCGATCGCTCGTTAAACATGTTCCATAACGGACGAAAACTCACTCGTCCTTCCTTGATATTGTCCCGCTTGGCGCCCTGTCCCTTCCATCGCTGCATTGCTTCATCAAGGGATCCGTAACGCTTCTTGGCCCACTGCGCGAACCGCGCCTCCAACAGGCGCATTTGCTCATCGGGAATCTGGTCGGGATTAAACGTCCAGAAGAAGAACGAATCTTCGTTCTGCACTTCGAGACCGAAGACGGCTGGCTCATCGACCAACCGCCGTCCATCGGCGTCCGGAGTCAGGAGCAGCGCTTTCCACCAGGAGCGATATCGTTCCTGGAACTCCGGATTAAACATCAAAGAGGCGAACGGATGTTTCTTGCCGTCGTATCCCTTCAGCCATGGGTGGTCCGCCGGCGGCGACAGCCACAGGGGAAAATAGATCGAGAAGTGGGAATAAATTCCTTCCGCGCGCATGGTCGAGACAATGGACTGGGCGCGCGTCACCTTGGTCGTGTCCGCGTTTCCCGCCTTGTCGAACATGGCGCTGTGAAGTCGAACCAGATTGACGCCGTACTTCGCCAGCCGCCGAGCGCACTTCTGCAACTCCTCCCGCTTCAAGTTTCCCGGTGGGCCATTGACCGCCCAAAAGTTCACTTCCCGGCCGTTGCCCGAATGGACAAACCTGTCGGCGCGCGCGGCAATTACTCCGTGCTCTCCGGCGAACGACTCATTCAAACCGCGCAAATCGATGGGGCTTTCAGTGAACGAATCGGACGGCGGGTTGAAATCGATCCAGTCGGCGGAGTCTGCGGCCTGGCCAAGAACCGCGCACAGCGCGAACCCGCCACTCACGAGGAATTTGGACAGGTGGCGCATGACCGAAGTCTGGCGATTCACCCAATCAGCGCAACGGAATTTGGGCAGCCCTTGCCGCGGCTTGCGCAGGACCGGTTGGAAGCACGGCATGCACTTTGAGGAGAGAGTGCTAGTGATGTGCCCCCTTTAAATAACTAGATCCCGGAGCGCCAAAAGCATGGGAACTTGGGATCTCGAAAGCCAATCGTGGCTTCGATGGCCCGGAATTGAGGTAAAAGATGAAGGGTAAAAGATGGACCGTATCCGAAACGCAAGCTTACAAAATCCCCGAGCAACACTGGCAGTATCTTTTACCGAAACCGACGCCCGCCACGAGATTCAGTGGTGTGTTCAAGACCGAAATGGCGACGTTGCGCCCTGCCCAGACCACCCTGCGCTTGCGCCGCAGCCTGGCACTCTGCTTAGCTCTCGAACGTGAATCTGCCTGCGCGCCGCCGTTCTTTCCTCGCCGCTGCCACCATCGTCGTCATGTCGACCTGCTTGGTCCACGCCGACGATTGGCCCCAATGGCTGGGGCCCCGGCGCGATGGCGTGTGGCGCGAGACAGGAATCGTCGAGAAACTGCCGACCAACGGTTTTACCTACCGGTGGCGGACGCCGTTGGGCGGCGGCTATTCCGGTCCCGCCGTGGCCAACCAACGGGTCTACGTCATGGACCGGCAGATCGCGCCCGGAGCCAAAATGCCAGGCAACGCATTCTCCCGCAGCGAAATTCCGGGAACCGAACGCATCGTCTGCCTCAACGAATCGAACGGCCGCATTCTCTGGAAGCACGAATATGATTGTCCCTACACGGTCAGCTACGCCTCCGGTCCGCGCGTGACTCCGCTGGCAGCGGATGGACGCGTCTACACCCTCGGCGCCGAGGGCGACCTCAATTGCCTGTCCTCCGCCGATGGGACTGTTGTGTGGACGCGCAACTTTCGAAAGGATTTTGAGATCAAGACGCCGATGTGGGGATTTTCCGCGCACCCATTGCTCGACGGGCGAAAGTTGATTTGCCTGGCGGGCGGCGATGGAAGCGTGGCGGTCGCTTTCGACAAGGATTCCGGAAAGGAAATATGGCGGGCGCTGACGGCCAAGGAACCAGGGTACGCACCTCCGATGATCTTTGAATTTGCCGGTCGCCGGCAACTCATTATCTGGCATCCCGAGTCGGTCAATTCGCTGGATCCAGAGACCGGAAAGGTGTTGTGGAGTCATCGGCATTCGCCCTCGATTCGCTCCGGAATGACGATCCCGACGCCGCGCCAAGTGGGTGATTTGCTTTTTCTCACGTGCTTTTACGATGGCTCGTTTCTCTTTCGAGTCGGCGCGAACGAGGCCACGCCGATCTGGCAGAGCAAAAAAGTCAGCGAGATGGACACGGATGGATTGCACACCGTGATGGCGACTCCGTTGATCGAAAATGGCTACATCTATGGCCCATGCAGCTACGGTCAATTTCGCTGCTTGAAGCTGGAGACCGGGGAACGGCTTTGGGAAACGTTTGCGCCTACCAGCGGCAAGTCGGCGCGATGGGGCCACGCCTTCGTCGTGCAGCAGGGGAAGCGGGCGTTTTTGTTCAGCGAGCGAGGCGATTTGATTATCGCCCGGCTTCAGCCGGAAAAGTACGAAGAAATCAGCCGCGCCCGGTTGCTCGATCCGGACAATCGCGATCCGGGCCGGCCGGTCGTGTGGTCGCATCCGGCCTTCGCCAATCGCTGCATCTATGCCCGGAACGACAAGGAGATCATTTGCGTTTCCCTGGCAGCGCCATGATGCGTCGCCGCTGATTCAGGCGAGAATATCCTCGGGTCGCACTTCCAGGCATTCGTCCTGATCTTCCCAGACAATGGCGGAGTAGGAATCGAGGAAGAGCGGTACAATCTCGCGGCCGGCCTTGCCCAGGAGATCTTCGGCGCGCTCGGCCGCTTGATCAAATTTCCCCTCGTAATTGCCGCCCTTCTTCCGTTGTGCGTCGTCCCAGTGGGCGACGGCGTGAACCGGGGCGTATTCCTCCGCCCACGCCCGGATCTGGTCATGCAACTCGGCTGGGATCTCATCAAACGGCACGGCGGTTTCCCCGCAATGCTGACAGATCAACCCGCTCTCCAGGATGTCGCGGGTGAACAACGGCAGCAACGGCGCGCGGCAACAGGGCGCCTCCCGATAAGCAGCCGGCCCAGAGGCCAGCCGCTTCAGCCAGATCTGGCGATCGTGCCCGAGTTGGGCGGCCAGCCGGTAAGCGCCAAGGAGCGGATGGGAAAGGCGCCAGGTCCGACCGGAAATCTGCCCGAGAGTCTGCGCCAGCCAGCGTGCCAAAGTCAGGTCATCAAAGTCCCGAAACGCAGCGCCATATTCCTTCCACAAACGCTCGAGAGGAGAATCCGAGTAGGTCGACATTCAGGGGGGAAGGATGGGGCGGCACCCCGGAAGAGTAAAGGGGAGTTGTGCGGCACAAATGTGAACCGGTGACCCGAACTCCGATGGCAGGATTCACTCAAGCCGCCGCCTGCGGCCAAACGAGACATGGCCGCAGGCGGCTCAGCAACGAGCGCAGCATTCGAAATTGTGGAAGCCGGGTAATCCCATGCTCGATGCGACGGCCCGGTGACGCCAGCCCGCACATCACCGCAAATACTCCCGCGCCATCCTTTACCGGGAGGAGAATGAACGAGCCTCCGCGAGCCGCTTCCCGAAACCATCCCGGAATAAACGGAGCAATTCGCGCCTCGGACGGATCCTTAATCCACACATCCTCCCCTTGCGTCAGGCAGACCGTGAACACATCACGCCGGGTGAGATCGATCAGAGGTTGATTTTGAAATTGGCGGAACAAGGACCCTTCGCCGGCGCAGGCCGCGTAGCATGGCCCGTCAACCTCCCGCACGAAGGTCACGCAACTATCGAGGCCAAGCACCTTGCGAATGGTCGCATCCGCCACGGCAAAAGCCTGGACCGCATCCACCGGATTTTCGACCAGCAATGCATTAACTCTTTTTACCGCCCCGGCCAACGGGCCGCGCGCGGGGGAAAGCAGCGCCTCGGCTGCGACCGGCAACGAGGCCGGCTCCGCGCCTCGTCGTGCGCTGTCCGAAGCGAAATCCGCCCCGTCCGCAATTTTCTTGATGCGCTGAGGCAGCCGGCTTCCAAAAACCTCGAGCCCTTGGGTGCGGCCGAAATTATCGAGGCGGCCGCATACGGTTCCCACGACCTCCTTGAATGCCTCCTCGCCCAACACCAATGCCTTGCCGTACTTCTCAAGCAGACCCGCCGCCTCCTCTTCGTACGAGTCTGAATTCAGTTCCGGACGGCTGACCAGGTCCGAGAAGGCAGCGCCAAAGTCGGCGGACAGGATGAGCAAGTCACCTCCGCTCGGGTTCTTGTTCCGCAGCATCGCGGTGGACACGGGCTTGAAGATATCCGCCCCAATGCCTGACAAATTGACTTCACCGATGATTCGCTGGCTGACCTCCAGGGGTGTGAGCCCAAATGTCAGGCGGAACGCTCGGTCGGGCGGCAGCTCCGATGATAAGCGAACGGCCTGTCGGTAATCCTCGACCAGAAAAGAGCTAAGAAGCAGATGTCCATAGCTGCGCAACGCGGCGCAAGCGAATGCCTCCTCCGGATCTCCCGCCGAAAGTTTGCGTGTCACCTCTTCGGCGATGAGGGCGGTGGAGAGGGCACCGGCCGAAACCTGCCGGGCTTCAGGAGACTGAGCGGTGTTCTCGGCCCCTTCGAGGAGCAGCAAGGACAAAGCTAGAATTTGGATCTTATTGAACCCAATAACGCTGACGGCACGGGCAACCGTGCTGACGTCGAGGGCGCTGGGATTAAATTGCAGGCAGTTGGCTGCCTTCATGACCTTGACCATGGTGGTGAGGTCGTGCCCGATGGCTTCAGCCAGATCCTGAATCGGTAGAATATCCACCTTGTCACTCATTTTCCGGATGATCTCGATGATTTGGGCGACAGCCGGAGTTTCAGCAGCGGAGAGCGCCTCACGCAGTCGATCGAGCGTGAAGCCTGCCAGTTCCTCGCAGTCGGCGATGTCTTGTTCCATTTCGGTCGAGCCCGGGGACGGGTTCCCCCCCATTAGAACGGCGCCCGGAGAGGAATCTAAAGGAACTTTAGCCCGACTTTGCGGATTCGAGCAGGACGCGATTTTCGGTCTTCGGGGGCCACGTCCAATCCGCGAAGACCGGTTAGAATGCAGACTTTGCATCCGCGGGCGCCGGGGCTACGGTCTTTCCGTCACATCCTATGGCGCAATTCTTCGAACAGCTGTCGGAGGCCCTCGCCGCGAGAGAACCGTTCGCGCTCGGCATTATTTCCGATATTAAAGGTTCCAGCCCGCAGAAACGCGGAGCCAAGGCCCTCTTCTTTGCGGATGGCCGCATTATCGGCACGCTGGGCGGCGGCTGTCTGGAAGCCGAGATTCAGGATCGCGCACGGCGCGCCTTGCGAACCGGTGAACCCGCGACCTTCGATCTCGTCCTCGATCATGACTTCGGGTGGGACGACGGATTGATCTGCGGCGGGAAGGTGTCCGGCCTGATTCTGCCGCGCGCGGCCGAAGCCGCTGAACTATGGCGGGAGATCGCCCGGCGTGAAGAGCCCGTGGTCTGGGGAGTCCATGACTCGTTCGCCGTGGTCAAGGTGACGGAAGCGCCCGCCGCGGGCTGGCGTTATCAGGAAACCGCCCTGCCCCGCTGTGCACTATGGCTTGCCGGTTCGGGTCACGTGGCTCAAGCGGTCGCCCCGCTGGCGGTCCAGCTGGATTTCGCAGTTACGGTCTTTGATGATCGCCCCATGCTGGCGAATCACCACTACTTCCCCGGCGAAACCCAATTCCGCGTCGGCTCCTGGGAGGAATTGTTGAAGGAACCGCTGCCCAACCGGCCCTGCTTTGGTTTGATCGTCACGCGCGGCCATCAACGCGACGCCCTGGTCCTTCGTCAATGGGTTCATCAGCCTTTTCAGTTCCTTGGCATGATCGGAAGCCGGCGGAAGGCGCGGCTTATTTTCAGCCAATTCATCGAGGATGGCGTGGCGACCGAGACACAGCTGGCGCGAGTCTCCTGCCCCGTTGGCGTGGACATCGATTCCCGATCCGTTCCGGAGATTGCTGTAAGCATCATGGCCCAGTACATCCAGCAACGCGCCCGGGCAGCCGGAGCGTGGGAAAGCGAAGTCCTGCAACGAATCCGTGCGGCGGGTTGCGTTCCGGCCTGAAGCGGAGCAACAGATCCCATGCCCTTCGATGCGGTCAGTCTTAGGATTGGCGTGGTGATTCTCGCCGCCGGCGCCTCCTCCCGGATGGGCCAGCCCAAATTGCTTCTGCCCTGGAACGACACTTCTGTACTCGGTGACCTGCTGAACCAGTGGAAGCGCCTGCGATCTCAGCAAATTACCGTCGTGGTTGCGCCTGATAACAAGGCCCTCACACGGGAGCTGGAACAGCTTCATGCCTTCGACGTTTTCCGCCTCATCAATCCGCATCCGGATCAGGGCATGTTCAGCTCAATCAAGGCCGCCGCTGCCTGGTCCGGGTGGAGCCCGGCCATCACGCACTGGGTCTTGAGTTTGGGAGATCAACCGCAGGTGCACGCCAAAACCCTGGAACGGTTGCTGGCGGAAGGAAGAAAACGACCGGAGTGGATTTGGCAGCCCGCCCGCCACGGTCGACCGCGTCACCCGGTGCTGGTCCCGTTATCCCATTTCCGATGGCTGGCCACGGCAACGGAGGAAAACCTGAAACAATTCCTCGCGAGCCACACTGAAACGCGACATGTTTTTGAGTCAGATGACGCCGGACTGGATATCGATCTCGACTATCCGGCGGATTACGAGCGGGCGCGGGAACTAGCGCGTGCTCGAAATTGAACAACCGGAAATGCCGACGACCATTCATCGCGCCAATTCGTCCGGACGCCTCGCCGAGTTGTTTCTTATCGTGCTTCTGGCGGCTCTCACCAACGCGGCGGAGCCGCGTCCGTCGGGCAAGCCGTCCGCGTCCGGTCCTGCCATCGCGGCAGTGACATTGCGCGGGCGGGTCGTCTGTTTGCCGGAAGAGATGCACCGTCAGCACGGCGTCGAATTGCCGAGCGGGCATGGGCACATCTGGGCGTTGCGAACGGCGACCGGAGATCTTTACACGATCTTGCCTGGCCGATATGCCGAGGGAATTTTCCAGGACGAACGAATTCGAGCCAAGGAATTGCAGGTGAGGGCTCGGGTGCTGCCCAAGTCACAGGCGATTGAGATCCTCACCGTGTACTCAGTACGAGATGGAGTGGTTCACGATCTGTATTATTACTGCGATATCTGCGCGATTAAATCGGTGTCACCGGAGATTTGCGCCTGCTGTCAGGGGCCAGTGGAGCTCACGGAAAAGCCGCTGTCGAAGCGGGAGGATTAGGCGCTGAACCAAGGGTGCACGAAATGATTCTGCCTCAGCATGGGAACTTGGGGTTCTCGAACGCCAATCGTGGTTTCGATGGCCCGGGATTGAGGTAAAAGATGAAGGGTAAAAAATGGGACCACAAACGTAACTCGATGGTGAGTGATATTCGCCCAATGCATTGCCTTCAGTTGGGTGTGCTTGAGCAGCTTTCGCGATTGTGTCTCGAATCCCTTCATCTGCTTGGAGCCGGCGGAATCGTCGGGGAATCCAGTAATCCGAAGGGCGACATCTAATAAGAATCCGAAACGCAAGCTTACGAAATCCCCTGGCAGTATCTTTTACCCCCCATCTTTTACCGGAACCGACGCCCCGAGGGATAAGTCTCGTTATTTACCCGACAGTGGACTAGCGCAGGCCTGCTTTGGCGCGGATCAATGCGCCCAGGCTTTGATTCAGCTTCTCCTGATCCATCGCCACGTCGTTGATGCTTCCCAAATAGTCTCCCGCCCGATTCAACAGGTCAGCCCGTTTCTCAGCCTCCGTCACAACGCGAACCAACTGATGTTCGCTCGCTCCAATTCCCGGACCGGTGGCGTCATTGTTGTCCTCCACCTCCACCCAATACTCAATGGCGCTGCCTTCGACGATGCCGGGCAGCGTGTCGGCGATCTTCCATTCAAATCGGCGGCGCAGCTTTTGCGGTGATTCACCGGCCAGCTCGAGTTCGGTGAATTTTTCGACGTTTTGGTCGTTGGCCGCCGTTTTGTATTTCAACCGAATCTTTCGGATTTGAAAATCATCCGTCGCTTCAAACGCCAGCAACAACGTCACATGACGGGTGACCAGTTCCTCCTTTCGATCCGGGTAGGTCAGGCGCACGACCGGGATTTTGTCCGGCAGGATGTCGACCCGATAGATCGCTTCGTCACGCGATTCCATGTTTTCCCGGTCCAGCATCTGGATTTGAAAACCATTCAAACCCCGCACCGGAACGGTGAAAACGCCCTCCAGAGCCCGCGGCAGCGCGGGATTCAACGCCAGGGGCAGCTTCCGTCCGGGACCGATCAGCATCAAGGCGGCCGATTGCAAATCCTTCGTCGCGGTGATTCGCAACTGCAACACGCTTCCCGCCAAGAGAGCCAGATCTCCCAATTGGCGCCGGGTCGGTGGAAGCCCGGTGTAGCCGGGGAACACCTGTTCACAATCGATGGCTTCGACCATCGGCCGCGGCACCGCCTTGATTTCATACTCACTGCTCACACCGTCGCCGAGGTGGAATCGATAAGTGAAGCTCTCCTGGACATTTTCCAAGACCCGTCCGAAATGGATGCGATTGTCGCGATTCTGGTCGAGGGGAAAAGTTTGCGCGCGCCGGCTTCGATACTTCACCTCCACCTCTCCATGCCCGGGCAAAACGCCCTGGGCGAAACATTCCAGGCGAATGGTATCGCCCACCCCCACAACACGGTTGCCGTTTGGCACCAGAATCCTGGTCTTGCGGGGCACGGGGACGTTGGAAAGGAAGACGCGTTTCAACAATTCCGTGCAGACTTGCCGCCCATAAATGAACCCGCCGAACGCCAGCGCGGGAATAATGACCGCCATCAGGCCAAATCTCTTGAGTCCATCCATTCGGACAATCTGGCGAAAATCCGAGGGCCGGGCCATGAGCTCTGCCTCCGCGATGACCGCTTCGGCCAGCGATGCGGACGCTCCAGCGGGAATCGCGCCGGGACGCGCGAGCTGCACGGCGGCGATCAGGCGGCTGCGAAATTCAGGACGTGCCTTCTCCACGATCAGCGCGAGTTCATCTTCATCTGGTTGCTGGAGGATCGGACGGGCGATGAATGAGAATGCGAGCCAGCCAAACAATCCGGCCTGGACAATCAAGGAAAGCAGGCGCGCGCTCCACGGCAATTCGAGCCACCAATCGGCGAACATGGCGAGAGCCAGCAATTCCAGGCAGATGACGGTAGTCATCGAGAGGCCGGTCAGAACGGCCACTGAAACCTGTCGCCGCCGAAGTGCTTCCAGCCGCTCCCGCAGGAGCGCGCTGGCTTCCGGCACCCGCTCGAGCGACGACGGCTTGGAGGATATGTTAGGCACGGTCATCGCCAGTATTATTTGAGATGCGACATCTTGCGAAGCACCCATTCCGCGGTGATGACCATCAGCATCAGGATGAAGTAGAGCGGAGACGCCCACAGCTCCACTTCAAGGGGCGACTGCACCCGTTCCGTTTTGGAGCTGATCGTATCCGGCAGCTGATTCAGGTTTTCCTCGCGGAAGTAGTGACCGCCTGTGCTGGCGGCCAGATCCTTGAGCAGCGGCTCGTTCATCGCGGTCTCTCCAAATTCAAACTTGGGCTCGGAAACGTTGACGTCGAGGGTGGTTTGGGGATCGTTCTCCACCGACAAGCTGTAGAGCCCGGCCGCTGGCGCGATAAATTCCCCGCGATACATGGCGGGTTGCTCCGGAACCGGACGCAGGGTGAATTCCGCCCGGGACCCGGCACTGGTCTTGGTCACGAAAGCGCCCTTCACCGATTGCTCCTGCACCGGATCAAAACCCACTCCGGTATAGAGCCGGGCATAGACGGTGACGCGGTCGCCGGTGAGATAGTTTTGCCGGTCGGTGCTGAGCTGGGTTCGCTTGGAAACACCGAGCAACCGCTGAATGGAAATGCGCTGGGAGATTTGTCCCCAGATAAGGGTGTAATAAAAATCGCCCGCATTCTTTCGCCAGCGCCAGGTGTTGTCGGTGCCGACGAACATGACCTGGCCCAGCCCATATTGCTGCACGGCCACGACAGGCATTTTCCCGAATCGCGACTCACGCGCCGGGTCGGGATCAACGACAAGCACTTCCGCCGCCGGTTTGGCCCGGGAAACTTTGGCGACCCAATAGATCGGGGGCAGTTGATTCCAAATCTTGGCATTCTCCTCTTCCCGATCCGAAATGCGCAACATGGCGCTGGCGCGTCCGGCCGAAGTGAGCTGGAGTTTCACCGGCTTGTCCGCCACCGGGTCCTGCGCGGACTCCAGAGTGGGCGGGTCGAACTCAACGGGCAGCATCTTGTCCAACGGAGTGCGCCGGTAATTTCCTGGCATGTGTCGTTTCCCGGCCAGGACCAGCAGTCCACCTCCGAAATCCGCCACCAGCTTGTTCAGGTTTTCCTGATGCTGGGCGTTCAGGATTTTGGGGTCGATATCGCCGAGAATGACGAGGTCGTATTTGAACAGCTCATCGCGGCGGGCGGGAAAATCAGCGCGGTAGGGCGAGTCGGCTGCCCGGCTGATCGACTTGTCGCCCTCGACCAGGTAACAAGTCAGGTCGACCCGTCGATCCCGGAGCAGCATGGCCTGGAGGTATCGGAATTCCCATCGGGGCGACTGGTCCGCGAGCAGCACCCGGATCCGGGCGTCGATAACCTTCAAACGTTGGGAGCGCGAATTGTTGTCCTTCACCGTTTCGTCGGGCCGAGGATCGATGCTGGCGGACAAATCAAACTCGCCCAACTTCTGCGGCGTAAACCGGATGGAAACGACCTGCTCACTGTCGCCGCTGAAGAGCACCGTTCTGGTGGCGACAACATCATCATTCAGCTTCAGCTGCAGCTCACCCGACTCTCCGGCC
>Ga0070689_100002508_pt1 | contig 12013 bp, 10 predicted proteins | sample KBSS23HmetaG_FD_64669 | JGI IMG/M metagenome (GOLD analysis project Ga0070689, IMG submission 64669) | Switchgrass rhizosphere microbial communities from Kellogg Biological Station, Michigan, USA - KBS S2-3H metaG | ecosystem: Host-associated > Plants > Roots > Rhizosphere ... | reverse complement strand
GCGGCCACCAAGATCAGCCACCGCCGAGTTGTGCGCCTGGAGCCCAATGTGGCCGCCTGGCTGGAGGGCCATGTAAACAAGACGCCGATCAAGCCAAAGGCGTTTGAGCGGAAATAGAAATGTCTACGCCGACAAGCTGGCTTTGACCTGAGCAAGTGGGTGCCCGACTGGACCCGGCATACCGCGCTCACGTTCCATGTATTGCTCCATGGCGAAATCGAAACCTCGAACGCGGAAAAAGCCGATGCCGAAATGTTCTGGGCGCTTACTCCATCGAATGTAGACGCGGGCGCAAAGACGAGCGCGAAATAAATGTTTACGCGGGACGTTGGCGGCTCAAGTGCGCCGCCAATTTTGTCATTATGCAACGCATCGACCGCGATAAAACGATCTCCGAAAAAACACCCTCGATGACCAGGTCTATCATTCGGCGCTGTTCGTCGCAGGCCAGGCGCGTCGGGGCCTGGTCCGCTGCCCAACTGGCCAACCAGAAATTTGGTTCTGGTGGGCATGACCGATCTAATCGTTGTTAAAGTTGACAAGGCACGCCTGCTACTGGCCGAGGCCAGAAACGCCACCGACGCCAAAAAGGTAATGGACCTGGCAAACGCCGCCGAGATTTATGCCAAGCGGGCCAGGCTGGGCGAGGAAAGTATCAAGTATGCCCACGCGATCAAGATTGACGCCGAGACCTTGCTGGGCAAGTTCCTCGCTGCCGCGCCAAAAAATAAAGGCGGTAACTTGGCCACGTTGAAACAGCGCCCGACCGGTTCCTCAAGGGCACCGATCGGCACACTTGACAGTCTCCACATCACAAAAAAGAAAAGCGTTGAATCCCAGATGCTGGCCAAGGTCGCCGATGAAAATCCCAAACTGCATCGGGCCATTGTCAATGGCGAAAAGACCGTCAGCGAGGCCAGGCGTGCGCTGCGCAGGAAAGCGCAGGCCGAGCAGGAGGCCCAGGCGGTCAAAGGTATTTCAGGGACTCGGCTCTGGACCCTCACGGCTGAGCAGGCGATTATCCCATGCGCCCTCCTCCTTACTGATCCGCCTTACGGCATTTTGGACGAGCCGTGGGAACCGGCTGAACTCAAAAAATTCACCCTCGAATGGGGCCACCGGTGGAACGATTGCGGGGCAGAAATGCTGGCCGTGTTCTGGTCCCAACAGTTCCTGTTCGAGGGCCGGGAATGGTTCGATAAAGCCTTTTCTGGTTATGCCTTTCATCAGCTCCTGGTCTGGCATTACCCGAACAACAATAGTCCACAGTCCCGCATGGGATTTAAGCAGACCTGGGAACCCATCTTTTTCTATCGCCGCAAGGACTCAGAGAAACAGGTGCGAGTCGGTGGCGCGGAATGGGGTGATGGACTCAACGATTTTGACTGCCACGTGGCCGCCGTGCCGCAGACCAATTTCAAAGGCCAGGACATGAAACAGCACCCGGCTCAAAAACCCGTCAGCGTGTTCCGGTGGCTGATCAACGCCACTACCAAACCTGGAGAGCTTGTTTGTGATCCGTTTGCCGGGTCCGGGACCAGCGGGATTGCCGCGTGTCAGTTGAAACGGCGTTGGCACGGCATCGAAAGCGACAACGACTACCTCAAACTCGCCGAGAGGCGAATCGCAACCTATGGCGGTGAAATTCAATCCGAAATGATTGCAACGAGCGACGGCTTGGCGGCATGAACGATCCCCTGGTTGATGCCCTCACTGCTAAGCGGGGATTTCGCTGCCCGGTACGGGGGCCTTTGCCTGGCTCGCAAAGTAACGGAACATCGACCCGTGCGAAACATCCGGGTCGATCATGAATGAAAGTGTAGACGAAAAAATTAGTCGAAATGAATGCAGCAGGTAGAGGGCGGGGCGGGGCGTTCCGGCAATTAAGGGTAGGCGGGAGGCCGAGTATCCGCACCCGCCGCGTGAAATCAAAATGTAGACAATTTTGAATCCACAAAAACGTAGACAACGATCATGAACCTCGAACAAGTCCGAAATTTCAATGTTGATGAATGTTTACACCGGATGGCGGCCACCTGTGCCTGGCGACTTGGTCCAATCAGCCCGCCGAGCAAATTCCCCTGCGTGCAGGGGCTGGCTTACGTTTTAATGCGGCCCGGTTGCCCTGAGTTCCGTCGGATTCAGCGGCACCGCCGGGAGGTGAATGCAATCAAGGACATCCCGACGATTGATTGGGTGCTCGGCCAAGGCTGGGTCCATAGAATCCTGGGGCCGGGATGGGGTGACGCTACAGCGACTCTGCCTGTTGAGTGGGCTTTGACCAAAGTTGAGAGAATGCAACTAACCGTGATGTGGATGGACGGTCCCCTTTCGAGTTGCAACCGCGTTGACCTGGGTTTTGAAGTTGAAACCGATTGAGGGAAACGTCCGCAGGAACTGACCCGCCTGGAATGGCGCGACGTAGACCTCGCCGCTGGCTCGATCACGATCCGCGCAGCGGCCACCAAGATCAGCCACCGCCGAGTTGTGCGCCTGGAGCCCAATGTGGCCGCCTGGTTGGCCGACCATGTAAACAAGACACCGATCCAACCAGAGGCATTCGCCAAAAAATGGAAATGTCTACGCCGACAGGCCGGATTCGATCTCAGCCAATGGGTGGCCGACTGGCCGCGCCATACTGCGCTGACGTTCCACGCGCTGATCCACGGCGAGGTTGAAACCTCCAACTGGGCACGGACCACCATCAGCAAGTTGAATCACAATTACCGGGGTCTCGTGGAGAACAAGGCCGACGCCCAAACCTTCTGGTCGCTCACTCCGGCGAATGTAGACGCGGACGTGAAGGCGAGCTGAGATAAATGTTTACACGGGACGTTGGCGGCCTCAAAAGGGCCGCCAATTTTTCTCTACATTTTTATCGCGCACAGAAACGCATAAAACACCTGTAAAATAAGGCAAAAGCCGACATGCGCCTTGGAGAGCACCAGGGCGCATTTTTTCTCATTTTGGCCCCTGGGAACTGGTTCTTATAGATGCAAGTAAAAGCAAAAACTGACAGCGACCGAATATGCAACTGATCCGAGAACAAACCATGGTGGAGAAAATCTGGCCGGTGCCCGAGGAAAGGCCAAAGCCCAGGACTCTCGCGTTCTGGCGGATGAAAAAGTTGATCCCATTCGTCAAGGTCCGGGGGCGCATCTACTTCGAGCTGGCCGATGTGGAGAGCTGGGCCAGCAAACGGATGGTGAAATGCAGAAAGTAAGAAAGGTAAAACAGATCATGAAAATCGACACTAAACAACTACAGCAGTTTGACCCCACAAGAACACTGACCCGCATGGCGCACCTGGCGGAATTGCGAATCGGCTCACGCCCCAAAGAGTGGTTGCGGGCCTCAACCTTTGCATGGATCAAGATGACCGATGGTTGCGTGGAAAATTATCGGGCCGGTCTGGGCTTGCAAACCGGCCACTGGCCCGTAGTCACCGGCATAATCGACTGGGTCCCAGAATCTGGCTGGATGCACCGGGTTCATGAGCCTCTGGAGAGGGACAGTGAAGGACTCCTAAAGCCAAGGGAACCTAAAGATTGTCGTCACTGGCGAGTTGATTGGAAGTTTGTGAAAGTCGAAATGATCATGCTCAGCGTTGGCACCGCCAAAGCGCACGATGAGTACGAGGGGATGAGCCTTTTGATCATCGACAACAGTAATAACCCGAAACTGAGAGTGAAACTGGAGGACGTTTGCGGCGTGCATTTGCGGCGGATGCGGCGGGCGACCGAGCGTGAGGAAAGCGAGGAGCACGTGAATGATTGCCGCGAGGACGGCAATTACAGGTTCATGTCGGATGACGCCAAGATGGATGTTGAAATACTGAATCTGCCCGCCGTCCTGGAATGGATGTTTGAGTTTGGCTCAAAGGCCGCTGCCAAAATGGCCGCTGAAAAACAATCACTGGCCAAGCAGGTATGGGAATCGAATCCAAAGCCGACCAAGAAACTGGATCATGGCATGTGTTGCGGCCAAAAACTGCGTATCAATGAAGATGGTTTTCGCATCTGTCCGGTTTGCCGGGCGGTGTTTGGCCGGGATGGTCGGCATTGGGCACCCCAACCTGATGGCACCGTCATCCTCCCCGCAACCAATCCGCATCTGGTCCCGCTCGCGCCCAGGGAGTGAACTGGCCGCAAAGCGATGCAAGAACAATGATGACAAGTCAAACGCTCACGTGCGCAGGAGTCGCACCTCCCCTGTTGATGGCCGATGGATGTGTGATTCAGTTTCCGGCACCTGGACAAAAGGGCCAATGCCAGTGCCAGGTCTGCGGCAGGCAGGTGAACCCACAATTGCTCAAGCGTCACCTGCGCAGCCATCGGCAGGCTCAGGCCAGGCGAGCACTACGGCAGGCGGCGCGCAGCAAGATTTGTCCAGTCTGCCGCCGTCTATTCGAGGCCAGAGCCGATGCTGAGCATTGTGGGCCTACCTGCCGACAAAAAGCCCATCGGAATGTCACGGATCATGGCTGCGCCAAGCCACGTTTGAGCCTCCTGGATTGCCTGCGAATTACCAAGCCGGAGGTGGTCAAACATTGGGAGCGGCACCAGGCCGGTGAGAGCCCGCGAGTCTGCTCGGCACGGGAGGCGGCGCTGGTCATTGTGCCCGGCAGAGAGGCGTGTGATTTTTATCAGCGGTATCATCTCCAGGGCCTGGAGGACCCTGCTGGTTGGCACTTTGGGCTCACCCACGACAACCAACTGGTCGCCTGCATGAGCTTTACCTGCTTTCGACCGGAGATCAGTGGGTGCCTTGCACCCGGTTGTTACAGCCTCACCTGAGTAGTGTTCGTTCCGTGGTCATCGTGTAGACCTCTTTGTAAAATCGACAAAGTCTTTTCGAATCTAGGTCAGAACCCGCGTGCTGATCGGCTCGCACAGAGTGGCGAGGTGAATCTCGCCGACGGTGCGGTTGGATTCCAAGATGCCCAGGCAGATCGACCTGGCAGCGCACGCTGATGGTGGCCTTGGTATGGCAATCAGGGGCAAAACGGTCCTGTTCATGCGCGAAACACCAATCGGAGTAGGCTGGCAACACAGCGACGACTGGTTTGACGGCACGCCCCATCATGGGGGTGGTTTGAGGTCGAATTCGGGGTGACGAACTACGAGGAATTTGCCCGCCTTATGCGCCGGGTTGCCGGAGACGACAGCGGGGGCCGGTGTAGACGGCAAAGGAGGCAGGTCATGAGTCCAAAAACCACTGCCACGGTAACTGTAGACAAGGCCCCCCAGCCAGGACCGGGCTGCGCGGCGCGGCCCGAGGCAGGAAGGTGCTCCGGCCTGCCGCTGGATCGTGTCTACAAATTCCGAAGGTCGCCCTCGTGCCCCGTCCAGCCGATTGATCCTGGGCTGCATTGCGTGCGCGCTGAACGTCGCGGGTAGATATGAATATGAGATCGACACTACAACGCCGACGCCGACCCGGCCAATGGCAGGCACTCAAAGTCATCCGCCAGTTTCGCGGGACCAGGTTGACAGACGCCATGCTGGCAACGTTGTTGGATTGCCCCTGGCATGCAGCCAGGCGGCTAATGGACCAGTTGATCGACAGTGGCCAAGCCCGACCAGGCCGGTCCATATTTTGCGCCGGGCGCAAACGCGTCGTGGGAACTCTGGAGGTTGTATGAGCGTCCACCTTCACAGCCGCTTATCGTACCACGACCCGCGTACAGAGCACGACGGGCTTACGATTCGAGAAGACATTTGTCGCGCATTGGCCAGAGCTGGCCAGCCCTTGACCGACAGGGCAGTCAGCGAGGCAATAGGCCGGGACCGTCCGGCCACCGTGCCAAAAATCATTCAGTTGTTGGACGAAGGTGTGCTCGTCGAATCCAGGTGGGTTGTCTGTCCGGTCAGTAAGCGGATCGTGCGAACGACGCGTCTCAGTAGCGGGGCTGAGCGCGAAGAGGCACGAGAGCGACGCGCCTGCCAACGCCAGGCGGCGTCGGAAACGCCGAAAGCAATCCTATGGGTTGTCAAGGCAGCCGGGCGTATCGGACGCGCCTACGCCAACGAAGAGCAGGCGCGGGAAGAATTCGAGGCCGCGACTGACCCAACAACTCGTCTCCTGGTTGGTGAACTGCGCGTCGTCGAGTAGTCGGGCCGGGCGGCTTAGGGCCTCTGGCAGTCGTGCGATGAATTGCGCGGCGGCATGGATGCGTCGCAGTACAAGGATTACGTCCTGGTGCTGCTGTTCATGAAGTACGTGTCCGACAAGGCCGCGAGCCAGCCGGGCTACCTGCTGGACGTGCCCAAGGGCGGCAGTTTCGCCGACATGGTCGCGCTCAAGGGCGACAAGGAGATCGGCGAAAAGATTAACAAGATCATCGCAAAGCTCGCCGAGGCGAATGACCTGACCATCATCAAGGAGGCCGACTTCAACGACGACGCCAAGCTCGGCAAGGGCAAAGATATGGTGGATCGCCTCACCAATCTCGTCGCGATTTTCGAGGGCCTGGATTTCGGCGGCAACCGCGCAGACGGCGACGACCTGCTGGGCGATGCCTACGAATACCTCATGCGGCATTTCGCCACCGAGTCCGGCAAGAGCAAAGGGCAGTTCTACACACCGGCGGAAGTCTCGCGCATCATGGCCAAGGTGGTCGGTGTCGGCAGCGCCAAGAATGCCAGCCAGACCATCCACGACCCCACGGTCGGATCAGGCTCCCTCCTGCTGAAAGCGCACGACGAGGCCAAATCGCGCACGGGTCACGACCTTGCGCTGTACGGGCAGGAAATGGACAACGCCACCACCGCGCTGGCGAAGATGAACATGATCCTCCACGACTGCCCGACCGCTGAAATCTGGAACGACAACGTTCTCGCCAGTCCCCATTTTAAGGACGCCAAGACCGGCCTGCTCAAAACCTTCGATTTCGTTGTCGCCAATCCCCCATTTTCCTTCAAGGCATGGAGCAACGGATTGAATCCCAACAACGACGCGTTCAAACGCTTTGACTTCGGCGTGCCACCGACGAAGAACGGTGACCTCGCCTTCGTGCTCCACATCCTGACCTGCCTCAAGAGCACAGGCAAAGCTGCCGTGAACCTGCCGCATGGTGTTCTGTTTCGCGGCGGCGCGGAGGCGAACATCCGCAAGGAGATTGTCCGGCGTGGTTACATCAAAGGCATCGTCGGCCTGCCCGCAAATTTGTTTTACGGCACGGGCATTCCGGCCTGCATCCTCGTCCTCGACAAGGAGGAGGCCGCGACGCGCAAAGGCATCTTTATGATTGATGCCAGCAAAGGTTTCATCAAAGACGGCAACAAGAACCGGCTGCGCGAGCAGGACATCCACAAGATCGTGGACACCTTCACACGCCAGGATGGCAGCGACCCGCGTTACGCCCGACTCGTGCCGATCAACCTGATCGCCGACACCAAGAACGACTTCAACCTCAACCTCCCGAAATACATCGACAGCACCGAGCCGGAGGACTTGCAGGACATCGACGGCCACCTGCGCGGCGGCATCCCGAACCGCGACATTGACGCGCTGGAACGCTACTGGCAGGTCATCCCCGGCGTACGGGCCGCGCTGTTCAAGAAAGGCGAACGCGCCGGGTGCAGCCAACTCAAGGTTGCCGTGGCGGACATCAAGCCCACCATCTTCGGCCACGCCGAGTTCACCGCGTTCAATGAGACCGCCACAAAATTGTTTACAAAATGGCGCAAGGCCAACACACCGCACCTGACCGGGCTGAAACAGGGCGGCAAGCCCAAGGCGTTCATCGAGACGCTGTCAGAGAACCTACTCGACAACTTCGAGCACGCCCCCTTGCTGGACGCCTACGACGTGTACCAGCGCCTGATGGATTACTGGGCCGAGACGATGCAGGACGACGCCTACCTGATCGTGAGCGACGGCTGGCGCGACGCGGCCAAGCCCCGGCTCATCGTCGAAGATAAGCCCAAGAAGTCCAAGGAGAAACCCGACTTCACGCTCGGTAAAATGAAATACAAGGCCGAGTTGATCCCACCTGCGCTGGTGATCGCCCGTTACTTTGCCGCTGAACAGGCGGCCATCGAGAAACTGGAAATCGAGGTGGCGGCCACCACGCAGGCGATGGAGGAAATGGCTGAGGAACAGGGTGGCGAGGGCGGCCTGCTGGAAGATGCCAAGAGCGACAAGGACAAGCTGACCAAGGCATCTGTGGCGGCGCGGCTGAAAGCCATCAAGGGCGAGTCCGACGCGGCGGACGAACGCATGGCGCTGAACGAATTCCTGGCCCTCGCTGAAAAACAAGCGGCGGCCAGCGAGAAGTTGGGCGACGCTCAGCAAGCGCTCACGGCCAAGGTGGCGGCGCAGTATGGCAAGCTGAGCGAGGACGAGATCAAGACGCTGGTGGTGGAGGATAAATGGCTGGCCACGCTGGCGGCGGCTGTCCAGGGCGAACTCGACCGCGTCTCGCAGACGCTCACCGGGCGCATTCGCCAACTGGCCGAACGCTACGCCACACCGCTGCCGCAACTCACCGATGAGGTGGACGCGTTGGCGATGCGTGTACAGGGGCACCTCAAACGGATGGGAGCGGTATGGAGGTAAAGCCCGGCTACAAGCAGACCGAAGTGGGCGTTATCCCAAAGGGTTGGGATGCTGGCGGTCTTGGTAGGTTTTGGACGGTGACTGACTGCAAACACGTAACTGCTGAGTTCGTGGCGGATGGTATTCCAATCGCCAGTATCAAGGAAGTTCAAAGCCGGTATGTAGAGCTTACCAATGCCAGACAGACGACTGAGCACTTTTACAGCTTGCTGATCGAGGGTGGACGCAAGCCTCAACCGGGTGATTTGATTCTCAGCCGCAACGCAACAGTTGGCGAAGTCGCTCAGGTATCAGATTGGCATCAGCGATTTGCAATGGGGCAGGACGTGTGCTTGCTGAGAAAGAAATCCCCCGACCACTCCACGGATTTTCTCCAAGCCGTATTCCAGTCTCCGGTCATCGCCAACCAGCTTTCAAACCTGATGGTCGGCTCGACGTTCAAACGCGTAAACGTTGAGCAGATTCGCAATTTTTCTGTGCCGATGCCACCGCCAGCCGAACAACATGCCATAGCGGAGGCGTTGAGCGATGTGGATGCGCTGCTGGGTTCGCTGGACCGGCTCATAGCCAAAAAGAGCGACCTCAAACAGGCCGCCATGCAGCAACTCCTCACCGGCCAAACCCGCCTCCCCGGATTCCACGGCGAGTGGGAGGTGAGGACGCTAGGGCAACTGGGCAAGATTTCAGGCTCAGGCGTGGACAAGAAGATTCGCCCTGATGAGCCGCCCGTTCGTCTCGTCAACTACATGGATGTTTATCGGCGCACGTTCATTTACTCAAAAGACCTCAACCATGTTGTCAGCGCATCACCAGAGCAGGCAGCGCGCTGTGCCGTAAGAAGGGGAGACGTGTTCTTCACTCCGTCGTCCGAAATGCCATTCGACGTTGCTGTTTCTGCGGTTGCAATGGAAGACATCCCGGACGCGGCCTACAGCTACCACGTGGTTAGGCTGCGGCTTGACGAAGATTGGGATTTGTTATTCCGAGCTTACGCTTTCAAGTCGCAGGAATTCGTTAAACAGGCTGCGAGAGCGAGCGAAGGCAGTGGTGTTCGCTACGTGATTACCCAAGGCAGATTTCGTCAGCTTTCGGTTCGTTATCCTCCGACCAAGCCTGAACAAACCGCCATCGCCGAGGTGCTGACGGACATGGACGCGGAACTGGCGGCGTTGGAGCAGCGGCGGGAGAAGACCCGCGCCCTCAAGCATGCCATGATGCAGGAACTCCTGACCGGGAGGACACGCCTCGTATGATGGGCAGGGCAAGAACCAAATCCTATTCCATCGGCTGGGATGTCGGCGGTTGGAACTGCGACAACAACCGCAATAGCCGCGATGCCATTGTGATTTTGGATTCCACACCAACCATCGTTGGCAAACCTTGGCGCGGCAACTTGCGGGAGTGTATCGCCACTGCTGCCACGACCCGCGAGTGGGTCACGGCGCTTTTCGCGAAATGCAGCGCAACAGTTTCGGATGAACCGAAGTCGGTCACGATGGCCATTGATACGCCGCTGGGATTTTCGGATGAGTTCGTGGGCTTGGTCAATCGGCGGGGCTACGCCGAAACGGACGCGACCTCTGGGTTAAACCGCTACCTGTTTCGGCACACTGAGCGCCACCTTTTTCAGCAGGGCCGAAAACCTCTGTCGGCCATCAAAGACATGATCGGCAGTCAGGCGACCAAGGGAATGCACACGCTCGCCAAATTCATCCCGCAGATTGAGAGTTGTGGCGTGTGGACGGATGGTCACTGGTTCCGCGCCATCGAGACTTATCCCGCCGCGTGCAAGAACGCCAAGTACATCAAGAAGTTTTTGAATGGCCGGAACAAGTTGAAACCTGACGACAAGGAAGATGCCCGCGTCTGCGCCTTGATCGCACATCTATTTGCCACTAACCGCACCGCCCTTGGAGCGCCCGGCGACAACGTCCCGCAAAGTGAAGGGTGGATTTGGGTTCGCTGCCAAAAATGATATGAACGCCGTCGGTCAGAGGGAGAGCAAAACCCAGCAGCGGGTGGTGCGATTGTTTACAGACAAGGGGCATCCATTCTGTCTCGGCTACACGTATCTCGGCAACTGGGAGGAGCGCGAGGGCAACCGCAATATCGAACCGGATTTGCTCCGGGCGTGGCTCAAGAAACGCGGCCACAATGATGCCCTGATCGGCAAGGTGCTGTACGAGTTGGAGAAGGCCAACGCCGACACCAGCAAGACGCTGTACGACCGGAACAAGGATGTTTACAGTCTGCTGCGTTACGGCGTGCCCGTTCGACTGGAAGTTGGGCAGAACAAGCAGACCGTTCAACTGATCGACTGGGGGCATCCAGAGCAGAACGACTTTGGTGTGGCCGAGGAAGTCACCGTGGCGGCGGCCAACACCAAGGCTCACGGCAAGCGCCCGGATGTGGTGCTGTATGTCAACGGCATCGCCCTCGGCGTGCTGGAGTTGAAACGCTCAACGGTGTCCGTGGCCGAGGGCATCCGGCAAAATCTGGACAACCAGAAAAAGGAGTTCATCCAGCCGTTCTTCTCGACCATGCAGTTGATCATGGCGGGCAACGACACGGAGGGGCTGCGTTACGCCACGACGGAAACCAAGGAGAAGTATTACCTGAATTGGAAGGAGGAGCATCCTGATTGGAAACCCGGCGTAGACACTGATTCCAAATACCTGACGGAGTCGGACTACCCCGGTGTAAACAGTCCACTGGACGTGGCGTTGATCCAGATGTGCAACAAGGCCCGGCTGCCGGATTTGATCCACAACTTCGTGGTGTTCGACGGCGGCACGAAAAAGTTGTGCCGTCACAACCAGTACTTTGGCGTCCGGGCTGCGCAGGCATTCGTCAAGCGGCGCGAGGGCGGCATCATCTGGCAGACACAGGGCAGCGGCAAAAGCATGGTCATGGTCTGGCTGACCAAGTGGATACGGGAGAATGTAAACGATGCTCGTGTGCTGATCGTCACTGACCGTCAAGAACTGGACGAACAAATCCACGAACGGGTCTTCAAGCCCGCCGGGGAGGACATCTACCGCACCCAGAGCGGCACGGACCTAATCGCCAGCCTGAACGCGACGAAACCGTGGTTGATCTGCTCCCTGGTCCATAAATTCGGCGCTAAGAACAGCAGCGACAGCGACGCGGAGACGGAGGATTTCATCAAGCAGATGAAGAAGGCGCTGCCCGCCGACTTCAACGCCAAGGGCAACTTGTTCGTGATGGTGGACGAGTGCCACCGCACGCAGTCCGGCAAGCTGCACGAGGCGATGAAGGAAATCCTGCCGGAGGCGGTCTTCATCGGCTTTACCGGCACGCCGTTGCTAAAGACGGACAAGCAAACCACGCTGGAGATTTTCGGCGGCTACATCCACACCTACAAATTCAACGAGGCTGTGGCGGATGGTGTGGTGCTGGACTTGCGCTACGAGGCGCGGGAGGTAGATCA
>Ga0070689_100002507_pt1 | contig 12013 bp, 8 predicted proteins | sample KBSS23HmetaG_FD_64669 | JGI IMG/M metagenome (GOLD analysis project Ga0070689, IMG submission 64669) | Switchgrass rhizosphere microbial communities from Kellogg Biological Station, Michigan, USA - KBS S2-3H metaG | ecosystem: Host-associated > Plants > Roots > Rhizosphere ... | reverse complement strand
GAGGAGGAGCTGCACAAGGTGACCTGGCCGACGTGGCCGGAGACCTGGTCGGGCACCCTCGCGGTCATGGGCATGGTGCTCGTGCTGTTCCTGTTCCTGACCGTCGTCGACGCGCTGCTGCTGACGGTCATGCACTCGCTGTGGGGGGGCACCACGTGATGGCGCTCGACTGGTACTTCCTGAGGGTGCAGGTCGGCCGTGAGGACCGCATCCGCGAGAGCATGGTCAAGCGGCTCAAGCAGGAGGGCATCGAGCAGAAGGTGCCGCAGATCGTGGTGCCGACCGAGACGATCGCCGACCACCGGCAGGGCAAGAAGCGGATCCAGCGCCGCAAGCTCTACCCCGGCTACCTGATGGTGCAGATGGAGCTCGACGACTCGGTGTGGTTCGTGCTGCGCGAGACCCCCGGCTTCGGCGACTTCGTCGGCGCGCAGGCGCACCCGACGCCGGCGCGCGCCGAGGACGTCGAGAAGGTGCTGGCGCACATGGACGCCAGCAAGGAGCAGCCGAAGGTGGCAGTCGCCTTCAAGAAGGGCGACCGCGTCAAGATCAAGACCGGCGCCTTCGAGAACATGGACGCGACCGTCGAGGAGGTGCACGCCGACAAGGGCACCCTCGAGGTCTCCGTGAACATCTTCGGCCGCGCGACGCCGATGTCGCTCGGATACTGGGAAGTGGAGTTGATCTGAAGGCAGCTTTCTGCTCTGATCCTCCGCCCCTTTCGCCGGTCGGCTGCTGCCGCCCGGCACCGTCCCGTTAGCCGGTCGGCTGCTGCCGCCCGGCAGTGTCCTTGTAGTGGGAGGGCGTCCGGCAGCCTCGCTGTGCGGCGTCCGCTCGAACCGCTGAGGCAGACATGGCCAAGGAAGTCACCGCGATCGTCAAGCTGCAGTGCCCCGCCGGGCAGGCGACCCCCGCGCCGCCCGTCGGTCCGGCGCTCGGTCAGCACGGCATCAACATCGGGCAGTTCGTCAAGCAGTTCAACGACGAGACCCGCAAGGACCAGGGGATGATCATTCCGGTGATCATCACGGTCTACAAGGACCGCACCTTCACGCTCGCCTACAAGTCGCCGCCCGCGGCGGTGCTGCTCAAGAAGGCGGCGAAGCTCGCGAGCGCGGCGAAGACGCCGGGCAGCGAAGTGGTGGGGTCGGTGACGCGCGCACAGGTGCGCGAGATCGCCACGATCAAGCAGAAGGACCTCAACAGCAACACGGTCGAAGCCGCGATGCGCATGGTCGAGGGCACCGCGCGTTCGTGCGGCATCCAGGTCACGGACTGAGCGAGGGGACACCATGGCAAAGACGCACAGCCGCCGCTACCTGAAGGCGCTCGAGAAGGTCGACGCCACCAAGCGCTACCCGCCAGCCGAGGGCCTCGCGCTGATCAAGTCGCTGCAGGGTCCGAAGTTCGACGAGACCGTCGACGTGGCCGTCTGCATCGGCATCGACGCCAAGAAGACCGAGCAGCTCGTGCGCGGCTCGGTCAGCCTGCCGAAGGGCACCGGCAAGTCGATCAAGATCGCGGTGTTCGCCGAAGGCGAGCGCGCCAAGGAAGCGCAGGCCGCGGGCGCCGACTTCGTCGGTGCCGCCGACCTCGCCGAGAAGATCGAGAAGGGCTTCACCGACTTCGACATGACGATCGCGTCGCCCGACATGATGAAGTACGTCGGCAAGCTCGGCAAAGTGCTCGGCCCGCAAGGCAAGATGCCGTCGCCGAAGGCCGGCACCGTGACGCCGAACGTCGCCGCCGCGGTCAAGGAGTTCAAAGCCGGCAAGATCGAGTTCCGCACCGACGCCGGCGCGAACGTGCACGTCGCGATCGGCAAGAAGTCGTTCGCGGTCGACGACCTCGTCGCGAACCTGAACGCGTTCCTCGATCACCTGCGCGCGCTGCGCCCGCCGCAGGCCAAGGGCACGTTCCTGCGCAAGGTCACCGTCTCCAGCACGATGGGTCCCGGCGTGGCGCTGGCCGTCGAATAACCGGAGCCCAACAACGGGAGCACTGCCATGCCCAACCTGGTCAACGAGATCCTGCTCGCCGAGCTCGAGCGCGACTTCAAGCAGATGGGGTCGTGCCTCGTCGTGTCGTTCGACAAGCTGCGCCCGCAGCAGGACATCGAGATCCGCGGCAAGCTGCGCGAGGCCGGTGTCCGCTACAAGGTCGTGCGCAATCGGCTGGCGCGGAAGGCGTTCGCCGGCCTGAACCTCGACATGAAGCCGGCGCTGGTCGGCAAGTGCGGCGTCGCGATCGCCAAGAAGGAAGGCGCGATCGCGGCTGCCAAGGCGCTGCGCGACTACATCAAGAAGCAGAAACTGCCGCCGATCACGATCGTCGGCGGCGTCATCGAGGGTGCGGTGTTCGCCGGCGCTGCGGCCGGGACGATCGCCGACCTGCCCGATCGCAACACCGTCAACACGCAGATCGTGTCGACCATCTCCGGCCCGGCGCGGTCGCTGGCCACCATCCTGAACGCCGTCGCCGGCGGCCTCGCGCGCTGCATCCAGGCCAAGGTCGACAAGGCCGGCGGCGCTGGCCCAGCCGCGGGTAGTGCGCCCGCGGGTGCCGACGCTGCCGCTGGCGCTGCGCCGGCGAGCTGAGCGGCGCACCAAGATCCCAACTTCCCGAACCCGTACCCCGCACAGAGCGAGTCCAAGATGTCGGAAACCGAAACTGTCGTCCTCGATACCGAGCTCGAGGACATCTTCAAGAAGATCGATGGTCTGAGCCTGGGCAAGGCTGCCCAGCTGGTCAAGGCGATGGAGTCGCGCTGGGGTGTCTCGGCAGCGGCGCCGGTCGCCGTGGCCGCGATGCCTGCCGGCGGTGGCGCCGCGCCAGCGGCCGAGGAGAAGACCGAGTTCACGGTCGTCCTCAAGGAAGGCGGCCCCAACAAGATCAACGTGATCAAGGTCGTGCGCGAGATCACCGGCCTCGGCCTCAAGGAGGCCAAGGCGCTGGTCGACGAGGCGCCCAAGCCGGTCAAGGAAAACGTCAACAAGGAAGAGGCGGCCGAGCTCAAGAAGAAGCTCACCGAGGCGGGAGCCACGGTCGAGCTCAAGTAGTGCCGCCAGGCCAACGGCGGCGTCTGCACCGGGTCCCTCACGCTTTTCGGTTGCATGGGGGAGCCCGGTCCATGTACGCTCGCGCGTTTGCTGGTGCGTTTCTTGCTAGGGCGTGGTCGGGAGTGCCGGTCTCCCGCGCCGTCGCGCCCGCATCCCCGCCGGCATGCCGAGTTGCGCGCGTGAGCCTCGTCCCAGGAGGCCCCAGGTAAACAGCATGGAGACCGTTGTCTACGGGCGGTTCAGGTCCGTCGCCGAGATCCCCGACCTCGTCGAGATGCAGACCAAGTCGTACCGCGACTTCCTGCAGCCCGACGCGGCGCCGAACCGCCGCAAGAACGAGGGCCTCGAGGCGCTGCTGCGCGAGGTGTTCCCGATCCAGTCGTACGACAAGTCGCTGCTGCTCGAGTACATCAGCTACGAACTCGGCCGGCCGCGCTACACGGTCGAGGAGTGCCGCAAGCTGCGCCTGACGTTCGGCTATCCGTTCAAGATCCGCGTCCGCCTGAAGCGCAACGAATCGATCGAGGAGGACATCTACCTCGGCGAGATCCCGATCATGATCGGCGGCGGCGAGTTCATCATCAACGGCAGCGAGCGCGTCACCGTCAGCCAGCTGCACCGTTCGCCCGGCGTCGACTTCTCGGTCGAGCTGCACACCGGCGAGAAGAAGCTGCACAGCTGCTGGATCATCCCCGAGCGCGGCAGCTGGATCGAGATCAACGTCACCAAGAAGGATGCGATCGCGGTCCGCATCGACCAGTCCGGCAAGTTCGCGTGCACGACGCTGCTGCGCGCGATGGACGCCAAGTACTCGACCGACGCGGCGATCCTGCGCGAGTTCTACCAGGTCGAGAAGGTGGTCCGGAAGAAGACCGACCCCGAGGCCAAGTTCGCGAAGGCGCTGGTGTCCGCCTACGCGGTCGGCGACATCGTCGACGCCGCGAGCGGCGAGCCGTTCGTGCGCAGCGGCGAGGAGATCACCGAGGAGGCCGCGCGCGCGATCGCGCAGACCGATCTGCGCGAGGTCGAGGTGCTGCGCGACCCCGAGGACTTCCTGATCCTGCACACGCTGCGCGACGACGCGACCAACTCGCACGAGGAGGCGCTGATGAAGATCTACAGCAGGTTGCGCCCCGGCAACCCGCCGCAGATCGAGAAGGCGCGCGAGCTGTTCCACGAGAAGTTCTTCGACGAGACGCGCTACCGGCTCGGCCGCGTCGGTCGCTTCCGCCTGAACCGGAAGTTCGAGACCGACATCCCCGAGACCAAGCAGACGCTGACGGCCGAGGACTTCGTGCAGGCGATCCGCTACATCCTCGAGCTGCGCGCGGGCCGCGGCGAGATCGACGACATCGACCATCTCGGCAACCGGCGCGTGCGCACGATCCACGAGCTGGCCGGCGACGAATTCCGCAAGGGCTTCCTGAAGCTCCGGCGCACCGCGCAGGAGCGCATGAACCTCGAGAACACCGACACGGTGACGCCGAGGAACCTGATCAACAGCAAGACCTTCTCGTCCGCGATCGAGTACTTCTTCGGCCGCGGCGAGCTGAGCCAGGTCGTCGACCAGACCAACCCGCTGTCGCAGCTGACGCACGAGCGGCGCCTGTCGGCGCTGGGTCCCGGCGGCCTCAACCGCAAGCGCGCCGGCTTCGAGGTGCGCGACGTGCACATCTCGCACTTCGGGCGCCTGTGCCCGATCGAGACGCCGGAAGGCACCAACATCGGCCTGATCAGCAGCCTCGCGATCTACAGCTCGCTCGACGACTACGGCTTCCTGACCGCGCCGTACATCGTCGTCAAGAACGGCAAGCTGACCGACGAGATCGTGCGCCTGCGCGCCGACCAGGAGAACAACGCGACGCTGGCGCCGGCCGACACCGACGTCGACAAGGCCGGCAAGCTGGTCGGCGACGACCAGAGCCGCATCATCGCGCGCGTCAAGGGCGACCCGCTGCTCGTCGACATCAAGGACGTCCAGTACATGGACGTGAGTCCGAAGCAGATCGTCGGCGTGTCGGCTTCGCTGATCCCGTTCCTCGAGCACGACGACGCGAACCGCGCGTTGATGGGTTCGAACATGCAGCGGCAGGCCGTGCCGCTGCTGACCAGCGAGCCGCCGCTCGTGATGACCGGCATGGAAGAGGTCGTCGCGCGCAACAGCAGCATGGTCGTCAGGGCCCGCAAGAGCGGCACCGTCAGCAACGTCGACGGCAGCCGCATCGAGCTCGGCGACGACGTCTACAAGCTGCGCAAGTTCGAGGCACTCAACGAGCGCACCTGCCAGAACCAGGTGCCGCTCGTCAAACCGGGCCAGCGCGTCAAGGCCGGCGAGGTCATCGCCGACGGCGCGGCGACGCGAAACGGCGTCCTCGCGCTCGGCAAGAACCTGACGGTCGCGTTCATGCCGTGGGACGGCTACAACTACGAGGACGCGATCCTGCTGAGCCAGAACCTCGTCAAGGACGACGTCTACACGTCGATCCACATCGACGAGTTCGAGATCGAGATCCGCGAGACCAAGCTCGGCCGCGAGGAGTTCACGCGCGACATCCCGAACGTCAGCGAGCGCGCGCTGCGGCACCTCGACGAGAGCGGCATCGTGCGCGTCGGCACGCGCGTGAAGGCCGGCGACATCCTGGTCGGCAAGGTCGCGCCGAAGAGCAAGAGCGAGCTGACGCCCGAGGAGAAGCTGCTGCACGCGATCTTCGGCCGCGCCGGCGAGGACGTGAAGAACGCGTCGCTCGAGGTGCCGACCGGCGTCGAGGGCATCGTCATCGATGCCGAGAAGTACAGCCGCAAGGTCAACCTCACCGAGAACGAGCGCACGCGCAACCTCGAGGAGATCAAGAAGGCCGAGATCGAGTTCCTGACGCAGTACCGCAGCAACACGCGGCGGCTGCTCGACTCGACCAAGGACCTGCTCGGCAAGGCGGTCGCGGCCGCCGACGGCAAGAAGCTGGCGGTCACCGACGAGATGCTGATCCTCGACCTGCGCGCGATCCGCGACCGCGTGCGCGCCATCGCCGAGGAGCAGAAGGAGCAGAAGGTCCGCGCCGACCTCGTCGCGCTGGTGCAGGAGTCCGCCGACCGCATCGAGGAGGCCGAGACCGAGAAGAACAAGCTGGTCAACCGGCTGTCGCGCGGCGACGAGCTGCCGACCGGTGTGCTCGAGATGGTCAAGGTCTACGTCTCGACCAAGCGCCGCATCTCGGTCGGCGACAAGATGGCCGGCCGCCACGGCAACAAGGGCGTGATCAGCAAGATCCTGCCCGTCGAGGACATGCCGTTCCTCGAGGACGGCACGCCGGTCGACATCGTGCTGAACCCGCTCGGCGTGCCGAGCCGCATGAACGTCGGCCAGATCCTCGAAACGCACCTCGGCTGGGCCGCCAAGAAGCTCGGCTTCCGCGCCGTCTCGCCCGTGTTCGACGGCGCCAGCGAGCAGGACATCGAGCAGGCGCTGACGCGCGCGGGCTTCGCGACCGACGGCAAGTCGACGCTCTACGACGGGCGCACCGGCGAGCCGTTCACGCAGCGCGTGACGGTCGGCTGCCTCTACATGCTGAAGCTGCACCACCTCGTCGACGACAAGGTGCACGCGCGCGCGACCGGCCCGTACTCGCTGATCACGCAGCAGCCGCTCGGCGGCAAGGCCCGCTTCGGCGGCCAGCGCTTCGGCGAGATGGAAGTGTGGGCGCTCGAGGCCTACGGCGCGGCGAGCATCCTGCAGGAGCTGCTGACCGTGAAGTCCGACGACGTCGACGGCCGCACCAAGATCTACGAGGCGATGGTCAAGAACGAGAACATCCTGGAGCCCGGCACGCCGGTGTCGTTCGGGGTGCTCTGCAACGAGATCAAGGGCCTCGGCCTCAACATCGAACTGCACAAGCGCGGGGCCGCGGAGTCGGTGCTGCCGGGCTGAGCCCCGGCACCGCATCGCGCGCCACCGCCCGCACCAGCGAGCTGAACGAACCCGCAGACCGACCAGACAGATCCGACCGATGACCCGCCGTCGCGTGCCCGCCGCCCGGGCGCGACCGCGCGACACGCGCGACGGCAAGACAACCAGAGCAGGCAGCAGCGATGGTCGACACCATCTACGACAAGATCAACGACTACGCGTCCGTGACGATCCGGTTGGCCTCGCCCGAGGACATCCGGTCGTGGTCCTTCGGCGAGGTCAAGAAGCCGGAGACGATCAACTACCGCACCTACCGGGCGGAGCGCGACGGCCTGTTCTGCGAGCGCATCTTCGGCCCCGAGAAGGACTGGGAGTGCTCGTGCGGCAAGTACAAGGGCATCAAGCACAAGGGCATCATCTGCGACAAGTGCGGCGTGATGATCACGCACAGCCGCGTGCGCCGGAAGCGCATGGGCCACATCAACCTGGCCGCGCCGGTCGCGCACATCTGGTTCTTCAAGGCGATGCCGTCGCGCATGGGCACGCTGCTCGGCATGAAGACGGCGAGCCTGGAGAAGGTCATCTACTTCCAGGACTACGTCGTCATCGACGCCGGTGACACGCCGCTGAAGGCGCAGCAGCTGCTGTCCGAGGACGAGTACCGGCAGAACCGGCAGAAGTACGGCAACGGGTTCGTCGCGCAGATCGGCGCCGAAGCGATCCGCGAGCTGCTGCGGCGGCTGGTGCTCGACGAGCTGTCCGAGCAGCTGCGCGAGGACCTCAAGCGCACCGAGAGCAAGCAGAAGATCAAGGACATCATCAAGCGGCTGAAGACCGTCGAGATGCTGCGCGACTCGGGCAACAAGGCCGAGTGGATGGTGCTCGACGTGATCCCGGTGATCCCGCCGGACCTGCGGCCGCTGGTGCTGCTCGACTCGGGCAACTTCGCGACGTCGGACCTCAACGACCTCTACCGCCGCCTGATCAACCGCAACAACCGGTTGAAGAAGCTGCTCGACCTCAACGCGCCCGAGGTCATCATCCGCAACGAGAAGCGCATGCTGCAGCAGTCGGTCGACGCACTGTTCGACAACGGCCGCTGCCGCCGCCCGGTGCTGGGCTCCAGCAACCGGCCGCTGAAGTCGCTGACCGACATGATCAAGGGCAAGCAGGGCCGGTTCCGCGAGAACCTGCTCGGCAAGCGCGTCGACTACTCGGCGCGCTCGGTCATCGTCGTCGGGCCCGACCTCAAGCTGCACCAGTGCGGCCTGCCCAAGATCATCGCGCTCGAGCTGTTCCAGCCGTTCATCATCCGGCGGCTCAAGGAGCTCGGCTACGCCGACACGATCAAGTCGGCGAAGAAGATGCTCGAGCGCAAGGACGAGGAGGTCTGGGACATCCTCGAAGAGGTGATCCAGAACCACCCGGTGCTGCTGAACCGCGCGCCGACCCTGCACCGCATGGGCATCCAGGCGTTCGAGCCGGTGCTGGTCGAAGGCAACGCGATCCGCATCCATCCGCTCGTCTGCGCCGGCTACAACGCCGACTTCGACGGCGACCAGATGGCCGTGCACCTGCCGCTGTCGTTCGAGGCGCAGATCGAAGCGAGCACGCTGATGTTGTCGATCAACAACATCTTCTCGCCTGCGCACGGCGGCCCGATCATCGCGCCGAACCAGGACATCGTGCTCGGCTGCTACTTCCTGAGCCTGCAGCGGCCCGGCGAGATCGGCGAGGGCAAGGTCTACGCCGACCGCGACGAGGTCTGGATGGCGTACGCGATGGGCAAGGTGCACATCCACGCGCGCATCAAGGTGCTGTTCGCGGCCGGCATCGAGGTCCGCAACCAGGGCACCACGGTCAAGACCGACGGCAAGACGCTGATCGAGACCACACCGGGTCGGATCATCTTCAACGAGATCCTCGAACCGGGGATGCCGTTCTACAACCACGACCTCGACAAGAAGGGCCTGTCGAACATCATCGCCGACTGCCAGCTGCTGCTCGGCCGCGACGCGACGCTGCGGCTGCTCGACAACCTGAAGGACATGGGCTTCAAGTCGGCGACCAAGGCCGGCCTGTCGTTCGGCAAGGACGACATGATCGTGCCGCCGACGAAGGGCAAGATCATCGCGCAGACGCAGAAGGACGTCGAGAAGGTCCAGCTGGCGCACGCGCGCGGCATCATCACCGAGGGCGAGCGCTACCTGAAGGTCATCGACGCGTGGACGCACGCGCGCGAACGCATCGGCGAGGACATGCTGCACGAGCTGCGCAACGACACGCGCGGCGGCAAGCCGTACGTCAACCCGATCTTCTGCATGGTCATGTCGAAGGCGCGCGGCTCGGTCGAGCAGATCCGCCAGCTCGCCGGCATGCGCGGCCTGATGGCCAAGCCGTCGGGCAAGATCATCGAGACGCCGATCCGCGCGAACTTCCGCGAGGGCCTGCGCGTGCTCGAGTACTTCTCGTCGACGCACGGCGCGCGCAAGGGCCTGGCCGACACGGCGCTGAAGACCGCCGACTCCGGCTACCTGACGCGCAAGCTCGCCGACGTCGCGCAGAACGTCGTGATCTCGATGGCGGACTGCGGCACCGCCAACGGCCTCAGCAAGGGCACCGTCTACCAGGGCGACAAGGTCGCCGTCACGTTCGTCGACTCGGTGCGCGGTCGCGTCGCGCGCCGCGCGATCGTCGACCCGATGACCGACGAGGTCATCGTGCAGGAGAACGACCTGATCTCGGTCGACATCGCCAAGAAGGTCGAACGCATCACGGCCAGCGAGAGCATCATGGTCCGCTCACCGCTGACCTGCGAGGCGCCGATCGGGCTGTGCGCGCGCTGCTACGGCATGGACCTGTCGCGCAGCCAGACGGCGGAGCCGGGACTCGCGGTCGGCATCATCGCCGCGCAGTCGATCGGCGAGCCCGGCACGCAGCTGACGATGCGCACGTTCCACATCGGCGGCACGGCGAGCAAGAAGGTCGAGGAGTCCGAGATCAAGAACAAGCGCGCCGGCCGCGTGCAGTTCGCGAACCTCGAGGCGGTGCCGATGCCCGGCGGCGACGGCGCCGGCAAGTCGATCGTGCTCAAGCGCCGCGGCGAGATCCTCGTCGTCGACCAGAAGGACCGCGAGCTCGAGCGCTTCTCGGTGCCGCTCGGCGCCTTGGTGCACGTCGCCGAGGGGCAGGACATCAAGGAGCAGACGGTGATCGTGTCGTGGGACCCGCACCACAACCCGATCCTCGCCGAGGTCACCGGAGTCGTCCGCTACGAGGACGTCCTCGAAGGCAAGACGTTCCGCGTCGAGCGCGACGCCGACACCAAGGTCGCGCGCAAGGTGCTGATCGAGCACAAGGGCGAGCTGCACCCGCAGATCATCATCGAGGACGACAAGGGCAACCGCCTGTCGATCAACCCGCTGCCCGAGAAGGCCTACATCGAGGTCGAGAACGGCCAGAAGGTCATCGCCGGCACGATGCTCGCGAAGACGCCGCGCGAGATCCAGGGCACGCAGGACATCACCGGTGGTCTGCCGCGCGTGACCGAGCTGTTCGAGGCGCGCCGGCCGAAGGACCCGGCGGTGCTGGCGTCGATCGACGGCAGCGTCGAGCTGGGCGACAAGCGCCGCGGCAAGCGCACGATCATCATCAAGGGCGAGGGCTCCGCGATGGAGCAGGAGCACCTGGTGCCGCAGGGCAAGAACCTGCGCGTGCACCGCGGCGACCACGTCAAGGCCGGCGAGCCGCTGGTCGACGGCCCGCTGGTGCCGCACGACATCCTCGAGATCCAGGGCGAGAAGGCCGTGCAGACCTACCTGCTGCGCGAAGTGCAGACCGTCTACCGCGCGCAGGGCGTCAGCATCGACGACAAGCACATCGAGATCATCGTCGCGCAGATGATGCGCAAGGTGCAGGTCGAGGACCCCGGCGACAGCGACTTCCTGCCCGGCGCCGTCGTCGACAAGTTCCGCTTCCGCGAGGCCAACAACCAGCTGCGCACCGAGCGCAAGAAGCCGGCGACCAGCTCGCCGCTGCTGCTCGGCATCACCAAGGCGTCGCTGCAGTCCGACTCGTTCATCTCGGCGGCCTCGTTCCAGGAGACCACCAAGGTGCTGACCGAGGCGGCGCTCGCCGGCAAGCGCGACGAACTCGTCGGCCTCAAGGAGAACGTGATCCTCGGCCACCTGGTGCCGACGGGCACCGGCTTCCGCGAGTACCAGAAGACGCGCGTGCGCAAGAACATCGACCTGCAGGCCGCCGCCGAGGAGCTCGGCCGCATGAGCCGCCAGGGCTTCCTCGACGCCGGTGGGCCGATCATCCGGCTCGAGGGCGTCGACGATCAGCCGGCCGCGGCCTCCGAGGAAGGCAAGTCGTGAGCGCGCGCGCGCCGCGGGGTTGCATTTGGCCGGCGCCTCTCTATGGTGCCCGCCCCGATTTCGGTTCCGAGACCTGAGCCATGCCGACGATCAACCAGCTGGTCCGCAAGGGCCGCAAGAAGATCAAGTACAAGAGCAAGTCGCCGGTGCTTGATGGCTGCCCGCAGAAACGCGGCGTGTGCCTGCAAGTCAAGACGATGACGCCCAAGAAGCCGAACTCCGCGCTGCGCAAGATCGCGCGCGTGCGGCTCAGCAACGGCAAGGAGACGACGGTCTACATCCCCGGCGAGGGCCACAACCTGCAGGAGCACTCGATCGTGCTCGTGCGCGGCGGTCGCGTGCGCGACCTGCCCGGCGTCCGCTACCACATCCTGCGCGGCAGCCTCGACGCGTCGGGCGTCGAGAACCGGCGCCGCAGCCGCTCGAAGTACGGCGCCAAGCGCCCGAAGAAGTGATCGACCATGCCGCGCTCCTACAAGTCCACCGAAGTCTTCCTGAAGGGCGACCCGCGCTACGACAACAAGCTCGCGAGCAAGGTCATCAACAAGATCATGCTGCAGGGCAAGAAGACGACCGCGCAGTCGATCTTCTACGAGGCGATGGACCTGGTCATGAAGAAGATCGAGGGCGGCGACCCCGTCGAGGTCTTCACCAAGGCGATCGAGAACATC
>Ga0070689_100002502_pt1 | contig 12021 bp, 9 predicted proteins | sample KBSS23HmetaG_FD_64669 | JGI IMG/M metagenome (GOLD analysis project Ga0070689, IMG submission 64669) | Switchgrass rhizosphere microbial communities from Kellogg Biological Station, Michigan, USA - KBS S2-3H metaG | ecosystem: Host-associated > Plants > Roots > Rhizosphere ... | reverse complement strand
CATGTCCTCGGCGCGGCGGTCGGAACGGATCAGCGGATCGTCCGCGAGCTGGACCGCGTCTTCGAGGCGCCCTTCGTGCAGGGCCTTCCTGGCCTTCGCCAACCGGATGAAACGATCGAACATGGCGCTCGCCGTGGCCCGCCGAGGGCCGCGGGGCCGGATTCGGACCAGGGCTTCACTATTCCCACGCGACGACGAGGCCGCCAAGCCCCTTCTGGGAACGGGCCCGGTCGAGGCAGGCCTCGGCGACGGCCAGGAAGTCCTTGCGGTCGCTGATTCCCGGCATCGGCACGGCCGCAACGCCGGCGACGGGGGCCAGCGCGACCGCGAACGTCCGCTCGGCGAGCGCCTCGAGCAGGCGTCGCACGAGCGCCTCGGCACCCGCCGGCGGCGTGCCGGGCAGCAACATCAGGAACGTCGTCGCCGTGAAGCGGCCGAGCACGTCGATGTCGCGGCACTCGTTGAGGAAGACCGCCGCGACCTCGGCGAGCAGCGCGCGCCGATCGGGACCCGCGGGCATTGCTGCCGCGGCCGCGCCGATGTCGAGCAACACGAGTGCCAGCGGCAGATGGAACCGTTGCGAGCGCTTCCACTCCTCGTCGAGCTTCAGCGCCGCGTAGGCACCGTCGAACAGCCCGGTTTCCGCGTCCTGCAGCCGTTGCAGCAGCGAATCGTCGCGCTCCCATTCGCGCATGCGCTGCAGCACCGGCGAGTCGCCGTCGGCGCGCATTGCCGCGCCGTAGCGTGCCAGCAGCGCGTCGATCGTCGCGCGCGAGCGCGCGCGGTCGTGCGGCGCCAGGCCCTCCATGCCGAGCACCGCGCCGTCGGCAGCGACGCGCACGACGCCGTCGGCGAGCACGAAGCGCGCGAGCTGCGCGCCGGTCGGGTCGTCGGTGCGGACCGCGACGTGGACCGTGGCGCCGCGCTGCTTCCACTCGCGGCAGGCCGAGAACGCGTTGTGGCCGGCGACGTCCGGGGCACGCGACAGGTCGGCGAACGCCTCGACGACGACCGTGTCACCCTTGCCTGGCGGCGCCGCCCGGGCGCCCGCGGGCGGGCCGCCGAGCAGCCGCGCGAACGCCGCCGCGACCTGCGGCGAGGAACCGACGTGGAACCAGCGCGCCGTCATGCGTCCTCCGTCAGTTGCCGCACGACCTCGTCGGTGAACTCCTCGTTGCTGTACACCGCCTGCACGTCGTCGTTGTCTTCGAATTGGTCGAGCAGCCGCGTGACGCGGCGCGCCAGCGCGGCGTCGGCGATTGCAACGCGCTGCTTGGGTACGTAGGCCAACTCCGCGAGCCGCACCGGCACCGACCGCCGTTCGAGTTCGGCCTTCACGACCGCGAAGTCACCCAGCGCGCAGTAGATCGTGAACGCGCCCGCGTCGGCGACAACATCCTCGGCGCCGGCGGCCAAGGCCTGTTCGAGCAGCGCGTCCTCGGCCAGCGTCGGCGCCGGCGCGACCGCGAACACGCCGCGGCGCTCGAACATCCACGACACGGCGCCGTTGGCCGCCAGGTTGCCGCCGGCGTCGTCGAACAACCGCCGCACGTCGGGTGCGGTGCGATTGCGGTTGTCGGTCAGGATCTCGAGCATCATCGCGACCCCGCCCGGCCCATAGCCCTCGTAGGTGAACTCCTCGTAGTCGCCGACGCCGGCCTCGCCGGTGCCCTTCTTGATCGCGCGGTCGATCACGTCCTTCGCCATCGACAGCACGCGCGCCTTCTCGACCGCGAGCCGCAGCCGCGGATTGCCGTCGATCGAGCCGCCCTGACGCGCCGCGACCGTGATCATCCGCGACAACTTGGCGAACGCCTTGGCCCGCTTCTGGTCGACGCGGTCCTTGCGGAACTTGATGTTCGACGAGTGGGAGTGGCCGGCCATCGGGCACTAGCCTGCGCGAAGATGGCCCGGCGCGCCACGCCCTCGTTGCGGGCAATGCGGGATCCGGACACAGGCGGAGTGGCCGGTCGCGGCCCAGGCCCGCCGTGCATCAGCGCTCGCTGATCAGCGCTTGCTGAATTGGGTCGAGCGGCGCGCCTTGTGGCGACCGTACTTCTTGCGCTCGACCTCGCGCGAGTCGCGCGTGAGCAGTCCGTTGTCGCGCAGCACCTTGTCGAAGGTCTCGTTCTCGACGCGCAGCGCGCGCGCGATGCCGAGGCTCACGGCACCGGCCTGGCCGGTCACGCCGCCGCCGCCGACGTTGCACCAGATGTCGTAGTTGTTGCGCGTCTCGGTGACGACCAACGGCAGCACCGCCTGGCGCCGCGAGTCGTTCGTCACGAAGAACTGGTCGAACTCCTTGCCATTGACGACGAACTTGCCGGTGCCGGCCTTGAGTCGCACGCGCGCCGTCGACGTCTTGCGTCGGCCGGTGCCCCAGATGTACGGATTGTTGACTGCCACGCTTTTCCTCGGGATGTCAGTTGCCAGTCGACGTCGGCGCGACGAACGCGGCCGGCTTCTGGGCGACGTGCGGATGCGACGCGCCGCGATAGACCTTGAGACGGTGCAGCATCGCGCGGCCGAGCCGGTTCTTCGGCAGCATGCGGCGCACTGCCAGCCGAACCATCTCCTCGGGCGCATGCTCGCGGTAGTCGCCGAGCTTGACGTGCCGCAGACCACCGGGATAGCCCGTGTAGTAGGTGTATTCGCGCGTCTCGGCCTTGTTGCCCGTGACCGACACCTCACCGGCGTTGACCACGATGACGCCCTCGCCGACCAGCATGTGCGGCGTGTAGCGCGGGCTGTGTTTGCCCATCAGGACCGCCGCGATCTGCGTCGCCATGCGGCCGAGAATCTGCCCCTTCGCGTCGATCACGCGCCACGAGTTCATGGCGGCCTGGCGATCGGCGAGGGTTGCGAGGGTCGTCTTGGTCATTGCCTGCGGACGAAGCCGCCGCGGAACGGACGCTCCGCCGGCGTTGGAAGGGAAGGGGCGAGAATGCTAGCGACGGACCCTCCGGAGTCAACCGTTCGGCAACCGGGACGCAACCGCCGGCGGGCCGCGCGGCCGGTCACATCTGCCGGATGCTCATCGTGTTGGTGAGGCCGGACTCCCGGATCGTGCCGGCGATCTGCACGATGCGGTCGCCCTGCTTGACCCAGGCCTCCTTGCGCATGATGCGGTCGCCGGACAGCGTCAGCTCGTGGCTGGTGCGCCCGGGCGGGATCTTGCGTGGCGTGATGCCCCACGCCAGCGCCAGCTTCTGCATCGTGCGCAGCGACGGCGTGAAGGCCAGGATGTGCGTCGGCGGCCGCTCGCCGGCGAGCAGGTTGGCGGTCGCGCCAGTCTCGGTGTAGACCGCGATGAGCCGCACATTGGCTTCGTAGGCGGCGTAGGCGGCAGCGCGCACGGTCGCCAGCGCGACGTCGGTGCGGCGCTTCCCGCGGACCTGGCGACGCCGCCGGTCACCCATGCCTGCATAGCGCGCCTTCTCGGCGGTGCGGATGATCTGCTCCATCGTGCGCACGCTGCGCACGGGATGCCGGCCGGAGGCCGTCTCGCCGGACAGCATCACCGCCGATGTGCCGTCGTAGATCGCGTTGGCGACGTCCGACGCCTCGGCGCGCGTCGGCCGCGGGTTCAGCACCATCGACTCGAGCATCTGCGTCGCAGTGATGACCGGTTTGCGGGCCTCGTTGCACATCGCGATGATGCGCTTCTGCACGGGCGGCACCGCGGCCGGCCCCATCTCGACGCCCATGTCGCCGCGCGCCACCATCAGGCCGTCGGCGACGGCGAGGATGCCGGCCAGCGCGGCGACCGCTTCGGGTCGCTCGATCTTGGCGATGATCTGCGCGTCGCCGCCGTGGCGTTCGACGTGCTTGCGCAGCGACACGACGTCGTCCGGCGACCGCACGAACGACAGCGCCACGAAGTCGACGCCGAGCTGCAGCACGACCGCGAGGTCGTCGAGGTCCTTGCGCGACAGGCAGCTCGTCGACACCTCGCTGCCCGGCAGGTTGATGCCCTTGAACTGGTGCAGCATGCCACCGTAGACGACGCGCGTGTGGATCTCGGCGCCGCTGACGCGGCGCACGCGCAGTTCGAGGTTGCCGTCGTCGAGCAGGATGCGCTCGCCGACGCGGACGTCACGTGCCAGATGGCGATAACCGGTGCCGATGGTGATCGCGCCGTTGGCGGCGATTTCGCCGACGACGCCGGGCGTGGCATCGATGACGACCGTCGCGCCGCGCTTGAGGTAGATCGGCTCGGCCCCCTTGAGCTTGCCGACGCGGATCTTGGGGCCCTGCAGATCGGCCAGGATGCCGACGGCGCGGCCCTCCTGGCGCGCGATTCGGCGCACGGTGCCGATCACGCGCTCGAGCGTGGCGTGATCGCTGTGCGCGCAGTTGAGGCGGAAGACGTCGACGCCAGCGCGGATCAATTGCGCGATCATCGACGGGGTGCTCGAGGCCGGCCCGAGCGTGGCCACGATCTTGGTGCGGTTTTGCCAGACCATCCGTTGGTTCGTCGTCAGCGGGTCAGTGACGCGCACGCGAAACGCGGCGGGGTCACTGCGGGGGCGGAGTTCTACCGCAACGGCGGTATCGGCGCGAATGCGCACGCCCCAGCCCGGAGTCTCGCGCCCCGGAGACTCGCGCCCCGGAGACACGCGGCCCGGGGGCTCGCGCACCCGCGGCGAAGCTCAGGTGCCGAAGCTGTCGCGGTTCTTGTCCCACCACTCCTGCCACTTCTGCTGCGCGCGCGCGCGCGCCTCGCGGCTGCCGGCAGCCTCGAACGGCAGCTTCTGCCCGGTCAGGTCCTTCAGCGACCGCCACGCGGTGTCGCGCACGATCTCCTCGGGATCCGCGAGCGCGACGATCAGCGCGTCGACCACGGCCGGTTTGTGGAAGTCCTTGAGCCCTTCGACGGTGAGGCGCCGCACGAACGTGTCGACGTCCTTCGTCATCGGCAGCAGGTGCTCGAGCACCAACGGCTCGCGACTGCGCAACAGTTCGTCGACCGCCTCGAACCGCGTCGCGGCGTCGTCGTCCTTCAGCTTGGCGACGTGGTGCGCGAGCTCCGGGCTCAGTCCCGGCGGCGCCGGCGCCGGCTCGGGCTGCCGCGGCTGCATCGCGTCGGCGGCGTGCGGGCGCGGCTGCGCCGCCAGCTCGGCGAGCGCCGCGGCCTGCTGCTGCATCTGCGCGCGCAGTTCGGTCAGCAGCGCGGCGACGTCAGGCCGCTTGCGCTCGGCCTCCTGCAGGGCCTGCAGCGCGGTCTGCGTCGACTCCGACGAACGCGCCTGGTCGCGCGCGAGGTTCTGCATCTGGTCGGCGCCGCGCTGCTGGGCGATGTCGAGGGCCCCGAGCCGCTCCTGGAAGCGATCGAGGTCGGGCCGGCGCACGACGCCGTCCATCGCGACCGCGACGCTCTGCACGACGTCCGCTTGCGACTTCAGGCTGTTCGCCAGCTCCTCGGTGCCGCGCTGCCAGCGCGTCTCCGCCTGGTCCATGCGATACTCGAGGAACAACGTCGCCGCCGCGATCGCGGCCAGCACGACGATGCCCAGCGGCAGCAGCCGGTGCTCGCCGGCATGCCGGAGCCCGGCGGCGCTGCCCGTGTCGCCGGCCAGCGTGGTGGCTGCCGCACCGGCCGCCGGCGCCCGCAGGGCCGCGAGGCAGCAGGCGCCGATCGTCTTGCCCTGGTGCTTCATGGCCGAGCCGCGCTCGAGGTCCGCCAGCGGCACCGACGTGTTGCACAGGTCGCAGAACAGGACTTCCAGCGGATCTTGCGGCTCCATCGACACCTCACTCAGCGCAATCGGTTCCACTAGTCGGGTGGGCGATCGCGACAACTAGTCGCGGTCGAAGGCCCCGGGAACGCCGGATTCCGGCTGGCTGCTGCCGCCGGGGCGGCGGCAGCCGCGATCAACCGACCGCGGCACCGGCCTTGGCGCGCAGCTCGGCCGCCTTGGCGGTCGACTCCCAGGTGAACGCCGGCCGACCGAAGTGACCGTACGCGGCCGTGCGCAGGTAGCCGGGCCGCTTGAGTTCCAGTTGCCGCACGATTGCCGCGGGGCGCAGGTCGAACACCTGGCGCACGAGCGCAGTCAGCCGGTCCTCCGGCATCTTGCCGGTGCCGAACGTGTCGAGACGGATGCTGACCGGCTGCGCAATGCCGATCGCATACGCGACCTGCACTTCGCAGCGGTCCGCGAGGCCGGCGGCGACGATGTTCTTGGCCACCCACCGCGCCGCGTAGGCCGCCGACCGATCGACCTTGCTGGGATCCTTGCCGGAGAAGGCACCCCCGCCGTGGCGGCCCATGCCACCGTAGGTGTCGACGATGATCTTGCGACCGGTCAGGCCGGCGTCGGCCTTCGGCCCGCCTTCGACGAAGCGGCCGGTCGGGTTGAGGAACCAGCGCGTGCGGCCGTCGACCAGTTCCTTCGGCAGCACCTCGAGCGCCACCGCCTTCAGCGCGCTGTGCAGTTCGTCGGTCGAGACCTGGGGGCGGTGCTGGTGCGAGACCACGACCGTGTGGATGTGCCGCGGCCGGTGGTTGTCGTCGTACTCGACCGTCAACTGGCTCTTCGCGTCAGGCCGTAAGAACGAAAAACGCCGCCGCTTCCGCGCAACGGCCAGTGCCTCGAGGATGCGGTGGCTGAAGTGGATCGGGAACGGCATCAACTCGTCGGTCTCGCGGCACGCGAAGCCGAACATCATGCCCTGGTCACCAGCGCCCTGCTCCTTGCTCTGCGACGTCGCCGCGTCGACGCCGAGCGCGATGTCGGCCGACTGGCGCTGGATCGACGTCAGCACTGCGCACGAGTTGTGGTCGAAGCCGATCTCGGGGTCGTCGTAGCCGATGCCGCGGATCGTGCTGCGCACGACTTCCTGGAAGTCGATCTGTGCGTTCGTGGTGATCTCGCCGGCCACCACCACGAACCCACGCGACGCCATCGTCTCGCAAGCGACGCGCGACTCCGGATCCTGGCTCAGGATCGCATCGAGGATCGCATCCGAGACCTGGTCACAGACCTTGTCGGGATGACCCTCGCTGACGGACTCACTGGTGAAGAGGCGCGGTTCCTTGTCCATCGGATTGCTTTGCGGGCGTGCGGTGTTGACCGTGCAGACCCTGCGGCGCTGTGCTGCGGGTCGCGAAGGGCCGAAGAGTTTAGCCGTGGGGCAACGAAAAGCACCCGCAGTCCCGGGCACGGCGAAGCAACTGATTCCTTGATTGTGCTTCGCGCAACTCCTGGCGCCGCGTCAGGATTGGTGCGCGGCGACGGTAGCTCGGGGGAACCGGCCAGCAGGGCTGCCGACGAGGGACTGGCCACGGTCGCCAGCGAGAGCCAGTGCCCGCCCCCTTGCTCCCGCAAGCACAATCAATGATCCAGTTGGCTGCGCGTGCGGCCCGGCGAATCTCCCGGCGGCAAAGCAAGGCAGGAACAATGCCCGGCCATGGCGGAAGTCGCAACCGCCCTTCGTGGCGGTACTAGACACGCGGCATTGAGGAGATCGAAGCCGCACCACGGCCTCCGACCGCCTTTCCACCGCTTCCCCCTTCCCTGAGGTCCACGATGCAAGTTGGCACGACTGCCGTCCGACGCACGCCCGTGGCATTCACCTTGGTGACCATCACCCTGATCGTGGTGCTGGCACTGATCGCGCAGCACGTCTGATCGGTTGAGCACAGGGCTCGCGTCCATCGGGGCTGCGCGCCGCACCGGCCGGCAGCTGAAGAGAGTCGAACACCAGGTCCACACGCGCCGCTCACCGCGGCGTCGACGTGGGCGTCCCAGCCTGCAGCGGGGCACCGAGCAACGTCGCGATGTGCTCGAGCGTCCGCTGCGTCGCACCCTGGTTCTCGGCGATGACCGCGCGGGCGCGGCTGCCGAGTTCGATGCGCCGCTGCCGGTCGCGGATGAGGCCGGTCAGCACGGCCGCCAATTCGCCGCGGTCCGCGACCTGGATCGCGGCGCCAGCGCGCAGCAGCAGTTCGACGTCGGTGCGGAAGTTGAACGTGTGCGGTCCAAACACCACGGCGCGGCCCTGCGCCGCCGGCTCGAGCATGTTCTGGCCACCATGCTTGATCAGACTGCCGCCGACGAACGCGAGATCGCAGGCGCCATAGAACCGCTGCAGCTGGCCGATGGTGTCGACGACGAGCACCGCATCGCGCCGCAACGGACGCGAACCCTGCTCGGTCTCGCTCCAGCGCACGGGCAGGCGATCCTGCTGGCGCACCGCCTCGCACACGGACGCCGCGCGCTCGGGATGCCGCGGCACGAGTACCAGGCGCACGCGCTCGTCACCGGTGGCGCGCGGCACCGCTTCGCACAGCCACGTCTCCTCGTCGGCGTGCGTCGAGCCGGCGACCAGCACGATGCGGTCGTCGGGCGCCAGCCAGCGCCGCAGTGCGCCGCCGGCGTCCGGCTGCCCACCCATCGCCACGGCATCGTACTTCATGTTGCCGGTGACGAAGACGCGCGCCGGATCGACGCCGAGTTCGAGCAGGCGCGTCTGGTAGGAAGCGTCCTGCACGCAGTAGGTCTGGATCAGGTCGAGCTGTGGCAGCAGCCCGCGCGCGCGACGGTAGCCGCGGAACGTCCGTTCCGAGATGCGGCCGTTGATGACCGCGACAGGGATGCCGCGGCGCGCCGCTGCCTGCAGGAAGTTCGGCCAGATCTCGAGTTCCATCAGCAGCACGCAGCGTGGCCGCACGCGGTCGAGCGCGCGGCCGGGGCAGGGCCCGAAGTCGAGCGGGTAGAACACGACCTGCAGGTCCTTGTGCTCCTGGCGAGCGATCTGGTGGCCGTTGGGCGTCGTCGACGACAGCACGATCTGCAGGTCGGGCCGGTCGTGGCGCAGCCGCGCGATGATGTTCGTCGCGGCCTTGATCTCGCCGACCGACACGCCGTGGATCCACACGACATCGCCGCCGGTGCGCGCGATGTCGATGCGACCCATGCGTTGGCGGAAGCCGCTGCGGTAGCGGCGATCGAACAGGGCGCGCCACGCCAGCACCGGCAGGTAGCAGAGGAAGCCGACGCAGAACACCAGTTGGTACAGCGCCATCGTCAGCACGCCGCGCGCGCCCGAGCGCAGCGCCGGATGCGACGGCGCGGGCATGGCCGGACTGGCGCCGGAACCAGGAGACATCATGTCCAGGTCGCGCGTTCAGTCGAACGCCGGCGCGCAGCACTTCTTGTACTTGATGCCCGAACCGCAGGGGCACGGGTCGTTGCGACCCGGCTTGGGCTGGTTCGGCGCGCGCTTGGACGCGGTCGCGCGGCCGGCCGCCGGCCCCGCGCCGGGCGCCGCAGCGCGCCCCTGGCCCGCAGCGGCCGTGTTTTCGCGCACCGCTGCGGCCGGCGTCGCCGCGGGGGCCGCAGCCGTTGCCGCGCCCTGGTCCGCAGCGGCGGCCGACCCTTCGTTTGGAGCGGGCGCGTTCGCGTTCTCCGCGCCCTGCGGCGCCGGGCCGGCCGGCTGCAGTACGAGGCCCTGCGGCGTCACGCGCAAAGCGAACCGCTCGCCCTTCTGCATGCGCTCGAGCACTTCGGGCGGCACCTGGCCCGCCGCGATCAGCGACTCGAACAGCGCCTGCACTTCCTGCGGCGTCTTCGGCATCTGGATCTGCGGCCGCGGCGCCGGCGGCGGCTGGCGCAGCTTGCCGGTGATCAGGTCGCGGATCGTGTCGGTCGCCTCCTTGCGCCAGACGAAGTTGACGACGTGTTCGGCGATCTCGGTCTTGAGCTGCTGGAACTTCTCGAAGCCCTCCTTCTTGTACTCGTTCTTCGGATCGACCTGCGCGTAGCTGCGCAGACCGATGCCGCCCTTCAGCACCTCCATCGCGTGCAGGTGGTCCTTCCACTTGTGGTCGATCGTGTCGATCGTCAGGAAGCGCTGCACGCCCTCCCACTCCTTCTCGCCGTAGAACTGCTGGCGCTCGCTCCAGAGTTTCTCGACGCGTTCCATGACCCACGCGAACAGGCCGTCGCGGTCGACCTGCTGCAGACCGTCGGGCGACAGCGCGTCGCCGCAGCGGTGGTGCAACCACTGCTGGATCGCAGCGTGGTCGATCGGCTTGTCCTTGTCGCCGGCCGCGCTCTCGACCACCGGCTCGAGCACCTGTTCGAACATGCCGAGCACCTTGTCGCGGATGCCGCGGTACTCGAGCGCGTCCTGGCGCTGGCCGTAGACGAACTTGCGCTGCTTGTCCATCACCTCGTCGTACTCGAGGAGGTGCTTGCGGATGTCGAAGTTGCGCGCCTCGACCTTCTTCTGCGCACCGGCGATGCGCCGCGTGACCATCGGGCTGTCGATGACCTCGCCGGGCTTGAAGCCCATCTTCTCCATCATGACCTTCACCCAGTCGCGCGCGAAGATCTTCATCAGGTCGTCGTCGAAGCTGAGGAAGAAGCGCGTCTCGCCGGGGTCGCCCTGACGGCCGCAGCGGCCGCGCAGCTGGTTGTCGATGCGCCGCGCCTCGTGGCGCTCGGTGCCGACGACGTAAAGGCCGCCGAGCGCGAGGATCTCGTCGTGCTCCAGCTTGCACTGCTGCTGCAGCTCCTGCAGCCGCGCCTTGGCCTCGGGCTGGTCCTCGGTCCAGCCCTTCTGCTGCAGCTCGCCGCGCCACAGCGCCTCGGGCTTGCCGCCGAGCACGATGTCGGTGCCGCGGCCGGCCATGTTGGTCGCGACCGTCACGGTGCCGCGGCGGCCGGCCTGCATGACGATCTCGGCCTCGCGTTCGTGCTGCTTGGCGTTGAGCACGTTGTGCGGGATGTCGAGCTGCTTGAGGCGGTCGGAGATCCGCTCCGACTTCGCGATCGACGTCGTGCCGAGCAGGATCGGCCGGCCGCGCCCGTGCTCGCGCTGCACCTCCTCGACGATCGCGTCGAGCTTGCTGGCCTCGTCGAGGTAGACCTGGTCGTTGGCGTCCTTGCGCACCATCGGCCGGTTGGTCGGGATGGAGACGACGTCGAGGTCGTAGATGCGCGAGAACTCCGACGCCTCGGTCATCGCGGTGCCGGTCATGCCCGCGAGCTTTCCGAACATGCGGAAGTAGTTCTGCAGCGTGATGGTCGCGAGCGTGCGGTTCTCCTCGCGCGGCCGGATGCCCTCCTTGGCCTCGACCGACTGGTGCAGGCCATCGCTCCAGCGCCGGCCCGGCATCAGGCGACCCGTGAACTCGTCGACGATGACGACCTCGGGATCGCTCTTCTGGCCGTCGGGCCCCTGCCGCTGCGTGACGACGTAGTGCTTGTCACGCTCGTAGATGTGGTGCGCGCGCAGCGCGGTCTCGAGCAGGTGCGGCCACTCCATCAGCTGCGGGTTGCTGTAGAAGCTGTCCACGCCGACCAGCTGCTCGGCCCGTGCGATGCCCTCGTCGGTCAGCAGGCACTGGTGCTCCTTTAGCTTGATCTCGAAGTGCGTGGTCTCCTTGAGCTGCCGCGCGACACGGTCGGCGAACACGAAGCGCTCGGTGCTGCCCTCGCCTTCGCCGCTGATGATCAGCGGCGTGCGCGCCTCGTCGATCAGGATCGAGTCGACTTCGTCGACGATCGCGTAGTTGAGCCGCTTCTGCACCTGGTCGTCGACGCGCCACTTCATGTTGTCGCGCAGGTAGTCGAAACCGAACTCGTTGTTGGTGCCGTAGGTGATGTCGGCCGCGTAGATGGGCTGCCGCTCGTTGGGCGCCATCGACGACTGGATCGCCATCGCCTTGAAGCCGAGGTACTCGAAGATCGGCGCCATCCACTCGCAGTCGCGGCGCGCGAGGTAGTCGTTGACCGTGACGATGTAGACGCCCTTGCCCTCCAGCGCGTTGAGCGCGGCCGGCAGCGTCGCGACCAGCGTCTTGCCCTCGCCGGTCGCCATCTCGGCGATCTTGCCCTCGTGCAGCACCGCGCCGCCGATCAGCTGCACGTCGAAGTGACGCAGGCCGAGCGTGCGCACGGCCGCTTCGCGCGTCATCGCGAACATCTCGGGCAGCGCGTCGTCGAGCGTCGCCTCGCCCTTCTGCACGCGTTCGCGCCAATGCGCGACGCGCTCCTTCATCTGCGCCTC
>Ga0070689_100002501_pt1 | contig 12021 bp, 12 predicted proteins | sample KBSS23HmetaG_FD_64669 | JGI IMG/M metagenome (GOLD analysis project Ga0070689, IMG submission 64669) | Switchgrass rhizosphere microbial communities from Kellogg Biological Station, Michigan, USA - KBS S2-3H metaG | ecosystem: Host-associated > Plants > Roots > Rhizosphere ... | reverse complement strand
GCTGCCCGGCTACTTCACCGAGCACATCACGATTACGAAGCCTGCGCGCGGCGGTGACCCGTCTCAGGAGATCGAGTTCCGGCATCCGGACGGGAGGAAGTCCGTGATCCTCGCTCTCCCGTCGACATCGAAGGCTGGTCACGGCGAGACTGCCGCTCTGGTCATCCTCGACGAGCAGGCACGCCAGGAGTTCGCGCGCGAGTCGTGGAAAGCGGTGTTCCCGGTGATCGACGGCGGCGGCAAGGCGATCATCATCTCGACCGCGAACGGGATTTCAACCGAGGACGGGGAGGGGGAGGCGCAGGGCAACTTCTTTCACTACCTGTGGGTCAACGCCGAGTCGATGCGGATCAACAGGCGCTTCCACGGAGTCTTCGTCCACCCGAACCGCGACGAGAACTGGTACCGGAACAACGCCGTCAGGCTCCCGGCATCCGACCGCGCCGAGCAATACCCGCGCACGCCCGAAGAGGGGTTCATCGGGACGGGCCGCTGCTGGTTCGACCTCGACAAGCTGAACGCCTACCAGAAGAAGTGGCGCGAGCGAGGTTGGGAACGCCTGTACCGCTTCTCGTTCGTCGAGACGCACAAGGCCGCGTCGATCGTCAAACGTCCCGACGGCTACTGGCGCGTGTACGTCGAGCCACAGGAGGGTCGCAAGTACGGCATCGCCGCCGACCCGGCGACAGGCTCCGGCGACGACTTCTCGGCTGCGTACGTCATCGATCTCCACAACGGCAAGTGGGTCGCCGAGTTCCACGGCAAGCTCGACGAGGACGCGTTCGGCGTGCAGTTGTACTACGCGGGACGCTGGTACAACGACGCGAAAGTCGCCGTCGAGACACAGGGCGGATACGGGCGCGTGACGGTGATCACGATGCGAACCACGGTCAAAGGCCGGAAGCCGTACGCGAACATGTACCGCCACTCGGTCGGCACCGAGGAGACGATCGACCCGGAAGATCGCGACGCGTTCGGCTACCCCGTCAACGGGGCCACCAGGCCGCTCCTGATCAACCAACTGGAGCAGTGGATCCGCGACGAGACATGCCCATGGATCACACCTGATCTCGACTCCGAGCTTCGCACGTTCTCGAAGCGCACCACCCGTCCGTCTCCTCGCGCCCTCGAGGGCTGCAACGACGACCGGGTCATGGCCGCTGCCGGATCGTTGGACCTCTACCGCCAGTTCGGTCATCATGAGAAGAAGCGGAAGCGCAAGTCCAGCCGCAGCCGCTGGAAGAATCAACAGCGTCCCTGGGAGGTGAAGTCGTAGTGGCAATGGATCTGATGCAGGGCCGCGCAGCCCCCGGCCCCCCGCCCGACTTGGCGGCAATGCTCGGAGGAGGGCCGCAACAGGCACCTCCGGCAACAGGAGATCAAGGTCAGGGCGACCCTGTCGCGATCGTCTCGAACATGCTCGACCTCGCGTCCCAGTACCTTCAGGTAGAGCCGGACGAGGAGGACAAACTCCTCATGCAGAAGGTGACGACTCAACTCCAGCAGTTGCTCGCGAAGGATCAGGCGGACGCCGACGGGGCGATGCAGGGCAACCTGAACCCGCGCACGCTCCGCAAGGCGCTCAGTGCCTAAGACACCGCCGCAGTACAGCCCGAACGACCGCGATCAGAAACTGATCCGCACCGTGCTCGACTGCGTGACCGAGGGGAAGCGCTGGCACAACGAGTTCGCGCGCAAGGTCGAACGGCGCTACGAGGCGTGGCGCGGCATGCTGCCCGAGAACCAGCCGCAGTCGACGGGCTGGAGATCGCAGCAGCATCCGCCCTACCTGATCAACATCGTCGAGGGCATGCTCTCCTCGATTCAGGAGGAGAACCCGATCTGGAATGTTCACCCGCGGGCGATCCCCGACATGGAGATGGATGAGGCTATCGCCTACTCGCGGAACGCACAGATGTCGTCCTACCTGCTCACGCACCAGATGCGGATCGACGACTTCGGCTTCAAGGGAGGCACGCTCGCGCACCAGGATCTGATCGCCGGGCTGACTGTCGGGAAGGTCTTCTGGCTGACGCAGGACATCAAGCGCCGCTACTTCGACGAGACGGCATCGCCGATCTACGACGAGGCGGGCGGCACGATCGACATTGCGCGCAAGCTCGACCAGTTTGAGGAGGTGCGCCGGATCCGTGACGACCCGACGCTCGAGGTCAGGGACGTGCGCGATTGGATGTACCCGGAGTCGGCGAAGTCGCTGGAGTCTTCACCGTGGGTGATCGACCGGACGTACGTCACCTACAAGACGCTCGAGCGCATGGAAGAGATGAAGATCTACAAGAACGTCAAGTTCGTCAAGGAGACGCGCTACGACGAGTCGAACGCCTCCACCGACCCGGAGCGCGGGCGCGAGCGCAGGCTCCGCAACGTCGACCGGACACGGGGGCTTGTCGAGATCGTCGAGCACTGGACGGACGAGTTCGTCACGACGATCGCCAACGGATCCGTGCTGCTCCGTCACGCGCCGAACCCGTTCGCGCACGGGCGCAAGCCGTTCGTCGTCTGCAGCGCGATCCCCGACCTCTTCCAGATCCCCGGCGTCTCCGTGATCGAAGGACTCGCGTCGATGCAGGAGCTTCTCTGGACGCTGATGAACACGCGGATCGACGCGACGAAGGTTGCCGCCTCGGTGATCACGATGATCGTCGGCGATGTCGACGACCCCGAGCAGTACGAGTTCGCGCCGGAGGCGCAGTGGATCATCCCGTACAAGGAAGCGGTGCAGACGCTCGACATGAGCGCGGCAGCAGCCGCGGCGCAGTCGACGCTCCAGTCCGAAGGCCTGCTTCGCGGCGACATCCAGAACGTGATGGGCGGGCTTCCGTTCACCGGATCCGCGCAGTCTCAGAACCTGCCGACCGACACGGCAACGGGCGTCTCGATCGTGACGAACATCGCCCAGGCGATCCTCGCCCGGCGGAAGGGAATGCATCAGCGCATGTACTCCCAGGTCGGGCAGATGTTCCTCGAACTCGACCAGCAGTTCATTCAGGAAGACCGCCTGGTTCAGGTGTTCGGCGCGGAAGGCGAGCGGCACTTCATGGATGTCGGCTGGCAGGACATCGAGGGGATCTTCGACGTCGAACTCGAGGTGACCGGAGACTCGATGCTTCGCCAGGAGCGTCGCGCTGAGTCGGGCGCGTTGCTGACCGAGGCGATCCAGTCTGCTGGCGTGATGGGCCAGACCGGGGATCCGCTGAACCTGCGCCGCTTCTGGGAGAAGCATCTCGACTCGTACGGGATCACCGACAAGGCGACGTACTTCATGCAGAAGCCCGCGCAGGGGCAGCAGCAGCCACAGGGTGGCATGGGAACGCCCCAGCAGGCCGACACCGCGCAGCAGAACGCGAGCGGACAACTCGACACCGGGGGGATCACGAACTCGTCGCTTGCCGCCGGGCCGACAGCGCCGTCTTCGCCCGTGTCGATGTCGGCGGCAGCGCCGATGCAGCAGGCGCTCGCGAAGAACGGCGCAGGCAGGAGCGTATGAACTCGATGTGGGTTGTCGTCGTGCTCGGCGCGCTCATCATTGGAGCGATTCTGGGTAGGGCAACGCCATGAGCGAAGAGAGCGAACGCGCGCTCCGTCACCGCACAGAGCAACTCGCGCTGCTTGCCGAGGTCGAGGCGTTCAAGGTGTTGAAGGCCCAGTGCGAGAAGCGTGCCGAGGACATGTCCGAGCAGTTGCTGAAGTGGCTGCTCGCGCCGGGGCCGACGGAGCCTCTCAATCAGCGTCTGATCGACTATAACCGCGGCATCATCATGGGGATGAAGTACGCGACAACGGACGTTCCCTCCGAGGCCGCGCGTAGATTGCAGAGGTTCGAGCAGGGAGCGAGGCAGGAAACCGAGCCGGAGGAGGACTACTGGAGCTATGAGCAGCCGGGCGACTGAACCAGAGGAGGGTGGCCTCGGGCCACTCGACACGCCAGACCTGTCCGACCTGGGACAGCGGATCGCAGCCAAGAGGGACGCGGCGCTGGAGCAGGCCGAGGCGGAAGACGAGCCGACCACAGAGCCGGACATCGAAGCGGACACCGAACCGGACACTGAGTCCGGTGAGTTGGACGACGAGCCTGTCGTAGAGCCGGATTCCGAGGACGCAGAACCGGACACTTCGGCGGACGAAGACGAGCCGGAAGAAGGTGACGAGCCGGAGGCCGAGGACGCCGACGAGTTCGTGCTCGGGCGCTACAAGACCATCGAGGACGCCGAGACGGGGATCCGCGAGAAGGACGCGACGATCATTCGCCTCTACCGCGAACTCGACGAGGCGAAGAACAAGCAGCCCGAGCAGCCAACGACAACCGATGTTCCCGCCACCGCCGACAAGCCGCAACTCGACGTCGAGGCCTGGAACGAGTGGGCCGCGGAACAGGTCGAGGCCGGGGCGGGTGTCCAGGGCGCGATGGCCGCTCTCGAGCGCGGCGGCGCGGAAGGCTACGACATCTACATCGGGCGCTGGATCGAGTCAGACGATCCCTCCGAGCGCGCCGAGGCGATCCGCTTCAACAACGAGGTGCAGCGCCAGGTCGCGACGCAGCAGGCCATTGCCGCCGTCAAACCCGTGGTCGACGACGCGAGCAAGCCGCCGCAGGGCGAGTCCGACCAGGCGGCGTACGACGCTGTCGCCCGGCGTCATCCGGACTTCGGCGAGATGGGCGCGGAGATGGATCGTGTCGCCAAGAGCCTCGACGACGACACGCGCTCCTGGCTGCGCGAGCTTGCGACTGGTGACCGCGCCGGGCAGGAGCGCGCTTGGGAGTATCTGTACCGAACGGCTGTCGCTACGAAGGTGACTCCGAGGCGGGCCGCGACGACGAGAACCGAGCGCGAGCGTAGACGTGTGTCCGGGGATGCCGCTAAGATCGCGGCAACAGTCTCCTCCTCCGAGGCAACGGCTACTCGTACCCCTCTCAGCGAGGCCGAGCAGGCGGTGCTCCGAAGGCGGAACGGGATTCGCGAGCGGGCGGGCATCCCTCTCCTCACAGAGGAGTAGGCCAACCCCCTCCCCTCCGAGACAACCGACCACACTCGTCTCGAAGGAGAAATCCGGTGACAATCCAGAAGGGCACCGTTTCCACGACGGAAGTCCTCGCGGACTCGATGGTCATCGACATGCGTGAAGAGGTGTCGATGGCCGACGAGGACGAGTCGCAGTTCTCGACGTACACGATGAAGACGGCCAAGGGGACGGCCACTCGCGAGAAGATCAACTGGCGCGAGCAGGACTGGTTCCCCCGGCTGGCGACGAACTCGGCGATCTACACGAACGTCGCGACGACCATCGTCCTGTCGGCCGGGCACGGGGATCGTGTCCGTGTCGGCGACACGTTGAAGAACATGGCGACCCGCGAGAGCGTGTACGTCACAGCCGTCTCGACGGACACTCTGACCGTCGTTCGTTCCGTCGGCGCAGTCGCGGGGGCAGCGGGGGCCGTCGGCGACACGTTCCTGATCGTCTCGAACGCATCCCCGCAGGGTGCAGACTTCCCGACGACCGCCATCCTCACGGCGACCCTCGGGTACAACTACACCCAGATCTTCAGGCACGGCTACACCTTCAGTCGCACGGCTCGAGGTGTGAACTACTACGGCCGCTCCGAGCCGGATCAGGAGTCGGCGAACAAGCTCGTCGAGCACAAGCGGGCGATCGAGTACTCCGGCTTCTGGGGCGCTCGTGACTCGATGACCGACCCGAACACGGGGGAGCCTGTCGGCTTCGCCGGGGGCGCGGATGAGTTCATCGTCACGAACCGCACCGATGTCGCCGGGGCGATCACGGTCGACGGCATCGACACGTTCCTCCGCACGGCGCTTCAGCACGCGTCCCGCAACGTGGTCGGGTACATGGCACCGATCGCGGCGCAGGCCGTGTCGAAGTTCAACCGCGGCGGGCAGGGCACGGCCTGGCGGGCAGACCCGCAGAACGTCGCGGGTCTGAAGGTCGACGCGTTCATGTCCGGCGTGTACGGCTACGAGATCCCGATCGTCGTGAAGAAGGACTGGAACGACTTCCCGACGACGCTGAAGCAGTTCGGCGGCTGGATCTTCTGGCTCGACCACGGCCGGATCCGCTACCGCCCGTTCACGGGTGCGGACACTGCGCTGCTCACGCCGCGCCAGCATCCCGGAGGCGACCGTGTCTCCGAGGAGTACCTGACCGAATGCACCTGGGAGTTCCGGAACGAGGCATCCCACGGGATCCAGTACGGCATCACCGGGTGAACGAAATCGGGGGAGGGGCGTCCGGCTGCGCCTCTCCCCCGATACTGTCAGCCGGAACAGCCGAAGGAGGCCGAACGTGAGATTCGTCAGCATCAGCGCAAAGTTCGCGGTCGGGATCATCGACGAGAAGTCGCACCCGACCCCCTACGGTGCGGTCATCACCGACCGCCCCGGCTACACCGCCCACTTCACGCAGGACGACGTCTCCGACGAGGATCTGGAGTTCGTGCGCCGCGAGTGGGGCGACAAGCTTCCCGGTCAGACGGTGCTCGTGGACGAGGTGACGCCCGCACCGCTGCTGCAGCGCGTCTCCGTGTTCGACACGGAGGAGGCGTCGATCCGCGAGGGTTGGTCGGGCCGGACGATCATGGACGACCGTGGCGACGTCCACGACTTCAAGACTTTCGTCGAGGCGAAGCTGTCCGAACGTGCGGAGCGGCACCCGGACTTCCGCCAGTTGGTCGAGGCTCCGGTCGAGCCTCCGTGGCCGAACTACTTTTCCTTCGGCGGGTCGCTCGAGCAGTTGATCGAGACACTCGTCCGCATGGGCCACGACCTCCACAAGGTGCTGCGCTTCGAGCAGCAGCAGGGCCGTGTCGAGGTGGCCGCGGCGATCCAGGCGCAGATCGACCGAGAGCAGGCCGCGCACCAGGACGCCGTCCAGGTGCCCGCGTGAGCGTCGAGTCAGTCACTTACTCCGATCGGCATCCCCATGAGCCGGAGATCCCTCCGGTTTACGACGACGAGGGGCGCTGCGTCATCTGTGGCCTGCTCGTGCGCGTCGAGAGGGCCGAAAACGAGGCGCATCTCGGACTCGCTTCCACTCTCGATCTCATCAGCGAACTCCAGGCTCGCGCCGATGTCGCGAATACGATCGGCGATGAGTGGCCTTCGTATCGCACGACGCCCCCGAGGGTGTTCGTCGCGTGAGGGAGATCGACCGCGTCGAGGAGGTCGTCGAGCGCTGGCGCAAGCCCGCGACGATCTACGACGTCGTCGAAGGCGACACACTCGTCGCCATGCCCTCCGGCGAGATGATGATCGACGCGCACGTCACGGTCGACGACGAGACGATCGAGCGGATGAAGGCGGGCTACATCTGCATCAACTGCCTGGAGCCGCTCGAGACGCCGTTCCCCGAACGCTGCGAGGCGATGAAGTTGCCGGACGGCAAGGTGATCGGCTGCTACTACCCGGTCAGGGACAACCAGCTTCGTGACCTCCACATGAAGTACGGCTCGCTCGAGGAGATCGACCTTCGTCCGAAGGTGGACAAGGCCGAGGAGATCGAGCGGCTCCGCGAGATGGACGACTTCGAGAACCGGACGGGGATCATCCTCCCCGAGTCGGTGAAGTTCCCGACTCAGGTGATTCGCTCGGAAGGCCCGGCCCGAGGCGTATGACCCGCGGTCAGTTGAAGACGCGTGTCGCGCGCATCCTGGGCCTGGCGGTCGGGTCGGACGACGACAGCGTCGTCGAGATCGCCCTGCTGGAGGAGTTGGCGAACGAGGCTGTCGTCGACATCCTCTCGCGCACGCGCGTCTTCGTTCGCACGACGAACCCGACTCTAGTCGTCGGCGCGCTGACAGTGGACGTGCCTGACACCTCGCTTCGCGTGCTCGGCGTGTCACGCACCGGAGCGGGGGAGACGCTGCCGTCGGTGTTGGAGGAGGGGAACCGCGAGACGCTCGACACGGGCCAGTACGCGTTCATGAGCTTCGACCAGATCCTGCTCGGCCAGGCGCTCACGACAGGAGACGTGATCACGGTCGAGCATGTCCCGGCTCCGACGGCGATGACGAACGACGCACACGACCCTTCCTCGGAGACGTACGGCGGGGTCCCGGTTCAGTTCCACCGGGCGATTCTCGACTACATGTGCTGGCATGCGGCTGCGAAGGAGGGCGACCTCACCGTCAGCGAGCGCTACCGGGTCGCGTACGAAGGCCAGGACGCCGAGGGTGGGTCAGGCTCGGACCTCGGGCGGATCAAGTCGGCGACGAACATGCGCGGCACCGCGGTGAACGTACGCCGCCGCCGCCTCGCTCTTCAGGCCGACACAGACGCTCGCTACTGGAGCTAGCGTGCCGCCCCTGACGCCTCTGCTCGACGAGGTGCGCGGCATGTTCTCCGACCAGGGGATCGAGCGCGTGCCCGTCGGGAAGGTGTACGAACTCACCGACTGGATCCCCGACCTCGAGCAGGCGACCGTGCGGCAGCGTGGACGGTGGACGTACCAGTCGACCGACCAGATGGGCAACTATGTCGAGGGGCTGGTCTACGCGCCGTACAAGGCGGGGCACATCCTGCTCGCGCTCGTGAACACCGACATCCGCAAGGTGCCCTACCCGACGGCGGGAGCCTCGACGTCGGTTGGCTCGATCCCGGTGGCGTCATGGCAGAACCCGGTCTTCCACCGCGACAGGGTGATCATCCCGATCAGCGACGGCTCGTCTGCAGCGCGTTACGTCACCTACAACGGTTCGTCGTTCACGGTCACGTCAGCGCCAGCAACAGCACTCGCTGGACGCTTCGCGACGATCTGGAAGGACAGGCTGATCCTCGCCTGTTCGGACGCGGAGCCGTCGGCTGTCGTGGCCTCGAAGCCGGGTGACCCGACTGCGGCGTTCGACTCGCTCTCGAAGATGTTCTCGAGCCTCCCGGTCACGGGCCTGGCGGGGATCAGGAGCGCCCTCCTGGTCTTTCATGGCGGCTCGGTGGAGAGGATCAGGGGCACTGTCTGGCCGGACTCGACGCTGTCCGACGAGGAGGGCGACCTGATCCTCGAATCTTTGTTCGACGGTGCTGGTTGTTACGACGCATCGTCGATCGCGTACTGGCAGGAGAACGTGATCTTCGCGAACGGAAACGGCATCTGGATCACCGACGGCACACTGGTCAGGAACATGACCGCGCAGGGCGGTGTTCTCGGGCGCTGGCGGTATGAGTACCAGCGTGCGATCACCGCCGACGCGAACTTCGTCGTCACGCCCGGCGGGGTGTACGGCGACTATTACGTCTGCACGATCGGCCTCACGGGGTCGACCACTGACTACGACAACATCACGTTCCTGATCCACATCCCGTCACGAAGTGCGTTCATCTGGAAGAACGTGGACGCGCAGTGCTACGCGACGACGGAGAGCGTGCCGCGCAACGCGATCCCGCAACAGTTGCTCGCGGGCACGACGACGCGCAGCAACCCGTCGTTGCAGAGGGTGATCAACCTGACGCCGTGCTTCGAGCCGGACAACACCACCTCGCAGACCGACGCGAACAGCGTGGTCGTCCTGCCGACGATCACGACACCGTGGTTCCGGATGTCGAAGTCGGCGGGGCTGAAGCGTGTGCGTGACGTCCACGTCTCCTATCTCGCCAGCAGGCCATCGGATGTCGATGCGGACGTGTTCGACGTGAAGTTCAGCAAGGTGCCCGATCCCGACACCTCCTCGTCGAACTGGATCACCGCCGGGCAGCTTCGCACGAACTCGACGTACCGTCGTAACCGCGTGGCGATCAACCGCCCGGTCGAAGGCCTGGCGCTGAAGCTCGTGCAGTTGACCGACACGAAGGACGCACGTCTGTACGACATCTCCGCGTGGGTGTACGCCGAGGAGGCCACCAGACTGAAGTCGGCGTGAGCATCTCGCCTCTGACCGAGAGGATGCAGTCCCTGATCAGGGACGCGTTCTCCGACTTCTTCGAGGTTCCCGGCCAATGGAAGGTCGACCTGAAGAACTGGCTGGAGCTTGACCCTCCGTCGCTGCACAGTTCGTCGATCGCGGGCCTGCGCGAAGGTGTGGTGACGGCGAACGTGGAGATCGAGAACTTCGGCGGTGCGCTCACCACCGGGGTGAAGGGAGACATCAAGCTCGAGCGCGACTTCCTGATCGTCGGCTGGTCGCTGCTCGCTGATGTCTCGGGCGACATTCAGATCGACATCTGGAAGGACGCGTACGGCAACTACCCGCCGACGAACGCCGACTCGATCACCTCCGCATCCCCGCCCACGTTGTCGGGGCAGGATCACGCGCGCGACACGGCACTCGTCGGCTGGGACACCGCTGTTGCCGCTGGCGACACGCTCCGCTTCAACATCGACTCGGTGTCGGGGATCTCGCGTGTCTGCCTGGCCCTCGCCCTCCGTCCGCGGAGTTAGGATCCAGGCATGGCGCTGAAGCTCATCGAAGGGTTCGACCACTTCTCGACCGTCGCGAAGATGGCAGCGAAGGGCTGGTCGCTCGTAGGGGGTGCCACGGGAACCGGGTCGCTTCCGGCTGGCCGCATCGAAGGCAACTGCTACCAAGTCGTCTCCACCGCGGGGCAAAACTCCCAACTAGTGAAGTCCCTCCCGGCGGCATACGGGACAGTGGTCATCGGCTTTGCTTTCAAGTTCTCAGCCCTCCCCACTTCTACCAACGACATCCTTCTTCTTCGTACTGTCGGAGGTGTCTCGGTCGGCAGTGTTCGTCTCGTTACTGGAACTGGTCAGCTTCGCATCGTCAACGGTTCGGGCAGCACGATTGCCACTGGCGCTACGGCTCTTAGCGTTGGCACCTGGTACTTCATCGAGTTGAAGATTTTCGTCAACGGTGCGTCCGGCACGGGTGAACTCATGCTCAACGGCGTCTCGGAGATCGCGTCCACGACCGGAAACTTCGGCAGCACGAACATCGGACAGGTCCTTATCCAGTCTGGGTCGTCCGCTGCGACTCAACAGTGGGACGACATGTACCTTCTCGACACGTCGGGCAGCGCTCCCAACAACACGTTCCTCGGGGACGTCCACGTCGAGACGCTCTTCCCGTCCGCCGATGGGGCGCACACCGATTTCACGCCGAACTCGGGGAGCAACCACTTCGATCGCGTGAACGACCAGGCGGGCACGTTCCCCGACGACGACACGACGTACGTCAGCGACGCCACCGTCGGTCACAGGGACAGCTACGCCTACGACGACCTCTCCGTTCTCACCGGGACGATTTTCGGCGTGCAGACCGTGCAGGACGCGCGCAAGGACGACGCCGGGACGAGGCAGATCGCCGCGGTCGCTCGTGTGAGTGGCACCGACTATGACGGAGCAACGGTCACGCTCGGCACCACCTACGCGATGGGCACCGAGATCCGCGAGACGAACCCAAACACGTCCGCAGCCTGGACTGTCTCCGACGTCAACGGCGCAGAGTTCGGGATCAAGGTCGTCGCGTAAGACCGCGGTTGGCCGATGGCTAACCGCGTCACACAACATGCGGTAGAAGTCCTCCGCTCGACCACTCCGGTGGCTCGGGTCACGCAGGAGTCTCTCGAGGTTCTCCGCAACAGGCCCGCCAACTCGGTGGGCCTCACACAAGCGCCCGTCGAGGTGCTTCGCAAGCACGCGTTCCCCGCGTACCTGACGCAGCAGCCTGTCGAGGTTCTTCGCGCCGCAGACGTCGCGATCGTCACGCAGACGGTGCTCGAGGTTCTCCGAAGGTCGACGCCGCTCCTCTTCACCCAGTACGCGATCGAGGTGCTCGGGACAACCGCTGTTGCGCTCAAGCACATTCTCACGCAGCAGGTTGTCGAGATTTTGCGCCAGCGCGCGGTGTACGCGACCGGGCCGGGGAACGGCGGCGAGACGTTCAGCTTGCAACTTGCTCCGAGCGGGACGACGGAGACGGCGACGCTCGCCGCGACGATGAACGCAGGAGACACCGTCGTCGAGTTGACCGGGACGGCAGGCCTCCCCGCTTCCGGCGGCTTCTGCTTACACATCGACGACGAAGTGATCTACGTC
>Ga0070689_100002497_pt1 | contig 12027 bp, 13 predicted proteins | sample KBSS23HmetaG_FD_64669 | JGI IMG/M metagenome (GOLD analysis project Ga0070689, IMG submission 64669) | Switchgrass rhizosphere microbial communities from Kellogg Biological Station, Michigan, USA - KBS S2-3H metaG | ecosystem: Host-associated > Plants > Roots > Rhizosphere ... | reverse complement strand
AAGACCGCGATGGACTCAGGCCTCGCCTCGCTCACCATCGACATGCCGGGCAGCGGCGAGAACCCGGTGCTGTACGGCGATGCCGCCGCCGAACGCACCTATTTTGCCTGGCTCGATTATCTGCCGACCCGCAGCGACGTGGATGGCAGGCGTGTCGCGGTGTGGGGCGGCAGCTTCGGCGCCTACTGGGCGGCACGGCTCGCGCATACGGCGGCCGACCGGATCAAGGGCGCCGTGTTCCACGGCGGCAACGTGCATTACGGCTTCCAGCGCGAATGGCTGGTGCCGGCGTTCACCACCGGCGGCGCGACTTATCTATTCGGCGCCGCGAGCCTGCTCGACGCGCGCGGGCGCGCCATGGGTGTGAAGACGATCGAGGAATTTTTGGCGGCGGTGGCGCCGCTGTCGCTCGAGACCATGGGCCTGCTCGACAAGAAGTCGGCGCCGCTGCTCGGCGTCAACGGCAAGCTCGACGACCAGGCGCCGATCGCCGACGTCTATCTGCTGATGGAGCACGGCAGTCCGAAGTCAGCGCGGGTCTATCCCGAGGGCCACCACATGGGCCGCACGCCGGGTCAGCATCCCGACGAGATCGCCAACACGATCGTCGGCTGGCTGAAGGAACGGCTTGGCGCATAGCGCTTCAGCCCGCGCTACGATTTCCTGCCCTTGCGCGCCGGCTTCTCCGGCGGCTCGCCCTCGGGTCTGGGCTCGGGCTGGCCGGTGATGCGGCGAACCACCGCCTCGGCCGTGCGGGTGCCGGAGTCCCAGGCGCCGCCGACGGTGCCCCACGCGGTCTCGTGCGCAGCTTCACCCGCAAAGAACACGCGGTTGCGGATCGGCTCGGTCAGGATGCGGCGCGCGCCCTGCCAGCCCGGCGCCGCCGTCGCGATCGCGCCCTGGATCCACTGATCCTTGCTCCATTGCGTCACCTGGGTGCGGCCGAGCGCCTTCTTCACGCCGGGACCGAACAGGCCGCTCAGCCATTCCACGGCGAACTCGACCATCGCCTTGTCGCCCTGCGCGGCAAGATCGCGGCCGAATTTCCCGCCGACCGAGACCGTCGACAGCGTGGTGCCGCCGATGTTGGCGGTCAGCGCGCCGGTGCGCGGACCTGACGCCTTCTCGAACACCACGTCGTCGCGCGGCAGGCCGAGCGGATTGCCCGGCAGTTCCAGCGCAATGTGGTCGAAGTTGCCGAGCCGAAGCTTCTCCATGGCGTCTTGATGGCGCTTCGGCAGACCGCCCTCGAACTTGATGCGGTCGAGAATCACATTGGTGGACGCCGTGATGATGCAATGGCGGCCGACGATCGCACCTTTGGTGGTCGACAGCTCCACCTTGGTGCCACGGCCGATGATGTCGACGAGCTTCACCGCGGTGTCGAGTTGCACCGGGATGCCTTCGGCGAGCTTGGCGAGCAGCGCGCCGTAGCCCTGGCGGCATAACGCGTTGAGGTCGCGCTCGCCGACCCGGCTCAGGTCCACCGCGGAAATTTCGCTGAGGTCCTTCGCGCTGGTGTAGGGTCCGAGCGCGAATTCCACCGTCGACTGCCATTCGCCGAGGTCGCGCGGCAGCAATTTGGCGCAGTCGGTATCGGGTCGACCGCGCATGCCGTCGGCGATCGCGCGATTGGCGCGCACCGCGGCGGCAAGATAATCCTCCAGTTCGCTATCGCGGGCGTTGCGCCGACCGATGCGGATGCGTTGCGCCGATGGCGCCGGATAAATCTCGAGCCCGGTCCGCGCCGCGAGCCGGGTCAGCGGATTGATGTCCGGGTTGTGGATGAGATGTGCGCCGCGATCGAACGGTACCCCGAAGCTCTGCTGTTCGACGATGCAGCGTCCGCCGATCCGGTTCGACGCCTCGACCAGGATGAAGCTGCGGTTGGCCTCGCGCAGACGCCGCGCCGCCGCGATCCCGGCTGCGCCGGCGCCAACAACGATGCAGTCGACCTCGCCAGAAGGCAGGCCGGAGCGCTGGGCGAACGCCGGACCCGCCGCGAACGCCGCAGCGGAGCCGGTCAGGAAGCCTCGGCGGGACAGAGCACTCATGGTTCGAAGTTCATTGGATCGCAATTCATGGTTTGCAATTGGTTTTACGCTGCACCGCGATGAACGCAATTCTTGGCAGAACCCGGGGTCAAGCGCAAAGCCATGGCTAACAATTCATTGTCATAAGCCCAACGCAATGAAACCGGATCGCAACGAGTCTCGCCTAACTTGCGTCGTAATGACGCGACGTGCAGTCCAAAAACACGCGTCAATTCAGGTTCGGTTGTCATGGATTGGATGCTCAGTCGGGTCGGGCAAAGGCTGGCCCAATATCTGGATCGCCCGGCAGCAGGCTACGAGCCCTTCACGCCGAGTGACCCGGAGGCGTTGCGGGCCGCGCTCAAGCCCGGCGACGTGCTGCTGGTCGAAGGCGACAACCATATCTCCGGCGTCATCAAGTACCTCACCCAGTCGACCTGGTCGCACGCTGCGCTCTATGTCGGGCCGATCGGCGAGCGCACCAGCGAGGACGGCGAGCCATTGGTGCTGGTCGAAGCCGTCCTCGGCCAGGGCGTGGTCGGCGCGCCGCTGTCGAAATACCAGAAATACCACACCCGCATCTGCCGCCCGATCGGGCTGACCGATGACGATTGCGCGCGGGTCTGCACCTACGCGGCCGAGCGCATCGGCTTCGACTACGACGTCAAAAACATTTTCGATCTGATGCGCTACCTGTTCCCGCTGCCGGTGCCGCAGCGCTGGCGACGCCGCATGATGGCGATCGGCTCCGGACACCCGACCCGCATCATCTGCTCGGCCTTGATCGCGCAGGCCTTCGAGCATGTGCACTATCCGATCCTGCCGAAGATCACCCGCCTGGAAAGCGAGACGGCGCGGCGCGAGATTCTCGAGATCCGGCATTCCTCGCTCTACGCCCCGCGCGATTTCGACATCTCGCCCTACTTCGCGCTGGTCAAGCCGACCATCGAGAGGGGCTTCAACTACCGCCGGATGGCCTGGGCCCATCTGCCGCACACGCTTGAGTTGGCGGCGGAAGAGGCTTTTGCCCTGCCCGAGGAAGCTTCGGGTGAACTGATGTCCGTCGAAACACCTTCGATTGCGCCGGCGCACTGACGCACTTTCCCCGACAGACTTGCCCCATCGCCTGAGCCGACATACCTCTGCCCGGTCGCGGAGGATTCGATGTTTGACGCTGTCATCAAGGCGCTGGTTCAGATGTTCTCTCCGCCGTTTCGGCGGGTGCTGCTCAAGTCGATCGGGCTTGGCCTCGTCCTGATCGTGCTGGTGGGCATCGGGCTGAACCGGGTGTTCTCCTGGATGGCGACGACGGGGGCCACCTGGGCCGAAGCGACCGCCGGCGGGCACACCGCCTGGCAAATCCTCGCCTGGGTGCTGTCGATTGCGGCCACGCTCGGCATCATCACCGGCGCCCTGTTCCTGATGCCGGCGGTGACCGCCTTCGTCGGCAGCTTCTTCGTCGACGAGATCGCCGACGAGGTCGAGCGCACGCATTATCCCAACGAGACGCCCGGTACCGCGCTCCCGCTGTTTCGCGCGCTGATCGAAGGCATCAACACCGCGCTGCTCGCGGTCCTGGTCTATCTCTGCGCGGTACCGTTCCTGTTCGTCGCCGGGCTCGGCCTCGTCATCATGTTCGTCGCCAACGCCTATCTGCTCAGCCGTGAGTATTTCCTGTTGGCGGCGATGCGGTTTCGCTCACCCGCCGAGGCCAAGGCGATGCGCCGCGCCTATCGCGGCCAGATTTTTCTGGCGGGCCTCCTAATCGCGATGTTCGTCTCGATCCCGATCGTCAACCTCGCCACGCCGCTGTTCGCGATGGCGATGATGGTGCACCTGCACAAGCGGCTGTCGCAGCGGCGCGTCGAATTCCACGAGCCGAAGCGGGTCTAAACCGCGACGGTCTTGCCCGGCCACTTGCAGAGATCGGCGATCACGCATTTCTCGCACAGCGGACGACGCGCCAGACAAACGTAGCGGCCGTGCAGGATCAACCAGTGGTGCGCGTGCATCATGTATTTTTCGGGAATGACTTCGAGCAGCTTGAGCTCGACCGCCAGCGGGTCCTTGCCGGGCGCCAATCCGGTGCGATTGCCGATCCGGAAGATGTGCGTGTCGACCGCCATGGTCGGCTGACCGAACGCCATGTTCAGCACCACGTTGGCAGTCTTGCGGCCGACGCCCGGCAACTCCTGCAGCGCCTCGCGCGTACCCGGCACCTGACCGCCGTGCTCGGCGATCAGCTTGTGCGACAGCGCGATCACGTTCTTCGCCTTGGTGCGGTAGAGCCCGATGGTCTTGATCAGTTCGCGAACGCGCTCTTCGCCCAGCGCCGCCATCTTCTCCGGCGTGTCGGCGAGCGCAAACAGCGCCGGCGTCGCCTTGTTTACGCCGGCGTCAGTCGCTTGCGCCGACAGCACCACCGCCACCAGGAGCGTGAACGGGTTGACGTGCTGCAACTCGCCCTTCGGCTCCGGCATCGCCGCCTGAAACCGGCGGAACGCCTCATCGACCTCGGCGGGAGTCCAGGGCTTTGTGGTGCCGTGCAGCGCCTTGTCGTCGGCCTTGGCGCGCGCCTTTGCGGGCTTGACCTTGGCGGCCTTGCCCTTCCTGGCCTTTTTCACCGCCGTGATGGTTTTCTTCACGCCTTTTTTGGCGGCCTTCTTCGCGGTTTTCCCGGTCTGCTTCTTCGCCATGATTGCCCTATATTCAGGACAGCATGACCGCACCGGACCGCACAGACAACGATCCCATAGCCGAGCCCACGCTTTTTTCGGCGATCATCACGCCGCATCGCTCGCTGTCCGGGACGGGCTTCCTCGCCGTGATGGCGCTGGTCGGCGGCTTCAGCTTTATCGGCGGCATGTTCTTCTTCCTGCTCGGCGCCTGGCCGGTGATCGGTTTTCTCGGGCTCGACGTGGTGCTGGTCTATTGGGCGTTCCGCACCAACTACCGGGCGGCGGCGGCCTTCGAGGAGGTCACGGTGACGCCCTCGGAGCTTCGCCTTCGCCGCGTCAGCCACCGCGGCGAGGTTGCCGAGTGGACGCTCAATCCGCTCTGGACCAAGCTCGACCGCGAGACCAACGAAGAGTTCGGCCTGCTCAAATTGTTTCTGGTGTCGCGCGGCCGCAAGTTTCCGGTCGCCGGCTTCCTCTCGCCGAAGGAGCGGGAAAGTTTTGCCGCCGCGCTGTCGACGGCGCTGGGAGAGGCGCGGCGCGGCCCCACACGGGCGATCGTTTAGAGTCAGAAACCGGGTGGGCGCGACGCGCTTGGCGGCCTAAATGGAGAGCAACATGATGGAGACCGCCATGCTCTCGCCCGAACGAATATCCGATCCCGTGCCGCTGTCCTCCTCGGCCGCCGATTACGACGTCGTGCGCCGCGCCATCGCCCACATCCGCGGCAACTGGCGCACGCAGCCGGAGATCGAACAGATCGCCGAAGCGGCCGGCGTCACACCGACCGAGCTGCATCACCTGTTTCGCCGCTGGGCCGGGCTGACGCCGAAAGCTTTTCTCCAGGCGCTCACCCTCGACAGCGCGCGCAATCTGCTTCGCGATTCCGCGAGCGTGCTCGACGCCTCCTACGAGGTCGGCCTGTCCGGCCCCGGACGCCTGCACGACCTGTTCGTCACGCACGAGGCGATGTCGCCCGGCGAATGGAAGACCGGCGGCGAAGGCCTGACGGTCTACTACGGCTTTCATCCCGCCCTGTTCGGCACCGCGCTGGTGATGGCAACGGACCGCGGCCTGTGCGGGCTGGCGTTTGCCGATCCCGGCGAGGAAAAGGCCGCGATCGCCGATATGCGCGGCCGCTGGCCTCGGGCGAATTACGTCGAGGATTCCGCCCGCACCGCACCGCTCTGCGCGCGCATCTTCGACAAGAAGCTCTGGCGCGAGGACCGACCGCTCCGCGTGGTGCTGATCGGCACCGACTTCGAGGTGCGGGTGTGGGAGACGCTGCTGCGCGTGCCGATGGGCCGCGCCACCACCTATTCGGACATCGCCAACCACATCGGCAAGCCGAAGGCGCCGCGCGCGGTCGGCGCCGCGGTCGGAAAAAACCCGATCAGCTTCGTGGTGCCCTGCCATCGCGTGATCGGCAAATCCGGTGAGCTGACCGGCTATCATTGGGGCCTGACCCGCAAGCGCGCCATGCTGGGCTGGGAGGCCGGGACGGTCGCGGCCTGACTCGATTGCTCCTCGCCGGATTGATCGCTATCTAACCGACGATGAGCAATGGATCGAAGCAAACGCGCCGCCCTGTGATGCTGGTCGTCCTCGACGGCTGGGGCTGGCGCGAGGACACCGCAGACAATGCGGTTCGCCAAGCCAACACCCCGACCTTCAACCGGCTGTGGGCCAATGGTCCCCACGCCTTCCTGCGGACCGACGGCCGCGAGGTCGGACTGCCGCCCGGGCAGATGGGCAATTCCGAGGTCGGCCATCTCAACATCGGCGCCGGCCGCGTGGTGATGCAGGACCTGCCGCGCATCGCCGACGCCATCGAATCCGGCGAGATCAAGCAGGCGCCTGCGCTGACCGGCCTGATCGCCGCTTTGAAGAAGAGCGGCGGCACCTGCCATCTGATCGGCCTCGTGTCGCCCGGTGGTGTGCATTCGCACCAGGACCACGGCGCAGCGCTGGCGCAAATCCTCACCGAAGCCGGCGTACCGGCAGTGGCTCACGCCATCACCGACGGCCGTGACACGCCGCCGCAATCGGCCGGCGACGACCTCAAGCGGTTCACCGCTGCGCTGCCGAAATCGGTCCTGGTCGCCACCGTGGTCGGGCGCTACTACGCGATGGACCGCGACAAGCGCTGGGAGCGCGTGGGTTTGGCTTACAACGCCATCGTCGAGGCCGAAGGCCCGCGCTTTCCCGATCCGCAGGCCGCCATCGCCGACGCCTATGCCAAGAAGCAATACGACGAATTCATTCTGCCAGCGGTGATCGGCGACTACCGCGGCATCAAGGACGGCGACGGCGCGCTGTGCTTCAACTTCCGCGCCGACCGGGTGCGGGAAATTCTCGGCGCCATGCTCGATCCGGATTTTTCCGGTTTCCCGCGCAAGCGCCGCATCAAATTCGCCGCAGCGGTCGGCCTGGCGCAGTACAGCGAGCATCTCGACGCGCTGATGCAGACGATCTTCGCGCCGCAGACGTTTCCGAACATCCTCGGCGAAGTCGTCGCCAACGCCGGCCGCACCCAACTCCGCATGGCCGAGACCGAGAAATATCCGCACGTCACCTATTTCCTCAACGGCGGCCGCGAGGAGCCTTACACCGGCGAAGAGCGCATCATGGTGCCGTCGCCCAAGGTCGCGACCTACGATCTGCAGCCGGAGATGTCGGCGCCCGAGCTCACCGCCAAGGCGGTAGAGGCGATCGACTCCGGCAAGTACGACATGATCGTTCTGAACTTCGCCAACCCGGACATGGTCGGCCACACCGGCAGCCTGCCGGCCGCGATCAAGGCGGTGGAGGCGGCCGACACCGGGCTCGGCAAGATCGCCGACGCGATCGAGCGCCAGGGCGGCGCGCTCTTGGTCACCGCGGACCACGGCAATTGCGAACTGATGCGCGATCCGGTGACCGGCGGCCCGCACACCTCGCACACCACCAATCCGGTGCCGGTACTGCTCGCCGGAGGCAACAGCGCCAAACTTGTAGACGGCCGGCTTGCCGACCTCGCGCCGACGATGCTGGCGCTAATGGAATTGCCGCAGCCGAAGGAAATGACCGGCCAGTCGCTGCTGCGGAAAAACTAAAAGTCTTTCAACCCCAGCACATCAGCCATCGAATAAAGCCCGGGCTTCTGGCCGCGCGCCCAGGCCGCCGCATGCAGCGCGCCGCGCGCGAAAATCATGCGATCCTCGGCGCGATGCACGAGCTCGATCCGCTCGGCGGAGCCCGCAAAGATCACGCTGTGCTCGCCGACCACTGTGCCGCCGCGCAAGCTGGCAAAGCCGATGTCGCCCGCCTTGCGCGCGCCGGTCTCGCCATCGCGGCCGCGCGCTGAATGGGTCGCAAGATCGATGCCGCGGCCTTCCGCCGCCGCGCGACCGAACATCAGCGCGGTGCCGGACGGCGCGTCGATCTTCTTGTTGTGATGCATCTCGAAGATCTCGATATCGAAACTGTCATCGAGCGTCTTCGCCACCCGCTTGGTCAACGCCGCCAGCAGGTTGACGCCGAGACTCATGTTGCCGGACTTCACGATCACGGCGCTCTTGGCGGATTCCCGGATCTTCGCCTCTTCCTCGGCCGAATGCCCGGTGGTGCCGACGATATGCACCTTGCCAGCGGTCAGCGCCGCAAACGCCGTGCTCGCCTTCGGAATCGTGAAATCGATGATGCCGTCGGCATTGGCGAGCAGCGCCATGGCGTCGGCGGTGAGTTTGATGCCGTTGGCGGGCAGTCCGGCCAGCACGCCGGCGTCCTGGCCCATGAGTGGCGAGCCCTCGCCCTCGACCGCGCCCACGAGCGCGAGCCCCTTGGTCTCGGCGATGGCCTTGACCAGCGTGCGCCCCATGCGCCCGCCGGCGCCGGCCACGATCAGCCGCATGTCGGCCATGGATCACTCCTGCAATCAACTCTCAATCAACTCTTGCCAATGCCGCGCGGGTATAGCCGGGCCCCTGTCGCGAGGAAAGCCGTCACATCGCAGGCGGCGCCGCGCCGCGTACGCTTGCCTTCTCGATCGACTTGGCAACCAGGCCCGATTTGATCGCCGTCTCGGTGAACGCTTTCAGGTAGACCGCCGCCGCGGGCTTGTCCTTGCCGTGGCCGATCGCCAGCGCGTTTCGGCCGATGACGCCCGGCACGATGCGCGTGCCCGGCATGTCCGCCTGGTTGGCCACGGTCTGGTAGAGCAGATCGGCGAATGCATCGGCCTCGCCATTTTTGATCATCTCGAACGCTTTTTTGTGGTCGGAGAGCGGTACCAGCAAGCGCGTGGCCTTGCTCAGTTTCTGCCGCACCATCTCCTCGTTGGCGCTGCGCTCGTAGACCACGATCCGACGGCCGGGTTGGTCGGCGTCGGCCAATGTCTGGATCGGCGAGCCTGCGACCACAAGCAGCGACAATTCCATTTCCATGAAGGCCGGCGCGAAATCGATCAGGCGGATTCGCTCAGGTGTCGGCGCAAGAAACGTGACATCGGCCTTGCCTTCGCGCACTGCGGCGACCCCATCGGGCGGCGCCTTGAAAACGATCGCCTCGTAAGGCACGCCCATCGTCCGCGCCATCTCGACGCCCAGATCGACCGCAACGCCGGCCGCCTGACCGCCCGCATCCTGCTTCGCCAGAAACGGAATCGTCACCACTGCCGCTCGCAACTTTCCGGTCGGCGCAAGCTCAGCCTTCTGCTCAGGTGTGGCGGACTGCGCCAGCGCCACCGAGCCGGTGAACAACACGACAAGACAAGCCAGAAATGCACGCATGAAACGCCCCCTTCATAACGCGACAAAGTCTTGCGGCTGCGGACCGTCGTAACCCTCGACGATGATGAGATCGGTGATTGCATTGGCCTGGCGGATTTTCAGGTTGGCCTGATACTCCGGCGAACGATAGCAGGCGACCGCGGTCGCGTAGTCCGGAAACTCGATCACCACGTTTCGGGAGCGGCTCTGGCCTTCCGGGCATTCGTACTTGCCGCCGCGGACGACAAACTTGGCGTTGAACGTCTTGAAGATCGCCGGGTTCGCCGCCGCATAGGGCTTGTAGCCCGCTTCGTCGTTCACCTCGACGCGCCCGATCCAGTAGGCCTTCGCCATATCACGCTCCCTTACTTGCCGTCGTAACCTTCGACCACGACGACATCCGCGTCGGCCTTGCCTTGGCGCAGCGCCTTGGCGGCCTGGTAGTCGGGCGAACGATAGCAGGCGATCGCCGCCTCATAGCTCGGAAACTCCAGCACCACGGCGCGGGAGCGCGGCTTGCCTTCGGTGATCTCGGAGCGACCGCCTCGCACCAAAAACTGCGCGCCGTATTTTCCGAACGCCGTCGCGTTGGCGGCCTGATAGGGCTTGTAGCCCTCGGGATCGTGGATATCGACGTGGACAAGCCAATAACCCTTGAGGGCGGCTACCGCGGGCGGCGTCCCGATCGGCGGCGGCTGCGGACCGTCGTAACCCTCGGCAATCACGAAGTCGCAGACCGAATGCGGCTCGCGCAGCGGATGAGCAGCCGAATATTCGGGCCCATGGTAGAACGCCTTGGCCTCGTCGAACGAGTTGAACTCGCGCAACACATTGCGCGCCGGCAGCTTGCCTTCGACAACCTCACGGCGGCCTCCGCGTGCCAGAAGCTTGGAGCCAAAACGCTTGTGCGCGGCATCGGCCATGTCTCGGTAGGCCTGGAAGCCTCGCATGTTGCTGACGTCGAGATGCGGAATCCAATAGCCTTTCGCCACGGTGCCCTCCTGCTATCGCGTCGCGCCGGCAATCTCGGCGACGATCGTCTCGGCGGCGGCCTTCGGGTCCGGCGCCTCCAAGATCGGCCGGCCGACCACCAGATGGTCGGCACCGGCAGCGATCGCCTTGGCCGGCGTCATGATGCGTTTCTGGTCGCCCTTCTCGGTGCCGGCCGGGCGGATGCCGGGCGTCACCAGCACCATGCCGGCGCTGGCGATGCCGCGGAGGCTTGCCGCCTCCTCGGCCGAGCAAACGAGGCCATCGACGCCGATGTCGCGCGCCTGCGCGGCGCGCTCGGCAACAAGCTCCGGCACAGTGAAGTCGTAGCCGGCGGCGGCGAGGTCAGCGTCGTCGTAAGAGGTCAGCACGGTGACGGCGAGGATACGGAGGCCCGAGCCTTTGCGCGCGTCGACCGCCGCATGCATGGTCTGCGGATAGCCGTGTACGGTGAGGAAGGTGGCGCCGAGCTTAGCCACGCTCTCGACGCCCTTGGCGACGGTGTTGCCGATGTCGTGCAGCTTGAGATCGACAAACACCTTCTTGTTGGCGCGGATGAGCGTCTCGGCAAAGCTTAAGCCGCCGGCGAAGGCGAGCTGATAGCCGATCTTGTAGAACGACACCGCGTCGCCCAGTTTTCCCACCATCGCCTCGGCGGCGGCAACCGACGGCAGGTCAAGCGCCACGATCAACCGGTCGCGCGCATCCATCACACCCTCTCCCGCGCTGCGTCGGCGAGCCGCGCCACCACGCGCTTGAGCGAAGCGGCAGCGCGCTCTTCCTTCAGATTATCCATTTCGTCGAATGCCTCGCCTGCCCGAAACACCGTGATCTGCTCCGGCAGCACCAGCGCGCCGCAGCCGAGCTCCAGCACCTGACGCAATGCCATCAGCGAGCGCAGCGCGCCATAAGGGCTGTCTGACGCGCCGCCGATTGCGAAAGCGCGGTTCTTGAACACGGCCAGCGGCAGTTCGTTGCGCTCGCGCACGCGCGAAATCCAGTCGATGGCGTTCTTCAGGAGCGGCGTGACCGAGGCGTTGTATTCGGGGCTTGCGATAAACACGCCGGAATGCTCCGCCATCATCCGCTTGAGGCTGCGTGCATGGGCCGGCACACCGGACTTGGCGTCGTCGTCGCCGTCGTAGATCGGCAACGGATAGTCTTCCAGCGAAATGCGGGTGACCTCGGCGCCGGTCAGCGCCAGCTCCTTGGCCGCAAGTGCCGCGAGCCGCGCATTGTACGAGCCGGTGCGGATCGAGCCGGCGAAGACGAGGATTTTCGGAACAGGCATGAGGCCAATCATACACCGGCCAAGCGGCGCGCCAAAAACGATAGTGGCCGGGTCCAGGCCCGGCCGTCACGACATTCCTGCTACGAGAATCGGAAACAAGAATTGTCAGTTCTTGCGATAGACCCACACCCGTGCCGGCGGCAGATTCTGCCAGATCAGTTCGGGGGCATGTGCCGCCACCTCGGGACGCTTCGGAATCGGCGTCACCATCGCGTAGGTGAACTGCACGAACGGCGCGTCGGCCGCCATCAGTCCGAAGGCTTCATCGATCAATTGAATCCGCTGCTTGA
>Ga0070689_100002494_pt1 | contig 12028 bp, 10 predicted proteins | sample KBSS23HmetaG_FD_64669 | JGI IMG/M metagenome (GOLD analysis project Ga0070689, IMG submission 64669) | Switchgrass rhizosphere microbial communities from Kellogg Biological Station, Michigan, USA - KBS S2-3H metaG | ecosystem: Host-associated > Plants > Roots > Rhizosphere ... | reverse complement strand
TTCCAACTCCTGTGGTGTTATATCGATCATCGCATAACGCTTGACATTATTGATGGTCATTTCATCAAGCATGTCCACCGTATTTTTGTACGTAGCATCTTCGTCTGGTTTAATAACAACCACAAAGTCCCTGTCAAGGCAGGAATTCTTATCACCTTTATTTTCTGCCCAGATCTTAGGACACTTATCATCGTGAATGTGATTCTTCATCACTTCTTTTTTCTTATTAATGATCTCGTCGCGTATCGTTGCAAAAGTGGCTGACTTAAAATTTGAGCCGTCCGGAGCCAACTGTCCTTCGTAATAATAAACACTGTTGTCTTTACCGAGCATGATCGTCAAGGCGCCGGATTCCTTTGCCTTATTTAACTCCTCCTCATTTTTTGTATCCTTAGGCATATTTAAGTTCAAGGCTTTCGGGCTACTCATGGTCGTCGTAAAAATAAAAAACGTGATGAGCAGGAAGCCGAGGTCAACCATCGGGGTCATATCCACGCGGGTTGAAAGTTTTTTGGCTTTTTTTACGCCAGGTCCCTTTTTGTGACTACCACCACTATCCTCTATTTGTGCCATAAGTAAATTTTATTAAAGTTAAAAAATATTATCTAGCCCTGCGCCTTTCTTCATACAACTCCGTACCGGAAGGAGCATCTTCCGGGGCCGTAATCAGGTTATATTTATAAACGTCATTCTTTTTTAGCGCTCCGAGCACATTTTTGAATACCGGGTATTTGGACATATTATCTCCCTTGACAAGGTATTGCAACCGCGTTCCTGCGAAAGCTGATTTAGCGGCCTGTACCCAATAAGTCAGGTCCCCACCTGTTGTATCAATCGGGATACCGGTCTGCTTTAAATTATTCTGCTGTTCAGCGGGAATATCTAATAATTGTTTAAGCTGACCAAATCCGACTCCGACCATATATGTCTTCCTGTAATTACGTTTTTCAGCGTCAGTTAACCCCAGGTTTCTTGAAGAATTAATAGTATTGATCACTTCATCATAGATCGTTTTGTCCTTTTCCGACAAAACAGTAAAATAGACCTTTCCTTCCTTGTCAATTGTGATGAGTAAAGCATTGCTTTCAGGCAGCTCCTGGGTCGAAACCGAATTTGGAGTAGTGACTTCAACGGGCTCTGGTGGCTTGAATTTTGTTGCCATGATGAAGAACGTAAGAATGAGAAATGCCACATCCACAAAAGGAGTCATATCTACAAACGTGCTCTTCTTGGGTATTTTAACGCTAGGCATGAATTACTGATTTAGTATGAGACTCAAAACAATTCAATTTCCATAAAATAATTACCAACTTCTGCCCTCTGTTTTAAGGAACTCTCCGACGGGGTCCCTTGAAGCTCCGGGCAGAACGGCAATATTATTTATAAAGCGATGCAAAGCTCTGCGTCAGCGTAAATCCTGACTCATCGATGCCATACGTAATCGCATCAATCTTAGTGGTAAACACATTGTACATGATCAAAGACAAGGCAGACGTTCCGATCCCAAATGCCGTATTATACAAAGCTTCGGAGATACCAACTGCTAACTGACCAGCAGCACTTCCTCCTCCCCCTTCTTCACCCAATGCACTAAACGACCGGATCATTCCCATTACCGTACCCAACAGGGCGATCAATGTTCCGACAGACGTGATAGTGGAGAGGAAAACGAGATTTTTTTGAAGCATGGGAAGTTCCAGCGCAGTCGCTTCTTCCACTTCTTTTTGGATCGCGAGCACCTTCTGGTCGGTGTTCAATTCGGTGTTACCAATCATTTCTTTATAGCGGCGAAGTCCTGCCTTCATCACATTGGCAACGGAACCGCGTTGTTTGTCACATTCTGATAAAGCAGAATCGACATTACGATTGGCGAGGTGATACTGCACTCTGCGAATGAAATCGGAAACACTTCCATTGCCTAATGCTTTGCTTACTGTAAGAAATCTTTCTATTGAAAAAACTATCACCATCAACAACATTCCTAATAAAATCGGAACGATGATACCACCCATGTAAATGGCATTTAAAGCGCCTTTTGGGTCTTTGTGTTTTGGCCAAAAAGCTCCCTGACCAGGAGTTTTAAAGCCATCAGGGTTACCGAAAATAAAACGCCAGATGCAATAACCGGCAATAATGCAAATAACGGGAGCGAGCCATGAAATAGCATTGCTGCTTTTCTTTGCCTGAACAGACGTAGCCTTAACGGATGCAGTCGCAGTCGGTTGTGTTGCTGCCATGATCGTAATTTTTAGTGTTTTTAAATTTAGAAATAACCATCCAGATTTTACGGGTCACAATTGTAATGAAAAAATGCCTATATAAACAAAATCAAGAGCGAATTTTTTAGGGAAAGGATGGTCAAGTTAATGATTTTTTTAAATGCACCAAGCCTTTCATTTGTAAATTTCAAGTGAATTACTCGTATCGCAGGGCTTCGATAGGATTTAATTTTCCCGCTTTTAACGCAGGGTATAAGCCGGCCAGCAGTCCCACTATCGTGCAAATGACAATTCCATAGATCACCCAGTTCCAGGGCACCACAAAACCCGTATTCAAAACAATGGAAAAAAGATTGCCGATTGCGACTCCTAATAAAATACCAAATAATGCCCCTAATAGACTAATGATAATTGCTTCTAGCAGAAACTGCCGACGCACGAGCTTGCTTTTGCCACCAATGGCTTTTATCAAACCCACTTCTTTTGTTCGCTCTGTCACTGAAACAAGCATGATATTCATGAGACCGATAGCTGCACCTATTAATGTGATAAGACCAATTACGGTTGCTGAAACTGTGAGAAAGCCAAGGCTCTTCATTGCCTTTTCTACGATCGCATCATTCCGGTCAAGAACGAAATTATTTTCTTCAGTAGTATTTAATTTTCGGATAGCGCGGAAAGTTCCTTCTGCTTCACCCATCGCTTCATTAAGATTCCTGATATCGTCCGTCATGACAGCGATCGTATAACTGCTTACATTGTTTGAATAGTCGCGGTCAATATTTTGATAACTAAGGATGACAACATTATCCCGACTAAAGCCAAAGGATGAGCCTCTGCTAGCCAGCACGCCTAAAACCCTATATGGCACATCATTTATCCGAATGATAGCATTTACCGCTCTGCCAATATTGTCCTTAAAAAACTTTGCGGCTATGTCGTGGCCGATCAAACATAAATTTCTTGCGCTTTGCACATCTGTTTGGTTAAAATTCCGTCCCGCCGACAGCTTAAACCCGTTCAGATAAAGATAATTTTCATCGGCGCCAATCATCAGAACATTAGGAGATGTTTTTATTGCATTGCGGGAAACGATCGTATTTCTGTTTACAAAAACGGAAACTCCCGTTGTAGCGGGGAACGTGTAGTATTTTCTAAATTGATCTGCCTGCTCAATGGTGATTGCTTTTCCAAGGCTCGATGTCTTTTCTTTTCGTTTTCCTCTTTTGGCCATCTTGAGATCAGATTGACCACCGCCGCCAAACCGGATCTGTCTTTCTTTGAACCGGATGGTAAAGCCATTAGCGCCCATTGTAGAAAAGCTCTCCATGAATTTCTGGTTCATGGCCTTGATCGCTGTAATTATCCCGACAAGAGCCATAATGCCAAAAGCGATGATTGCAACAGTTAATCCTGTGCGAAGCTTGTTACTGCGAACCGTACGATAAGCGAGAGAGAAAATGTCACCTGCATTCATAATCTGCTCCTGCAATTTAAAGACAACTATCGAAATGGGGCATAGAATTTATGCCAAAACGAAAGTCAGCGTAAACTCCTAAAAATAAAGCCAGTTAATGATCAGATTCGGAAAGATGCCAAGAAGAATAATAAGTGCCGCGAGTAAGAGTAGTGTTAATTTAAACCCCGAACTTACTTCAATTACCTGTCCATCCCCCTCTTTGAAATACATTGCCTGGATCACTCTAAAGTAATAATAGACGCTGACCACAGCCATGAGAACAGCAAGAATTACAAGCCAAAAATATCGCCCGGTTGCCGTGGCGGCTTTGAGCATGTAAAATTTTGATAAAAAACCTGCTGTTAACGGTATGCCTGCCAATGACAGCAGAAATATCGTTGTCAGCGCGGCCAATAACGGCTGTTGCTTCGCAAATGCATTAAAGCCATCAAAACTGTAATCCTTCAATTTGATAAGTACTGCGAAGATCCCGATCGTCGCCAGGCAATAGGCAGCAGTGTACAATAGGAATCCCTCCTTTGCATCCTGGTTCATCGCATAAATAGACAACATGATAAACCCAGCCTGTGAAATGCTTGAATAAGCCAGCATTCTTTTGACGCTCTGCTGGAAAACAGCGGTAATATTTCCAATGAATAAGGTGATCGCAGTAATAAGAGCTATCAATAGTTGCCATTGCGGCTGGAGATTTCCAAATTCATCGCTGAACAAACGAATGAATGCAATGAAAGCCCCCACTTTGACGATCGTAGCCATAAACGATGTAAACACAGTAGGTGCACCATCATACACGTCCGGTGTCCAAAAATGAAATGGGGCTGCCGACACCTTAAATGCCATGGAAAACATCAGCAATAACATGCCGGAAATAAATAAGGCAGAAGTGGGCGCTTCTTTCATCTCGGCCATCGTACTAAACGTCCCAGTGGCTCCGTAGATCAAGGCAATACCCATTAACATGAGCCCTGTCGAGAAAGCCCCTAATAAAAAATATTTCAAAGACGCCTCATTACTCTTCAAATTTCTTTTGTCACTGCCTGTCAAAATATAAAGCGGGATGGAAATGATCTCTATTCCAAGGAAAAGCATCAGCAGTGAGCGAAAGGAAGAAGCTAAGGTGACTCCGCAGAGCACGAAGAATATAAGTGAAAAATATTCACTGTAATTTATTCCCACCTTTTCCATGTCCCTCGCTGATAAAAGGAAGTAAACGAGGGTGCTTATAAAAACGATGGTATTGAACAAAAGAGCAAACCGGTCGAAGCCGATCATCCCTTTTGTATCGATCTTAAAGAAAACCACCCCCGACATTTCAAGAATATTTCCTATCAACACAACCAGCAACCCGGCAATCGCGAGCCCACGAATAGCAGCCTTGGTTGGCAGCAGAAAACTGCTGAACATCATGATCACTCCAAAGACCGCTGTTAATAATAATGCATTCATATCTCATCCCTGCCTTTCTCCAAAAGAGGAGAAGGGAGTAATACTTTTATTTATTGAATATTGTTCTTACATCTGCTTTTTGTAAAATGAACTCCGATGTTTCCTTGCTTATGTCTAAAAACAATTTTGGATACAAGCCGATTACAAACACAAGCACCACAATGATCGCCAGCGCAGCTGTTTCATTGAATCTTAACGAATATCCAGCGGCCGTCAACGTATTCGTTTCACCATAAAAAACTTTACGTATCATATTCAGTGTATACACCGCCGCCAGTATGATGGTGATGCCCGCCAATACCGTGAACACGATGTAGTATTTTGTTACTGTTGAAGCAAAAAGGCCATTGAACATCAAAAATTCGCCGATGAATCCGTTTGTCAGGGGCAACCCAATGTTAGCCAATGCAACCACCACAAGCAAAATGGCCATCGCAGGTGATCTCTGAGCTAACCCTCCGAGCTGAGAGATCTTTCTTGTTCCAAATTGACGCTCTATTAATTCGATCACTATCCACAGGCCGATGATATTAATTCCATGATTGAACATTTGGATCATCACTCCCTGCATGCCACTGTGTGTCTCTGCAAAAAGGCTGGCACACATTAGACCAATATGCGCAATGGATGAATACGCAACAAGCCTTTTCAGATCATCCTGTTGAATAGCGATCAAAGAAGCATAAAGCATCCCTGTTACGGCTAAAGTAGTAACGGTATCCCCCCATTGATAAAATGATATATGCAGCACAGGGATCAGCCAGCGGATGATTCCCAATACTCCCATCTTTACCATCACGCCACTTAATATCATGGTGACGGCTGTCGGAGACTGTTCATACGTGTCGGGCTGCCACGTGTGCAGAGGCCATATCGGCATTTTGATAGCAAATGCCACGAACATCATCCAAAACAACCATGATTCTGCGCGACCATTCGCTGCCGAATTGTAAAACGCTGTGATGTCAAAGGAATGATCAGCTGTCTGCAGGTATATATAAATAATGGCGACCAGCATTAATATAGACCCGGTAAAAGTGTAAATAAAAAACTTGAATGTGACCGCAATCCTTCTTTCACCACCCCATTGCGAACATAGAAAATAGGCAGGTATCAATGCGAGTTCCCAAAAGAAATAAAATAACAATGCATCCATGGACAGAAACACGCCCATCAGGCCAACCTGCATCAACAGCATTAATCCAAAAAAATTATTCGGTTTTTTATAAACACTATTCCAGGTGGAAAGAAAGACCAATGGAAACGAAACCGCAGTCAGCAGGCAAAGTATCTGCCCCATCCCGTCAAGTTTGATTGAAAAACTGGTGTTGATGCTGCTGATCCAGCTTGCGTGAAACTGCTGATAAGAGGGGTCCTTAAAAACCGTTAAGCCAAGAATAGAAACACTCAACGTCACCAGGGATGAAAATAGAGCCCATGCACGAACAGTCTTATCATTCTTAAAAAAGAATGCACCCAAACCGCTTACTAAAGGAACCAATAATAATAAAACCGCGATCATAAAATAGACACAATAAATGTTAATGTCCTTTTTCGTGAATCGTGAGACGTGAGTCGTGAACAGGCATCCATTCACCACTCATCCTTCACGACCTTACTTTCTCAAAAAAAACTGCAACACAAAAAACAAAACAATGCTCACGACCATCAGCAACACATAACTTCCCACCTGCCCGCTCTGCAACCATCTCAGTTGTCGTCCGCCATATTGCACAGCTTTTCCAATTCCATTTACCAGCGCATCGATACCAGATTTTTCCAATCCTTCATTTAATACCTCTCCCAACTTATTCAGTGGCCTTACAATAACTGTATCGTAGAATTCATCCACGTACCATTTATTTTCAAGGAATTTTCCAAGACCTTTTGAAGGTTTGAATTCATATTTACGGAAACGGAACCATGCGAAAACAATGGCGACCACAACCAACCCTGTTGACAATGCCATTAATGAAAACTCAGTGGAAGATGAAACTGCTTCTTCCGCTTTTAAAGGAATAACAGGCGCTAAAAACTGAGTTAACTTATCCCCGCCCTTCATGATCACATCGGGGATACCGATAAAACCTCCAATAATAGACAGTACGGCAAGAATGACAAGAACAATGGTCATTGCCGGAGGGCTTTCATGTAAATCGTGCTCCTGTTCTTCGGTTCCCCTGAATTTACCGGTGAACGTGAGAAAAAACAACCGGAACATGTAATAAGCAGTTAGCATGGCGCCAAACAAGGCCACAGCGTACAGTATTTTATTATGTTCAAATGCGGCCAGTAGTATCGCGTCTTTTGAAAAGAAACCGGAGAAAGGAGGAATGCCCGCAATAGCGATGCATCCAACCAAAAACGTAATGGACGTAATTTTCAATCTGCTCAAGCCTCCCATTTTGCGGATATCCTGCTCGCCGCCCATGGCGTGGATCACACTGCCGGCACCGAGAAATAGAAGAGCCTTGAAAAACGCATGTGTCATGACATGAAATACGCCTGTAGAATATGCGCCTACACCAAGCGCCAGGAACATATAACCAAGCTGGCTGACTGTAGAATATGCCAGTACTTTTTTAATATCATTTTGTTTTAGGGCGATCGTGGCCGCCAGAATAGATGTAGCTAAACCAACGATAGCAACGACGTTCATCGATAATTCTGACAGCGAGTACAAGGCGTTACTCCGCGCGACCATGTATATACCTGCCGTCACCATTGTCGCCGCGTGGATCAGCGCGGAAACCGGCGTAGGACCGGCCATGGCATCAGGTAGCCAGGTGTACAATGGAATTTGTGCGCTCTTGCCGGTTGCACCTACAAAGAGCAATAGTGTAACGATCGTTATTTCAGAAGGACTGAATTTGTTGACACTCGCAAATACATCTGTAAAATTTGCATTTCCCACTTTCGCAAGGATCCAGAAGATAGCGATCAAAAAACCAAGATCACCGATCCGGTTCATGATAAATGCTTTGTTGGCCGCTTCATTATATTCTGTGTTCCTGAACCAATAACCAATGAGCAAATAAGAGCAAAGGCCCACACCTTCCCAACCGATGAACATGATGATATAGTTGGCTCCAAGGACCAGCAACAACATCGAAAAAATAAAAAGATTGAGGTAGGAAAAATAACGGCCATAATGCTCGTTGCTTTCCTCTTTCATGTAAGAAGCTGAGTAAACATGAATCAAAAAACCCACACCGGTAATGATCAATAAAAATATCGATGACAGTTGATCCACCTGGAATGCAAACGGAACTTTTAATGAAGCAACTGAAATGAAATCAAAATAATTTACAACCTGCCCGCCGGTTTCCCTGACAGTCATAAAAACCACTACACTTAAAACAAATGAAGCAAGTATTTGACCACACGCGTTAAAGGCGATATAACCCTTACCTAAAAGTTTTCGGCCCAATCCATTAATAAGAAATCCTGCGAAGGGAAGTAATACAATAAGAAGTAAAATGGTCTTCATATTAATGTTTCAACCTGTTCAAAAAGTTTACATCGACCGAATGAATGTTCCTGTACATCATGACAATGATGGCCAGGCCCACACTTACCTCGGCCGCAGCCACCACCATGATAAAGAAAACAAAAAGTTGCCCGTCTATTCCCGCACTTGCATCTTTAGCGACGTTTGCCAGGTGATGCATTTTCGAAAAAGCTACCAGCATTAAATTCACTGCATTCAGCATAAGTTCAATGCACATAAAAATGATGATTGCATTACGGCGCGTCAGCACCCCGATAATTCCGATCACAAACAAAGCGATCGACAGGAATATATAATAGTTTATAGGCATGCTCGCTTCTTGTTTCTAGTCCTTTTTCCCGATTACCACCGTCCCCACCATTGCGCTTAAAAATAAAATGCTACTTATTTCAAATGGAATGACGTACTCGTTGAACAAAGCCTGTCCAAGATTTTGTATCAATCCAATATCACCCGTATTTGTTTCAGCTATTTGTTTTTTTATATCAATATTTTTCAAGGCCGCAACAAAGACGAGCAGCAGGCATCCCCCAGCCACGACGCCTGCCATTCTAAGCCAGCGATTCTTTTTCGGTTCGGAGCTTTCATTCAGGTTCATCAACATGATGACAAATAAGAACAGCACCATGATCGCCCCTGCATAAACAATAATATTTACAATGAAAAGAAACTGGGCATTTAGTAAAATATAATGCCCCGAGATACAAAAAAAAGTAAAGATGAGCCAAAGCACACTATGAACGGGGTTCTTACTGACGACGACCATCAATGCACTAAAGACAGTCAATGCAGATAAAGCCCAGAATAATATTTGTGTAATAGTCATTTCTCTCAGCAATTGTTATTAACCGGCTGCCGGCGGGCAGGTAATTATTAATTATTATTTTTTTGGGCCCTGCTCCCCAACGCTTTTTGATAACCTTCAGGATCTTCTTTTGGATCCGGTATCAACAGATCTTCTTTCTTATAAATGAATCCTGCTCTTGAATAATTTGAAGGCGTAAAGGTTTCGGACAGATAGATCGCATCCTTCGGGCAGGCCTCTTCACAAAATCCGCAAAAAATGCAACGAAGCATATTGATCTCGTATTTCGCCGCATATTTTTCTTCCCGGTATAAATGCTCTTCTCCCGGCTGTCTCTCCGCAGCTTCCATGGTTATTGCTTCGGCGGGGCATGCTACAGCGCATAGACCACAAGCAGTGCAGCGCTCACGCCCTTCCTCATCGCGATTCAATATCTGCAACCCCCGAAATACTTTTGAAAAGCTTCGTTTTTGTTCAGGGTATTGGATCGTTGCCTTCTTTTTGAAAAAGTGACTCAGCGTGATAAACATCCCTTTCAACACAGCAGGCAAATACAATTTTTCCCACTGACTCATTGGCCTCCGATCCACCGGCTTTGCTCTTTGTGTTAATTGCATTGAACTATGACTATTGTTCTTTAAAAATTTCGCAAATATATTTTATGTACCCAACTAAACAAGTCTATTTAGCTTCTCTTGCGTCGCACTCTTGAGCAACACCAATTCTATTCATCACATTGAACTCCTCCGGAGTTCCATTTATTCCTTATTTCTTCCCAACTCTCAAGGCCTGTTGCTATCGACATCCTGCTTCCCCGGACCAATTCCTGATATTATACAATTCGAACGCGCCGCGACTCATTACTCATTATTCATTCCTGATCCTCACTTCCTCAACAACATCACCACCGCTGTGACGATCATGTTGATCAATGCAAGCGGGATCAATTTCTTCCACCCTAAATTCATCAGCTGATCGTACCGGAAACGTGGAATGGTCCAGCGTATCCAGATGAATACAAACAAAAAGAAAAATGATTTAGCGAGCAGCACGGCGAATCCAATAATCGCCAGGAGATTTGGAGACAGACCCCAACCCGCTTCATTCACGAACGGGATGTCATAGCCTCCAAAAAATAATGTCGACATCACCGCACCGCTGATAAACATATTGACATACTCGGCAAATAAATACAGGCCAAGCTTCATAGATGAATATTCCTGGTGGTAACCAAAATTCAATTCGTTTTCTGCTTCTGCCAGGTCAAATGGTGTGCGATTACACTCAGCCAATGCGCAAATGAAGAATATCAAGAATCCCAGGGGTTGATAGACAACATGCCACCCATGCTGAACCTGGTTGTTAACGATGACGCTCATCTGTAAAGAACCCGTCATCATCAGCAAAGCGATCAGGGCTAAGCCCATGGCCAGTTCGTATGAGATCATTTGCGAGGCACCTCGAACGGCAGCGAGCAATGAAAATTTATTGTTGGAAGCCCAACCCCCGATCATGATCCCATAAACACCGAGGCTTACGACACCGAATATGTAAAGGATACCAATATTCAGATCAGCAATTTGGAACGGCACATCACGTCCTCCGATCTGGAGAGGAGTTCCCCATGGAATGACAGCGCTCGTAAGCATTGCGGTTAACATAGCCAGTGAGGGACCAAGAATAAATAAGAATTTCGATGAGGCAAGAGGAATGATCTCTTCTTTAAAGAATAATTTGCCTCCGTCCGCAAGTGGTTGTAGAATACCAAACGGCCCGGCGCGGTTTGGACCACGACGGTCTTGCAAAAATGCCGCGATCTTTCTTTCAGCATACGTAGTGTACATCGCTACAATGAGCGCAAGCGTCACAACAAAGCCTACTAATAAGAATTTTTCTAAAATAAACCACCAATCTATCATGAGTAATTGAATCATTTCATTTTATTTGCTTGTATTCCGAGCGTAGCGAGGATTCTTGTCTCGCTTCGTTGGACATGCCAGGAAAATTCATTCTTACGGCGTATTCGGATTTGTCGAATCTGTTCCCTTCTTATTCGATCCCTTCCCAACCTTGACATCAGTCACATTATTTCCGTAAGCACCTGGTTTCCCGTCAAAAGTTTCACTTGTCGCAGGGCCGGGAAGAAGACTCAGATCAACGTCCGGTTCATTCACGTCACTCACTGTATGAATGTCAAAAACCAATTTTGGTTTTCTTCCTCCCATTACCTCTGGCAATGCCTCATGCGGCTTCTTGACTCCCACATAATGGCCCGCGGATATTACTGAATGCCGGGCGACTTCTGTTGGCCCTTCAATGATCCAGTCTGCGACCTTCTTTTTTTCAAACCTGCATTCATTGCAAATAAACTCTTCCACCTCACCCCATTCGTCCTTTCTTGCTGTGACTCTTAAAACCTCATCACCCCGCATCCACAAACGAACTTTCCCGCTGCATTTCGGGCAATTGCGGTGCGCATCAACCGGTTTAGTAAACCATACACGATTTTTGAACCGGAATGTCCTGTCAGTTAATGCACCCACAGGGCAAACATCGATCACGTTACC
>Ga0070689_100002493_pt1 | contig 12029 bp, 11 predicted proteins | sample KBSS23HmetaG_FD_64669 | JGI IMG/M metagenome (GOLD analysis project Ga0070689, IMG submission 64669) | Switchgrass rhizosphere microbial communities from Kellogg Biological Station, Michigan, USA - KBS S2-3H metaG | ecosystem: Host-associated > Plants > Roots > Rhizosphere ... | reverse complement strand
CGGCGCGGCTGGTCAACACGCAGTTTGATGTCGCGGCCTTGCGACGCCGGGTCTGCTCGGCGCTCGACCTCGGTCACCTCTGATGAACATCCTCGGCATCAACGCGTACCACGGCGACGTCGCGGCGGCGATGCTGCGCGATGGTGAGCTGGTGGCGGCTGTCGAAGAGGAACGCTTTCGTCGCGTCAAGCACTACGCGGGGTTTCCGCGCGATGCGATTCGAGCGTGCTTGCGCATCGCAGGGGTCGAAGCACGTGACGTTGACGTCTTTGCGGTGTCGCGCGATCCGAAGGCGCACGTGTGGCGCAAAGGGTTGTTCGCATTGCGTCACGTCCCCAGCGCGTCGCTGATTCGCGACCGGGCGGCGAATGCGATGTCCGTTCGCCATCTTGCCCGGCTCTGCGCGACCGAACTTGGACTGGACGAGTCGCACGTCGCTCCGCGCATGCACTACGTGGAACATCATGCTGCGCACCTGTCGAGCAGCTATTTCGCCAGTCCATTTGACGATGCGGCGGTGTGCGCGATCGATGGATTCGGCGACTTCGTGAGCACCTCAACCGGGGTCGGCCGCGGGGCGTGCCTCACGATCCAGAGCCGGGTCTTCTTCCCGCACTCGCTCGGCCTGCTCTACCTCGCGCTGACCCAGTTCCTCGGGTTTCCGAAGTACGGCGACGAGTTCAAGGTCATGGGACTCGCTCCGTACGGCGAGCCGGTTTTTGCGGAAAAGGTTCGTCAGCTCGTGCACGTCAGCGATGAGGGCGACCTCTGTCTCGATTTGTCGTATTTCACGCATTGGTCGGGCGGCATGACGATGACGTGGAACGACGGGGAGCCGGAGATCGGGAGGGTCTTCACCCCGAAACTCGAGGCGCTGCTCGGCCCTGCACGCCGGACAGACGAGCCGCTCGACGAACGCCACGAAGCGATTGCCGCGTCGTTGCAGTGCGTGTACGAAGAGGCCGCATTCAGGATTCTGCGCGCACTGCATCGGCGTGTCCGCAGTCCCAGGTTGTGCCTGGCCGGCGGATGCGCGATGAACAGCGTCGCCAACGGAAAGGTCCGTTCCGAGACTCCGTTCACCGAGCTTTACATCCAGCCCGCCGCCGGCGATAACGGCACCGCGCTCGGCGCGGCGCTCCACGTCTGGCATCGGCAGGGTGGCGGTCACCGGTTCGAGATGCGTCACGGCTACTGGGGTCCGCAGTTCGGGGAGGCCGATATCGAGGCGGCCGTCAACGCACGAAGAAGCGACGTCGAGGCGCGGCAATGCACCCGCACGACCATCTCGAACGAGCAACAGCTGTGTGAATGGACGGCATCACGGATTGCCAACGGGCGAGTGGTCGGATGGTTCCAGGGACGGATGGAATGGGGTGCCCGCGCGCTGGGCAACCGCAGCATCCTCGCCGATCCACGACGGCGTGATATGCGCGACATCATCAATGCCCGGATCAAGTTCCGCGAAAAGTTTCGCCCGTTTGCGCCATCGGTCGCAGTGGAGGCGTTGCACGACTACTTCGTCGATGCGGTTCACGACCCGTTCATGATTCAGGTGTATCCCGTGCGGCCGGAGAAGCGTGACGTCATTCCAGCGGTCACGCACGTCGATGGATCGGGGCGCCTGCAAAGCGTCAGCAGGGAAAGCAATCCTCGTTATTGGGCTTTGATTCAGGCCTTTGGCCGTCAGACCGGTGTCCCCGTCCTTCTCAACACCTCCTTCAACGAAAACGAACCGATCGTGCTGACGCCCGAGGAGGCGCTGGACTGCTTTCTGCGAACCGACATGGACGTGCTCGTGATGGGCTCGCTCGTGCTCGAGAAGCCGGCAGGTGGGTCCCTGCCATCTGCCCACTGAGGCATGCACGTCAGCTTCTTCAATCGGTCCTACTGGCCGGATGTGAGCGCCACTGGCCAGTTGCTGACCGAGCTGGCCGAAGATCTCGTTCGCCTCCATGGTTGGGACGTGACGGTGGTGTCGGGCTACCCGCTTCGTTATGAGGCTTCACTGCCGTCATCGGAATGGCGCAACGGCGTTCATATCGTTCGCGCGGCCGGGTCGACGCTCGATCCGCAGCGGTTCGTCGGCCGAGCCGCCAACTACGTCAGCTATTTCGCGTCGGCCGCAGTGAAAGGGCTTGCGATCCGCAAGCCTGACGTGGTCGTCGCGCTGACGGATCCACCGATCATCGGCCTCGCGGCGCTTGCCGCCGCAACGAGAGGACGTGCGCCTTTCGTCTTTCTCTGCGAGGACATCTTTCCTGAAGTCGCGGCGCTGCTCGAAGACTTTCACAGCGACGTCGTCGATGCGGCGCTGACGCGGGTAAATCGATTCCTTGTCCGGAAGGCCACCCGAATCGTCGCGCTGGGCGACACGATGAAGCGGCGGCTGGTTGACGCGAAGGACGCGGATCCATCCAAGGTCACCGTTATCCACAATTGGGCCGACTGCCGCAGCGTCGCGCCAGGCCCGCGCGACAATCCGTTCGCGCGTCAGCACGGGCTCGTCGATCGGTTTGTCGTGCTGCATGCCGGCAACATCGGACTGTCACAGAATCTCGAAATCGTGCTGCACGCCGCCGAGCAACTCCGGGACCGGCCTGACGTCGTCTTCGTATTCGTTGGTGACGGCGCGAAGAAGAAGGACCTGCAGGACATGGCCGCGCGCCGGGACCTTCGGAATGTGATGTTTCTGCCGTTTCAACCGCGCGAGCTGATGGATCAGTCCTATGCGACGGCGGATGCGTCGCTGGTATCGCTGAAGCGCGGGCTCGCCGGTGTGATCGTTCCCAGCAAGGTCTACAACGTCCTCGCGTCAGGTCGTCCGTGCATCGCCGCCGTGGAGCAGGACTGCGAGGTCGCCGACATCATTCATCGGCATGACTGCGGATTGGTCGTCGCCCCCGGCGACGCGTCAGCGCTCCGCGCGCGAATCCTCGAGCTGACGGCCGATCGCGAGCGCGGCGTCGCCATGGGCATACGGGCGCGTTGCGCCGCGCTGCAGTTCGACCGTCCGCGACAAGTAGCCGCGTATGACACCGTCCTCAAAGAGGTCGCATCGCGTTGCTGAAGCGCGCGTTTGATATCGCGCTTTCGGGGGCGGGCCTGGTGTTGTCCTCGCCGGTGTGGCTGCTGATTGCCATTGCCATCAAACTGGAGGACGGCGGTCCCGTGATGTTCACTCAGGATCGTGTTGGGCGCGGCGGCGTCGCCTTCCGCGCGTTGAAGTTCCGGTCGATGGTTCCCGACGCCGCGACGCTGCCGCCACAACAGGCGGGCGAAGACGATCCACGGATTACGCGCGTCGGCCGCGGACTGCGCGCCACGGCGATGGACGAACTGCCGCAGTTGTTCAACATTTTCCGGGGCGACATGAGCTTCGTCGGACCGCGTCCGTTGATGCCTGGCGAAATCGAAGTGCGTGGGAACGGCAATCTCGTGCGACTCGACTCGATTCCCGGATACGTCGAACGCCATTCCGTGCGCCCGGGTCTCACGGGCCTCTCGCAGGTGTACGCGCCGCGTGATACGCCGCGCGTACGCAAGTTCCGGCTCGATTCGATCTATGTACGGAACGCGACCTTCTGTCTCGACGTCTTCCTCGTGGCGGTCTCGTTCTGGATCACATTCCGTGGACGCTGGGAAGTGCGCGCGCGAAAATTCTAATGGCGCGTATCAACCATCGATGGCCTCTATAATGAACGGGCTCGGTCCACATTTGGAAAAGACACCCCAGTAGATGCTGGACGTTGCGGTCATCGGAGGCGGACCGGGTGGACTTCACGCGGCAACCCTCCTTTCCAGCGCCGGCTTCGATGTCACGCTGTTCGAGGAGCACAACGAGATCGGTCAGCCCGTGCACTGCACCGGGGTGCTCGCCGACGACGCGTTCCGCGAATTCAACCTGTCCCGTGCCTCCATTCTGAACACGCTGTCGACGGCGAAGTTTGTCTCTCCTGCCGGCTTCCAGATTTCCTACACCACGCCATCGATTGAAGCGCACGTGGTCGATCGAAGGCTGCTCGATCGGACGATCGCGCAGCGAGCGGTGGACGCCGGCGTGCGGCTGTGTGCCGGCCGGCGGGTGCGGAATCTGGACGCAACGGCCGAGAGCATGCGCATCGAGATCGACGGGGCCGACACCGTACATGCGCGCGCGGTCGTGCTCGCATGCGGCGCCAGCTACGGGATGCAGCGTCGATTCGGGCTTGGCATGCCGACGGTGTCGCTGAATTCCGCCCAGCTGGAGGTGCCGGCGCGGCGGAGCGGGGACGTCGAGGTGTACTTCGGGAGCGATTGGGCGCCTGGCGGTTTTGCGTGGACGGTGCCCGTCACCCGGCCGACCGGAGCGTTCGTCCGCGTCGGTCTGATGTGCGAAGGCGATGCGCCGTTCTTTTTTCGCCAATTCGTGAACCGTGTGGCCGGTTCATGGGGCATCCCAACCGAGCTCGTCGGCGAGCCGCGCCGTCGTCTGCTGCCGCTTTCCACCCTTTCGCGGACGTTCGCGTCGCGACTGCTGGTCGTCGGCGACGCCGCGGGCCTGGTGAAGCCGACGACGGGCGGTGGCATTTACTACAGCCTCGTGAGCGCCACTCTTGCGGCGGAGGCGCTGATTCCTGCCCTCCGCAGCAATCGGCTGGACGCGGACGGGCTCGCCGTATACCAGCAGCGCTGGCGGCAACGGCTCGGCCCCGAGTTCCAGACGCAGCTTGCGCTCCGGATGCTTGCGCAGCGTATGTCGGATGCGGAGATCGATTCGCTGTTCGACCTCGCGCTGACGGACGGCGTCATGCCGATTGTCCGAGCCACGGCGAAGTTCAACCAGCACCGGCACCTGATCACGAGCCTGTTTCGCTACGCTCCCACCCGGCGCCTGCTGTTCCGTCGGCTTGTGACCGCGTAAGACGCCTTAGAAATTCGAGGCACGAAGGGCTCGTCCCGGACGAGCCCTTTTTTATGTACGGCTCGCGTTCAGCGTCGAAACCACTTGGGCATGCCGGTGACGATTCGGTGCACGTAGAGGAGCGGAAGCGCGGATTTCCGTTGCGTCCGGTAACGCTCGTACATGAAAGACGAGCTCGGAAACAGGTGTTCACCGACGATTTGCAGGCGTTGCCACACACGCGGACTCGCCAGCAGATCCTGTTTCAGGATGTCGATTTGACGCAGCGGGCCCCGCAGAAAGGCGGCTGTCGGTTCGGCCGTTTCGGTATGGAGAGAGGCGAGCCACTCTGCGTCGACACCGCCAAACGCCGCGTCGGCAAGCGCAAGGGTGCTTCGACACACGGCGACGATTCCGCGAGTGCCAGCGAGCTCGGCGAAGCAATCACGTTCGTGTGGCTCCAGCGAACGTGCGAGCAGAGATACGTCGAGCAGCCACAACAGTGAGTCGGTGTTGCCATGGTGCGCCACACGGTGTACGCACGCGATTATCAGTGCATGAACCGGCGAAGGACCCCAGGCGAGGGGGCCGAGCGAGGGGATGGGACGTGCATCGCGCGCGAGCTCCGCGTACGTGAGGACGTTCGAGAACGCACGGACGTTCGAGATTCGACAGTGGACATCGAGCGCGTGAAAAACGCCGACGGCGTCGCGTTTGTGAAGATGGAACTGGCCTGTCGTGAGGGGACCGGCAGTTTCGGCGAGGTGTTCGTACCCGAACTCAACGAGCACACGCATCGTTGCGTCGCGCGCGGTGGTGGGAATGAGCAGATCGGTGTCGGTCCTGGGACGGAGTTCAGGACGCCGGTAGTGCGTTCGGGACAGCACAGCGCCCTTGAGCAGGACGGGCCGGACATCTACGCCGGCCAGCGCGGCCAGCACCTCGCGAAGCTCGCGATCTCGCGCCGCTTCGACGACGGCTGCCGCTCGTAAATCGGCCTGCAGCGAAGCATCCCCTCCGCGATCCGCCAGCAGCAAATGGACGCGGTTCGCGCGCGCACATGCCAGAAGATCGTTCGACCAGGGTCCTCGGTCGCGAGGGTCACGAAGGCAGCGAATCAGATCGTTCCGAACGTCGGACATGCTGGTTCGCGTCAACGTCAACCTGCCGCCGGCATCCGTCGAGCGTCCTGAATCTTCTCCAGATCAAGGAGCACGGCTTCCTGGACCGACGGTAGATTGTCGAGCCGCTGCGGAACATGCAGCCGCCGTACGGAGACGACCCGACTGAGCCGCGCGAGGCGGTCCATCTCGTTGGCCAGGTGGGTGCGATTGTAGGGGTCGAGTTGAAATGTGAGCCGGATCAACGCCATGAACGCATCACGTCCGGACAAAGGCTCGATCAGCACCCCGCGTCTTGCCGCGCGCGTCTTGAGCAAATACACGCAGCGAAGCGGGGCGGGATCTCCGCAGAACGGAATCTTCGACGTCGACCCGTTCACGCGTATCTTTTGCGAATAGGCGGCGACGCGATCGCGCCGCCCCAGATCCCCAACTGCATTCGCGGCGTCGTTCCACAGCCTCAACGACGAATACGTGGGCACCGCAACGAACTGTTCGCCCACGTCCTTCACGATCAGACAATCGTCAGTCAGCGCCGGAAATCCCGCCGCCGCAAACGATGCGGCGAGCGTCGATTTTCCAAGCCCCGTTCTGCCAGCAAACGCCACGGCCACGCCTCCAATCACCACGGCGGACGCGTGGAGGCCGTTCCCGTGTTCTCCGCTCGCGATCGCGGGTAGCACCTGATCGAGCAGCAGGTGGCGGACGGTGCTCAGCTGTGTTCGAGCGCGGAGGTGACACGTCAACACACGTTGACCAGGCGACCAGTGGAAGTCGGCGAATCCTCGAAAGCGGAAGACGTATCCGCCTGAGACGCGTCCAATCCTGAGCCACACCTCACGCCCTGGCGCAACCCAGGAGTGAATCCACTCACACGTTCGCGTATTGACCGGAGCGTGGGTCCATTTCAGGTGCAACGTCGCCGGCGTACGCAGACTTCGCGTCAATTCCGGCAGTTGCCGGGAGCTCGCCAGAATCAATTCGCCCCACGTGTATCGGTACCGTTGAGTGGGCCGACCGGCGCTCACCTTAATTCGTATAGCGGGTGACAACTTCCGCGACGAAGACCTGAGCCTCGCTGTAATCGCGGAACAGTGAGCGATGCCGACCGAAGACCTCACGCTCGATGCAATCCAGCGTGCGGCCGCCATCGCACAACGCGAGAACAGTCCTCCGAGCGTCTCCGCGCGGGGTGAGACGTGGAACGAAGTGCGGACTGGTGCGATGGAGCTCCTCGCGAGTCAGGAGCATTCCCCTGAGCGTCGAGTGACTGGATCGGTGCTCACCGTTGCGAACGGTGACGACCCAGTGAACGAGCAGGTCGCTCGGTCGAATCCGCATGCTGACCTCGATGTTGTCACCCGGACGCACGTTGACGGGAGGATCGATCGGGAAGACCACGTTTCGACGATCGATTCGATCCGGGTCGCCGGGCGCGTTCGTCATCCTCACGCCGGCGCCAAGATCGGCGACGAACCATCCTCCGATTCCATCCAGGGTGCCGCGGCGATCGACGATCAGGCTACCGGAGAAGTGTATCGGCTCGTCTACCACCGTCTCCAAATCGATGACGTACACCGGTGCACTCGGTCCGAGGAGCGCGTCTGGCGACAGCGACAGCGGATGGCCGCTGTTCACCGCAACAGTGGCTGCCGGGGACACGTCGAGGCCCGCAACGGGGGTCGTCCAGAAATTCAGCTCGTTGCGCAACGTTGGCAATTCGATCGGCGCCACGTGAAGAGTAATGGCTGCCGGCATGATCCGACCGCCAGGCTTGAGGAATCGGGACCGCACGTCCGCGATCATCTCGACAATGCCGGCTTCGAACCCGAAATGGCCAATCTGATCGCAAACGATGGCGTCAACGGGTTCCGATATCTCGGCCCAGGATGAGGGGGCCTTCACGAAGTTCATCCTGTCGGCGAATCCGTTGGCTCGCGCCAACTCGCGCGCCAGCTCGATGATGCCTGATTGTTCGATGCAGTAAACACGGGATGCCCCCGCTCGACAGGCAAGAAGGCCTAGGATTCCTGTGCCTGACGCCACATCCAGCACGATGTGTCCAGGCGCGACAATTGCCGCGATCGCGCGGGAGAGGGCATCGACCCGCTTTCGATCGGCAAGAAGCTGGCGGTGCTCGTCCAGCTGAACCGACATTGCAAATGACTGCTAATCGCGGGTGGAACTCATAGGCAGACGCGCATCATGCCGCCGCCGCCTCCGTCGCCAATTGAGCCGGCCGTCGAGCGCGTCAACTTGGCGACACTCCCGTACTCAGTAAGCACGGGCTTCTCGTACGGTTTCTTGGCGCGTCGTGGCGATCGTGCGTCAGTTTCGTGCGAGGCGCCCTCGGTCTTCTTTTCCACACGACCTCCGATGTTTGCCGCTAATGAACGAACGCTTGATTACCGGCGGGCTCCGTGGATGCGATACGTACCGCGTTCGGTCCAAACAGCGCACGCCAGATACACTCGCCAAGAAAAATCGTCCACAGCTGATCCGCGAGCATTTTATAGCGCGTGTCGGCGGCTGCGAACAGATCGACCATTTCGGTGTACATCGAGCTGATGGCGGCTTGGTCAAGGACACCCTCCTCGACGAGCTCCATCGACTCGAACAGCCCGGCGTGATGCACCGATTTCAATTCCGTGAGCTGCGCGCTGGCCGCATCCGCCTTTCGGCGATGGATGGTCGAATCCGGTAGCAGTCCCGTCATCGCGTCCCGCAGTACACGCTTCGAACGCGTACCTGACCAACGCTGCTCCTCCGGGATCCCGATGGCGAATTCAGCGAGGCGTCGGTCCATGAGGGGAGCCGCAAGTTCCACCCCGCATAATTCATCGTGGCGGCCGATCTCGTCCCACGCGTAGGCGGTGATCGGGTGCGTCGCGGTCGCGTATGCCGTTCCTGTCGCGATACTCGCAAACCGCCGATCTCGCTGCGGTGTGGATGTCCGTTCCACGAGATCGACGCGTGCCGCGAATGCCCGATTGAACCCACGCGGCGTCCGATCCCGCTTTGGAAGGACCTGCTTGAGTGGTGGTCGAAGTCGGTCGGGAACGAGGGTCCAGACGGCTGATTTCGCCAGCTCCAGTGCACTGTGGCCCTCGACCGTCCGGGCCGCCGCACGAAGGTGTCGCACCGTGGCGACCAGCCGTCCGGCTTTCAGCAAGTCGGCGGCGTGCTGGTATACACCGCTGAACCATTCATCTCCGCCGGTGCCATCGAAGAGCACGCGGGAGCCGTCGGTTGCAGCGTGTCCAGCAAGAGATGCGCGACCATTCCCAATCGTGCTGGGAATCGTGTCCTCGAGTGTCTGTGCCAGCTTGACGTAGAAGCTGACCCCCGCCTGACGAAACGCCACACACCTGAGGGGTACGCGGCAGAAATCCGCGACGATCCTCGCTGATTGTTCGTCGTCGCCATCGGGAAGGCCATCGCAGGTCAGCGAGTACGCCCGCACTGCGACCGGATGATCGGCCGCGTCCGGGCGCGCGGCCATGGCCACCAGCGAAGAGGAATCAAGACCGCCGCTCAGAAACACGCCAACGCGATCGAGATTGCGGAGGCGCGCGCGGATGGCGGCCTGATAGAGACTGCTGAAATGTGCGACGTAGTCGCGGTCGTCACGGTATCGAATCTCCTGGCGCGGATCGATATCCCAATATCGCCTCGTCTTACGTCCGGACGCAGTGAAGGTCAGGATATGAGCGGGTTGAACGCGCTCGACGGCCGCGAAAATCGTTTGCGACGGATGTGACATGCGCCCGGCGACCCACTCGCCGAAAAATCCGAGGTTGGGACGGCAATCCATGCCGTTGATTCGCAACAGCTGCCGTGGCTCGCTTGCGAATGCCACGAAACCGGGGCCTTCGGTGAATGACAACCCTCTCATGCCCAGAGCGTCGCGCACCAGATGCATCTCTCTCGTCCGCGGGTCCCAGAGACCGAACGCGAAATCACCAAGCAGGTATGCGACCGCTTCAATGCCCCACCGTGAGTACGCGGCGAGCGCCAGCTGCGCGTCGGACAACTCATCGACATCGGCGACTTGCAAGCGATCGCAGATCTCGGCGCGACTGTCGAGCCTGCCGTCCATCACAATCGCCGCACCGCTGTGCGGATCGACAAGTGGCTGCCTGTCGACTGGCTGGCTTGGACTGGTGCGCCGCCATCGATACGCAAGCGACACAGAGTCGTGAGTCCAGAGACCACGCCAATCGCTGCCACGGTGACCGACGCAGTCGATCATCCGGCTCACACTCGCGGCGTCGGCTGGGCCAGAGTCAAATCGGACCAGACCCGCCAATGCACTCACACCGAACTCCACTCAACAATCGGGACGAACCCCTCATAGGGCGCGCCGATCAGCACCGAATCGTGATCGGTGACCCACGCATGACTTTCCAGACGCCCATCAGGCGCGTGCTTCACACCGATCGTCAGCCGAAGAGGTCTAGCGGGTGATCCAAGCAGCAATTCCGCTACGAAGGCGCGGACCAGGCAGCTGCTGATCGCAGGCAGCCGTCGCCCAGTGGCTTCGATCACGCGAACGACGTCCTGCGGTGATGCGTTGCCTACCAGTAACTGCGCAAACGAACGTAAGCGCGCGATTCGTAAGCGAAGGACCGTCGGAGTGACGATCCGAAGCGCGATGCCGACCGTGACTTGCGCAAGCGCAACGGTGACGAGAACGCGTAGAGAAGGGATATTTCGGCGAGACATGGGCAGCGGCAGCCGCTACTGCCGCGTCAACAATCTCCTGGATGACAGCTCGTTCACAAACGCAAGGAGATCCGATTGGAGTGCATCGCCGGGTGCGTCAAATTCACGCTGCATCGCGTCCCAGACCTCGTGCAGCGAACCATGCTGCTCGCATAGCTGCCAGATCCGCATTCCCACCGAGTTGAGACCGAAGTAGGTGCCGTTGTCGAGATTCAGGACCACGGCTTCTCCGTTGAGCTCCCGAAAAATGACATCGTCAGGGATGCGCACCGCGTCTGTGATGGATAGGTCTGGCACTGGAGACCTGGCCATTCTACTATCGCCACTCGCAGCGCCGGCTGAAGCGCCCCCTACAAACACACGGGCACTCGGACGGCGGGCTGAAGCCGCCCCCTACAATACATGTCGCCTGAGAGTGGAATTTTCATCGTCGCTGACTTCCGCGAGCGGCAATGGTGCGACCGCGTCCGGGCGGCGATGGAGCGCGGCGAAGCGACACCCGCTGAAATCCATGCGAACGGGTTCGTGGTTGATCGCCAGGTACGCCAGACACTGGAAGTGGACGTTGATTTGGCAATCGCCGAGGAAGTCGAGTGTGCGATCGCCAGTGTCTGTCCGCAGGTAGCGCAGTTCTTCGATATCTGCTTGTCCAGTGCAGAAGGTCCCGGATTTCTCCGATACCTCGCCGGCGGATTCTACCGCCGCCACTGTGATGTGCTCTCTGAATCGGACGAGGAGTTCCCGCGGCGTATCTCGGTCGTGATGTTCCTCACGAGCGCGGGCGAGCAATGCGAGGGCGGTGCCCTCCGCATCTACCAACCGAACACGGTTGACATTCCGCCGACGGCCGGAACGCTCGTCGCGTTTCCGGCCGATACGCCGCATGAAGTCCTTCCGGTGACCGCGGGCGTGCGGGATGTGGTCGTCGATTGGTTCTCTTAAGCGGACCTCAAGGCCCGCCTCTCTGTGTGCGTCTAGGGCTTCGGCGCAGGGTGAACGCGGCCAAGCGTCGCGCGAGCGTCCATCGGCAGCCGCTCCTCATCGTGGCCCGACGGTTTGAACCAGTCAGCGAGCCGCGACAGTCTGCCGGAGCTCGCCCGCTTGGCGTCCTCGAACTGTTCTACGGCATCAATCGCCGCCGCGAGTGTGCTGACGACGCCGATACCGCGAGCGAGCGCCTGCTCGCGCACGGTTTGATCCTCCCGGCGCAGTACCAGGACACCCTTCGACCTGGACGCAGCGATGACATCCACGCAATTGGTGAGCCGATCGTCTACGGTGATATCCAGTTTCAGGGCATT
>Ga0070689_100002489_pt1 | contig 12046 bp, 9 predicted proteins | sample KBSS23HmetaG_FD_64669 | JGI IMG/M metagenome (GOLD analysis project Ga0070689, IMG submission 64669) | Switchgrass rhizosphere microbial communities from Kellogg Biological Station, Michigan, USA - KBS S2-3H metaG | ecosystem: Host-associated > Plants > Roots > Rhizosphere ... | reverse complement strand
AGAGCGCGACGAATTACCTCGATTTTGTGAGCCAGACCGGCATCATCAACTCCGGTTCCTCTGCCAGTTACCGCTTCTGGATCGCAACCAAGCAAGACGGCAGTGATCGCGCTCGCCGCCGTGGTGTTTCCGATACCCATTTCGCCGATACCGATGAGATTGATTCCGTCGTTGGCTGAATCCTGAGCTAACGCGATGCCTTTCCTTAAACATGCCGCTGCTGATTCGCGTGTCATTGCCGGGCCAACGGCGAAGTTGTCCGTACCACGCACTACCTTTGCATGAATCAACTCTGCGCGGTCGCTTCGATCTGCATCGACGCCGGCATCAACAACCCTAACTTCGATTCCCCCAGCACGGCCCAGTACATTGATCGCGGCCCCGCCTCTCAAAAAGTTGTCAACCATCTGCGGCGTGACTTCGCGCGGATAGGCACTCACGCCCTCGCTCGTTACGCCGTGATCTCCGGCGACGACATAGATTCGCTTCTTCGCAACGACGGGAGTCGTGGTCCGTTGAATCGCGGCCAAGCGGTTAGCGATTTCTTCAAGGCGTCCCAGACTGCCGGGCGGTTTCGTGAGTGTCAGTTGTCTTTCACGGGCTGCGCTCAACCACCCCTGATCGATGGGGTCAATCTGCCGGCATACTTGCGCGATGAAGGAAGACGGGTTGTCCATAGTTTGATGAGCTAAGGTAAATCGCGCCTCAAGCGGTTGGCTTCAATTGCAAAGGTAAACCTGCAATAAGCAGATAGACCTCATCGGCAGCGGCTGCAAACTCCTGGTTCACTCGTCCAAGCAGGTCCCGGAACACTCGCCCGAGATTCGTGTCAGGAACTACGCCTAGTCCAACTTCATTCGACACGCAAATGATCGTTTGCTGCCGGGTGCGCGCGACCGCCAGAAAGTTGCTAGTGATGCGGCGCACGAACTGCTCGCACTCATGCTCGTCTTCGTGGCGCATGAGCCAGTTAGAAACGAATAACGTCAGGCAATCCAGGATCACGATTCGAGCCTCACTCGCTTGTCTGAGTGCTTCATCAATCTGGTAAGGCTCTTCGATCGTGCGCCAGTGGGCCGGTCTTTCCGCACGATGGCGCGCAATACGCCTTGTCATGTCTTCGTCTAATCCTTGCGCTGTAGCGATGAAACAGATTTCATCGCCGGAAGCGCGTTCGCCGTCCTGCGCCAGTCTCATAGCGTAGGTGCTCTTACCGGCTCGCGCTCCGCCGACAAGTAGAATTAGCGGACCACTTGTGTTTAGGGTCTGGGACATAATTCTACGATGTCGAGTTGGGCCGCTGCTTTCTCCAGGCACGCGCGGCATAGGCAGTTTTTGTACTTCGCGCGCAATTCCTGCCGAGTTTCATCACTCAACTTGATTTCGCCGCACCAGCAACCCGTGCCTAACGAAATCTCGCAGGCGAATGTCTCACCACATGCTTCACACGCCTGGGACTTTCGCAACACAGGCAACCTAAGTCCGATTTGCTTCAGTAGTTTCATCTTTTGAGCCACTTTTCAATCAGAGAGACGAGTCGGTTGTTGTCGGAGCCGAAACGTACAGCCATACGTATGAACTCATCTGACAGTCCGTGAAATGAATCGCACCTTCTGATCAGAATTCGTTCTGAGTCCAGCCAGCTTTGTAAATCTCCACCTGCACCGTGAGGCAGTTTTGCCAATAGGAAGTTGGCGGCTGAAGGTAAAACCTCTAAGCCGATACCGCGCAGCGCGCTCGCGAACTCTTCACGGGCGATGGTATTGACGCGACAAGATTCCGTGCCGAACTCATCTGCAGCCAGGGCAGCGCATCCAGCTTCGAGCGCAACTGTTGAGACCGGCCATGGATCGATTTGGCCTTTGATCATTGCGGCCAATTTCGCATTGCTTACCGTATAGCCGATGCGAATCCCTGGCATCGCATAGAACTTTGTGAGTGACCGCAGCACGATTAAATGAGATTTTGCCGGCGCCAGGGAAACGAGGCTTTCCTGCGAGACATAGTCGATGAAGGCCTCGTCAAGTAACACCGCAGTGTTGTGCTCTTCCGCTGCGTCAATTAACGATAGGAGCGCAGCGCGTGGATACAAAGCGCCTGTCGGGTTATGCGGGGAGTTTAAGATCACTAAATCGAATTGCCGTTCTTTGACAGCACGGACCAGGCTCGCAAAATTGGGAGTGAAGGCGTTTTCTTCAGTCAACAGCCAGGTTGTTACTTCTGCGTTCACTGCTCTACAGGCGCGCGAGTATTCAACGAAGGCGGGCTCAAGCACGAGCACTCTTTTCGGAGAGATGGCATGCAAGACTGCGAAGACCAGAGATGCCGCGCCGCTGCCACTGACTATCTCGTCCGGCATTAGACGATGTTTGCCTGCTATTGCACTGACGAATGCCTGAGCGTCTGGATAAATTCGGAGGTTAGCGGGTGTAAGCGCATTTTCGATTGCGGACAGAACTGTTTGCGGCGGCCCAAGAGGGTTTATGTTCGCACTGAAATCCAAAACTTCGTGGGGTTCGATTCCCCAACGCCGGGCGGCTTCGTACACTCTTCCGCCGTGCTCGACATGAATCGGTTGCACCCCGCCTGATCTTTCTTTCATTTCCGCGTAACTCATTTAATAGTTCTACCAGTTAACCAGCAATCGCACTGATAGACACAGCGCAAACATTAATAGTGAAACGCAAACCGTCAGTCGTAACGCATTTCTCAAAGCCTGGTCGTCGAGAGGGTTATACCCGTCGCCCAGGTATTGACCATCGTGCCTTTCACCGCCGTAAAAATTTGTGCCGCCGACTCGTACGCCGAGCGCGCCCGCCATCGCCGCTTCGGGTCGCCCCGCGTTAGGGCTCCTATGCTTCCCGCCATCGCGCCGTACAATCCGCCACGCTCCGCGCCAATCCAGATGTAGCGTCCAGGCTGCGCATACCAACAGCAGAGCGGTTATCCGCGCTGGGATGAAACTCGCAACATCATCCAGTCGCGCAGCGCACTTCCCAAAGAACTCATAATGTTTGTCTCGATGTCCGATCATCGAATCGAGTGTGTTTACGGCTTTGTAAGCTAGCGCTGCCGGCACGCCACCGATTGCCAGGTAGAACATTGGAGCCACAATGCCATCCGACGCGCTCTCCGCAAGGGTCTCAATCACCGCCCGCGTTACTTCCGGTTCGTCCAATTCCTGTGTGTCGCGCCCGACGATACGCGAGACTTGTTGCCGCGCTGAAAGCAGATCGCCGTTTACAAGAAAGCGTCTCACCGTTCGCGCTTCGTCAAGCAGCGAACGCGTAGCGAGTGTCGCTGCCGCGAGGTAAACCGATACAACGAATGCCAGCGCGGGATTCACACCTCTTAACCAAAGCAACACGATCCAACTGCCGATTCCAAACGTGCCGGCCACGAACACAGTTAACACCAGCCCGGCGATGAACTCGCTCCCTGGCGTGTAAGTTAATCTCCGCAGGAGCCATTCTCCGCCACTTATCGTGTGGCCCATCCATCGCACTGGATGTGGCAGCCACGTCGGGTCGCCGATCAACCAATCCAACGAGTAAGCCAGCGCGAACGATGCAGGAGAGATCATCTTTGCTCATCGAGTGCACGGTAAATGACATCCATCTTCAGGTTGCTCCGGAAATGTTCCGCTAGCGCATCGTAGCGTCGCTCGCGTTCAGCCAACGGATCAGTGACGCCCGGCGCCGGGTTCTCCTTGGCGCAAACCTTTCGCCAGTGGTTGAGGAGCAGACCTAACCCTTCAGCCGAGTCGAAGAGGCCATGCAAGTAAGTTCCAAGTACTCGACCATCAGCGCTGATCGCTCCGTCATGATGGCTTTCTTCATCACCCAATCGCTGTAGTTGAAAGAGTGGCCGGGCTTCATTTCCCAGCAACGTGTCGCCCAGATGAATCTCGTAACCGCTGAATATTGGATTACTGCCGTTGCTCGCAAGACAAGCGGACTCATCTAGTCTTGCCGTAGCCTGGCGAGTGACCTTCTCGCGCTCCAGCACGGTAGTGAAATCCAGGAAGTTCAAGCCCGATACAAATTCGACGTCGCTCTCCGTGTGATGAGGATCTCGTATTTCGCGTCCCAGCATCTGGAAGCCACCGCAGATCCCGACCAGCGGCTTGCCGGCAGCCGCGTGCGATTCGATTACCGGCTCCCATCCATTCTTTCTGAGCCAAAGCAGATCGGGGATCGTGTTCTTACTGCCCGGCAGAATAAGCACATCAGCGGCTCGCGCTTCTTCTGGTCGCCGCGTGTAGTAGACAACTACGCCGGGCACGTTTCCCAACGCGGTGAAATCCGTAAAGTTGGAAAGGTAAGGAAGCCCGACCACACACACGCACAAACAATCTTTGCGGTCGAACGGAGGCCGCACCGCGCGGCGTTCTAGCGAAATGCTATCTTCGTCGTCAATGCCGTGATTATGCAGGTAAGGGATGACGCCGAGGCATGGCTGCGAAAGCCGCTCCTCCAAATAACCAATGCCTGGCGTGAAGAGATTCACGTCGCCACGAAACTTATTGATGAGGAAGCCACAAAAGCGACTGCGCTCTTGCGGCTCAAGCAGAGCGTAGGTACCAACAAGCGAAGCAAACACGCCGCCGCGATCGATGTCGGTCACCAACAGGCAGGCAGCGTCTGCAATCTCTGCCATCTTCATATTCACTACATCCCGGTCCTTAAGATTCATCTCGACCGGGGAGCCTGCACCCTCTAACACGACAACTTGATGCCGGGCCGCCAGACGCCGGTAGGCCGAACTCACCGCTTCCAGCAATTGCGGCTTGAGACGGTAATAGTCGACTCCGCTAAAGTTCCCTAAGACCTTGCCGTTAACGACGACTTGGGAACCAACGTCGGAAGTTGGTTTGAGCAAGATCGGATTCATATCAACATGCGGCGTGACACGCGCCGCTTCAGCTTGCATTGCTTGTGCTCTTCCGATTTCGTGACCTTCACGCGTGGCAAACGAGTTGAGCGCCATGTTCTGCGCCTTGAACGGAGCCACGTCAAAACCGTCTTGCCGCATGATGCGACAAAGCGCTCCAACTGTGAGCGATTTGCCCGCGTCGGAAGCTGTGCCCAATACCATCAACGCCTTTGCCGCCATGACCTCTCCTCCGAGCCCATCATCAAGTCATCGATGACATGATCAGGTAGTGCATCAATTTGAGGTTAAAAACAAATACGCCGAAGGCGTTGGCTAATTTCAGCCCGGGGGTTGGAGCGCAGCGAGAACCCTGGGATCAGATCACAAAATAACCGCGCCCAACCCTGAAGGGGTTTCTTTCGACTTTATCACTCAGAGTTTTTAACCCTTTCAGGGTTGGACCATGATTCTCAATTGATCCCAGGGTTCTCGCTGCGCTCCAACCCTGGGCTGAATTTAGCCAACGCCTTCGGCGTATTTGGTCCAATTCAAACTGATGCACTACTCATGGTTACATTGCCGAATACCGTTGCTGTCTCTTCAGCAAGAGCAGAAACACCGGACCACCCAGCAAGGCTGTGATTGCTCCAACCGGAAGCTCGCCGGGCGAAATCGCCACTCGCGCCAACGTGTCGGCGAGTATCAGGAAGGCTGCGCCTAACAGAAATGACGCCGGTAGCAAAACTCGGACATCCTGACCAAAAACGAGTCGCGCTGCATGCGGCACAATCAGGCCCACAAATCCAATCGCACCACCGACGGAAACAGTCACAGCCACAATCAAAGAGCTGGCCAGGAAGACCATACGTTCCGTCCGCCTAACGTCTACTCCAAGGCTCGCCGCTGAATCTGATTCGCCCGTCGCCAGCAGGTGAAGATCTCGCGCATGCGCGATGAGGACCAACCAGCCTGGTATGAGGAAGACGAGCATCTTCCAAATCAGATCAAAACCCACAACATCAAGACTACCGATCAACCAGCGCAGAATTTGCAAAGCCCGACCATACGAAGCGAGATACTGAATCACCATAACGCCGGCCGAAGCGCTGAGATTGAGAACCACACCGGCAAGCAACAATGCTCCCGGTAGCATCGTCCCACCTCCCGATCGCGCCAGGCGATAGACCAACAACACAGACACGGACGCGCCGGCAAACGCCGCGATAAAAATAAAAGGTACGCCTACCAGGTTCAGCCCGAGGCCGAAAGCAATCGCGACGCTGGCCCCTAACGACGCCCCGCCAGATACGCCGAGCGTAAAAGGATCGGCGAGCGGGTTGCGAAAGAGCGCTTGCAGTGCAGCTCCTACCATCGCCAGCGACGCGCCGACCAGGCCTGCCATTAACACGCGCGGTAACCGGAGGCGAAAGAAGACGGCACGTGCGATCGGATCACTCTTGAGTGCTGCCAAATCGAGTGGCTGGTAGCCCACATAAAGACCAATCAAGAATGCGACGACAAGACCAAGAACCAGGAGAGGAAGCGCAATACGCAACCGGGAGCCGACGCGTGCACGTTTCGTAGCGCGCGGGGTATCGACTATGATCCGTGACTTTGTCAGCTCAGCTTCGTTCAACTCTACGTTTCCTGGAAGACGTCATAATTCCGACCACACAAAGGTACGCCCATCGCTACGCATCGTCCTCACGGGCGCATCATAGACTTCACCAAGAACGCCGTCGGTAAGTACCGCGTCGGGCGTACCACTCGCGGCAACGCGCCCACATTTCATAGCAAAGATAAGATCGGCAGCAGAATCGAGCAGCATCAAGTCGTGAGTGATCATTAGCACTGTTATGCCTCGCTCATCTCTCAACCGGCGCAACGCCCGGGCGAGTTGCGTTCGATGTTTCAAGTCAAGCGCGCTCGCCGGCTCATCCAACAACATCACCTCCGGCTCCTGTGCCAGAGCGCGAGCAACAGTAACCAGTTGGCGCTCACCGCCCGACAATTCAGTAATGTGACGTGCAGAGAGATGTGCGGCGTCAAGCGCGGACAGTGCCGCCAACGCAATCTGTTCGTCGTGTGCGCTCTCAAAACGAAACCGCCCGCTGTACGGGCTGCGACCCGTCAAGACCACCTCCAGCGCAGTGAAAGGAAAAACGCTGGAAGTCGATTGAGGAACGTACGCGATTCGTTTTGCACGATCGCGTGGGTGAAGGTCTGTGAGTGGAGCACCATTAAAGGCGATCGCGCCTTTGGCGGGTTCTAGTAATCCGGCTAGTAACCGGATCAGCGTTGACTTCCCTGACCCGTTTGCGCCGATAAGCGCCGCCATCGCACCACGTGGAACCGACAACGAGACGTCAATTACCGCAGGCAACGATGAGTACGAGAATTCCAGGTGGTCCGCCTGAATAAGCATCCCGTTTGTTGAAGAGTCACTTGGCATCAGTGAAAACTCTCCGGGTGAAGCGCCCGCGCGAACACCTGCGCGGTGTGTCCAACGAACTGGCTGGGATGAATCACCGAAGGGTCGCTCATCGAGTAGATACGCTTATCGCGCACAGCGCGAACTTCGCCAAGTTCATTCCATACCGCTACCGGGTCTTCACCAAAATTCCCCTTCGAGCCCTGGACCATATCAATGATCACTTCAGGATTCAGGGTTAACACTGCCTCCTTATTGATCTTGCCATAGCCATGTTCAGCGACCGGCGCGATTGATTCACCTCCCGCTATAGTTATGAGCTCGTCGAGATAGCTTCCGCGCGTTGCTGTGTAAAGGTCGCGGATCGTACCTGGGACACGGTCGACTACGCACAGTACGCGTGGATGCGGGCGGTCAGCTACCGCCTTTCGTACCGCATCGATCTCGCCTTGTGTTTTGGCAGCTAGATCTGTCGCCTCTTGTTCATGGCCGGTCGCCCGGCCGATTTCTCCCATTGACACTAAAATGTCAGCGAGAGTTTGGCTTTTCAGAAAAAGAGATCGCACTCCCAGTCCGTTGAGCTTATCTTTCAGAAACGGCTCTTGCGCCTCAACCCCGATTACAAAGTCCGGCTTAAGCGCCATCACTTGTTCGAGATTGGTTTTATCCCAACCGTTAACACGAGGTTTGTTCTTCACGTCTTCCGGATACTCACAGAATTGGGAGACGGCAATGACTTGTGGCCATGCGCCGACGCCATAGAGAATCTCAGTCACGCTGGGGCTGAGCGAAACGATACGTTGCGGTCGTGGCTCGACATTCGTTTTCTGCGGTTGAGTTTGCCTCCCACAACCGGCAAACAGATCCAGTCCTACTATAAGTACAACGAGAACCGCCGCTTTACTTCGACTCTTCATTGCTTAAAAGACAAACATCGCGCCGGCACGCCCGGCACGTCCCGGCGTGCGAAAGCCGCTTTCGAAATACTCGCGGCCGAACAGATTGTCCACATAACCGAAGAAGCGCAGAGAACGTACCTCACCCAGCGGCAAGGAATAGCTTGCGCCCAGATCGGCCTTAGCTAATCCACGGAAGCGATATGCACGACTGACGAACGTCACCGGGTCAAAGATTGCTCCGATGTAATCGCTCGAGGTGGAGAGATCAAAATTAATCAGAACGTGGCGACCGAAGCGCTGCGTTGCAACCAACGAGAATTGATGATCGGGGATCACGACAGACCGAAGAGTGCCGGGCACCTGCGGAGTACGCTGGAGTGTTTTCGTAAAAGTGTAAGCGGCTAAGAGATTCAGCGTGCGCGTGGGCGTTGCCGTCATGCTCAACTCCGCACCGCGAGCGATACCTCCATTCGTATTGACAAAACCACCGAAGCGCCCGAACGGATCTGTTGCCGGGTCGATTAGACCAGAGAAGTCAAAGACGATCACCTTCTGCAGCTCTGTGTAGAAGTAAGTAGCCGAGGCCCGCAACCGGTTCTTGTACAGCGTCTGCTCGATCCCCGCGTCAAAGGCAATTGAACGATCCGGTTCTAAGCGTGGATCGCCAAAGGCGGAGTAACCAAAGAAACTGTCGAAGAATGTGCCAAACCGTTCAAAAAGCGATGGCGCCCGGTAGCCATTACCGATGTGGGCACGCAACTTGGTGCCGGACGAACGGAACATGTAGGCGACGGACCCATCGCCCGTGTAGGCTGTGGGCGGTGAGAGGAAAGTAAGGCCCGCGTAAGGGGAAGAGGCTGAGGGTGTGAACACGGGCTGTTGAAGTCGAAAGAACTGGGTACGAAAGGCTCCCGAGATTTGCAGCCGGTCATCCATGAACCGCAATTGATCCTGGACAAAGAGGGTGTGGCTCCTCTGCGTGACATCGACGTTGGAATTGCCGGCGGGGTCGACGGGGAATGACGGATTCTTGAAGTTCTCGTTTTCGAACTCGTAGCCACCGCTGATGAGGTTGGCGCGTCCGGCCCGCAGATCGAATCGCGCATTGAATGTATGGACGCGGCCGTCGAAATCCGAACGCTCGGTACCTCCAAAAGGTTGGAAGCCAACTCCCCGTGGTCCATTAATGCTGCTGCGGTTGGTGGCGAGACCCTGATAGCTGATGGTGTAACCGAATGTCTCGGCCGGCCGCTGCGTAAAGATGACGGCGCCGGAGAAGAAATTTGCCTTGCGGAGGTTATCGGGATCGTTCGCCGCGGGAATGAAGGTGGCCGCGCCAACATTCAGATCCGAGGTTGGCACACCCGCTTCGAAGCGCTGCAACTCTGTAGACGAAAGCGGGATCGCTTCGATAATTCCAGTGGCAGGTAAGGTGCCGACCCCTTGCGGACTGTTATTCAGTTGTAACCGCGAGTTGGCGGCGTAGATGCGGCCTGTTAGCGTCGTCGCCGGTGTCAAACGAAAGAGGACACGACCCTGCCCGCTCGTGTTGCGCGCTTCATCCTGACCATCGACACCACGGGTGACATTCAGGTGTGAAAAGCCGGCGCTGTAAACAATAGTGTTTTTGCGGGAGCCGCCGGCAAACTGGCCTCGACCACGAAACATTCCCAGTCCGCCACCTTCGCCCAGTACGTTGCCATGGAATGGACCGCCACCCTCATCAGTTACAAGATTGATTACCCCGCCAATAGCATTCGTACCGTAGAGTGACGAGCCCGAACCGCGCAGAACTTCAACCCGGCTTACATCCGTAACGATTAGGTCTTCCAGGAATCCTGAGGCGTCACCCTGCGGCGCGGCGGCATCGCGAAAACGAAGACCGTCAATCAACACGGCTGTGTCCTCGTTGCGCAGCCCTCGTGTTTTGATCGTCGTGAAAGAGCCTGGGCCGCCAAGCTGCTGCACTCGCAAACCCGGCACTGTGCGCAACGACTCGGCAATCGCCGACTCATCGCGTTCATCGATTTCCAGCCGATCCACGACCGTTACGGCTTTCGAAACTTCATCCACTGATTGCGGAGTGTCGGATGCCGTGACGACAACAGTGCTCCGCACACCTGACAACTCCAGCGGAATGTCGAGCTTCGCCTCTTGCCCTCGCTCGACTGATACTTGCTTAGCACTTGCTGATGCGAATCCTTTCGCCTCCGCTTCCACGAGGTATTCTCCAGGCGCGAGTTTCTCGAAGCGATAGGTGCCGGTTGAATCTGTCGTAGTCGTAAGACTGAAAGTGCGTTCACGCCCATAGAGGGTGACTGTCGCTCCGGGCAGGTTTGCGTCTTGCGGATCTTTGACATGGCCCGTGATGGTGGTAGTGCCACTCTGTGCCAAAGCAGATTGGGTAAGCACTAACAAGAGCCCAAACGCGATCACGATAAATCTTCTGCTGTTAATTTTCTTCATGATTCATGTCTCCTTCTCCTCCCCTTCGGAAGAGTGGCAAAGACGCGCCTTTCGAGGCCGGTCTCCTGACTTACGGCCTGCATTGACCTACTCTCCGCGCCTTCCCATCCTGTGGGACAGTGGCTTTTTCGTCGCGGATTTCGTTGCCGTTCACAGTTGCGAGGGCAGTGGCGGATTTGCACCGCTCTTCCCGCACACCTCTAGCGCATCGATAGGTTGGATTAGTTTACGCGGCGGGAATTGACGGAATGGGTAGAGGCGGTGAACTGAACAGCAAAAATACAAACGCCCTCGATCTCCTGTGTAGAAGATCGAGGGCGTCGTAGAGTTTACTGTTTGCGTGATCAGCGCTCGACGCCACTCGCCCTTTCCCGGAGCGTAAGTGGTCGCTTCCATCTAACAGCAGGCAAGGTTTCCTGACTTCCGGCTCGAACGCGTAACTTCGAGGCCTTCCCAATCTCAGAATGAGACCAGTGGCTATGACTGATGGAAGCTACGCAATCGCCGGTACACAGTGGCGGGAACCGTGCGGGCTTCACACCCGCTTCCCTTGTCACCCTCTATGGGCACCTGTGACGGTCAACCCGGATCCTCTCGGATGCCAGGTTGAAAAGCGATCTAACTACTGAAGTTCCAAAGAACAATACGCGCGATATTGTATTGCACCAGCGCGCGAGTGACAGCACTCTATAACCTGTTCTGCCACCACGTCAAGCTAACGAATCGCTAATGAGTTATCACGCCTAAGTCAATGGAAATTTCATAGGAAGTAACGACGTGAAACCGGTGTTGATGTCCTGGAGTGGCGGCAAAGACCGGCCCGTAGGTTGAGCGCTCGAAAATGTGCCCTGCTGGCTACGTGTCGTTTCAAGAAAGAAAGGAAAGCGTGCGTTGGATAAACCAGAACATCGCAACACTGCCAATGGCGTAGGGCGGCACGAGTTCTGTCCAGCGCGGAAATGAAATATTGATGCGGCGTACGAGCCCGATCAATGACAGCACCGCGCCGATGAATAGGAAGTGACCGCTCTCTACACCAACGCTGAAAAACAATAAGGCTGTCGGAATATGTCCCTGCGGCAAGCCGGCTTCGCTTAAACCACCAGCGAAGCCCAGGCCGTGCATCAGCCCGAAAGTAAGAGCCACGAGCCACGGGCCGCGCGTGGTGATGCTTTCGAGTCCGCGACGAACGCGCACGATCTCTACCGCGACAAAGACGATGCTCAGCGCGATCACCGCCTCGACTGGCCGTTGTGGCACATGCACAAAGCCGAGCGTTGCCGCCGAGAGAGTGATGCTGTGCGAGAGCGTGAAGGCGCTGACAGTTTTCAACAGCTTCCAGCCACCGCGCGTGATGATGAGCAGCGCGAGCACG
>Ga0070689_100002488_pt1 | contig 12048 bp, 14 predicted proteins | sample KBSS23HmetaG_FD_64669 | JGI IMG/M metagenome (GOLD analysis project Ga0070689, IMG submission 64669) | Switchgrass rhizosphere microbial communities from Kellogg Biological Station, Michigan, USA - KBS S2-3H metaG | ecosystem: Host-associated > Plants > Roots > Rhizosphere ... | reverse complement strand
CGGCGACCGCCGCGGAGGCGATAAGCCTGATCCAGCCGCGCACGTGACGTGTGTCCGCGCCCAACAAATTTCTCCCTCTGTTGGCCGCACAGCACCGCTCGCGACAGACCTGTCGTGACGGAACTCCGAAACCTCTCCCGAACAACAGCTTACCCGCCCCGGCCGGTTGGCGTCCAGTTTAAGCGTGGATTCGGTGTTTTCGGCCTTTCGACGCCTGGTGTAGGCAGGTCAGGCGAGCACGATGGCGGAAATTTGGCGTCCGTAGTCGTCTTCGCCATGATGTTGTGAGCGGCGGTAGCTAAACAGGCGGCTTTCCTCGCAATAGGTGCACAGGCCGAGTTCGGCAATTGAGCCGACGCCGGCCCGCGCCAGCCGCTCGCCGACATAGGCCGGGAGATCGAAATGGGGTTCTCCGGACGCCTGGTCGGTGATGAAAAAGGCGGCGCTTCCCGGTTCTTCGGCAACGAAGCGCTCGACGAACTCGGCGCCCACCTCATAGGCGTCTTGTGAAATCGCCGGCCCGATCGCCGCGGTGATGCGTTCGGGTTTCGCCCCGAGCTTGCGCATGGCCTCGACGGTGGCTTCGAGGATGCCTCCGAGCGCGCCTTTCCAGCCGGCATGCGCCGCGCCGATCACCCGCGCGTCCCCGTCGCAAAACAGCACCGGCGCGCAGTCTGCGGTCAGCACGCCGATGGCGAGCCCTGGCGTCTTGGTGACGATGGCGTCGGCCTCGGGCGGCGTGTCGCCCTTCCACGGCGCCTCGGCGATCACCGCATCGGCGCTGTGCTTCTGGAATACGGTGATGAGCCTGCCTGGTTTCGCGCCCAGCAGTTCGGCGACACGCGCGCGGTTCTCCACCACGTTGGCCGCGTCGTCGCGCGAGCCCGGCCCGCAATTGAGCGAAGCATAAATGCCGCCCGAGACGCCGCCCTGGCGCGTGAAGAATCCATGCCGCACCCCGGGAAGCGCGGCGAGGCCGGACACGCAAAGCTTCATTTTGTCTGGTGTGACCATGGAGCGCGAAATCGGAAGCTCAAATGTCTCCGAAGGGAGGCGGCGGGGCAAGCCCGCTCGATTGCAGCGCGAGGATCTTGAACAAAACCCCCATTTGACGCGGATCGGCGAGCCGGGCCGCGCCAGACAGGATCGCCGCCTTCTGTGCCGGTGCCGCATTTTGCCGGAGCCGCTCACAGCGGGTCTCGAGCCCGAGCTTGAGCAGGAATTCGCCCTGCGGCATCGGTCCATAGGCGGTAAGTCCAAGCTCATGCGCGGTCGCTGTTAGCGCGGCGAAATCGACCTGCGCCGTGAGGTCGGCTTCGCCTGGCGCGGCGAGGGGGTCGGCGAAGCGATGGCGCCGGACCGCTTGCAGCGTGTCGCCCGCACCGCTCTCGACGTGGCCGTAATCGGCGAACAGCGCGGCGATTGGCGCACCCTTCGCCCGCGCAGCGAGGAGGGCGAGCAGAGGCGACAATGCCGGGCGCGTCTCGACGATCGCGCCTTCGGCCATCTTCATGGCATCGAATGTTTGGGGCACTGCTGACGCCTCGGCGGTCTGTCCCAAGCAGAAGCTGAAGCCGCCTCTGTCGTTGAGCGTGATGCACCGCTCGCGCCACGCACCGCCGGCGCACACGAACTGCCGCACCGGAATCGCGTCGACGAACTCGTTGGCGATGACAATGAGCGGGCCCTGCGGCACCTCGCCGATGTCCTCGTACCAAAGCAGCGGGGCAGGGGAGGATCGCAACGTCGCGCGTTGCGTCTCGCGCAGGCTTGGGCTCGTCTCGACCAGCGCGATGGTGACGCGGTCGCGCAGTCCGGGCACGCGACCGAACACGCGCAGCGCGTCGGCCATCAGCGTGCCGCGCCCGGGCCCAAGCTCGGCGATGACTGCCGGCGGCCCGCCCATGGCCTGCCAAACGGCCGCCGCCCAGACGCCAATCAGTTCGCCGAACACCTGGCTGATCTCGGGCGCGGTGACGAAGTCGCCGTCTTTGCCGATTGGCTGCCGCGTTGGGTAATAGCCGGCGCGGACGTCGGCGAGGCAGGCCTGCATATAGTCATGCACGCTGATCGGTCCGTCGCGCGCGATAAGCTGCTGCAACCTCGCCGCAAGCGGTCGCTCTTCGGCGCTGTGCGGCTTGCGTTGCGCGCCCATCACGACGACGCCAGAGCGGGCTTGCGTCTTGCCCGCCAGATCAGCCATGCGCCGACCAGGATCATGGGAATGGAATAGACGATGCCGGGGGTGAAGATGCCGACATCCATCGGGTGGCCGGCATGCGGCTCGCGCACGAACTCGACCGCGCTGCGGAAGATGCCGTAGCCAACGAGGAACAACCCGAACACCGTGCCCGGCCGCGTCAGCGCGTGAAATTTATGGGTGGCGATGCGCAGGATGATGAACAGCACGATGCCTTCGAGAAACGCCTCATAGAGCTGGCTCGGATGGCGCGGCTGATCGCCCGCGCCGGGGAACACCATCGCCCAGGGTACGTCGCTCACCCGTCCCACCACTTCCGCATTGATGAAATTGGCGATCCGCCCGAAGAACAGTCCGAATGGGGTCGCTGCCGAGGCAATGTCGCCGAGCGACAGCGGATTGATGCCTTGAACGCGGGAATACAGATAGACCGCGAGCACGACGCCGAGCAGCCCGCCATGGAAGGACATGCCGCCGTTCCACACTGCGGGGATCTCGGCCGGGTGCTCCCAGAAATAGCTCGGCTCGTAGAACAGCACGAAGCCGAGCCTGCCGCCGAGCACGATGCCGAGCGTGATCCACAACAGAAAGTCGTCGGCCTGTGGCACCGTCATCGCCGGCTTGCCGCCCCACAGCTCCGGCCGCGACACGAGATAGCGGCCGTAGAGCCAGCCGAGCAGGATGCCCGCCATATAAGCGAGCCCGTACCAGCGGATCGACACCGGCCCGATTTGCAGCGCCACCGGGTCGATTACCGGATAGGGAATGACGAGAAGGTCCATTGCGCGCCCGTGTGCCTCGCGGAGCGGCGACCCTTCACTGCCACCGCTTCACTGTCAAGGCGCCGAAGGCCGCTCCCCGACCCGCCGCGCGGGTTGCGCCGCGCCAAGCGTCATCCCATAGTCATCCTTCGAGCTTTTGTAGGCTGAAAGGACGGCAATGACGCAGACCACTGGCCGGTTCTTCGACGAACTCGGCAAGCTCATCACCGACGCCGCCGGTGCGGCTGAGGGCGTGCGCAAGGAGATCGAAGGCGTGGTGCGGGCCCAGGCCGAGCGGGTGCTGCGCGACCTCGAAGTGGTTCAGCGCGAGGAATTCGAGGCGGTCAAGGCCATGGCGCAGAAGGCGCGCGAGGAGAACGAGCGGCTGAAGGAGCGCATCGCCGAGCTCGAGGCCGCGATCGTGAAAGGCTTGGCCGGCAAGGGCCAGCCTCACCGCTAGCGGTACCGCCAAAAAGCCAAAGAAAAAAATTATTGCGGCATGTCGATTTCGCGAGAGGCCGTTCGACGTGACGGTAGAGCCTGCCCATGACCTCAAGCAGGGCCGGCCAAACCTAAGGAGACGTGACACATGCGTTTCATGATTATCGTCAAGGCCACCAAGGACTCGGAGGCCGGCGTGAGGCCGTCCGAGGAGTTGTTCGCCGCCATGGCCGACTATCACGAGCAGCTGGTGAAGGCCGGCGTGCTGCTCGATGCGAGCGGCCTGCAGCCGACCTCGAAGGGCTGGCGCGTCAGATATTCCGGCGGCAAGCGCAGCGTGGTCGACGGCCCGTTCGCCGAATCCAAGGAGCTCGTCGCCGGCTACACCATCATCCAGGTGAAGTCGCGCGAAGAGGCCATGGAATGGACCCGCCGCTTCCCCAACCCGTCGATCGACGGAAAGGACGGCGAGATCGAAGTCCGCCAGCTGTTCGAGCTCGAGGACTTCGGCGAGAGCGAGGCGATCGACCGCTTCAAGGAGATGGGCGTCGGGTAGCGACGACAGGCGCCCACGCGACCCACAAAATTCCACTGCAGTGAAACTGATCGAAATTCGAAGGAGAAACGCAATGCGCTTTTTGTCGATGGTGAAGCACACCGAAGGAAAATCGAGCCCCCCGTCCAAGTCGATGATGGAGGCGCTGGGCCAGCTCTTGCAGGAGCTCGCCAAGGAAGGCTGCGTGATGGTGCAGTCGGGCGGACTGTTCCCGACCAATGCCGGGGCGCGCGTGAGGCTTGCCGGCGGCAAGGTCACGGTCACCGATGGCCCGTTCACCGAGGCCAAGGAGGTGGTCGGCGGCTACGCGATTTTCGACGTGCCGTCCAAGGCTCACATGATCCGGGTGACCGAGCGCTTCATGGCGCTGCACAAGACGCACATGCCCGGCTGGGAAGGTGAATGCGAGCTTCGCCAGATGGCGGCGCCGGGAGAGCCCGAGCCGTGCGGGCAGCCGCGCGAGGCTGAAGCCGCGGTCTAACCGAGTTGCGACCACGAAAGGGGGCGCGACGCTGCGCGAGCGGCGTCGCGTCCCTCTAGGATGGAGACACGACGATGCGCTTCATGATGCTGATGATCCCCAGGGGCTATGAGAAGGCTGCTCCCGGCACCTTGCCCGACGCCAAGGCCGTCGAAGCCATGATGAAGTACAACGAAGCTTTGCAGAAAGCTGGCGTGCTTCTCACTCTGGACGGCCTTCACCCGCCATCCATGGGCGCGCGCGTCGCGTTTCCCGGCGGTAAGCCGAAGGTGACCGACGGGCCGTTCGCCGAGGCGAAGGAGGTGATCGGCGGCTATTGGATGATCGAGGTGAAGTCGAGGGAGGAGGCAATCGAATGGGCGAAGCGCTGTCCTGCCTCCGAGAACGAGGTCATCGAGATTCGCCAGGTGCAGGAGATGTCCGACTTCCCTCCCGCCGTGCAGAAAGCCGCCGCAGGCTTCGACGCGATGCAGAAGGCGGCAGGGAAGGGGCGGAAGTGAAGAGGCCCCGGCCCTAACGGCAAGGCACCCGTCAATTTATGACCAATCAATGGGCGATCCACGACGAGAGAAAACACGGTGCCGCGTTATGCTGGATTTGCAACCGCAACGAGGCAAACTCCGGCGAGCATAAGACGAAGCGTAGCTTAACAACGCGCTTGGGGGCATTGCGCCCGTCAATGTGCCGGGGCTGTCTATCTTCGTTGCGGCCAGCGACTGTATTAAGGAGAACTTCTTCCACAAGCTACGATCCGCGCCGTAAACGTCGCAGTACGGCAGGTAGGCCGCCATGGCGTCGATATCGGTTACATCGCCTTGCTTAATCCTGCGAGTTGAGTGCGCTGTCATCATCCGGGTTAGGAGCGCAACCCCGAGCCAAACGATCGGCACGTCTGCAAACGCGTCTGACGTGACAAACTGCACGTATTGTTCGTCTGTAACACCAGCTGCGGCAGTGCAGGCGTCGCCGCGCCCTTCTACGGCTTACAGGATGTGCTCCCGATCAAGTGCTGGGCATCCGACGACACAAATGCATTGATCGAATCCGCCAGGAAGGAATGCCGCTCCACCCACTTCGTTCTTGTTGATGCATATCAAGACCTACCAGATGACTTCATAATGCGGGCGCTCGCGACGCCACGAGACGGAAAGAGCACCGTGTTGGGCTACAAGGTGTACAGCCGAGTTCGCTAGACGCCGTTTGTTAGGTTCGAATCTCGTGAGCAGGCCGACCTAGGCCGGCACAATTTGAAACCAGCCCTCTGACCTTGCAGCCCCCAACTCTTTGATGCTGTATCGGTCGCCATGACGGCGACCGATACGCATCGCGCCATCGAGGCGGTGTTCAGGATCGAGCAGGCCAAGCTCATCGCCGGGCTCACGCGCATGGTGCGCGACGTCGGCGTCGCCGAGGAGCTTGCCCAGGACGCGCTGGTCGCGGCGCTCGAGCAATGGCCCGAGTCTGGAATTCCCGAGAAGCCCGGCGCCTGGCTCATGGCCGCCGCCAAGCATCGGGCGATCGATCTCTTCCGCCGCAACACGCTCGCCCATCGCAAGCACGCCGAGCTCGGCTACGAGCTCGAGATCGAGCAGGAGAGGCCGCCCGATCTCGACGCGGCGCTCGACGATCATGTCGGCGACGATTTGCTCCGCCTCATCTTCATCTCCTGCCACCCGATCCTCTCGCCCGAGGCGCGCGCCGCGCTCACGCTTCGCCTGCTCGGCGGATTGACCACGGAGGAGATCGCGCGCGCCTTCCTCGTGCCGGAGCCGACCATCCAGCAGCGCATCGTGCGCGCCAAGCGCGCCTTGAGCGAGTCGCGCGTGCCCTTCGAGGTGCCACGCGGGGAGGAGCTTGTCGCGCGCCTCTCCTCGGTGCTCTCGGTCATCTATCTCATCTTCAACGAGGGCTATTCGGCGACCGCCGGCGACGACTGGATGCGGCCGCAGCTTTGCGAGGAGGCGCTGCGCCTCGGGCGCATCCTTGCCGAGCTTGCCCATGACGAGCCGGAGGTGCACGGCCTCGTCGCGCTGATGGAGATCCAGGCCTCGCGCTTCGAGACGCGCACGAGTCCATCCGGCGAGCCCATCCTTCTGCTCGACCAGAACCGCGCGCGCTGGGATCAGCTTCTCATCCGGCGCGGGCTCGCCGCGCTCGAGCGCGCCGAGACGCTGGCGCGCGAGTCCGGCCGCGCGTCGGGTCCCTATGCGTTGCAGGCGGCGATCGCCGCTTGTCACGCGCGGGCGCGCACGGCCGAGGAGACCGACTGGGCGCGCATCGTCGGACTCTACGGCGCGCTCGGCGAGATCGCGCCGTCGCCGATCGTCGAGCTCAACCGCGCGGTGGCGCTCGCCATGCTGTTCGGGCCTGAGGCCGGTCTCGAGATTGTCGATGCGCTCACGGCCGAGCCCGTGCTCAAGACCTATCATTTGCTGCCGAGCGTGCGCGGCGATCTGTTGAAGAAGCTGGGAAGGCTGGGCGAGGCCCGCGCCGAGTTCGAGCGCGCGGCGGGGCTCACGCGCAACGAACGTGAGCGGAAGCTCTTGCTCGACCGCGCCGCAGCGTGCGCCGATTAGGCTTCGCACGAATTTTGCCAATCACTGAGGCCGCGGAAATTCCAATAAGGACGCGAAAGTAACGTGAGAAAAAGCAATTGACTAGAATTGACCGCGCGGATTGTCGCGCTGTGAGCGGAGCGCGACTCAGCCAGGGCTAGCGGCGGCAAAGTAATCCACAACTATCTTTAGTTGGTCCACAGCATTCGATTCGCGGCGACTCGGGGCGAGTTGGTGTCGCCGAGTCGGCCGTTATATAACTGATTCACAAAGTGATTCGCGGCGGACGTGTTGCGTGCGCGGAACTCTACTGAGGCCAGCAGAGGACACGCATGGCTACGGCACAGGCTATCTACGACCATTTCACCAATCCCGTTGATATTGTTGAGCAAATCGCTACGATCCATGACTGGAGGTTCGAGCGCTCGACGCCCGACGAGCTCACCCTCACCGTCTCTGGAACCTGGTGCGAGTATCATATCTCCTTGACGTGGCGGGAGGATCTCGAGGCGCTGCATCTTGCCTGCGCCTTCGACTTCAAGGTGGGCAAGCTGAGGCTCGGGGATATCTACAAGCTCATGGCGCTGATCAACGAGCAGCTCTGGCTCGGCCATTTCGATCTGTGGAAGGAGGACGGGCTCCTGCTCTACCGCAACGGGCTGCTGCTCGCCGGCGCCGACACCCATGTCGGCCAATGCGAGGCGCTGCTCAAGGCTGCGCTCGAGGCTTGCGAGCGCTATTATCAGTCGTTCCAGTTCGTATTGTGGGCGGGCAAGTCCCCTGAGGACGCGCTCGCCGCCACTCTGCTCGAGACGCAAGGACAAGCATGACGCTCCGCCTCGCCGGCCCGCTTCTCTTGGTAGGAGCGGGAAAGATGGGCGGGGCGCTGCTCGAAGGTTGGCTCCGGCAAGGCCTCGAGCCTGCGCACGTGTTCGTACGCGACCCTAATCCTCCGCCTGAGGTCGCGGCTCTCATCGCGCGCCACGGCATCGGAACGGAGGCGCGCGCCGAGCTGCCGGCCAAGCTGTCGGTCATTCTTCTCGCCGTGAAGCCGCAGATCGTCGATGCGGTCCTTCCCTCGGTCGCGCCGGTCATCGAAAAAGAGACCGTAGTGCTATCGATCGTCGCAGGGCGCACGCTTGCGAGCCTCGCGCGATATTTGCCGAAAGGCGCAGCAATCGTGCGGGCCATGCCTAACACGGCCGCCGCGATTGGGCGCAGCATGACGGCCGCTTGCGCGGACGCCGCGGTGACGCGCGACCAGGCGCTCGAGTGCAATCGTCTGCTCGAGGCGGTGGGTGAGGTGGTGTGGATCGAAGATGAGGCCTTGATGGACGCGGTCACTGCGATTTCCGGCAGCGGTCCAGCCTACGTCTTTCTGTTCGCGGAGTGTCTCGCCGAAGCTGGGCGTGAAGCAGGGCTCGATGCCGAACTCGCCAATCAGCTCGCGCGGGCGACTGTAGAGGGTGCCGGCGAGCTGCTGCACCGGTCGGATCTATCGCCGGCGGAGCTCAGGACGAATGTCACGTCGCCGAAGGGCACAACCGCGGCGGCACTCGACGTGCTGATGGGGAAGGGGGGTTTCCACGAGCTCGTAGCGCGCGCTGTTGCCGCCGCAGCTAAGCGTTCACGCGAGCTGTCCTCCTGACAGCAGAAACGAGAAATCAGAAACCGGAAGTCAGCAGCCTCGTTTTCTTTTTGGCTGTGATTTCCGGTTTCTGGCTGCCGCTTCTGATCGTAAGATCGGAGGCAAGGAGTACGCCCATGTTCGACGATTTTTCCAAACGTTCCAAGGCCATACGCGCCGCGCTCGATCTTGCCGAGCAGCGCGGCTGGCGTGACGTGACGCTGCTCGACATCGCGCAGGCTGCGGGCATCAGCCTGTCCGATCTGCGCCGCGAGTTCACCTCCAAGAACGACATCATTCATGCCTTCCAGCAGGAGGTCGACGCCGAAGTGTTGGCCAAGGCGAGACCCACGGTCGAGACGCAGAGCCCGCGCGACCGGCTGTTCGACATCATCATGACGCGCTTCGAGCTGATGACACCCTATAAGGGCGGACTGCGGCGCATCTCGGCCTATCTCTGCTGCCGCCCCGGAGAGGCCGCAACGGTGCTCTGCTCCTCGCTCGCCTCGCAATATTGGATGTTGGCCGGCGCGGGCGCCAAGCTCGACGGCCCTGGCGGCGCGCTACGCGTGACCGGGCTCGCCGGGATCTATGCCAAAGTCTTCCAAGTTTGGCTCGACGACCCCTCGCCGTCCCTCGACAAGACCATGGCCGCTCTCGACAAGCGCCTGACCAAAGGCGAGCGTTGCCTGTCGGGCCTAGAGACGGCATGCGAGGACTTGTGCCGCTTCGCTTGCGGATTCCTACCGCGCGGCTGGAGACGGCGCGAGACCGAAGCGCCGCAGCCTCCCGCGACGCCTGAGGCCAGTCCCACGCCGGCACCGAGCATGTGACCTCGTCAGTCGGGAAGCGAATCGTCGTCGTCGGGGCCCGACAGATCTTCTGGCCCTTCGCCCGGTAGCTCGCGGTCGATGGGATCGCCCGCCACTGGCGCGTCAGGGTCGTCGAGCGGCCTGAGTTGGCCGCTCCGCGTCGCCAGCGGCGCGACGGGGAAGACAGGGGCGGGTGCCGCATAGGGCGCCGAAGGGAAGATCGGGGTGGGCGCTACGTAGGGCGCGGAAGGAAAGACTGGAGCGGGTGTTGCGTAAGGCGCAATGGGGAAGATCGGCGCGCCGTTCTCGCGTTCCGCCGAGACCATGCCGTCGCCGATCTGGATGCCGATCTCCGATCCGGGCTGCTCCTCGTCTTGGATCTCGTCGAAGTCGGATTCGCCGAACGCCGATCCGGCAAAACCCAAGGTCAAAGCCGCAGCAAGTCCGACAGCCATTCGGCGCATGGCAGTTCCTCCCCAATCGCCTTGTTCGCAGGAATTCAGACCGGCACTCTTAGCACAGCTTTGAGGCCGCCGAGATGGGATTGGCCGAGCGCAATGTCGCCGCCATGGATGCGGGCGATGTCGCGCGCGATGGCGAGCCCAAGCCCGGTCGAGCCGGAGTCCTGATTGCGTGCATGATCGATGCGATAGAACGGGCGGAACACCTGTTCGCGCTCGTTCTCCGGGATGCCAGGGCCATCATCCTCGACCTCTATGGTGAGCGCGCCGTTCTGCCACGCCGCGCTGACCTTTACGTGCTCCGCGAAACGCGCCGCGTTGTTGACGAGATTGGCGATCGCTCGCTTGAAGGCGTGGCGCTTGATCGGTACCACAAGCGGCGCTTCGTTCAGGTCGATGACGATGTCCTTGGTGCCGTGCGCTTGGCTCTTAACTTCGTTCAGGATCTCGCCGACATCCGCGCGCACGATCTCCTCGCCGGCATCGCCCTTGGCGAATGCCATGTAGTCCTCGAGCATCGCCTGCATCTCATCGACATCGGCGCGCATGGCCTCGAGCTCGGGGCTGTCCTCGAACATCGCAAGCTGGAGCTTGAAGCGAGTCAGCACGGTGCGGAGGTCGTGACTCACGCCGGCGAGCATGATGGTGCGCTGCTCGACATGGCGCTCGATGCGGTCGCGCATCTCGATGAAAGCATTGGCGGCCTGGCGCACCTCGCGCGCGCCGCGCGGGCGGAAATCGTTTGGCGGCGGGCGCCCCTTGCCGAAACTGTCGGCAGCCTCGGACAAACGCAGAATCGGCTTGATCTGGTTGCGCAGGAAGAGAATTGCGACAGTCAACAACACCAGCGACGTGCCGACCATCCACAACAGGAAGATTTGGGAGTTCGACGCATAGGTCTGGCTGCGCCGCGCCAGCACGTGCATGACGCCGTCGTCGAGCTTGATCCTGATATCGACGAAATTCGACCTGCCGACCGTGTCGATCCAGAAGGGCCGGCCGATCTGGCGCTTCAGCTCGTCAGACAGCGTGGTGTCGAGCAGATCGAAGAATGGCTTCGAGTTCGCAGTCGGCAAGTCCTCTCCCGGCACGAAGCGGACCCGCAAGCCGAGGTCGAGCTCGGCAAGGCGGGTCAAGATCTCGGCGTTGGCGTCCTGCGGGAAGTTCCGATAGATGTCGATCAGCATGGCGATGTTCTGCACGGTCACCGTGGAGAGCCGCCGCGTCACCGTCTGCCAGTGCCGCTCGAGGAACACGAAGGTCAGCACCGACTGGAGCAAAACCATCGGCGCGATGATGATGATCAGCGCGCGGGCATAGAGGCCCTTCGGCATCTGGTCGCCGATCGCGCTCGTGACGCGCCGATAGAGCGAGCGGCGCTCGTGAGTGGGAAGGGCAGGGGCGGCGGAGAGGGCGTCCATCTTTTTTGGCCTAATTACGCCATTTTCTGCTATGAATTTGTTGGCTGGAAGCCATTTCATGTCCCTACCCGTCTACCCGCGTCCACCCAAATCCTGCTCCCGTTTGTAGGTGGCTTTGTACACAAAGTTTGTAGGTCGCTTTGTACACGAAAGGAGGCCCCCGAAAATGACCCGCCAAGACAACAAGCTTACCGCGCTGAAGGTCAAGGCACTAGAGAAGCCTGGGCGTTACGGCGATGGCCTTGGGCTTTGGCTTCAGGTTAGCGAGAACCGCGGCAAAAGTTGGGTGTTTAGGTACATGCTGCACGGCAGGGCGGTTCACATGGGCCTGGGTGCAACGCACACGGTCTCACTACAAGAAGCTAGAGAGAAAGCGCGTGAAGCGCGGAAGCTAGGGCGTGTACTCATAAACGCACAGCCAAAATGCTGACTTGGATGTGCCGTCCAACGTCCGCTATTGGGGGTAAAGCGGACATGGCGCGGACTTGTCAGTACGTCCGCTTATGACCCAAAGCGGACATGACATCGTGGTATTATCCCTGAAGTTACTTCAGTGCACGTCCCTGGCCCAGGATCGCCAGTTCGACCGTAGTCAAGAAAGGAGTGCCGCCATGAAATCGATGCTCGCTTCGATGGCTGTCGTACTCACGTTTTGCGCGGCTCCAGCAGCAGCTGCGGAGTTTCCGAAGACTGGCAGCGCGGAATACGACACGTACTATGTAGATAACACTTT
>Ga0070689_100002487_pt1 | contig 12050 bp, 11 predicted proteins | sample KBSS23HmetaG_FD_64669 | JGI IMG/M metagenome (GOLD analysis project Ga0070689, IMG submission 64669) | Switchgrass rhizosphere microbial communities from Kellogg Biological Station, Michigan, USA - KBS S2-3H metaG | ecosystem: Host-associated > Plants > Roots > Rhizosphere ... | reverse complement strand
CGGCCGCTACGGCGAGTTCCTCTCGTGCACCGGCTACCCCGAGTGCAAGAACGCGAAGCCGGTCCCGCTCGGCGTCCCGTGCCCGAAGTGCGGCGGCGACATCATCGAGGTCCGCTCGAAGAAGAAGGGCGGAAAGACGTTCTACGGCTGTTCGAACTACAACAACGAGACCTTGAAGTGCGACTTCAAGCTCTGGCAAAAGCCGATCAAGGAGCCGTGCCCGGTGTGCAACGCGCCGTTCCTCGTCATGGGCGGCACGAAGGCCAAGCCGATGATCGCGTGCGCCGACAAGGAGTGCGGCTACAAGCGCGCCCCCGGCACCGAAGGCGCCGCGAACGACGCCGATGAGCGCGGCGCATCCGCCGATCAAGCCGGCTTGACGGCGTAGTCGGTCTGGTTTCGAGGGGAGCGCTGCTCCCCTCGAGCTCGACGATCTAGTTTCGAGGGGAGCGCTGCTCCCCTCGAGCTCCCCAGCCGATCTACCTAGTCCCTCTTCACCGCGTAGGCGACGCCGTCGCCGAGCGGGAGGACGAGCGCTTGCAGGCTCGGGTGCTGGACGAGCGCGAGGTTGAACGCGCGGATCCCTTCGGTCCGTTCGCGCTCCACCTCGGGGACGGGTCCGCGCGCGACGAGCCCCATCCAGAGCGCGTTGTCGGCGACGATCACGCCACGCGGAGCGAGGCGCGGGACGATGAGCTCGAGGTACCGCGTGTACTCTTCCTTGACGCAGTCGATGTACACGAGGTCGATCGGCCGATCGATCGTCGCGAGCTCCTGCAACGCCGCCCCCTGGCGCACCTCGATCTGCGACGAGAGCCCGGCCTCGGCGATGAAGTCGCGGGCCGTGCGGCACAGCTCGGCGGAGAGCTCGATCGTGAGCACCTTCGCCTGCGGGCCTGCGCCGCGCGCGAGGGCGATCGCGCCGTAACCGATGTTCGTCCCGACCTCGACGAGGAACGTGGCCCCCATCGCGCGCGCCGTGACGGCGAGGAAGGCGGCCACCTCCGGATCGCTGATCGGATACTGCCGCTCGCGCGCGTACGCCTCCATCCGCTGGAAGAGCGCGTCGCGCGGCGGCAGGAGGGCGTCGAGGTACGTCGCCTGCTCAGCCTGCAGGATCGTCTCGGTGGCCGACTTCACTACTTCTTTTTGGCGACGACGATATCGTCCTTCATCGGCGCGAGGATCGCGAAGAGCTCGCTCTTCTCTTTCTCGCCGACCTTGTTCTCGTCGAGGGCGAGCGTGAGGTCGTTGACGAACGCGTCCCACTCCTTGTCGGAGACCTTCATCGTCGCGTGCGCGGCCTTCATGTCCTTGCCGGCGTACTTGCACGGACCGCCCGTCGCCTCGCAGAGCTGATCGCCGAGGTTCTTCTTGAGCGCGTCGAGCTTCGCGCCGGTGGTCTTCGCGAAGTGCTTCTTGATCACCGCGTCGGCGGACACGTTCTTCACGAACGAGTCGATCACGGCGCTGATGCCGTCCTTCCCACCGAGCCGGTCGTAGAGCGACTGCGGCGCGGCCGCGGCCGCGTCGTCGCCACCGCCGTCGGCGCCGGCGTCGGCGGTCACGTCCGTCATCGACGGCTCCATCGGCTTCGGCGGCGTCTTCGATCCGCAACCGAAGAATGCCAACGACGACGCGAGCGGCAACACGAAGAAGATGGCGCGGCGGATTCTCATAGCGGCTTTATAGGCTGACCTGTCGCCCGGGATCCAACATCTTTCGAGCCTCCCATCGTGGGCGGCGGCGTCTTGGACGCACGCCCCCAAACCCCGAGTCCGGCGATGGCGAGCATCGTGCGCGTGCGGGTGCGGGTGCGGGATCGCGTGCGGGATGGATGATGGGCCGGGGGCCGAGGATCGGGCGGGGATGGCGAGGCTGAGCTGGCCGGTGCGCGCGCGGAGAGCGGCGCGGGGAAAGACCAGAGGCTCCAGGGGTCGCGCGGCGGATTGGGTGGTACCCGCGCCGGTCGGCGTTGCGACGTTGCTCGACATGTTGGCATTTTCGACGAAAACCGGGGACGCTTCGGTGACCCATTGAGCTCCTGCATCCTCGAGATCGCCGGGCGCGTCGTGGTCCGCTCGGAGGGTGGCGCGCCCGACGCGGAGTATGCGCTCTTCGACACGTCGCAGATCGAGCTCCGCGCCACCGAGCTCGGGGCGGTCCGCGAGGCGGGGTATCGCACCACCGCCGGCGAAGCCGCCGCGCGCCTCGCGACCCTCGGGCTCCACGCGGACCTCGTCGAGACGGTGTCGCGCGCCGCCGTGCCGCTCGCCCGCACGTACGCGCGCGGGACGATGGCGGCGAGCCTGGCCGCCGAGCTCGAGCCCGGCGACATCCTCGACGGCTACGTGTTCGACGCCACGTCGCGGACGTACGAAGGCCTCTGGATGAACATGCGCTCGCTCGCCGCCGATCTCGGGATCGGCGGGGCCGGCGTGAGCATGCAGGCGATCGCCCTCGCGGGCCTCCTCGCGCGCGTCCCGCCCGACGCCGAGGTCGCGCTCCGGACGCTCGATTACATGCGCACGCGGCGCACCGGGGAGCGGTCGTACCGGAGGCCGCCGCTCCAGGCCGCGCGCGGCCTCGTGCAGGCGCTGGTCGATCTCGGCGCGAGCCCGATCTCGCTCCCCGCGGGATCGGGCGCGACGCGCCCGGCCGAGGAGCTGGCGCGCGTCGCGCGCGAGCGGTGGATCGCCCCGCCGCGCCTCGAAAAGATCGTGACGAAGCTCGAAGGGGGCGGGCCGCCGTCGAAGGGGCCGCTCGCCGATCCGCTCCTCTGGCCGATCGAGGTGGCGCTCTCGGCGGGCGAGACGCGCGGGATCGTCGAGCGGCTCGATCGCGTCGAGGAGGCGCGCGGCCGCCACCCGACGATCGTGTACCTCCGCGCGAAGGCGGCGCTCCTCCTGGAGAGCGAGCCGCCGCAGGTCATCGCCGAGCGCCTGATGCAGCTCGCGATCTCGCACTCGTTCCCCGAGCTCTCGCTCCTCGCCGCGCAGGCGTGGATCGCCGCCGGCGAGCCGGCGCTCGCCGCCCCGTTCGCGCGCGACATCCTCGCCGCGTCCGACGCGCCGCCGAAGATCCGCGAGACCGCCACGTCGCTCCTCGCGACGACCACCACCACGCAGCGCGAGCCCGACGTCCGCGCGACCGCGAAGCTCGCGGCGGCAGGGCCGTCGTCCGCGCCGAAGCTGCGCGCGTCGACGATGCGCACCGAGTCGGCCGACAGCTACTACGCCGCGATCGACCTCGAGTGGCGGAACCCTCCGGCGCCGTCGGCGCACGCGCGCCCGACAGCGCGGATCCCGCTCGCCGCGATGGGGCTCATCGCGGCCGGCGCGCGCGAGGTCCCGCCGGTGGCGAAGACGGCGCAGATGTTCGCCGTCGCGTCGCGCCTGAAGTCACCCCCCGAGGCCGCGGAAGCGCTCGCTCTCCCGGTGGGGCTCGACGCGCAGATCCTCGCCGACGACGCCGTCCCCACGACGGTCGCCGACGCGCGCGTCCTCTTCACGCTGCAGGCGCGCGAGCTCGGACGCGAGTATCGGGTGCGCTACAACGTCGAGCTCCGCACCGACGTCGTCGGCCTCGAGCTCGTGCAGAACGTCCTCCGCGAGCGCTTCCCCACCGGGTCGATCCACTCGCGCGACGAGGCGCTCGACGCGCGCCGCCACGGCGCGTTCCTGAGCGAGATGTTGATCCGCCGCCTCGGCGCGGCGTGGAGCGACATCGAGCCGAGCGAGGTCGCGCACTGGACGCTCCAGATCTCGCCGAAGGTCCGCGCGTGGCCGTTTGCGCGCGTCCTCCGCTTCGTGCAAATGAAGGGGGAAGAGAGCGACCTCGTGAGCTACTACCTCGACCTCGAAGGATCGGCCGACCCGTGAGCGCCCGCCTCGACCCCACGAAGGACCCGAGCGCCTCCGCCGAGGTGGAGTACGAAGACCTGGCCGACGAGGCGTCGCCCGACGCGTTCGATCGCGTCGCGTTCGCCATGGAGGCGCTCGACCGCGTGCGCCCGCGGCGGATGACCGTCGCGGTGTGCGAGGGGGTGCGGCGCGTCCACGTCGAGGCGGGGCGCGCGTGGGGTGGCGCGCCGGACGAGCGCTGGGCGATCCTCTTCGTGCCGCGGACCGCGTCGCGCCGCGCGATCTCGCTCGCCGTCGCCGGGCTCGGCGGCACGCGCCCGGCTCCGTACCAGCTCGACGTGCTCCTCCGCAATGACCGGTGAGCCGAACTACATCACGCCCCAAGGGGCGAAGCGGCTCCAGAGCGAGCTCGCGCACCTCAGGTCCGTCGAGCGGCCGAAGGTCGTGCAGGAGGTCGCCGACGCGGCGGCGCAGGGCGATCGCAGCGAGAATGCAGAATACATCTATGGGAAGAAGCGCCTCCGCGAGATCGATCGGCGCCTCCGCTTCCTCACGAAGCGCCTCGAGGCGGCGCACGTCGTGTCGACGCCGCCCGCCGCGTCGGGGCGCATCTTCTTCGGCGCGTACGTCGACGTCGAGGACGAGGACGGGACGGTGAGCTCGTACCGGATCGTCGGCGAGGACGAGATCGATCTCGACCGCGGCTTCGTGAGCTGGCGCTCGCCGATCGGCCGCGCGCTCCTCAAAAAAGAGACGGGCGACGTAGTCGTCCTACGTCGCCCGAACGGGACCGTGGAGCTCACGGTCGTCGACGTGCGCTACACGTCGACCGATTGATCTCTCCGACGATCAGTTGATCTTCACGCTGCCGGTGTGGCCGTCGCCGCCGGTCTCGCCGTGGAGGTAGAAGCCGTACGTCCCGCCGGCCGTCACGTTGCGCACCTGATCGGTGCCGCCGCTCGGGATCGGCGCCTTGCCGTGGAAGAAGCCGTTCGCGCCGCCCGCGTGGATCGTGTGCGCGGCCGACGTGTCCGCGTTCTTGAAGATCACCTGCACCGGGTTCTGCGAGCTGATGGTCGGCGCCTTGATGACGATCGGCGACGCGCCGTAGCTGTCGTTGCTCGGCGCCATGTTGGCGATGTTCTGCGGGATCGTGATCGTGAGCACCGGCTTCACCGTGAAGGCGAGCGGCGCGTTCGACGTGATCGTCCCCTGCGTGCCGGTCACCTGGACGCTCGCCGCGCTGACCGGCGTCACGTCCGACGGCGTGTCGATCGACAGCGTCGCGGTCACCGGGCCCGACGCCACGTTCACGCTCGCGGGGAGGAACTTCGCGGTCGCGCCCGTGGGGAGGCCGGTCGCCGCGAGGTCGACGGTGCCCGTGAAGCCGTCCTTCGGCGTCACGGTGACCGTGAGGTTCGTGAGATCGCGGAGCTCGGTGTCGGCGCTCGACTTGTCGAGGGAGACCGCGAACGACGGCTGCACCGTGGGTCCACCGCCGCCGCCGCCCGTCGTGCCGCCGCCGCCGGTGGTGCCACCACCCGTCGTGCCGCCGCCGCCGGTCGCGCCGTTGCCGGTGCCCGTGCCGCCGCCCGTCTGCCCTGCGTTCGTGCCGCCCGCGGTTCCTCCCGCGGTGCCACCGTGCGAGCCGCCGCTCCCCGTCGGTCCCTGCGCGACGCCCCCGCCGGGATCGCCTCCGCTGAGGCCCCCGGTGCCGGTACTCGCATCACCACAGCCAATGAGCGCCACTGCACCGGTCGCGACGGCGACGACCAGGGTCCTGGAGATTTGGGCGAGGGGGTTCTGGAGGGTGGCCATGCCGAGCCGCTTTGCAAGGGTGGCGCCAGCGCTTCGGCGTTCGCAGCCCGCGCGGTCGGTTGTTACAGTTTGGTGCCGTTTCCCTCGAGGATCCTGGACAGGCGGGCGATCACGCGGGCCCCCCTGGACGTGATCGCGGTCTCCTCCCGGCCTGGTTTTGTCTGGTCCATCGACCTCTCGCCTTGGGGTGCTCGCGATCCAGCCCGGCGCGCGGCGAGCAGCGCGAGGGCGGCGATCGCGATCCATGATCCAGCGGATTTTTCCGGGCGGACGACATCGCACGAGCACGCGCGCCGTCGCTCTCCCGTCGCGTCGGCAGGCGGCCCCGCGTCGCTCGCGGCGGCCGCGCTCGCGTCGCCGGAGCTCGCGTCGGCCGCGTCGTCTTGCGCTTTGGGTGAGAACGTCTCGCGGACCTCGGGCCACTTCTCGCCGCACGCCGTCCCGGCCCCCGCGTCGCACGCGATCGGCCCTGCGATGTCGGTGAAGCTCCGGAGGCTCGTGAACGTCCCGCCGCCGTCGCGAGACACGGCGACGGCGAACGCGCTCGGGCCGTACGGATCGGAGCACGCGAAGAGCTCCGCGCCGCGCGCGTGGAGGCAGTAGACGCGCACCTTCGCCATCGGCTGCCACGTCGCGCCGCGATCCTGGGATCGCCACACACCTTCGGCCGGATCGCCGGAGCCCGCCCAGTACGTCTTCCCGTCGTCGCTCTTCGCGAAGCCGAACATCGACGCCTTCATGTGGAGGACGCTCCGGAACGTCTTCCCGCCGTCGGTCGACAAGAGGACGTCGCTGCCGTCGACGTGGAGCGCGCGGAGGAGGATCCGCTGCTCGTCCTTCGGGTCGATCGCGGCGATGAAGAGGCGCGCGTCGACCGGGAACTTCGACGCGATCTCGACGATCGCGCCGCCGCGATCGGCGCGGAACAGGTGCGGGCGCGGGCCGCGCCCGATCGGGTGCCCGGTGAGGTACGCGCGCGTCCGGCGCGCCGGCACGACCTCGACGGTCTCGAGCTTGATCCCGTCCACCGGGATCCGCTGGCGGACGGCTGTCCCCTTCCCGCCGCTCGCCGCGTCGATCCACGCGAGGCCGCTCGGCTGGTTCGGCGTGGCGGTGATCGCGACGACCTCGTCGCCGGCGGGGGTCGTCGTGAGATCGGCGACGACGTCGCCGTGGAGCGCCGGCGCCTCTTCGGCGTCGCACCCGTCTTTGCTCACGCGGAGGCCGTCGCTGAGGCCGACCCAGAGGCGGCCGTCCTTCGTCACGGCGAGCGGCGGATCCCACGTGCCGGAGAAGCCGAGCGCCTGCTCGCAGATCCATCGCCACGTCGCGCCGTCGTCGCGCGTCACGACGACACCGAACGTGGTCCGGAGGAAGAGCGGGCTCTCCGGTTTCGCCGCCGCCGGATCGGAGGGCGCCGCGCCGGCGATCGCCTGCGCCTGGGGGAAGCGACCATTCGCGCGCGCGTCGCCGGTTGGATACAGTGCGGCGAGCGTGACGATCGTGAGGAGCGAGAGGATGCGGGCGGCGAAGAGCGGGGGGCGCGCGATCACCGCCGCCTTCTACCGCATCTCGTCGTGGGCGGCGTGCGCCGTCGTTCTTGCCGCGTGCAAGCGCGCGCCGCCCCCCGCGCCTTCGAACCCGAAGCTCGCGACGCCGCGCGACCACGCCGCGTACGTGACCGACAACGGGTCGGACACGCTGAGCGTGATCGACCTCGGCGGCGATCGCGTCGAGCGGGTGGCGGTCGACGTCGACCCGAGCCGGCGCGAGGCGCCGCACCACCTCGCGGTCGACGCGGCGTCGGGGCAGGTCTTCGTCGCGCTCGCGTTCCCGCCGGAGAAGACGGCGTCGAAGGACCCGCACGCGTCGCACGGAAACGCGAGCGATCACGGCGCGCTCGCGCGCCTCGACCTCGACACGCTCACCGTCCGCGACACGCACGAGGTCGACGAGAACCCGGGCGACGTCGTCCTGACGCACGATCGCTCGCGCGTGCTCGTCACCCACTTCGACATGAAGCGGGCGATGACCGCGGCCGCGGCGGGGGGCGCGCCGTCGGCGCTCTTCGCGACGCTGCAGGTGTGGGACCGCGCGACGATGACGAAGGTCGCGTCGCGCGCCGTCTGCGTCGCGCCGCACGGCGTGGTCACGACCGCGGACGACCGCACCGCGCTCGTCGCGTGCTACGGCTCCGACGAGCTCGACCTCGTCGATCTCACGGGGACGCAGCTCGGTACCGCGCGGTACCCGCTCGGCCCCGGCCAGGGTGTCCTCGGCGCGCCGCGCTACGGCCCGTACTCGGTCGCGCTCTCGGCCGACGGCGCGCGCGCCGTCGTCTGCGACCTCGAGGGGCAGGACCTCCGCGTCTTCGACGTCCCCGGGCGGCGCTTCATCGCCGATCGCGTCGTGACGCTCGGCGCGCGCGTCTTCATGGCCGAGTTCGTCGCGCCGCGCGCCGTCCTCGCGCCGCTCCAATCGCCGGACGGGCTCGCGCGGATCGACGTCGAGTCGGGCGACGTCGTAAAGCGTGTAAGCTACACAAAAAACGAGTGCCAGGCGCCGCACGTCGCCCGGCGCGCGCAGGACGGCCGCGTCTTCGTCGTGTGCGAGGGGGACCACGCCGCGCCGGGCGCGGTCATCGAGGTCGATCCCGAGACGCTCGCGACGCGCCGCCGCTGGACGGTCGGCGTCTATCCCGACGGGATCGCCTTCGGGAACGAGTAGCTCACGTCGCGTCTCGGCAGCAGCGGACGCCGACCTGCGCGCCCTCGTAGACCTCGCCGTGGCCGAGCGTCGCGGCGCGGCACGTGTTCTTTCCCGGCAGCCACCACGCCCCCTTCATCGTCGATCGGTCGGGCGTGCGGCCGCGGTCGAGCGTCGCCCACTCCTCGACGTTCCCGCTCATGTTGTGGACGCCGAACGGGCTCACGCACTGCGGGTGCGCGGTGACGGGCGCACGGAGATCGCGGAGGCCGCTGTTCGGCCGGCCGAGATCCATCCGGTCGATGTTGCACGCCGTCGCGTCGCGGTGGAAGCCGTCGCCGTACGGGTACGGGTGCATGTCCTCGCCTTCGCACGCGAACTGCCACTCGCTCTCGAGGCACAGGCGCTTGCCCAGCGACTCGCAGACGTCGCGCGCGCTCGTCCACGACTGGTGCGCGACCGGCAACGGATCGCCGGGGCGCGCGTACTCCTCGCGATCGATGCAGAAGCGCTTCGCCTCGCGCGGCCCGGCACACCTCGCGGGCGACGCGTACTCGGCGCATCGATAGAAGCGGTATCGTCCCGCGTCGAGCCACCGCTTGCACACCTGCTGTGGGGCCGTGCAGTAGCTCCCCTCGACGAGGACCATCTCCTCCGGACACGCGCCACCCGCGCCGCCCGCGCCGTCGCTCTCTAGCGCTCCCGGCTCGCTCGCCGCCGCGGCGGACGGCAGCCAAGTCGATCGCGCCGCGTCGCGAGGCGCGACGGACGCCGCGACGTCGGACGACCCGTCCGCGGCGACCGCGTCGATCGCTGCGGACGCGGCGGGCGGGCCGATCCCCGCGTTAGCCTCGACACCCCGCCGTGCATCGACGCTCCGATCCGATCCACACGCAACGTACACGGCGACGAAAGCGCCGCCGAACCACCACGACTTCATGGGTACTGCTCTCGAAATCTTGAACCGAGCGCCGGCTTCGCGCCACACGCGGCTCTCTACCCGGGCGTTTCTCTCTTGGTCCGATGGTCGAGGTCGGGTACGACCCGGAGTCACGCTGCACCGATGCCGTTGGTCCCGAAGCTCGTCCTACGCCTCGCGTGCACGCTCCGCGGCGCTGCGCTTTCCGGCGCGGCCGCGATCGCGATCGCCGGCTGCGGGAAGTGGAGCGGCGCGGCGCTGGCCGACGACGTCACCCCCAGCGGCCACGCTGCCGCGGTGATTGCGGCGGCGGTCCCGGTCGCGCGGTCGGAGCCCGGCACGGGCGCCGCGATCGGCGCGGCCGTCGCCGCCGGCGGCGCGACGCACGACCGCGCGTGTCCGGATGGGATGGTCCTGGTCGAGGGGGAGTACTGCCCGGAGGTCGAGCAGAAATGCCTCCGCTGGCTCGACCCACCGGGTGACCGCTACGCGTTCTTCCGCTGCGCGGAGTACGCGAAACCTGCAGTATGCAAGTCAGCGCGCGTCCACGAGCGCTTCTGCATCGACGAGAAGGAGCGGGTCGAGCCGGGGACGGACATCCCGATGAACGGGAAGTCGTGGACCGCCGCGCGCGACGTGTGCCGCGAAGGTGGCGCGCGCCTGTGCATGACCAGCGAGTGGCAGTTCGCGTGCGAGGGCGAGGAGATGCGCCCGTACCCGTACGGCTGGGAGCGCGACGGGGCGGTGTGCAACGTCGACATCGGGCACGGCCTCGGGCGCGTCGGCCGCCTCGTCGACCACCGGACGCCCGCGAGCGCGCACCCGCAGTGCGTGAGCCCGTTCGGCGTGCACGACATGGCCGGCAACGTCGACGAGTGGGCGACGGTCGACGGCGCTCCGCGCGGCCGCCGCGAGGTCATGAAGGGCTCGTGGTGGCTGCCCGGCCGCCACGCCTGCCGCTCGTTCCAGGGCGGGCACGGCCCGTTCTACGGCGGAACCGAGAGCGGCGTCCGCTGCTGCAAAGATGCCGCACCGAGCCCGTAAAATCAGCTCCCGAAGCGGGCGACGATCGCGCGCGCGCGCTCGACGAACGCGGCCTGGTGGAACCGCTCGAAATCGGTCCACGTGGCGAGGGTGCGCGGGTCGGTCACGCGATCGAGGAACAGCTTCCCGTCGAGATGATCGATCTCGTGCTGGAACGTCCCCGCGGTGAGCCCGCGCACCTCGACGTCGATCGGCGCGCCGCTGCGGCCTTGCCCCTTCACGCGGATGATCGGGCAGCGCTGCACCTCGCCGCGGAGGTTCGGCACGGAGAGGCACCCCTCGACGTTGCCGAACGTCTCGTCGGTGAGCTTCGTGATCTCCGGGTTCACGAGGACGGTGAGCGGGTAGTTCGGCTTGTAGGGGTAGCGCGGGTTGTCCTTGATCTCGATCGCGCAGATCCGGATCGGCGTGTAGATCTGGTTCGCCGCGAGGCCGGCGCCGTTCGCGTCGTGCATCGTCTCGATGAGGTCGTCGATGAACGCCTGCGTCTCGGGCGCGCGGAGCTCGTCGGGCGTGACCGGGCGCGCGACCTGCCGGAGGACCGGGTTCCCCACCGTCGCGATCTTTCGGATCGTCATGGCCGAGAACGTAGATCGGTCAGCGCTTCTCGGCGAGGATCAGCGTGCGCGGCGAGTCGCTGCCGAAGAAGACCCCCGGCGTCGCGGTCCGCCCGCTCACCTCGGCCACGCGGAAGCCGTGGTCGTGCAGGATCTTGCCGAGCTCGTGCAGCGAGTACACGCGGATCGAGTACTCGATCTCCTTCGAGCGGCCGTCGTCCATCATCATCGTCCGCTTCACCTTCATGCGGCTCGTGATCCAGTCGATCGCCATCTCGTCCATGCAGATGCAGCCGTCGCCTTCGAACCACGCGAGCGACGGTGACTGGCGCATGATGTAGTCGCGGTTCACGACGTCGAGGAGGAACTGGCCCCCCTTCCGCAGCGACTTGTGGACGCGCGAGACGACAGCCGCGTTCTTCTCTTCCTCGAAGTACCCGAAGCTCGTGCTCCACGAGTAGACGCCGTCGAAGGTGTCTTCGAACGTCATCTCGCGCATGTCGCCCTGGAGGAAGTTGAGCTTCTGGTTCCGGTCCTGCGCCTCGTCCGCCGCGCGCGCGAGCATCGCGAGGCTGAGATCGTAGCCGACGACCTGGTAGCCGCGCGCGGTGAGCTCGATCGCGTGGCGCCCGGTGCCGCACCCGAGATCGAGGATCATCGCCCCCTTCGCGACGCCCAGGCTGTCCTCGATGAAGTCGCACTCGCCGGCGATCTGCTCGTCGGAGATCTTCGCCATCGTGCGGATGAAGTCGTCGTTGAAGAGCTCCTCCCACCACGGGCGCGCGCGCTTCCGCGACGCGACCGACTCGTTCATCGGCGGCGGCGCGAGCGGGCTCGCGAGCGGCGGGACGATGAGCAGCGGCGATTTCCCGCTCTTCGACGGCGCGGACGCGGCGGCCGGGGCGGCAGCGCCCACGCGCGCCGCAGGTGACGAGGCGATGTTCGGGCTCGACTGCATCCCGAAGGGGGCGCCCGACGCGGGCCGCTGCGCCGCTGCATCGGGCATCGACTCCACGCTCACGACGTCGTCCGGGCTGATCTCCGGCGGCGCGACGTCTTCGTCCTCCTCCACGGGGATGTCGAGGCCTTCCACGTCGGGCTGGAGGGGGCGCCGGCGGGATCGACGGCATCGCGGCGGCTGCA
>Ga0070689_100002486_pt1 | contig 12050 bp, 2 predicted proteins | sample KBSS23HmetaG_FD_64669 | JGI IMG/M metagenome (GOLD analysis project Ga0070689, IMG submission 64669) | Switchgrass rhizosphere microbial communities from Kellogg Biological Station, Michigan, USA - KBS S2-3H metaG | ecosystem: Host-associated > Plants > Roots > Rhizosphere ... | reverse complement strand
AACGGCGAGAGCCCACTCATGCATTCGTTGCCCGCCAGCGGTCGGTCGACCCTCTTGGCCACGGTCTTGGTGGAACTTGCCATTTGGATCACCCCATCGCAGGCGCATTCGGCGAGTGGCCATCAGGGCACAAACGAAATCCGTATCGTTGGACTCCAGGGAACGGTGGAGATCGCCCCTGCTGGCACCACAAGGTGGTTCCTGACGCAAACCAATCAGATCCTGGTTCCGACGGACAAGCTGCGTACGGGTCCCAACAGCCGCGTCGCGCTTCGGTGGTCCGATCAGAGTGTCGCGTCTTTCGGCGCGCTGACCGTGCTGGAGATCCTCCCGGCCCACGAACCCGGAGCGGCGAACGGCCTGAACCTGATCGGAGGATTACTCTCCTTTTTCCACCGAGACCCGCCGGGCCGCATTCGCGTTATCACCCGCGGCGGCGCGGCCGGTGTCAAGGGCACAGAATTCGTCGTGGCAGTCGAGACTATTGACGGCACGGAACGCACGACGTTTTCGGTGATCGATGGCACGGTCCAATTTGGCAACGATCAGGACTCACTCACCCTCACCAACAGCCAGCAGGCAGTCGCGGAGTTGGGCAAAGCGCCCGTGCGCACGGCGGGCTTCACCGCCAACAACGTGTTGCAGTGGTGTTTTTATTATCCCGCGGTGCTCGACCTGCGCGACCTGCCACTGTCGGCCGAGGAAGAGCAATTGCTCGGTAGATCCCTGGCCGCCTACCGCACGGGCGATTTGCCGGGCGCGCTGGCCCGATACCCCAACGCGCGGGAGCCGGTCTCCGACGCCGAGCGCGTTTATTACGCCGCGCTGCTGCTTTCGGTGGGCCAGGTCGAGAAGACGGAAGCGATTATGAAGTCATTGCCCGGAGGCGATCGCGCGGAGCGGCTTCAACGCCTTGCGACCGCGCTGCGTGAACTCATCGCGGCCGTGAAACGCGAGAACAATCCATCGACCTTGAGCCCTCAACTTTCAACCGAATTGCTGGCCGCCTCGTACTACGAGCAATCGCGCGCCGTGCGCGAAGATTCATTGCAAACCGCTCTGACTTTGGCGAGGCAGGCGGCCACTAATTCGCCGCAGTTTGGATTCGCCTGGGCGCGGGTCGCCGAACTCGAATTCAGTTTCGGGCGCAATGGGAGAGCGCTCGAAGCCTTGAACAAAAGTCTCGAACTCTCACCAGGCAATGCCCAGGCCCTGGCGTTGAAAGGCTTCATACTCGCCGGGCAGAACAAGACTCGCGAAGCCATGGACTGGTTCAACCGATCGATGGCAGTGGATGCGGCTCTCGGCAATGCCTGGCTGGGACGCGGCCTCTGCCGCATCCGCCGAGGGGACGCGAACGGCGGACGCGAAGACCTTCTGGTGGCCGCCGCGCTCGAGCCTCAGCGCTCTTTATTGCGCAGTTATCTGGCCAAAGGCTACGGCGACGCCGATGGCACTGAACGGGCACGGCATGAGTTCGATCTGGCCAAGCACCTCGATGATGCCGACCCCACGCCTTGGCTTTATTCCGCGCTGTTAAGTCGCCAGGAAAACCAAATAAATGCCGCGGTGAACGAGTTGGAACAATCCATTCAACTCAACGCCAACCGCAGCCTCTTTCGCTCGGAACTGCTACTCGACCAGGATCGAGCGGTGCGAAGTGCCAGCCTGGCGTCGATTTATCGGGAGGCGGGCATGCCGGAAGTAAGCCTTCGGGAGGCAGCCAGCGCTGTCAGCTACGACTACGCCAACTACTCAGCGCACCTTTTCCTGGCGAACAGCTTCGATGCGCTTCGCGATCCCACCCGGTTCAATCTCCGCTACGAGACCGCCTGGTTCAACGAATTGCTCCTCGCAAACCTGCTGGCCCCTGCGGGTGCCGGCGCCATTTCGCCCAACATTTCGCAACAGGAATACTTCCGTCTGTTCGAGCGGGATCGCTTCGGTCTGGCCAGCACCACGGAAGTGCGGAGCGACAGGCAATATCGCGAGGTGGTTTCGCAGTTCGGCTCCTCTGGAGGCTTCGGCTACTCGTTGGATCTGGACTACCAGCACAATGACGGCGTCCGTCCGAACAACGAACTCGACCGGATCGAGTGGTATTCCACGATCAAGCACCAGATCACTTCTCAGGACTCGCTGCTACTGCTAACCAAATATCAGGATTACCACTCCGGCGATAACTTCCAGTACTACAACCCCGCCAACGCGCGGTCGGATTTCAAATTTGACGAAAGCCAAAGCCCGATTGTCCTGGGTGGCTACCATCACGAGTGGCAGCCGGGCGTCCACACGCTCGTGTTAGCGGGCCGGCTGGAGAACGACCAGCGGTTCTCGGATCGTGGGGCTCAGGAAGCGTTACTCTTCCGAGATACTCAAATCAGTCCGTCCGCCCCTGTCGTTCTCGCAGATTCGGTTGGCCTCGATGTCGCGCACCGCAGCACGCTGGAAATCTACACCGTTGAAATTCAACAAATCTTTGACACCGAACGGCACTCGTTGCTCTTGGGCAGCCGCTGGCAAGCAGGTGAAATCGATACTCGGGATCTCCTCGCGAATCCCGCCGATTTCACGAACGACTTCGCCATGCCGGCGGCTGACATCGCAGTGGAAGCGGATTTCAACCGTTTTGCCGCTTACGCCTACGAGACGCTGAAGCTTCCCGGCCATGTGCGCTTGAGCGGCGGACTGACTTACGATTGGCTGCGCTATCCGAGAAATTTTCGCTCGCCCCCAATCAGTGCGGGAGAGGAAACCCGCTCTCGCCTGAACCCGAAAGCGGCTGTCGTGTGGGACATCCTGCCTCAAGCAACGCTACGCGCCGCCTACGCCCGCTCGCTCGGCGGCGTGAGCCTCGACGAGAGCTATCGGCTTGAACCGACTCAGTTGGCCGGCTTCAGCCAGGCCTTTCGCACGCTGATTTCAGAATCGCTGGCCGGATCGGTATCCGCGCCGGACCACGAGGTTGCAGGGATGGCGCTGGATCTGAAATTCAACACACGCACCTACATCGGTCTGCAAGGCCAGTTCCTCAACTCGCGCGTCCACGAAACGATCGGGGTCTTCGATTATTTTTTTGCGTCGAGTGCTCCGCAAAAGATTTTCCCTTCGAGCACGCGACACCATCTGGATTACGACGAGCGCTCTGCCAGCATGACCATGAATCAACTACTTTCCGATGAATGGTCTATTGGCGCCCAGTACTCGTTCGTTCGCTCGGAATTGGAATCCAGCTTTCCGGAGCTTGATCAACTGTCGCCGCCTCCTGATTCACTTTTTCGAGCAGATCTACACTGCGTGACGATTGGGTTGCTCTACAATCGCCGGTCCGGATTTTTCGCGCAGGCGGGCTGGGAATGGTACTTCCAGAACCGATCGCGCGCGGCCGCGAATCCACCCATCGTGGCGGACGTGCCCGACGAAACTCTGTCGCAACTCAATCTCTTCTGCGGATACCGCTTCCCTCGACAGCGCGGCGACTTCACCATCGGCCTGCTCAATGTCACCGACCAGGATTATCATTTGAACCCAGTCACTCCGTATGCAGAGCTCCCGCGCGAACGGGTATTCTACGCGCGACTCCGTTTCAGATTCTAATGAAGTGAGCAGTCATGAGTGAGCCAGCGCCGTCCATGGAAATGATTTTCTCCAGCGCAGTCAGGATTTGCCGGGAATCGTTACGCCGGGCTGCGGTTCCGTTCAATTCACGGCGAACGATTCGCCTGTTGAACGAACGTTTCCAACCGGTGGCGAATCGTTTCCAGCGGCGGCTTCAAGCGTTCGAAGCGCGGTTCCGCGAGCCACTGCTGCACCAAACGCAACGCCGCGGCATCACGCGCTGTCAGCCAGGCGCGATCCGGAGTGGCCACCGACGTCAGGAGATTATGGGAGACCATGAAATTCGCGTTCGGATAGAGGCCAGCAAATCTCTCCAACTCAGCCGGCTGGATTGCCGGATTCAACAGGTATTCTTCGAGCACCTGAAGTTGGCGGGCGTCGCGCACGTCGGCCCGCGCGAAATAGTTAGCCCTGGTTGCCTCGCGCCCTTGCAGCAGGTGAGGATCGGCTTGAAACGTGGCCAGCGTCCCTGCGGCATCGGAGATGGTCAACCGGTCCAGCGCGAGGTATGCGGCGTGGGCGACGGGTTGGTTGTTCGTCCTGCGGACCAAATCCGCCATCTCGGGAACCAGAGTGGTTCCACCGACATAGACCGCGACGTCGAACGCTTCGAGAAATCCCGCTGATGGCTCAGCGACCCACGGTTCGTGCGTCAGCATGGCTTTGAACTTCTGCTCAAGGAAAGAACGGCTCTCGGAGATCGAATTGCCCCTGGCGTAACTCCGCAGGGCAACGGCCCACTCATCCGGCGATTCCATGCTAGCGAGAACCGTCGTGGCGTACGACGCGGCAGTCGCCGAGTCCACTTGAGCCAGGTAATCAAGCAGGAAAACACGCAGCGACGGGCATTCGGTGAGAAACCCGCCTACGCCGACTTTGAACTGACCGTGGCTGGCGGCATCCGCCTTGGAATCCAGAAAAGCCCGGATGCCGGCAGCCGCAACATTCGGCGGCAAGCCTTGGAGAGATCGTCGAAGTCCTTCGAGTCGCGCTTGGGCCTCCGCTGGATCGCGGGTGCTCCGAAGATTACGCAAGGCGGCATCGATGGCGGACGTAACCTCCCCGTGGGAATTAGACCGTTGCTGCCCGGTTGCGACTGCCGCGGGTTGCCTGGCAGTCGCCGTCGGGGTGTCCATGTCTTTTTTCCGAAGCACAAGAGAGCACAAAACAAGCAGCAGGACACAGACAAAAGCAGCGCCGATGAGGATGCTGCGCCGCTGACGGCGTGGTGTTCCCTGAAAGTTCATATTTGGCTCTTGAACACAGACCCGTAATGCGATAAGCGGATAAGAGCAAGCCCCTTCTGCCAAATCGGACGCTGCACTGCGGAGCGCCGGCATGTGGCTCTCGGCATTTAAAACGCGCTCACCGTTGCCAGAGGATTCCGGGGACTTCATGAGCAAGAGCGCAAATGATGTGACGACATTCGCCGGACAAGGTGGAGGCGCAGGTGGCATGGGCATTGCCAGCACTGCAAAACCTAATCGCCCTTGGAGCGGCGGTTCAGCCATTTGCGGTGACATTGTGAGAAGCAGGAGACGAAACGCCAGCCAGAGCAAGCGGAGAACATTTCCGTCCCGATCAGCGCAACCACAAGCAATGGTGCTCATGCTCATGCTTTTTGCTGCTGCGCTCGCAAGATCCGCTCCTGCGAACGACAACTTCACCAATAGTTGGGTGCTTGAGGGGCTGACCAACACAGTGACCGGCTCCAACCAGGATGCCACCAAAGAACCCGGCGAAAGGGACCACGACTACAACCCCGGCGGTGCGTCAGTCTGGTGGAGCTGGACTGCGCCGAGGAACGGGACCGTTACCCTGGACACAATCGGGAGTACTTTTGACACACTCCTTGCCGTTTACTGGCTGGACTCAAGTGTTTTGAGTAGGGAAGCAAGTGACGATCAAAGCGGTGGCAACGACACAAGCAGGCTGACATTCGAAGCTGTGTCCGGAAGAACATACTACATTGCCGTGGACGGCTGGTATGGCTCCCGCGGAAACATCGTGCTGAACCTCAGAGTGGTAGTGGTAGTTATCCCACCGCAACCGCAAATCACCTACCAACCCCAGTCACAAATAGTGGGGCCGGGCGACGGAGCACGTTTTTCCGTCTACGCAACCGGATCGGAACCGATCTCGTATCAATGGTACAAAGATGGGATGAGCATCGAAGGAGCCACCGGATCGTTTCACCAAATCTTGAATGCCCAGACCAGTGACGCAGGCAGCTACAGCGTGGATGTCAGCAATGCCTTTGGGCGTGTCAGCAGCTCGAACGCCGTGTTGACCGTGGTACCGCCACCGTCCAATGACGCGTTTCTCAATCGAATCGTGATCTCCGGGCGGACCAACACCGTAACGGGTTACAATTTTGGTGCCACCAAGGAGCCGGGCGAACCCGACCATAGGAGCAATCCTGGCGGCAAGTCCGTTTGGTGGACCTGGACCGCGCCCGTCGACTGCATGGTGATCGTGGAAACCGGCGGTAGTTCGTTCGACACGTTGCTGGCGGTCTATACAGGAAGTTCGGTCTCCAATCTTAGCCTGGTGGCGGGTCCAATCAGTGGACCCTTGTGGTCGCCACTGATTTTCGCCGGCGAGGCGGGAAGAACCTACCAAATCGCTGTGGACGGATGGTACGCAGACACCGGCACCATCGTGCTCAGCCTCCGGGCATTCCAAATACCGATAGCGAACGACTCGTTTGCCGACCGCATCGTGATCGCTGGGCGAACCAACACCGTAACGGGTTACAATGTTGGCGCCACACTGGAGCCGGGTGAACCGCAGTATCCGCAGTATGGCGGCGGCAATTCCGTCTGGTGGACCTGGAAGGCCCCAACGAATGGGCCCGTAATCGTGGACACCATCGGAAGTACTTTTGACACATGGCTTGCAGTCTATACGGGCAGTTCCGTCTTAAACCTTTTGTTGGTGGCAGGTGATGACGATCGCCGCAGCGGTGTGACCGTGACCAGCAAGATCTACTTTTCTGCGGTGGCGGGGACCGAATATCAAATTGCGGTGAACGACCTCTACGAAACAGGCGACATCGTGCTCAACATCCAGCAACCGTCGAGCCTCTCCCCGCAGATCATAAACCAACCGGAGTCGCGCACATCTGTGGCAGGTCGAACCGCAAGCTTCGCTGTCAGAGCCTTAGGCTCCCCGCCACCCACCTATCAATGGCAATTCAACGGCACGGCTCTTTCTGGCGAGACCAATGCAGTATTCGTGTTGAACAATGTGACGACTAATCAAGCTGGAATCTATCAAGTCGCAGTTAGCAACTCGGCGGGCACTGCGATGAGTGTGCCCGCCGTACTTATCGTCAGCCCGGCTAACGTGAGCTTTGCAGGAAACTGGCCCGGCTTCCCGGCCGGAGATGCACAGGATGTCCAGATAGTAGGAAGTCTTGCTTACGTAGCCACCAGTAGCGGACTTCTCTTGCTGGATGTGCACGACCCGGAGAATCCGCGTCGTGTCGGGGGCTATCCCATGGATTCGGCTGCGACCCGGGTTGTGGTTAAAGATTATGACGCCTATGTGATTACGAGTTCGAACCAGTTCAGTGGCGCCAAGGTAATTCGAATTGACGTTTCCAACCCTGCGTTGCCAAAAAGAGTTGCTGAGTATGTTGGGACTTCCCCGACGGACATAGCCCTTGTTGGGGACTACGCATATGTGACTGACGCCAATTCTGTTCTGGTCCTCACCGCCAATTGTAGTCTTGTCGGGATCGTCACAACACCAAGTCCAGTCCGAGTTATTACTGCAGCAGGACACCATGTTTACATAGGAGGAGGTTTGGGAATAGTGGGTTACGACATAAGCAATCCAACGAATCCCGTAGCCGTGGCGAACTTCCCCTTCGCCACCGGCTTGCGGTTAGCTGCCTCGGAGAATTACCTCTATGAAATCAACCACCTTAGCGGGAGCGGTGTGGGCCTCGCGGCATTCGATATTACGGACCCCGTGCAGCCAATGCGTTTGGGGAGTTGGTCGTCTGCGAACATTTTCGTGAATCTGGGTGGGGTTGCCGCCAGTGGCCCATTTGCTTATGTCGTGACTGGAGATATTGGACGCAGGGGAAATAGTTTCTCCATCGTGAGAAAGATAGACCAGCCTCCGGGACTAACGCTCCTTGGGACTCATCTTTTTGCCAAGGGAACAGGTCTGGATGTTTCAGTCGCTGGTAATTACGCCTATGTGGCGAGCGGGAGCAGTGGCTTGATGATTTTCGATGTAACCGATCCGTCCAGCGCAACTGTGGCAGGACAATTCTTTACAACTGTTCACGCAAACAAAATGGCATTGCACGGCAATCTGGCTGTCGTTCTGGACGCTGATGTCGGTTTCCACATCGTTGCTATTGACGATCCAGCCAACCCGATTCTCGTTGGCAGCTACCAATCTGCCGAGAAGGCAGAAGCGATTTTGGTCAGAGGCCATTACGTGTACTTGGGCGTCTCCACCCCCGTGCTTCACTCCTCTGCCAATTACCTTGAGATCGTTGATATCATTGATCCAAGCCGGCCCAGGCGAATCGGAAGGGTGCAGTTCCCTGGACCTCCCTGGGATTCAGACGATTCACCGATTCCTCATATTAGGGCGATTGCTATCGAAGGAAACCTGATACTCCTGGCGGCTAGCAACGCTTACAATGGTTCCCTCTCTTTTCTCGACGTGTCTTCTCCAACTGCACCGGTAGTGATGCATGCTCTCGGCCCTTCATACGACTTATTAATTCGGGATATGGTCGTCCGTGGAGGTTATGTGTACTTGGCGGAGCGCAGTTTTCAAATTATGGATATCAGGAATCCGCGACAACCTGTGAGGGTTGGTGGAATTCGGTGGTCACCTAACTCCATTTCACTGCGTGGAAGCCTATGCTTTCTGGATGGGTTGTTGGTGGATGTGGGCCAACCAACCAATCCGCGTCTCGTTACTAACGCCCATCTTCCGGCGGGACTTTCCTTTGTCCAAAATAATCTTGGCTTCACGGTAGATAGATCAACGGGTTTAAAGATATTTGACATCAGCACCGCAACCGACCCCGTTCTGGTTGGGAGCTATGGGGGCGTCTTCGGCGAGGTTGCATCCGATGGCAGGCATGTCTTTGTCGCAGGGAATGACTCAGGAATGACGATACTGGATTTGGGCGCACCCTTTGCGACGCCGCCGGAGATTGTCGATCAACCCGAAGCTCGTCGCGTCTTAGTTGGAGCGACCGCGAATTTCTTTGCGGCCGCCAATGGCACGGTGCCATTGAGTTATCAGTGGCGATTCAATGGGACGAATATCCCGGGCGCGGCTCAGCCCCTGTTGTCGTTGACCAACATACAATCCAGCGACGCAGGTCTGTATTCAGTGTTAGTAGGCAACGCGGTCGGAACCAACGTCAGTGTGAACGCTGTTTTGGAGGTGGATGTTCCCCCGACGATGGCGCTAACACATCCGGAGCCGAACACCGTGCTTCGGGAACCCGGGACCGTCAGCTTGGAAGCGGAGGCCCGGGACAGCGACGGTTCGGTAGCGCAGGTGGAGTTTTTTCAGGGTGACATTCTATTGGGTGTGGTGACGAACCTGCCGTTCCGGATGGCGACAACCGGTTTGCCGACGGGCACGTATGCGTTCAGGGCGCGCGCCACCGACAACGAAGGAGCCAGGACCGATTCCGCTGTGGTGATGATCACGGTGACCAACGTGCCGGTGTTTCAACTCAGCCGGTCGAACTATGAGGTGAACGAGAGCAACGGCGTTGTCGTCCTCACCGTGCGGCGAAACACGAGCGACAACACGGCGGCGGTCGGTCTTTCGACCGCAAACGGTTCGGCTCGGGCGGTCGTGGAAGGAGGTGTTGGCCAATATATCGCGCTTTCCAATCGGTTCACATTCCCGCCGGGCGTGAGCGCCACAAACGTCACCATTCAACTGGTCAACGACCTGGTCTATCGGGGGAGCAAGACCTTTCTGGTGCGGCTGTCTGCTCCGGACAATGGGTGGAATCTGGCCTATCCCGGCGAAGCAACCGTTACCATTGTGGACAACGATCCGTTGGAGAGCACCAACTCCTTCACGGATGTCGTTTACGTTCGCACCAATGCGCCCGCCGGCCGTGGTTCATTGACGGTGAACTTGATGCCCGCAAACGCCTTGGGAAAATGGCGTTTCGCGTGGGAAACGACTTGGCGGGACAGTGGCAGCACGGCCAGCGGGCTGGTGCCGGGAAATTACGCGATTGAGTTCATCCCACGGGTCGGCTGCACCGAACCGGCAGGTGACATCAATGTGATCACCGTCGGCGCCAGCGTGACCAACACCTACTTCTACAGTTGCGCCGGCAATCCACCACTCGGCGCGTTGGGGATGACGCTATTGCCAGCGGAGGTGACGGCCGGAACGAATCGGGGCCAATGGCGGCTGCAGAGCGACTCGGCCACAAATTGGCACGACAGCGGCGTGATTCTTTCTGGTCTCCCCGCCGGTTCGCACGTGGTCGAATTCAAGACGATGGAAGGCTTTGAATCGCCGGTGGCGCGCGAAGTTTTGGTTCTGGCGAACAAGACCGTCACCTATGAAGCAACGTATTTTCTGGCAACGCCTGCTCCGGGAGCACCCCCCCACGCCTTGGCTGGGTTCACCGCCGACATCAGGCACAGCTTGAGCGCCGGCGCGCCGTATGCGTTCAACGGCCAGCTTGTTTCTGAAGCGAGGTATGGCAGCGGCTTTGTGGTCAAGCAGCGCACGGTGTTGACGGCGGCGCATGTGGTATTCGATCTCGCGTCGCTCAGCTACGTCACCAACGTGTGGTGGTTCTTCCAGCAGGACAAGGGCGTGTATGAGCCGGTGCCACAGGCGCCGAGAGGCTGGTACGTGTTCGAGGGTTACGCTGCCGCGCGCGGCAACGACCAGGCGATGGACCCGTCCGGCGAGTCTTCGACAAAATCACGGAGTTTGGACGTAGCCGCACTTTATTTCCTGGAAGATGCGGGACCGGGTGGCTACGGCGGCTATTTGGTCTCCGGCACGGGCAAGGATTGGCTGACCGATTCCGTGTGGAAAATGCTCCTGGGCTATCCGATGGAGAACGTGCCGGAACAGGACCGTGGCCGGTTGCACGAGGTGGGGCCATTCTTTGACCCGTTGGAACCGGTTGGATTCGGAACCAATCAGTTGTATCGAACCGACCAGATCAGGAGCTATCCCGGCAATAGCGGCGGGCCAGTGTGCGTGCAAACCGTGAACAGCTTGGGCGCACCGTTCTTCATCCCAGCGGGCGTTTATTTGGGCGGCATTGGTGAAACGGTCGTGCGGGCCATCGATCTGGACATTGTCGATTTGATTAACCGCGCTGAGAACTCGGCGCACGAAGGCGGCGACAGCACGGGCGGGGGCGTCATAACGATTCTGTCGGGCATTGCGAGTGGGAGCGGGCATCCGGGCTTTTTGGACATCCGGCTCGGCCCTCCGGCGGCCATCCGGCTCGGCGCGGCCTGGCGTGTTTCGCCTACCAACTATGGCGACCTGCAGCTCTATACCACCCAAGATATTACGACCAACTATTTCGTCTTACCGATTCGGGGCACCAATTTTAGCATTGAGGTCAAAGGCTTGCCGGGCTTCCGAGTGCCCCTACCGGGCAGCATTGAGTTGGTCGCCGGGGCACACGTGGCTCTGGATCTGTTCTATTCGGTGGAACCACCGAGCTTGATTTACCACCCGGTCAATGGCCTTGGACTGATCGCGCGCGCGACAAATACCGCTTACCGCATCGAGACGACCAACCAGTTGCTGTTGCGCGGCGACTGGCCCACTGTCACCAACCTGACGTGGACTTCGGGCACGAACTGGATTCCAAGCTCTGCACCCACCGGAGTCGGTAGCCGGTTTTATCGGGCTGTTTGGTTGCAGGATTGACCGCCGTGCGGGTGAAAATCGAAGGCATCACCAAACACCAGTACTTCCGGCCCGTGACGGGGGGAGTATGGGCGGTACTCTGCGGGGTGGCCTTGTGGTATTTGCCGCTGGGCGAACGCTGGGAGAATGCCAGTTATGACTACCTGTTCCGCTTCGGCGCGCGCGCGGTTAAAAATAAAGTCGCCCTAATCCTGATGGACAATGCGGCACGCAAGGAATTGTCCCAGGAGCGGGGCCAACCCTGGAACCGCGCGTTGCATGCGAACCTCCTGAACCGGCTTGCCGACGACGGCAGTCCGCTGGTGGTTTTCGATGTTCACTTCGAATCGGAAGGTAAGGCAGAAGTGGACGAGGCACTCGCCGGGGCCATGCGGCGGCACGGAAACGTGGTACTGATGGCTGACGTTGATGGCCCGCAAGCTCCCAATTTGACAATCGACCAGATCAAACCGCCGCTAGAGCTCTTTCTGAAGGTTGCCAGCAACTGGGGAATCGCCAACGCAGGTGTT
>Ga0070689_100002485_pt1 | contig 12052 bp, 8 predicted proteins | sample KBSS23HmetaG_FD_64669 | JGI IMG/M metagenome (GOLD analysis project Ga0070689, IMG submission 64669) | Switchgrass rhizosphere microbial communities from Kellogg Biological Station, Michigan, USA - KBS S2-3H metaG | ecosystem: Host-associated > Plants > Roots > Rhizosphere ... | reverse complement strand
GCACGTTTCGCCTGAAGCCGGAGACGATTCGCAGCGAAGGCTCGGGCGAGCTCCTCGGCCGCGTCATCGAGTCGGAGGTGGTCGAGTCGCTGATGACCACCGGCGGCTTCGCGAGCCTGATGGCGCTCGTCGAGATCGTCACCGTCGGGTGGATGCTCGCCCAAGGGCCCGGCGGCGTCCTCCACACCGGCATCCTCGCCGCGTGGACGGTGGTGTCGCTCGCGGCCGCGTGGCGCTATTTCCAGCGGCGCCGCGCGTGGACCGCCGAGCGCCTCGGCCTCACGCGCGACCTCGTCGAGCGGATGGTGGGGCACCGCACGCGCCTCGCGCAGCAAGCGCCCGCGCGATGGCACGACGGTGAAGACCTCTCCGTCGACCGTTATCTCGCGACCGCCGAGAAGGTCGACGGCGCGGCGGTCACGCTGTCGTCGCTGATGGGGCGGGGGTGGATCGTCGTCGGCTTGATTGGCCTCGTCCCCGCGTTCCTCCATTCGCAGCTCTCGCCCGAGGCGATCGCCGTCGCGCTCGGCGCGATCCTGCTCGCCGATCGCGCGCTGCAAAAGCTCACCAGCGGCTTCCTCGCGCTCGGCGACGCGGCGATCGCGTGGCGCGTCGTCGGGCCGCTCTTCCACGCCGCGGCCGACGTCGAGCCGCCCGGAGTCCCCGGCGTCGCGGCCGACGACCCGGCTTCGCCGGGCACGAAGCACGGCGCGCCGCTCGTCGCGTCGCACGAGGTCACGTATCGCCACCCGGGCCGCGCCACCGCCGTGCTCGAGGGGTGCGAAGTGGCGATTCACGCGCGTGACCGGATCTTGCTCGAAGGTCCGTCGGGCGGCGGCAAATCGACGCTCGCGTCGGTGCTCACCGGGCTGCGCGCGGCCGATTCGGGGCTCCTTCTTTTGCGCGGGCTCGATCGCAAGACGCTCGGCGGGTCGGCGTGGCGACGGCGCGTCGTGTCGGCGCCGCAGTTCCACGAGAACCACGTGATGACCGGTTCGTTCGGGTTCAACCTGCTCATGGGGCGCGCGTGGCCGCCGAGCGCCGACGATCTTCGCGAGGCGGAGTCGGTGTGCCACGAGCTCGGCCTCGGTCCGCTCCTCGAGCGGATGCCGAGCGGCATGGCGCAGGTGGTCGGCGAGACCGGGTGGCAGCTCTCGCACGGCGAGCGGAGCCGCATGTACATTGCACGGGCCCTCCTCCAGAAGGCGGACCTCGTGATCCTCGACGAGAGCTTCGCGTCGCTCGACCCGGAGAACCTCGATCGCGCGCTCCGGTGCGTGATGGATCGCGCCGGCACGCTCCTCGTGATCGCGCACCCATGAAGGCGAGACGGGCGAAGTCGAGCGCCGCCGTCGCGCTGTTCGTCGCCGTATTCGGCGCAGCGACGTCGTTCGCGACGCGCGCCGGTGCATCGGAGCGCGCGCTCACGCTCGAAGACGCGCTGTCGCTCGCGCGGTCGAACGCGCCGTCGGTGAAGCAGGCGCTCGCGCGCGTGGCCGACGCCGAGGCCCGCCTCTCGCGCGCGTCGGCGCCGCGCGTCCCGACGATCGGCGTGGTGGGGAGCGGCAACGGGTTCGCGTCGAACGGGTCGTTCGTCACGCAGGGCGTCTCGACGCCGACGTCGCAGACCGCGGTGTGGGCCGACGCGACGCTCAACCTGACGTGGACGCTCCTCGATTTCGGGAAGACGTCGGGCGCGGTGCGCGGCGCGGAGGCAGGGATCGACGGCGCGCGCGACGACCTCCGCGCGTCGGCCGAGACGGCGATGGCGCAGGCCGCGGTCGCGTATTACACGCTCCTCGGCGACGACGCGCTGGTCGCCGCGGCGCGCGAGTCGCTCGCGCAGCGTGAGCGATCGCTCGCCGTCACCACCGGGCTGGCCGCGGCCGGCGCGCGGTCGCCGGTCGACGCGAACCGCGCGCGCGTCGCGGTCGAAGCGGCGCGGAGCGACCTGGCGGTGGCCGAGGCGACCGCCGACGACGACGCGTTGAGCCTCGCCGCGGCGCTCTCGCTGCCGGTCGACGAGCGAATCCGCGTCGCGCGCCCGGCAGAGATTCGCATCGACGACGACCCGCGCGCCGCCGCCGAAGCGGCGCTCGCGGCGCGCCCCGAGCTCGCGGGCGCGCGCCGCCGCGTCGAGCAGGCGCGGTTCGGTCTCGACTCGGCGCGGAGCGGCCGATTGCCGACGTTGAGCACGCAGGCGAGCGGCACGGTTCGATATACGTATCTCCCCGACGGCGACGTGAAGGGGGGAGAGACATCGAAAATTGCGCAAGGTTCGCTCATCTTGAGCATGCCAATCCTCGATCCCACGATTACGGCAAACGTGCGCGTCGCCGAAGCGTCGATCTCGGCGGCCGAGGCCGACGCCATCGCGCGCGCGGCGAACGTGCGTTACGAAGCGGCGCGCGCGGCGATCGCGGTGCGGAGCGCGCGCGCGGTGCTCGCGCAGGCGAAGCAGCAGGAGACCGGCGCGTCGGCGAACCTCGCGCTGGTCGAAGACCGCTACAAAAACGGCTTCGCCGGCCCGCTCGACGTGATCGACGCGCAGCGCGAAGACGCCGCGGCGCGCGTCCTCGCGATCCGCTCGGCGCGCACGCTCGACGTCGCGCGCCTGCGCCTCCTCGCCGCCACGGGGAAGATCGACGCGCTCCGCCGCAAATGACGAATCAATGGATGCAGGGATGAAATTTAATAAATTGTGCGCCGTCACCCGATCGGGCGACAAGCATTAAGTAGAATACATATTACATTCTGGGTGTCGGCGAGAGACGCAGGTAGCTCGACAAACGAATCAGCGAAGCTCGGGATCGAAATCGGCCACCGCCGTCTCTGCGACGGCCTCCGGCCCACCGAGCCTTCGCCCTGCGCTCCGCCGACCGTTCGTCACGCGGCGCCACGGGCGCGCGCGGGCCCTTCATCAAATAACCAAAAGGAGACTCTCATGGAAATCAAGAAGAACGACAAGGTCACCGTCCGCAGCTCGGTGCGCGCCGGCTATTCGCTCTCCACCGGCTCCTCGCTCACCGTCACGAAGCTCCCGATTTCGACGCCCGTCCCGCAGCTCCCGCCCGGCTTCTACATGTGCTGGTGATCGCGACCGGCTCGCGCTAGCACCCGTCGAGCCGCACCGAGTAGCGCCGAGCGCGGCTGCATCCGAGAGGGGTGCAGCCGCGTGTCGGCGTTTTGTCGATTGGCAGGGAGCGACGGCCCGTGTCGCGATAGCCTTCGACCTCGTCGGTCGCGCGGCAAGGTGCGTTTTTTTGCCGGCGCGGTCGCGCGTGATAACGACGGTAGGTCGAGGTCGAAGGTGCAGCACAGCTCGCAAAGAAGGCTCATTCTCCAACGACTCGACCCGATCATCGAGACGGTGCGCGCGATCGAGCCCGACGCTGCGGTCGCCCTGCGCCGCACCGTGCACGAGGTGATCGGCTCGCTCGACGACCTCGAGTGGCTCTCCCGCTACGTCGTCATGGCGGACGGTTTCGCGTATCGCTGGCAATCGTCATGGAAGGCGCTCGCGCGCGCCTGGCTCCTCGTGAAGCTCACCGCGGAGGGGCCGCGGGACGCTCCGTCCAGGGTGGAGATGGCCGGCTATCTCCAGTTCCTGCAAACGGCCTCGGAGGACACCGTTCGCAGGGGGCTCATCGCGCTGCTCCTCAACGCGCCGCTCGCGCGTGACGCGTCCGCTCACGCGGTCTCGTGTCTCAGCGACGCCAGCAGGAACGCGTGGGCTCCGGCGCTCTTCACCGATCCGCTCCAGCATCGCCCGGAGAGCTATTGCTACATCATCACCGCGCTAAGGCCGATGATCCTCACGATCACCGACGCGCCGCAGATCGACTATCTGCGGCGCCACCGGCAGGCTTACCTCAGCCCCTGTCCGTCGCAGCCCGGCGCGGTCCTCTACAACCTCACGCGGTATTACCTTTCGGATCGGGACGCGATCACGAGCGAGGTGCTCAGCTGCTCGGTCATCTCCCACGCGAAGCACGCGACGTATCAGAACATGAGCTTCGGCTTCGTCCTCCACGTGCCGAAGAACAACATCTGCAACGCGGCCGCGGCCGATCTACTCGCCGCGTCGGTGCAGCACACGGCGCGCGCCATGCACATCGCCGGGCTCCCCTCGTACGGGTCCGCCAGATCCTACACGAGGGTCCACAGACTGACCGACTTCCTCTCGGAGATCGCGGGAAAGGCACGGCCGAACATCCCCTCCCCAGCGGCGGTCCTCGGCGCGACGCACCCGTTCGGACACAACGAGCTCATCGTCCTCGGCACGTTCATGGGCCAGGTGCGCGCGCGCGCCATCTTCGTCAAAGTGACCCGCGGCAGGCTATGGCGATCGTTCGTCGCGGACGACGAGCAGCACCAGCTGACCGCGCTGATCTTCGCCTGCGTGCGCGATCGCCGCATCCCCGTCATCCCGATCACGGACGACTCCGGCCAGGCGTCCAACGTGGAGTTCGTCCCGTGGTGCATGCGCGGGTACGGCCTCGGCAGTGAGCTGCGCAGGATCCAATCGGCGGCGCAGGACGTCATGGGCGCCTCGCGTCAGCTGGTGGTCGACCCACGGTTTCCGGCGGTCCACCTCTCGCTCGGGCAGGCGCGCGCCTTCCTCGCGCACGAGCTCAACGTCTCGCCGCTCCTCGACCTCGCGGCGCTGCGGCAGCGATATCGCGCCTTCGCGCTCACCCATCACCCGGACAAGACCAGCGACAGCGAGAAGCACGCGAAGTTCGTGGTGGTGCGAGGCCTGCTCACGATCGTCGAAGGCGAAGAGACAGGGACCCGCGAGCCGCTCCGCATCGCGTGGAACAGGCAGCTCGGCGAGTGACGCCGCGACGCGCCGTCCCGGCGTGAGCTCTGGTTCTGGCACGTCAGTATTCCGGCCGATTCGTGGATGGCACGTTCGCGCGGGCGCTCGGGCTGCCGTACGCCACCGCGGGCATCGGCGCGGGGAGAGCCGCGCGGAGCTTTACGGGGATGAGCGTGCCGCCGCGCGCGAGCTGAGACTCGTAAATCTGCCAGCGCAGGTGGACGCTCGCGAGCTGGGCGAGGACGATCGCGGGATAGCATCCCACGAAGCACGCGAGCATGCCGGCGATGCCGAGAGCCGTCGAGAGGAGCGAGAATACGAAATATGCAAAGAGGACCGTCGTCCACGTCCGCCTGGCGTACGAAAGGACCGCCTTCGGCTTGAGGGATCCCGCCAGATCCTCGGTCAATGCGACGCGTGTGACCGCTGCGTTCCAGACCGGCATGACGAGCGCGAACACGCAGGCCATCGTGCCGGCGATCGCGATCGCGATGAGCCATAGCCCTTGCCGGGAAGGCGGGCCGCCATTTCCCGCGAGGAAAGTCAGAGCTCCGATGACCATGAACGCGGGGAACATCGTCGCGGACATGACGATGTATTCGACGACGAAGGCAGAAATGCCGCGCGACAGGAGCGGCAGGATATCCGTCGTCGCGAGCTTCGGCATCGCGTTCTCTTCGCGCCGGACGAGGCGCTGGAAGACCTCCGCCTGATAGCCCAGGAAAGCGATCTGGCCGATGAACGGAATGAGGAGTAGCCCGGTCGCAAGGAGCACCGTCGTGAGCGGCGCCTCGCTATCGAGGACGAATTTGAACGCGGCTAGCGGGCTGACGCGCGGGGGCAGCGGAGGAGGCGGCGGCGCCGGACGGTATGGGCCGGTCGATGCGCTTTCGTAAGGTGGCGGTGAGAGCATCGTGTGTTTCTTTTGCACAAAAATGTGCGATGCGCTCCACGAAGCCCGCACCACTACGGCCAGCTCATCCGGAAGCGGCGCCGCTCATCACCACCTCTCCGCGCAAGCCGGCGCGCGGAGGTCACCCCTGGGGGTGATATCCAACACCGATGTTTTTTCTAATTTGCATTTCTCGTGAACCGAAAGGAAGAAATACAATGTCGCGTAAATTCACAAGCCGTTTGGCTTCGGTGCCGGCCATGTGGCTCGCGCCGGTCGTCGTGACCGGTTCGATGCTGCTCGTGAGCTGTGCCGACGCGGGCCAGGAGCCCGAAGCCACGATTGGCCAGATCTCGCAAAAGATTACCGACGAGTACCCCGAGTCCGAGGTCACCGTTCAACAGTCGTTGAAGGCGATAGCAGCCACACCCGACACCAATGCAGCCATGACCGACGCGATCCGCGCGTCGGACACGGCCAGGGTCCAGTCGATGCTCGTCGAGCACGGCGCCAACGCGGCGTACCTCGATCACATCACCATCGATCTGAGCGGCCGCGATGGCACCGCGGACGCGAACGTCCTCTCGCTGTCCGTAGGCATCCCCCCGAAGTCGCCGGATCCGGAGCAGTTGATCGTCTGGGTCCACATATGCGGCGGCTGGGTGGATTGGTGGCACCTGGACGGCATCGGCTGGAGGTACTGACGGATCTTCGGGAGGCCGGGCCGCGTGCGATTTCAGCACGCGGCCGTGCGGCCGCCTCGCGGCCCCAGCGGCGCCGAACGCGCTTGCCCATCGCACTCACCTCGTTCGAGAAACGGTGGGGCGTGTGATATGCCCCCGGCGTGGGGTCGTGGTGGCCGCTGCTCGACGGTGCCCTCGCGGCGCGCGCGCGCGACGCGGCTTCGGAGATCCTCGCGTCGCTTCGTGCGGGGGCGTGCGCCGATCCTTCGATCGGCGCGGGGGCGGCGGGGCGCGCGATCGTCGAGGCATACGCGGCGCGCGCGGGGCTCGGTGAAGCGAGGCTCGCGGAGGAGCGGCTGGACGAAGCGATCGCGGGGGTCGCGCGCGAAGCGCTCGACGCATCCCTCTTCTCCGGGTTCACCGGGGTCGCGTGGGCGATCGAGCACCTTCGCGGTGCGCGGGATCCCGCCGCAAACGACGAGATCGACGAGGTGCTCCGGGAGCACGTCGAGCGCGCGCCTTGGCGCGGGCATTACGACCTCGTCTCGGGGCTCGTCGGGATCGGCGTCTTCGCGCGCGAGCGGCGCCGATCGGGGGCGCGCGCGTCGTGCGCCGGCGCGGTCCTCGATCGGCTCGACGAGCTCGCGCGCCCATCGGCAGACGGCGTCGCGTGGTGGACGCCGGAGGAGCTCGCGCCTCGCGCCCAGGCCGTCCCCGGCGGGTATTTCGACGTCGGCGTGGCGCACGGGACCGCCGGCGTGACGGCGTGGCTCGGCGTCGCGGCGGGGGACGGCATCGACCGCCGGCGCGCCGCGGCGCTCCTCGACGGCTCGGTGCGCTGGCTCCTCGCACGGAGGATAGGCGAACGAGAGTTTCCGCTCTGGATCGGCGGGCCCGTGCGACTCGCGCCGACAGGATGGTGCTACGGCGCCCCGGGGATCGCCGCGGCGCTCCTCCATGCCGCGCGGGCGACGGGCGAGGCGGCCTGGAAGGACGAAGCGCTCGCGCTCGCGCGCCGCGCGGCTGCCGCCGGCGAGGACGAGGTGCGCGGCGGCGGTCTCTGCCACGGGCGCGCCGGGCTCGCGCACATCCTCCACCGGCTCGCGCGCGCGACCGCGGACGACGAGCTGGCGGCGCGCGCGCGCGTCTGGTTCGAACGGGCGCTCGCGCTCCCGATGGAGGACGACGCGTCGCTCGTCAGCGGCTCGGCGGGCGTCGCGCTCGCGCTCCTCGGCGCGATCGACGACGTGGAGCCCGCGTGGGACCGGCTCTTCCTCCTCTCGTGACGCGCCGCGCGGACGGCGGCGTAGACTCGGTCCATGGCGGCGGCCGACGAGCTCGGGATCGTGGCGGCCGGGTTCGCGGTGCTCCACACGCCGCTCCTGCCGTTCGCCGCGTTCGCCGAGTGGGGGGCGGGGCTGGCCGCGCCGAAGGCGGACGCCGGCGCGCTCGCTGACGCGCTCGACCGCGATCGCGCTGTCCTCGCGGCGCGTCTCCGCGCGTGCTTCGCGGACCCGGCGGCGCGCGAGGCGATCGCCCTCGCGGTCCCCAGCGGCGGCAGGGGCGCGGCGCCGTGGCCTCGCGATCTCGACGTTGATTCGGACCAGGCCCTCGTGGAGCTCGCGCGCGCGCTCGCGCGGATGGCGGCGATCGCCGAAGCGGCCGGCCTCTTCGCCGGGCTCTCCACCGCGCGCGTCGCGGGCGCGACGGACCTCCGCGTCGCGCCGCGCGGGGAATGGCGCCGGCGCACCCGCCTCGACGCGGCGTACCTCGGCGCGATCGCCGAGCGGCTCGCCGCGGCGCCCGCGCTCCGCGCGGCGATCGCCCATGTCCCGAACGGGACGCTCTACGCCGCGGCGGGGAAGCTCCGCTACGTCGAGGTACGCCCGGCAGCAGCGGGCGAGCGCGCGTGCGATCTCGCGTCGGTCGCGCCGTCGCCCGAGCTCGACGCGGTCGTCGCGCGCGCCGCCGCGGGCGCCACCATCGCGGAGCTCGCGGCCACGATCGCCGGCGGCGACGTGGCGCTCGACGAGGCGACCGCGTACGTCGAGTCGCTGATCGAGGCGCAGGTCATCGTCCCCCATCTGGCGCCGCCGCTCAGCGGGGACGATCCGATCGCGACATTGAGCGCCGAGCTCGCGGCGATCGAGCCCGGCCGGACCGCATCGCAGCGCCTCGACGCCGCGCGGCGCGCGCTCGCGGCCGCCGACGCCTCCGGCCTCGCCGCGGATGGCGCGGCATACGCGACGATCGCCCGGCTGCTCGAGGAGGTCGCTGCGCCGATCGATCCTGCGCGCGTCGTGCACGTCGACCTCCTGAAGCCTGCCCCGGAGGCGACGGTCGGGCCGGCGGTGCTCGACGAGCTCGCGCGCGCGGCGGCGCTCTGGACCCGGATCGGGCGGACCCGGCGCTGGCACGACGCGCTCGGCCCGTTCCGCGAGGCCTTCGTCGCGCGCTACGGCGAGCGGAGGATCCCGCTGCTCGAGGCGCTCGACGACGACGCGGGCGTCGGCTTCGGCGAAGGCGGCGGACCGAAGGAGCGCGCGCGGACCGCGCGCGAGAAGCGGCGCGACGGCCACGTCCTCCGCCTCTTCGAGGACGCGCGGGCACGCGGCGCGTTCGAGATCGCGCTGACCGGCGACGACGTCGCCGCGCTCGAGTGCGAGCGCCCGCGCCTCCTCCCCGACGTCTTCCACGTCACGGCGACGATCGCGGCGCGGTCGTCGCGCGCCGTGGACGACGGCGACTTCCGCGTCTTCATCCGGTCGCTCACCGGACCGTCCGGCGGCGCGATCGCCGGACGGTTCGCCCGCGACGACGGCGCGCTTCGCGCCGGGCTCGCGGCGCTCGTCCGCGCCGAAGAAGCGCTCGCGCCGGACGTCGTCTTCGCCGAGATCGTGCACGCGCCGCACCCGCGCCTCGGCAACCTCGCCGGCCGGCCGGTGCTCCGCGCACGCGAGATCCCGATCATCGATCGATCCGGCGCGCCGCGCGACCGCTGGATCCCACTCGCCGATCTCCTCGTGTCGGTGCGCGGCGGCGGCGACCGCGGGCGTGTCGAGCTCCACTCGGCGAAGGACGGGCGTGAGATCCGCCCGTGCCTCACCGCCGCGCGCGCGTTCGATGGGGCGGACGTCGGCGTCTACCGGTTCCTCTGCGCGGCCGCGCGGCAGCCGCCGGACGCGCGCCTCTGGGACTGGGACCAGTTGATGCGCGCCGCGTTCCTCCCGCGCGTGACCGCCGGGCGCCTCGTCCTCTCGCTCGCGCAGTGGCGCGTCGACGGCGCCGAGATCCAGGGCCTCCACGCTGCGCGCGGCGCCGCGCGGTACGCGGCCGCGCGGACGCTCCGGGTCCGGCGGGCGATGCCGCGCTTCGTCGCGCTCGCGGACGGCGACGCGCTCCTCCCGGTCGACCTCGACAACGTCGTCAGCGTGGACGCGTTCGCCGACGCGCTCGCGTCGCGCGACGAAGCGCACGTCTGCGAGCTCTTCCCGGACCGCGACCACGTCTTCGTCGACGACGGCCCAGGCAACGGTGGACCGCGCCGGTTCGCGCACGAGATCGTCGTCCCGTTCGTGCGCGCGCCGGCGCGCGCCGCCGCTCGTCGTCACGAAGAGCAACCCCGCGCCGGCGGGAGCGCCCGCCCCGTCCCGCGATCGTTCGCGCCGGGGACGGAGTGGCTCCTCGCGAAGATCTACGCGGGGCCCGCCGCCGCCGACGACGTCCTCCGCGGCGTCGTGCGCCCGCTCGTCGAAGCATCCGTCTCGAGCGGCGACGCGCGCGAATGGTTCTTCGCGCGCGCCGGCGATCCGGACCGGCACCTCCGCCTCCTCGTGCGCGGCGCGCCGGAGTCGCTCATCGGGCGCGTGCTCCCGGCGATCGAGTCGGTGACGCGGCCGTGGCGCGCGCCCCCGCGCGGCGCCCCGCCGATCTCGCGGCTCGCCTTCGACACGTACGAGCGCGACATCGAGCGCCTCGGCGGCCCGGCGGCGATCGAGGCGGTCGAACGGATCTTCTGCGCCGACAGCGAGGCGGCGCTCGCGCTCGTCGAGGCGCTCGCGGAGGAGGGGGTCGACGCCGGCGCGCGCTGGCGGATGGCGCTGCTCGGCATGGATCGGCTGCTCGACGATCTCGGGCTCCCGCCGGCGGCGAAGGCGGCGGTCGCCGACGCGGCGCGCGCGGAGATCGCGCGCGAGGTCGGCGAGGACGCGCTCCTCGCAGGCCAGCTCGACGCGACGTACGCGCGGGATCGAGCGGTGCTCGAGGCGCTCCTCCGAGGCGACGCGACAGACATCGGCGGCGCGTACGCGATCCTCGACGCGAGATCGCGGCGGCTTCGTCCGGCGATCACCGAGCTCGGCGGCGCGGCATCGCGCGTCCCGCTCGCCGTGATGCTCGCGCGCGCCCACACGAACCGCGTCTTCAGGGCCCCGGCGATCGCCGAGGAGCTGATTCTCTACGATCGGATCGCGCGCCTCCACGCTCAGCGCTAGAGTCAGATCGCCTCGCGGGGGGGATCGAGCCCACGTGAATCGAAGCCAAACGCAGGAGGCCGGCAATGAAGATCGAGAAGCAAGAGACGAAGAAGCTCAAGGTCAGCAAAGAGACGATCAAGCAACTGAAGGCCGACCCGACGCAGCCGCAGGCCGACGTCCGCGAGGCGATCTTCAGCCCGTGTCTCCGCTGCGGGACGACGCGCTGATCGCCGGCCGGCCCCGCCCGTACATTGCGCCCGCGTGAGCGTGACGGGACCTCTCCGAGAGCTCCTCGCTCCCGTATCGCTCGACGAGTTCGTCGAGCGGTACTGGGAGCGACGTGCGCTCTTCATCCCGGGCACCGCGGAGAAGGTCCGCGGGCTCTTCGATCTCGACTCGTTCTACCGCGCCGTCGGCGAGGCGCGACCCGGCCTCGGGATGCGCCGCCCGTACATCAAGGCGGGGTACGAAGACGCCGCCGGCGAGCATCGCGAGGTCGACGTCCAGCCGGCGCAGATCCCGGCGCTCCTCGACGCGGGGATGACGATCCAGGCCGAGCGCCTCGAGGCGATCGATCCACGGCTCCACGCGCTCTGCGCCGATACGCGACGCGAGCTCGGGATCCCCGGCGAAATGGACGTCGCGTGCTTCGTCTCGCCCAACGACTCCGGCTACGGCCTCCACTTCGACGCCACGACGATGTGGACGATCCAGATCGAAGGCGAGAAGGCGTGGCGCTACTCGCCTGCGCCGGCGATCGAGTTCCCGACGTACAACTACGTCCCGCGCGCCGCGGAGCGCGCCGCGCGGATCCATGGCCTCGACGAGTCGGCGCACGTCGAGGTGGTGCTGCGACCGGGCGACGTCCTCTATCTGCCGCCCGGCATATGGCACCGCGTCCGCGCGCGCGGCCACTCGGTCCATTTGAGCCTCACGGTGCGCCCGACCGATTTTCTCTCGTTCGCCGCCGACGTGCTCGCGCCCCGCGTCCTCGCCGATCCGCGCTGGCGGCGGCTCCCTTCCCTCCCGGCGACGTCGCGCGCAGACGCCGCGGCGCGCGTCGCCGCCGAGCTCGCCGATCGGCTCGCCGAGCTCCGCACGGCGGTGGACGCGCTCTCCCCGTCCCAGCTGGCGGACGCGTGGCGCGCGCGCGTCGACCGCGACGGCCCGGCGCGGGCCC
>Ga0070689_100002479_pt1 | contig 12059 bp, 11 predicted proteins | sample KBSS23HmetaG_FD_64669 | JGI IMG/M metagenome (GOLD analysis project Ga0070689, IMG submission 64669) | Switchgrass rhizosphere microbial communities from Kellogg Biological Station, Michigan, USA - KBS S2-3H metaG | ecosystem: Host-associated > Plants > Roots > Rhizosphere ... | reverse complement strand
GAGCGCATCTCTGTCAACAAACCGAATTGCGTGAGAACCTACACCGACAACGACACCTTCCTATAAGATCGCACCGGCACTGCCAACAACGCCGCGAGAGACGACACCGGCACGCTCTACCGCATCACCAATGGTACGCCGACGCTCGTCATGACGACGCCCGTGCCCTTCTTCTCGAACCTGGCCCAGTGTCAGATGCGCGTGATCTCGCCGACCGACATCGTGGTCACGGGGCAGGCCCAGGTGCTTCGCCTCGACAGCGTCGCAAAGACGGCGACCGCGCTCGGCAGCGCGTCGCTCAGCGGGTTGACCGGCGCGCTGTGGGCCCAAGACTCGAACAACGTCTTCATCACCTTCGGAACGAGCGCGCAGCGATGGGCAGGCGGACCGACCTGGACGAACCTGAACGCCGGCCTCAACGGCACGCTGGTCGCGATCTCGGGTACGTCGACGGGCCGCGTTTTCTCGACCGGCTCGGCGGTGTCCGGCTCGGTGCTGGTGGGTACGGTGCTGTTCTGGGACGGACTGGGATGGACAGTCGAGGCGATCCCCGCGGCGACGCCGCGACTCCAGGGGATCTGGGCGGCGCCGCTGCCGGGGGGACAGGTCTTCGCGGTCGGGATCAACGGCACGATCTTGACCGGGCCGTAGGGAGCCCGTGATGCGACTTGCGCAGGCCGGCGTGCCGTTGATCGTCGTCGCCCTCTCGGCGGGACCCGTGCGCGGTCAGGAGCAGCAGGCCGACGTGGACAAGATCATCAAGCTGAACAAAGCGGCGCTCGACGATATCGACAGCCTTGCGTGGGAGGACGCGAAGAAGAAATTGGTAGACGCGCTCGCGGTGGCGGACAAGGCCGGCCTCGACAAGCACCCGGTCAAGGCGCGAACGTACGTTCACCTCGGCTACGTACACATCACGGGCTTCAACAACCGCGAGCAAGGGGAGCGCAGCTTCCGCCACGCGCTGGAGATCCAGTCCGACATCAAGTTGACGCGCTCGATGGTCACACCGGGGGTGGCCGAGATTTTCGAAAGGGCGGGCGGAGCACCGTCGCGACCGACGCTCGACTGTCTGGCTCCGCACCAGACGCGGATCGACGAGGCGGTCCCGGTCCGCTGCGCCGTGGCGGCCTCCGAGCTGCCGGTGACGAAGGTGTTCCTCCTCTTCCGTGATCCCAGCAAGCGCCGGTTCACCGAGGCCGAGCTAAAGAAGACCCCCGACGGAACATTCCAGGGCGAGATCCCTCAGCGGGTGATCTACGGCGAGTCGCTGCAGTTCTACTTCGAAGGACGGAACGCCGCCGGCAAGCCGATCGCCAGGAACGGCAACGAACGGAGCCCGAACCTGATCACGATCGTCAAACGTTGAACGAGGCAACGGCGACTGAACCCCGAGATCGCCCGCGTCGCTACGGGTGAAAGTCTCGGCTGCGCGCCGTATCCCTTCGTCCGGCGAGCGCAAGGCAAGCGGACGGGCGCCGCGGTTCGAGCCACGGCTTCCGCGCCGCGCGCTCAGCCTGACCTGCGTTCGCTCAAGGGTTCTCGCGGAGCCTGCCCATGTTTCGTGCGGGCTCGCAGGCTGGTGCTCGAGACATGGCCGCCGTCCGCACGATGGCGCTCGCCGGACGAAGGGATACGGCGCGCAGGCGATCGACCGGCGGCAATGGAATCGGACGTGACTGGGGCGGACGCGACGGTCAGGCCCAGGTGGTCGAACCCCAACGTCAGCGCGTCAGCATTCATGAGTTTCCAAAGCCCTTTCCACGGCAGTGTATGTGACGCGTCCAGCTGGAAGAAATCAAAGGACGAGCGACGTTTGGTCGGCCGCCTCTTGTAACCAGCCTCGCGTACCGCAACTTGGAGAGAGGGCACACTGCGGGGGCCGTCATGGTGTCGCGTCCGGGCAAGCACATGCTGCCGGGGATTGTGCAAGAGGCGTTGAACCGCATCGGGACGATGCTCGACACGCTGTTCGAGACGGCCCAGGACGCGATCTTCGTAATGGACGGCTTGCGGATCCTCGACTGCAATCCGGCGACGCTGCGGATGTTCGGGTGCCGAGCCAAGGAAGAGATCATCGGGCAGACGCCGGTCGAATTCTCGCCGGCCAACCAAGCGAGCGGCGCCGCGTCCGCGGACGAGGCGCGAAAACTGGTGGCCGAGGCGATGCGCGGTGTGCCGCAGCGGTTCGAATGGAAGCATTGCCGGCTGGACCGCACGGCGTTCGACGTCGAGGTCCGGTTGAACCCCTTCGACGTCGACGGCGAGCGGTTCCTGGCCGCGGTGGTCCGCGACATCACCGCGCGCAAGCGGGCGGAGATCGCGCTGCAGCGCAAGGTGATCGCGGACGAGCTGATCAACGGGATCCTCGCGCGCTGCGTGAGCTGCACGCCCAGCCAGTACGACGCGCACATCGTGACGGCCCTCCACGAGCTCGCCGAGTTCCTGGGCGCCGACCACGCCTATTTCTTGATGGTCTCCCGCGATCGAACGACATACACATCCATCCACGAGACCTGTGGCGCGGGCGTCGCGTCCCTGTCCGCGCGCTATCAGAACGTCAAGGCCGGGACCGACGCCGCGATCGAACGCGTCCTGTTCTCGGGCGAGACGGCCACCATCGCCTCGCTCGCGGAGCACGAGCGAGATGATCCGATCCGTCGCTGGGCTTCGACCGTGGACCCGGGTTGCCGATCGCTGCTGCATGTGCCGACCAGCGGCACCACCGGCGAGCGGGCGGGGATGATCGGCGTCGATGCACACGCAGATGAAATCGCGTGGTCGGACAGCGACATCATGCTCTGCAAGATCGTGGGCAACGCGCTCACGGGCATGACCGAGCGCAAGCGGGCCGTCGACAAGCTGCGGGAGGAGCGAGATTTCTCGGAAAGCCTCATCGATTCGTTGCCCGGTCTCTTCTATCTCTATGACGCCGACCTGCGCCTGCAGCGCTGGAACAGGAGCGTCGAAGCCCTGGGGTTCACCGCCGGCGAGCTCCAGGGAAAGCGCATGGAGACCTTCTTCGCCGGCGACCAGGCGCGGCGCGCGGTGGTCGACGCCGCGCGGGCTGTCTTGCAGCGCAAGGGCGGGCTCGACTTCCTCGAGAGCGAGATCGTCGACAAGCAGGGGGCCCTGGAGCCGTACCTGTTTTCCGGCGCGCACGTCGCGTCGGCCGAAGGGCCGATGCTGGTGGGCGTCGGGATCAACATCGCGGCCCGGGTTCGCGCGGAGAAGGCGCTGGCCGCGAGCGAGCACAATTACCGGGAGCTGTTCGACGTCACGAACGACGCGCTCTTCATCCACGACGAAACGGGGCGGGTCCTCGACATCAACGAACGGGGTCGAGCCATGTTCGGCGTCGACGGTACGCAGGCCGGACGCCTGTCGATCGGTGAGCTCAGCTTGGGCGAGCCGCCCTACTCGGAAGCGGAGGCGATCGCGTGGATCCAGCGCGCCGTGCGCGATGGCCCCCAGGTCTTCGACTGGGAAAGCCGCCGCGCCGACGGCACCTTGTTCTGGTCCGAGGTGGCGCTGCGCGCCTTCCACAGCGAAGGCCGCTGGCGGGTCATCGCGTCTGTTCGCGACATCACCGAGCGCAAGCGCGCCGGGCTGGAACGCGAACGTCTGATGGCCGAGGCGCAGGCCGCCAACAGCGCAAAGGATCAGTTCCTGGCCGTGCTGTCCCACGAGCTGCGCAATCCGCTCGCCGCCATCCAGGCCGGGGTGGGCCTGTTGCGGCGTTTGACCCCCGCCGAGGAGCGCCGCCTGATCCGCGCCGTGGACGTCATCGAGCGCAACGTCCAGCTGCAGGCGCGGCTGGTCGAGGACCTCCTCGATCTGTCGCGCCTGGTGCGCGGAAAGCTGACCATCAAGCGCGCTTCGGTGCGGCTGGACGAGGCGGTGATCGCCGCCGTGCAGTCGTGCCAGGCCGACGCCGCGCGCGCCGACATTTCCCTCGCGGTGCGCGCCGACGCGGCGATCTGGGTCAACGCCGACGGCGATCGCATCCAGCAGGTCGTCATCAACCTGGTGGGCAACGCCATCAAGTTCACGCCGAAGCAAGGCCTGGTGACGGTGTCGGTGGCCCGTACCGATCACCGCGGACGCTTGATCGTCGAGGACACCGGCGTGGGGATCGAGGCCGAGCGGCTCCCGGACATCTTCGAGATGTTCCGGCAAGGACAGGTCGAGGCGCGGCGGGCGCCGGGCCTGGGCATCGGTCTGGCCCTGGTGAAGTCGTTGACAGAGCTGCACGGGGGATCCGTGTGGGCCGAGAGCGCGGGCCCCGGACTGGGCAGCCGGTTCATCGTGGAGCTGCCCCTGTGCGATGCGCCGCGCGGCGAGATCTCCGCGGCGGCGCCGGGCGAGAAGCCGCACCGGATCAAGATGCTCCTCGTCGAGGACAACCACGACACCCGGACGCTGCTCGCCGAGACGTTCACCGAGCTGGGCTACGACGTGACCGCGGCAGCCAGCGGCGAGGCGGCGCTGGACATGCTCGCGAGCGAGAGCGCTGAAGTGATCGTCGCCGACATCGGGCTGCCGGGCATGGACGGATACGAATTCCTGCGCGAAGCGCACGCGCTGCCGTCGGCCGCCGAGGCCCCCGGCTTCGCCCTGACCGGCTACGGCCAGGAATCCGACATGCGCCGCGCCCGCGCCGCGGGCTACGTCGATCACTTCGTGAAACCGTTCACCGCCGAGACCATCGACCAGCGCATTCGTTCACGGCTGTACCCGGCCCACGCGCCCTGAGCGCGCGCGGCGCGGGCGATCAGCGCGGGCAGTCAGCGGGCAGCGCGACGCCGCTCTCGCCGGCGACGGCCACCGAAGTACGCAGGGCGGTCGGACAGTCCGGGTCGCGGCCCACCGCCAGCAGGCAGGCGAGCGCCAGGGACTCGTCCAGCCCGACGAGCGCGGTGCAGCACCGCACCAGCTCGAGACAACCCGGACCCTCCGGCGGCCACACGCTCCGCCCGTCGACGGTGAGGGCCGCCTTGCCGAGTCCGTGGCCGCTGCCGTCATTCTTGCCGAGCTTGAACTCCTTGGGCGAGTCCACCGCATCTCGCAGAAGCTTGGTCCCGACGGGCTTGCTCGAGGTCTTGTCGCCCGCCCCGCCGCCAGCCGGGGGCGGCGCGCCGGTCGCGGGCTGCGGCGACGGCTCGGCGCTGGCCGCCGCGGGCCGCGCCGCGGGCTCCGGCGACTTGCCGGCGCACGCGCACGCCAGCAACACCGCCCCCATCACCATCGCGCGCATCGGCAACATCGACACGCGACGAATATGAGACCTCGAGCGTATTGCGCAACGCCCGGCGCCGGCTCACAGGGCGGATCGTCCTACCAGTTCCCGATCATGGTTCCGGGGGGCGACCAGGACGGGTTGCGATCGTCGGCGTTCCCGCTCGTCAGAGTCTGGAGGTTGCCGTCCTGCCAGGCGACGAGCGCGCTTGAAGCGGGGCTCGTGCTGTTGGTGCCGCCGGCGATCCAGCCCCATACGATGACGTTGCCCGGGCCCCACGATGCATGCGTGGCGTCGCCGCCTGTCGGCGACAGGCGACGCCCGTCGGTGCAGCTGTAGCTCGTGGTCGATGTCGCCGGGACCACCCACAGACTCCGCCCGGCGTTGTCACCGGCGCAGGTCGCCTGGAGGACGACGTTCAACCCGTCCGGTGACAGGGTCGGGTGCGATTGCTCGCCCGTCGTGGGCTTGACGATCGTGCGACGGGGCGTTCCGTCGGAGGTCCCGTAGATCGCGTTGTAGTCGTCGTAGATGGTCGACAGACCGTCGCCCGTGAACACGGGGCCGCCGAACGTTGCCCCCATGCAGCAGGTCTGACCGTCGGTGACCTGGCGTTCGTCCGCGCCGCCCAGCGTTATCGTGAACACCGAGACGCCGCTGCGATAGGCGATACGCGACCCGTCGGCCGTGAACGCCGGGTCGTGAGCGCCTTCGGCCCGCCGGGTGACGGCGGTCGCGAGGCCGGTCTCGAGATCCATCAGGAAGATCTGCATGACACCCCCGGCTCGATCCGACGCGAACGCGAGCTTCGTCCCGTCGCGCGAGAAGCTGGGCTGCGTATCGACCGACGCTTCGGTGGTCAGCCGCCGGCGGCCCGTGCCGTCGGCCCGGATGACGTAGATGTCGCGGTTGAACACGCCTCCGTCCGAATCGAACGCGATCCAGGCGTCGAGAGCGCCTCCGTCCACCAGGGGTGGCCCCATGGTGCCCGCGGTCCCGCCCGCGCTCGAGCCCGCGGCACCGGTGGTGCCGGCCTGGCCGGTGGCGTCAGGGTTTTGCCCGACGAGAAGTCGACTGTCGCATCCACTCGCGAGGACGTTCGCGAGGGCGAAGGCGAGAAGCGAAGAGAGGAATCTGGCCGATATTGTCTTCATGTCTGGTCCGTGTGCGGCGGCGTCCGATCCTTACAAATCCTCGCTCCTCGCCTCGAGCGCACGGCGGGCTTCGGCGGCGAAGCGGCCCGCCGGGAAGCGACGCAGGTACTCGGTCAGATCGCGGATGGCCCCGGGCTCGTCGCCGAGGCGCAGGCGGCAGGCGGCGCGTCCGTGGAGCGCCCGTTCCACCAGGGCGGCGGCGGCTTGTTCGTTCAGGATTCGATCGAAGTCGACGAAGGCACCTTTGCAGTCGCTCGCCGCCGTCAACTCGCCGCGTATGAGGCGCAGCTCCTGGCCGCGGCCGCCGGGCTGCGGGGTCAGGTCACGCAGCTCGGCCAGCGCCTCGGCATTTCTTCCCAGCAGCAAGAGCGCGTCGATGCGCGCGCTCTCGGCCTCGCGTTTCAGCGTTCCGTTCGGGTAGCGGGCCCGATATTCATCGAGCGCGGCCAGGGCGGCGCCGGCATCGCGCTTCTGCCGCAGCTGCATGAGCGCTCCGCTGAGCAACGGCGTCTCGCCCGGCAGCGCGCTGGCGGGGGAAGCGGGCGGCGCGCTGGGCGCGACCGGAGCGCGCCTGGCCGATTCGAAGTGCGGCGGCGCGATCGCCTCGGGCTCACGGACCGCGGCGCGCTCTTCGGGCTCGGCCTTCGCGATCGTCACGTCGCGCGCCGGCGAGGTGTGCCGCGGCGCGATCGCGTGCACGGGCGGCGCCGGCGGAGCGGTCTCGGGAACGGGCTCGTCGCCGGGCGGCGCGGGCGGAGCGGCCGCGGGGACGGGCTCACCGACGGGCGGCGAATCGTTCGTGGTCGGCACGGGCTGCAACGCCGGCCGCGCAACACCGCGCACGCCCCGCGCCGCATGCGGCTTCGCCGGGGTCGATTCCGGCGCGGTGCGCGTCGCGTTCCCCGGCCACCACTTGCGGGCCGAGAGCGCGCCGAGCACGACGCCGCTCGTCAGCAGCACGCTCAGGGCGACGCTCCACCGCAAGCGCGCGATCCCCGCCCGTGACGTCGGGCGCCGCCGCAAGCGCGACCAGACCCGCGCGCGCGCGACCGCGCTGAGCGGCCCGGGCGGACCCGCGTCACGCAACAACGCCGCGAATCGATCCTCGGCCTCGCGCCCGCCGGCGGGGCGGGAAAGCCAGCGTTCGACGGCGTCGAAGTTCGATGCGTCTTCTCGGGTTCGGTTCGCGCTCATGGTCTTTCTCGTTCCTCCCAGGCCAAGAAGCGTTTCAGCACCTTCTGCCGCGCGCGGTGCAGGCGCACCCACACGTTCGCCAGCGAGATCCCCGTCAGCGCCGCGATCTCCTCGCCGCTCAGGCCCTCGAGCTCGAACAGGATGATCACGGTGCGATATTTCTCGCCGATGCCGTCGAGGATGTCGTACAGGGCGGCGGTCGCTTCACGCCGCTGAAGCAGGTCGAGCGCGTTCGGCTGATCGACGGGCAGCTCAGCGAGGTCGTTGGCGGCCCCCCGCGATTCGCCCGCCACGACGCCCGTCGACCATCGGCGCCACCACCCGCGGGCGCGCCGATCGCGGACGACCCTGAACGTTATCTCGTAAAGCCAGGTCGTGACCTGAGCGTCGCCGCGCCACTCGTGAGAACGCCGCTGAACCACCAGGAACACCTCGTGAACGATGTCCTCGACGTCGAGCCGTGGGCCGCCGAACCGCCGAGCCCAGCGCGCGACGTCGTCGGCGTGACGGCCGTAGATCGTCTTGACGTCGAGCGGCGCCGTCGCGACGGGTCCCGGCGCAGGATGCGCGGCCGCGGCCGACGGCGAACCATCGGCCGGAACGCTCGAATGCTGTCGCACGGGGGACATGGGCTTCGGCCTGACCCATCTGTGTTCGGCGGAGGGTCGAGCTTACAACCAATTTCCGCGGCGCCGCGCCCCCCGCGGGCCGGTCACCTGGCGAGAAAAACGCTGACGCCGATGGCGACGGTCGCTTCGACGCGGGGCAGGGCCACCGAGGCGTCATCGGGCGCCGACACGGCGCGCTGCCCGCGCAACCACCCCGCGAACGAAACGTCCAGCCACGGCGCGACCGTATGGTTGGCCCACACGAAGCGGCCGCCGGCGCCCACACCGGGATCGACGCTGGCGTCGTTCAGGTTGGTCGTGAAGCCCTCGCCTCGCGCCGAAAGCGCGGCCACCAGCGCCTCGGCGTGCAAGTCCAGGGTCAGCGCGGTCGACCGCGGCGTCACGCGCAGCTCGGGGCCCAGCCCGGCCACGAGCCGACGCCAGAACACGCGCCCCGTCTCGAGCGGGATCTCCCGCTCGGTGCCGCCGGCGAGCATCAAGCGGAGCCCGACAGATCGGCGCGTCGAGGTCGCGCTGGCGATGACCATGCCGCCCGCGGCCGCCGCCGCACCGGCACCGGGCGCAACCGAGCCCGACAGCGCCGCGCCGACCTCGAACACCAGCCGCGGCGCCGTCGGCGTCGATGGGGTCGATGGGGTGGACGGAGCGCGCACGACCGCGGCCGGAGCCGCGACCTCGTTCGACGGCACGGTGACGGGAATGGACGGCCTGAACTCCGGATGGACGTCGCTCTCCCAGGCGGCCACGACGACGGCGGCCGCCGCCGCCAGCTCGGCGCAGGAAGACGTACGCGGGAGGTCGCGCGTGCCGAGCAGCGCGCCGTCGGGCGCGGACAGGCTGACGCGCAACACGCCGCCTGCCTCCTCGATGCGCGCCAGGTCCCGGGGCGCGCTGGTATCGACCGCCGGTACGAGCTGCGCGACGCGCGTCGAGACTTCATCCGCGGTCGGGCAGGTCGCGTTGCCGTTCACCGTGATCGCGGGGCCCATCGCGAGCACCAGCGCCCAGGGAAAGAAGAAAGCGGGCATGTTCACGCCGCCGCGACAGACGCCCCGACCGCGAGCAGCGTCGACAGCGTCACGCAGGACAGGCCGCGTGCGCGGAGGAGCTCGAGCAAGGTCGGCAGCGCGCGCACGGTGGACTCGCGCAGGGCGGTCTGCTCGGAGAGCGTCCCGTCGTGCAGGGCGATGATGTCGCCGGGGCGGGCGCGGGCGGCGATGCGGCGCACCTTCTCGGGCGTGAGGGCCCAGAGGCCGTCGCGCGGCGCGGTGGTCCAGGTGACGACCGACAGGCCGACCCGGCGGGCGGCGGCGTGCACCTTGGGGTTCTGCACGCCGACGACCGGACGGTAGAAACGCGGCGCCGGCGCGCAGCGGCTCAGCAGCGCCTGGTTGCGCGCCAGATCGCCGGCCAGCCGGGCGGCGACGAACAGGTCGGCGAATGTGTTGTGGCGGTAGCTGTGGTTTCCGATCTCGTGGCCGGCGGCCACCAGCGCGCGCACGACGTCGAGGTTGCGCTCGACCGCCGAGCCGACGCAGAAGAACGTCGCGCGCGCCCCCTGTTCCGCCAGGTGCCGGGCGATCCGCGGCGTGAAGCTGGGGTGAGGCCCGTCGTCGAAGGTGAGCGCCACCTGAGGCCGATCGCGCGGCCCGTGCCACAGCGTCGGTCCGAACACGGTCGCGTGCGGGTGGAAGATACCGAGCCCCAGCGTCGTCACCCCCGCCGCGCCCAGCCCCAGCGCCAGCTCGATCACCGTACGCCCCTTCGAGACCGCACGATCCTCTCTAACACGTCACCAGCGTTCGTACTTGATCACGACACCGTGGCAGAACGGCGCGGGCTTGCCGTTGACGACGCGCGGCCGGTACTGCCAGGTCTTTGCCGCCGCCAGCACCACGGGATCCAGCCGTTCCGAGGCGGACGAATGCAGCACCGCCTCGCGGACGTGGCCGTCCTCGCCCACGCAGATCTCCAGCTTCACGACGTAGGGCCGCCACTCCGGCCACACCGATTCGGGCAAACGCGGAAAGGTGTCACGCGTTCGGAGCGCGGTGGCTTCGTCGTGCGAGATGATCGGCGCGTCGTCGCGCGGTTGCATGTCCACCGCTTCGTAACCCAGGACGCGCGCGTGCAGCTGGCGGCTGATCGCCTTCCCGCCGGGGCCGTCGCCGAAGCCGTCACCGAAGCCGTCGCCCAGCCCGTTGCCCGCGCCCGCGCCATCGCCGGCGCCCGCCGCCGCCGGCTGATCGGTCTGCGCGCCGGGCGGCACCGGCGCCGCCGCGCCCCGCGCGACCTCGACCGGACTCTCCTCGGTGGCGGGCGGCGCGTCGAGCCCGGGCGCTGCCTCGGGGACGGGCGGCGTCGCCGCCGCGATCGCGCGAATGGCCAGCGGCCGCCGCCGCTGCCGGCGCGCGGGCTCGAAGATGGCCGGCTTCGTCGCATGCGTCGGACCGCCGCCCCCCGTGTGCGCCGGCTCCTCGACCTCGATCGCCGCGGCGGCGATCGGTGGCGGCTCGACATCGACCACGATCTCGACCGCGTCCACCGATTCGCGCGTCGCCCGCCGCGGCTCCGCCGCCAGCATGAGCGCGACGAGCACCCCGTGAAGCGCGCACGAAAACCACAGTGAGCGACGCATCGACCGACCGACGCTCCAACGATATCACGCGACCGGCTGGTCGCGAATTCGCCTAACCTGACCGGCGATCTCGGCACTAATCCGGCGGAGGTCGTTGATGCCGGAATCGCCGAGCGACGAGAGCCCCTTCAGCCGGGGGCGGACGGACAAGGGGCGCGCGAACCGCTTTCGCCTCGACGTTCCGGTGCAGCTGCGGGAGCGTGGCGCGTCGTACAGCGGCCTGGCGAAGAACATCGGCCCGGGAGGCGTGTTCGTGGCGACCGTTCACGCGCTGGGCGTGGGAGAGCGGGTCACCGTGATCCTCCAGGCGAAGCGCGACGCGGCGCCGATCGAGGCGCTGGCCGAGGTTCGCTGGTGTCGGTCGTTCGTCGAGCTCGACGATCTGCCCGCCGGCGTCGGGCTGCAGTTCATCGACACGCCGCTCCGCGCCGCGATCCTCGCGAACGAGCTGCGGCGTTCGACTCAAGGCGTGGCCGCGTTTCGATAGTCGTCCGTCGGAAGCTCCCGAAGGGGCACTTTGGCCAACGCAAAAGTGCGTTGGCGCGTGGAACAAAGATCCGACGGCCCCATGAGGGCGGCGGACGCGTGCCCTTGGGATGGGTGCCCGGAGGGCGCTGCCAGGTAAATCTAATTAACTATTACTGGTGACGTCGTCTGGGTGCCACGAAAGGACGCGACCGTGGCGCCGCCGGATCGAGGGTTATTGACGTTAAATATAGGAGGGAAGCGTCTGAGGCGCGCCGTTGCGGACTGCCGTCGCTTCGGAGCGGACTTGAACTGACTTCGAAATACGGGTAAATATAACTTACTAATGGTCGTTCGCGCGACGGCCCCCGCGGTGAGCGCACCCGCGGGAGATGTTCATCGCGAGCTTGGAGGCACGCCTGATGGAGCTCGAACGCCGCCGAGAGATGAAATCGCTCCCCGCGCGGGACGGGTTCCCGCAGACAACGTTGCCCAGCGTCCGGCGAGAGAACCCGGCAATCGTTGCGCGAACGTTCGCCGACGAAGAGACGAGCCGTTAGCAGGCGGCCGTTCGTGACCTACGAGCCGCCGGACGCCAGCTTGGTGCTCGCTCTCCGCGCCGGAGAAGGGTGGGCCTCGGAAGCGATCTGGGATCGCTACTCGGATCGAGTGAGCCGGTTCTTCGCCCGGCTGGTGGGGCCATCGCGCCACGACGTGGAAGATCTGACCCAGGACGTGTT
>Ga0070689_100002474_pt1 | contig 12069 bp, 6 predicted proteins | sample KBSS23HmetaG_FD_64669 | JGI IMG/M metagenome (GOLD analysis project Ga0070689, IMG submission 64669) | Switchgrass rhizosphere microbial communities from Kellogg Biological Station, Michigan, USA - KBS S2-3H metaG | ecosystem: Host-associated > Plants > Roots > Rhizosphere ... | reverse complement strand
TCAAAAACCACCCGGCTCCAAGTGTTCGGTTCGAAATTATCGTTGGCCGCGACGAGCGTGAGGCGATTGGCCGCTTCGCCCGTATAGACACCCAACAATGTATTGAAATCACTGCCCTCCGTGTCGATGGTCGTCTCCCCGCTGGCCGTCGCCGTCCAGTTCCACCAGACAGAGGCGCCACCGAACGAGCCCGGGAAGGGTCCGGGAATGGAAGGTTCGCCCCCGCCGGGACCGCCGAAGGGCTTGGTTGCTCCCACATTGCTGCCCATCGCCATTACGATCGGGCCGTCCAGCGTAATGGCATTGACGAAATTGTCATTCACGGGGGCCTGGGCCAACGCCGAACCTGCGGCCAATACGACAAACGACGGAACGAGCAAACACCGAAGAACATTCTTCATACAATTCATTCGAAACGAAAACGGACACGATCACCGATTTAAACTCCGTCCCCCCACGCATCGGTCGGTCCAAACGATTACGACCAGAACAAGGATCCGGTGCGCCTTGAGGCGCAAAGATCCGGCAAGCGGTCAGAATTATCGGGTAAAGACAATCCTATCGAAGCTGGGTTACGATTCAGGTGACAATAATTATCGCAGCAGATTATCCATTTAACCATCTTTTTATCAGTGAATTACGCTGTATTGAGAGGCTAACAAGGCTTGACTTGGGCGGGATACTTGCTTGACGCGGTGTTCTTAGTATCGGTGACAATTCGAATCATGATTTCACATGTGGGGTTGGGTTTCGTCGCAGCAGGGCTCTTATTCCTTCTGGGGGATGGCCGAGGCTTGGCTCAGGTTTCATCGAACGCCCAGCTTCGGCCAGCCGGACTTCCCACCAACGCAGTGCCCGCCACCGTGACCGCAGCCATGGGAGATGTTGGGGGAAAGTTCTTCGGAAAAGTCCCCGATCCGAGTCGAACGCGACACTTCTACATCGCCATTGAGCCCGAGCTTTGGGATTACGCGCCGGAAGGGCAGGATCCCATCTGTGGCCTTCCGTTTCCTCCTCCGCTGACCGCCCAACGTCGCACCGGCAAGCTTCGTTATGTGCAATACACGGACGAAACATTCGCTTCAAAAATCATCCAGCCCGCTCGGCTCGGCATCATGGGACCGGTTTTGCGCGGCGTGGTGGGAGACTATTTGGCCATCACGGTTCTTAATCGCGCGTCCGAGCCGCTATCCATGCATCCGCATGGTGTGAAGTACGACAAAGACAGTGAAGGGTCTTATTACCGACCCAAGCCAGGTCGCGGGGCCGCCATCGGCTCCGGCGCGAAGTTCACTTATGTTTGGCATCTGGACGAGGGCTCCGGGCCGCTACCGGGCGAGCCGAGTTCGAAAGGCTGGCTTTATCACAGTCATGTGACCGGGGACGGTGAAGCGGGGTTTGGGCTCGTCGGGTTCATCATCGTCACGGATCCGACGCGAGCCCGGCCGGATGGAACTCCCAATGACGTGGATCGCGAGGAGGGGGCGCTGTTTATGATCTTCGATGAAAGCGGCCTTGGCGCAGCCGAAAAGGAAGCGGCCGAGTATGGTCTTCCTGGCAAAACCTGGACCCAGGTCCAGGAGATGACGCAGGCGGGTGCGCGGCACGCCATCAACGGATACGTCTTCGGCAATTTACCCGGCCTGGAGGTGAACGAAGGAGAACGGGTACGGTGGTACGTATTCGGCCTGGGCTCGGAGCAGGATTTTCACACGGCGCACTGGCACGGCCTCCGGGTGATCGAAGAAGGGCGCCGCCGGACCGACAACATCGAATTATTACCCGCCACGATGAAGGTCGCCGATATGGTCGCGGACAATCCTGGCTCCTGGCTGTTCCACTGCCACGTGGCCGATCATATGAACGAAGGGATGTTCGCCCGTGTGATTGTTCATCCCAAGGATGGCGCCGGTGCCAGCCGCGCGCCCGAGCATCGTTACTTTGGTCTTCGCCAGGCGCAGCAGTCCTTGTTGATTAAGCGGGCCGAGGCTTCGCTCGACCAGCGTCCCAATGCCGCGGCGCCCTGTGAGATTCGTATCGCCGGCTCGGTGACGGTCTTTGATGCATTCTCCGTTTTTACGCAGAGCGTGCGGGTCCGGATTGGCCAGACATCAGTGGAGTTCAAGCCTGACCGTCGAGGTATTGCCACCGCGCCGAACGGCTCCTGGACGGTGACAAATGCCGGGCGTTTTGGGGTCGTCTACGGCGGCATGATGGAATTTGAAGTGGTGTTGACGGGCTCGGCCTGGCTCGCTGAATTGCAAAAACTCGGGTTAACGCAGGCCAATTCGAGTGCGGCCGAACAGAAACTCTCGACCCCGGTGGCCTTGCACGTTGGCAACGCACAACACACGGCCAAGGCGGAGTTGTCATGTCGCGCGCGCTGACTTGATTGCCAGGTGCACGAACATCTAGCTGACGCAGAGGTGCACCGAAACCTAGTTGCAGTCGAGTTTCAGCCGGAAGAAACGAGCCGTTCCGGACGTCACCACGTTGGCGCTGAAGTCAACGCCGTTGCCGGTCGAGCCCAGCGTGAGATTCGTCCACGGGCCATTCACCGTGGGCGCACCTTGCAGCCACCAACCGGCACCATGCCAGCGGGTCTGCGCCTGATTGCCATTCCGACTGATTTGCAGAGACGGCCGTGGATGAGCGAAGGCGCACTCCAAATCGGCAGTCCCGGCAAGCTCCACCCGGACGCCCCCAGGATTTTGCAGCTGCGGCTGGGCCAGGTCTGGCTCATTGAAGATCACGAACTGAAGCGTGTTCATTCCCGGCACAAAGCCACTGCTGATATTGAACGATGCCCACGCATCGAAGCTCGTGGGCGCTGGGGCGGTCACCGCTGTTCCGTTGAGAATGATCGTCTGCCCACGATTGTCTGCAGCCCAGCGTCCCGTGATTCTCGCGCTGGCTGGGTTGAATCCGGTTAGATCGAACTTGGTTTGATAGGTGAAACCGGTGCCGCCGGGGATGATCGTGTTTTGATTCTGCGAGATCCACGCCGAGGTCCGGTTATCGGGCAGCCACGGTGGAACCGGAAATCCGCCCGCGGCCGTCGCCGTGTAAGCCGGCAGCGGAGAGATCACCGGGCCATTAGGGATCCAAACATAGTGTGGATCCGTCTGGTCTTCTCCCAAGGGCAGACGGTTGTCTCCGACGCCCGTGCTGAATAGGCCGGGAATCGCCCGACCGCGCGCCAGGATGGTCGTGATGCAGAGGTCGTCAATCCAGTGGTTGTCATTCGCTCCGCCGACGCGCCCTCCCAGAATCCAAATCGGCTCCCCGATGACGGAAGCTTGATACGGCGTTTGGACGTTGCTGAGAACCTTTGTACCGCCATAGGAGACATCCATCGTTCCATCCGTTCGCAAGTCAATGCTGACGTCACGGGAGGCAGCCGCTGCGTCCGGCGCGCCTGACGGACTTTGGGACGGTTGAATCGGCGCGCTGGCCACAATCGTTCCGAGCCATTTGATCTCGATGGCCGGGCCTTCGGAACCACCGTTGTCCCAAGTATCAAAGGTTACGGACAAACCTTCGGCGAGGCCTTCCTCGGCCGGTTCGTTATAATCGGGGGATGGGCGGACAGTGGTCGCCGGCGCGAGGTTGAAGCTGAAACCATCCGCGGGGAACTGACCATTGCCACAACACGTCGAACCGAAGAGGGCTGCCTTGAAGGTCGCCCGGAACGCCTGCACGAAGCGTCCGCCGCCGAAGTCGGGCACGTAGGCAATGCCAAACGAATCGTTTGGCACCGTAATGAGCTTCAAATAGCCGCCTTCGACGCGCGCTTGGCCAAAGAGCGGCAGCGAAGCCACTGGCGGGGCGTTGAAGTCGAGACAGCGCTGCGGTCCTGCGAAGGCGGTGATCTGGAGATTATCGATCCAATGATTGTCATTGGCGCTGCCCACGCGTGCACCGAAAACCCATTTGGGTGCGCCAATCCTGAGTGGATCATAAGGAGTTTGCAGGTTGTTAAAAAGCTGAACGCCGCCGTACGAGACATCGATCGTACCATCAGTATCGAGATGAATCGTCACCGCCCGCCGGGCCGCGTTCGGATCGCTGATGCCGTTCGGGCTTTGCGAAGCTTGGAATGGGACGGAGGCAATCGTCTGCCCCAACCATTTTACATCGACGGCGGGAGCTTCGCCTCCGCCGTTGTCCCAAGTGTCAAAACAGATTGCCAGCCCCTCGGCCAGGCCCTCCTCGCCGGGTTGGCCGTAGTCTGGATTGGCCAGGGCGGTTGCGGCGGGGACGAGATTGAAGCTGAACCCATCGGCCGGAAGAGCTCCACCACCGCAGCAAGTCGAGCCGAACAGCGCGGCGTCAAACGTGGCGTGAAAACCATGAACCGGCTGCCCGTTGTTAAAATCATTCACGTAAGCGATGCCGAAACTGTCCGTGCTGGCGGAAAGCAATTTCAGAAAGCCACTGTCCAGACGGGCGCCCCCGAAGAAGCGGAGGAACGCCGACGACTGGCTGAAGTCCGACTTGAACTCGGCGACGGCCTCCGCCCGCAGCATGCTGGCACCGGTCTCGAATCGCAGGTTGTCAAAGTCTCCATAAACCGCGGGTTCCGTCTGGCTGTGCTGACTGGAGAGGCGGATGGAAACGATGTTATCAGAAGCGGACATGAACGAAAGGGTTTGCCAGGTTCCACCACAAGCGGAGACGTTGGGAGTACAGTAACCCGGGTCGCCAAAATTCAGTGGATAGAGGACCCGCGCAATGAAAGTCGACGAATTCTGCGTGGCGGAACTGTAGAGTTCGAGGAACGGCTTGCTGTTGGGCGTGCCGAGAAATTCCAGCGGCAATTGGGGCCGGGCATCAATGCTGACAAATCGTTGCGGGACGGCAAACGTCGCGGAAACGGCACCGGAGCGGGTATCGAAACTGGTGACGGTGGAAGAGGCTGGGTCGACCAGGGTGACCACGTTGCTGCCCGACGCGGCCGTTGTTGACCCGAATGTGTTCATATCCCGGGCAAAGGCGTGCCCGGACGTGCAGACGACGCAGCCGAACGTCACCCCCGGATAGTGGGTATCCACGACGGTCCCGTTGGCGACGTCATCGAAATCGATCATCGCGGCCGTCATCGGGACCGGACTGCTGAGCAATATCAACATGCCAACGCCACAAGCCATGGCGGTTGGCTCACGAAACATTTTCCCAGTGCGCATAATTCAGGATTCTTGATCTTGAGTTGGGCAGGTGTGCTCCCACGTTCGCCCGCCCGGGCAGGGAGCGAGTCGCGGCACAACGCGCGTCTCCGGGAAGGGGAACGCGACATTTCGGAAGGATCTTTCAAAAACTTTTGTGAAAGATTTGTCGGGGGCCATGCGTTACCCTGCAGGCCCATGAGCCGCCCAATGGCGAAACACAGCAAAGATTCCTCCTTGATGACCCGCGCCAGCTTGCTCGGGCGGCTGAAGAATTGGGAGGACGCCGAAAGCTGGGAGGAATTCGCTCAAACCTACTCGCGGCTGATCCGGGGAGTGGCGGTTCAGTCCGGCCTTAACGAGGCCGAGGCCAAGGATGTCGAGCAGGAGACGTTGCTCAGCGTGGCGCGAACCATCCATGAATTTGAGTCGAACCCGGAACGCGGCTCGTTCAAAAGCTGGCTGCTGAATCTGACCCGCTGGCGCATCACTGATCAATTCCGGAAACGCGCACCCGGCGCCACGTCCCATTCGATCGACGACGAGGATCGCACAGCCACGGCGGAGCGGATTCAGGACCCATTTTCCCTGGATGCAGTCTGGGAATCAGAGTGGCAAAAAAATCTGTTGGAAACCGCGCTCGTTCGGGTGGGCCGCAAGGTCAAGCCGAAGCACATGCAGATCTTCGATCTTTACTCGGTGCGCCGCTGGCCGGCCTCCAAGGTCGCCCGCGAACTGGGCGTCAGCATGGTACAGGTCTATCTGGTGCACCATCGTGTCACCAAACTGCTCAAACAGGAGGCGGCCTACCTGGAGAAGAAATTGGCGTAGCCGGCCGCTGGGTAGGCCTTGCCGCGCTGCGGCAAGGCCCGTTCGCGTTTAGCGGACGGAATGCTTCTGCGTGCACTGGAGGGGAACTGCCCGGAGCACGAAAGTGTTCCGCCACTGGAACGCGGCGGGGCCCCGCCTTCGCCCGGAGCTTCGGCGCGGCAGGCCGGCCCAGCCCTCCCAAGGGAATTTCAGGCTAACTCGTTGCTGCTTTCGCATGGCGTTGCGCCCCGTTTCTGCTAAAAGGTAGGCGTCGCATGTCCACCCGGCTGCCGCACATTCCGGACTTTCAACTCCTTCGCTGCATTGGACGGGGCAGCTATGGCGAGGTTTGGCTGGCTCGGGGCGTCACTGGCTATCATCGGGCGGTCAAGATCGTTCATCGTTCGAGCTTCTCCGAGGATCGCCCTTATGAGCGGGAGTTCTCGGGCATCAAAAAGTTTCAGGCCGTCAGCCATTCCCAGGAGAATCTCGTCAACATTCTGCACGTCGGCCGCAATGACGAAGCCGCCTACTTCTTCTACATCATGGAGCTGGCGGATCCGGCGGGAGCCGCCGGCACTTTTGGCCCCCCTGGTTCCGATCTCGACGCCAATGGTTACGAGTCAGGCACTCTGAAACATTTGCTCCGGACGCACGGGCGATTGTCCGCTTCCGATTGCCTGTCCATCGCCAAAGGGTTGGCCCGGGCCATCGAACATCTTCATCGAAACGGCCTGATTCACCGGGATATCAAACCCTCCAATGTCATTTTCGTGAACGGCGTTCCCAAACTGGCGGACATCGGACTTGTCGCCGGCCTGGACGAGTCACGGTCGTTTGTCGGCACGGAAGGATTTGTCCCGCCGGACGGGCCCGGTACGGTGAGCGCGGACGTTTTCGCCTTTGGCCGTCTCCTTTATGAGATGTCGGCGGGAAGGGATCGGATGGATTACCCGAAGCTTCCGGAGAATTTCGATCAGCTGGACGATCGCCTGGCCCTGATCGAGTTCAATGAAGTGGTCCTGAAAGCCGGTGATCCGGAGATCCGAAGGCGCTACGCCTCGGCCGAGGAGTTGGTGCGGGATCTCCTGCTGCTGGAGGCGGGCAAGTCAGTGCGCCGCCTTCGCTTGCTGGAAACACGGTTTGCTCTGGCCCTGCGCACGGCCGCCGCCGCGGTCATCATCACGTTGGTCGCGGTGGCGGCCTGGCTTTGGGCGGCGTCTCAAGCGCGCGAAGCTAAACAGAATGCTGCGGAATCCGAACGGCACCGCATCGAGGCCGAGAACGCATTGCGGGACGTGCGGTTGAACCAGGTCCGCGCCAACCGGCAATCGCGCTGGGCCGGACAACGTTTCGAATCACTGCGACTGCTGAGGGATGCGCCCACGATGACGAACAGCCTGGCTTTTCGTAATGAAGCCATCGCCTGCCTTTCCCTCCCGGACGTTCGTCCATTTCGTTCAGTTCCCCTGATTCGCGGCTCACGCGTCGTCGTCGATCGGCAACTGGCCCGCTACGCCACGAATGATCCGACGGGATCCATCTTCGTGCGATCCGTGGGGGATGATCGATTGCTCAATTATCTTCCCACCCCGGGGGCGGGCATTTACCGGTTCGGTTTCGCGGAAGACGACCAGGCGATCGGCGCGTCCTATTTAGACCGGCGCTTCGCGGCGTGGGACTTGAAAAAGTTTCCTGCTCCCGCCGCCGGAGTTCCCCCGCCCAAATGGGCCGAACTTCCCGACGGCGTCCGGCCTTCGCGGATCCTGTTGCCGACGGGAGCAAACGCCGGCTCCGGCCTGCCCGACGGATCGGAACTCGCCGTCTTCTGCCAGGATGGGCGGGTTCATTTCCTTAATCCTACAAATGGAGTGCCGTCCCGGGTGCTAACACTGGATCCGCCGGCGACGGGAATTCACTTCAGTCCGAGCGGTTTGAAATTCGCCGGGATCCGCTCGAACGACTGCGTGATCTACCGAACGAGCACCGGAGAAAAGCTGTTTATCTTGTCTCATCCTGCGCCGGTGTCGTCACTCGCCTGGCATCCCGACGGCCGGCGCCTGGCCACCACGTGCTTTGATTTCAAGGTTCGCATCTGGGACACGTTGAGCGGCCAGCAGACGAGCGGCTTTGAAGATCATGAGGCGGAGGCCACCAGTGTGGAATTCGACGAGACAGGCACGCTTTTGGTGTCCGGCTCTTGGGATGACACAACCCGCCTCTGGGCGCCGGAATCCGGCGTGGCGCTCGTTCGTGTGCGCGGCAGCGGCAACGGTGTGCGGCTCGCGGCCAACGGATCCCGCATCTGTTACACGAGCTGGGACAATTCCCGACTGGTCATTCACGAGGTTTACCCAGGCCATGAATCCATTTCCTTCGAGCGCTGCCGGGGAGTTTACGGACTGACGTTCTCACCGGATGGGAGATTTGTCGTCGCCGGAAGCACCGAAGGATTACATATCTGGCAGCTGCCGTATTTTCATCCGGTGGCGACCCTGCCGATCCGCGACTGTCCGCGGCCCTCCTTCCTTCCCGACGGCAGCCGCCTCTATGCCGGCGGTCGTGGTGCGGTTCTGGAAATTCCTTTCGGCACGGATGAAGGGCGGGGGACGCTTCTTGCGGGCCCGCTGCGTGAATTGATCGACATGCCCAGCTCGCAGCAGGCCCATATCTATCTGTCGACAGATGCGACGACGGCCGCCGTGGCGTTGAATGACCGCATTGAGCTTTTTCGTCGCCACAATGAACGGTTGGAACCGTTGCAACGCCTGGACGGGAAGGGGCAGGGGGTCGTGTTTGGACCCGATCCACGATGGTTCGTCCTGCTCCGGAATTCGCGCCGGCTCGATGTGCTCGATCAGAAGTTCGCAGTCGTGACCAATTTCGATTGCATCAACTCTGGTGTCACCCGTTTTTCCGCCGACGGTCGCTGGCTGGTCATGGCCATGACCAATGGTTATCAAACCCGTCGGGTCGGCACCTGGGAGCCTGGTTCGGTTTTGTCGGAATCGACCGGATTATCGCACCGCGAGTGTCTCGCCTTCGCGCAGAACGCAAACCTCGTCGCTGTTCGCACGGGGGATCGCGACCTGGAGTTGAAATCGGCGCCATCGTGGGAAACGGTGGCGACTCTTTCCATACCGTTAACGACCACGGCCGTGGCCTTGAGCCCGGACGGAAGGCTTCTGGGAATGGCCGGTGAGAAACTGGGGGTGCGCGTGTGGGATCTGGCCAGCTTGCGCCGCGGCCTCGCCGCCATGGGACTGGACTGGACGCAGCCTTCCCCTCCAGCGGGGACCCGTGGATTTCCTGATGGGCCAATGTTGCAACCAGTCGTCTATGTCGATGCCCCTCGACTCACCAACGAGTCTCCGGTGCTGGCCCGGAAAATTCCACCGAGGCCCGCGGGCGCCTCCCTGGCGATGCTCGACCTTTCCAATTACTACAACGCCAGTCTGCCGGACGGCTGGATTCCTTCGTTCGAATTGGGCGCCACGGCGGAGCACAGCCTGACCATGCCGCTCGGCACCAATCGATGGGGTGGAATCGATTTTGATGTGCGCGGAGCAATTCAGTTGACGAGTTCCACATTGGCGTCCCGCCAGGGCAAATTTCCGCATCACGTCAGCGGCATCCCGGTCGGACGCCGCAGCCGCACCCTGCACTTTCTGCATGGTGTGGATCGGAACGTGCGGACGGGCACGACCGTCGGCGGTTATTTCATTCGCTACGTGACGGGGGAAGAGGAGCTGGTGCGGGTTGTTTATGGGCGCGACGTTCTGGACTGGTGGGCCGAACCGCCGGCGGGTGGGACCAATGGACCGATCGTGGCCTGGCAGGGATCAAATCCCGCGAGCCGACGCAAGAACGCGTCTGTCCGGGTTTACCGATCAACGTGGGAGAATCCACGTTGGGACATCCCGATTCAATCCATCACCTTTGCCACGGCCAAGACGGCGTGCGGCCCCTTTCTGCTGGCCATCAGCGTGGAGTGAGGAGGCGAATCAGTCCAGAAGCGCGGACCTTCGAGCCGCCGCGCGAACTTCACGCCGCGGCCATCCCTCCCGCTCGTGCTGGGCCTGCCGCGCCGAAGCCCCGGGCGAAGGCGGGTCCGTTTGGCTACGATTCCTCATTGTCCTTGGAACGTTTGCGCTTTTCCACCGCTTGGCGGAGCAAATACTCGATCTGCCCGTTGACGCTGCGCAGTTCGTTGGCGGCCCACTTCTCCAATTCGGACCAGAGATCCGCGGGAATGCGCAGCAGGAATGGTTTGCGCTCCTCCTTGGGCATCTATTGATACAGGGTGCCGGTGTTGATGACGGGCGATGCTTCGGTTTCTCCACAGAGGACGACCAGGAGATTGCTCACCATCGCTGCCTTTCGCTCCTCGTCCAATCTGACCACGCCTTTCTCTGAGAGTTCACGCAGCGCCATATCCACCATACTCACGGCTCCATGGACAATCTTTTGCCGGGCGGCAATGACTGCTTCGGCCTGCTGGCGACGGAGCATGGCTTGCGCGATCTCCGGGGCATAGGCGAGATGAGTCAATCGCGCTTCCTCGATGATCACTCCCGCTTTGAGCATCCGTTCCTGGAGTTCGGTTTGCAACGCGGAGGCGACTTCATCGGCGCTTTCCCGCAGTGTCAGCTCGTGCTCATCTCCTCGATCGTAGGCATAAAGGCTGGCGATGTGCCGGACAGCCGCTTCGCTTTGGATGTGAACGTAGCTCTCGTAATCATCGACATCGAAGGCCGCCTTCGCCGTGTCTTCCACGCGCCAAACCACCACGGACGCGATTTCAATCGGATTTCCCCGTTTGTCGTTCACCTTGAGTTTCTCGCTGTTAAAATTGCGAGCGCGCAACGAAATTTTTGAGCTCAATGCCCGATGGGTTCGCCGAATTCCAGATGCGCTTTTTTCGGCCGCTTCCATTCCGGACAAGGGGATTTGGGCGCGAGAACGGGAATAGAACGGATTCGCCCACCAAAACCCGCTGGTCCGAATCGTGCCCTTGTAGGCGCCGAAGAGGATCATGACGCGTCCTTCGTTTGGCTGCAGGGTAAAATGTCCGCAGAAGAGAATCGTCGCGGCGGTTTCGACTAGAATGGCTGGCACCAACCATTTCAATCCGGCCGCATTTCCTGACCGGGCCGCCTCCCCCACGGTGCTGATGATCCAAGCCACTCCGGCGAGCAGGACGACAAGGTTTACCACAAACATGAACCAGCCATTCAACGCCCGGCCCTGACTCTCGCTGCTGATCGTTTTCATTCTTAATGCTCCCCATGTTCAATTTTCATTTTGATATAATAGTGATATCACATAGATATCTTCCGTCAAGAAATAGTTTTTGGAAGGAACGAGTGGGGCTTCTGGGAAATAAACACAAACAGTGCTCCAGCCGGAACACTGTTTGTGTTTATTTAGAATCTTCTTAGCTGGAACGCTTCGCGATCTGTTTAATCAGAGTCCGGCTTTTCTTCGCCTGCATAGGAACTCGCAAGCGAAGGCCGATGAAGTATCTGGGGAGCTGTCTATCTGGCGGGTGGACGGCCTGCGAGTTGTTGAAACCAATGGAGAGCGAGTTCCAAATGATCCAGATTCTGGCGGTGCCCCCCTTCATACGTCTCCTGACGGATTCGGGCAAAGCCGCTGTGACGCATGGACGCCGCCACCGCAGCGCCGTGGTCGGCGTTGGCGATGGGATCGCTGGCGCCGTTGCTCAGGAAAAACGGCACCTGCTTGAAGCGATCGCCCGGCTGAAACATTTGCAAGCCCAAGGTGGCCCGATCCTCGTTGCAGCCCCCCATGAAAACTCCGATGACGCGCCATCCATCGCGGGTCATTGCCGCCGCCACCGCGGCCGAGCGTTTTGCGCCTCCGGAAAAACCCGTGCACACCACAGGCCATTGCTTGGCGGGCGGCCAGGTCCGCGCAAATTGTTCGAGCACGCTGGAAAGCGTGCCCCAGCCGAACTCAATCGTGTCCTGGTTCACATCCACCTTGGGCCCATCTGCTGCCAGCACTGCCCATCCGGCCTGGAGCGCCAGGTTCGTTACTCCCGGCATCGAACTAATAGCGGAACCACCAC
>Ga0070689_100002469_pt1 | contig 12073 bp, 8 predicted proteins | sample KBSS23HmetaG_FD_64669 | JGI IMG/M metagenome (GOLD analysis project Ga0070689, IMG submission 64669) | Switchgrass rhizosphere microbial communities from Kellogg Biological Station, Michigan, USA - KBS S2-3H metaG | ecosystem: Host-associated > Plants > Roots > Rhizosphere ... | reverse complement strand
CGCCGCGGAAGTGCTCCAGTTTCTCGTACCGATCGCGGTCTGAAACGATCCGCCGTTAATCGAGTACTCGACGGCACCCAAACCCCGCGTGTCATCCGCGGTACCTTGGAACAGATTGGTGACTTCAGTAAGTCGGGCGTTCGCGGCCGGGGCGGTGAATGTCGCCGTTGGCCGCGGCTTCACCACGATGTCGACCCGGCCGACCGTTTGGCCACCCAGGTTATCCGTCGCCTCGGCCGTCAATCGGTAGCTGCCGGATGAAAGATTCTTTATCAGAACACCGGCCGGGTTGGTCGCCACATTACCGATGGATGTACCATCGCGAAAGAATTGAATCCGACTCACGCCGCCGTCGGCGTCCGAAGCTGTCGCAGCCAGCGTGAAGGTGGCAGGGGCAATCAGCCATGCGCCATCGGCCGGAGTCGAGATGGAGATTGCCGGCAGCGCGTTGACGATTATCGCCACGTTATTGGTCGACTTGTCGCCTATCGTGTCTGTGAGCACAGCGGTCAGAGTATAATTGCCGGCCGCGAGGTCGGTGATGTCGACGCGATAAGGATTACTCGTGTCCACGGCCAACGAAACGCCATTAGTAAAAAACTCGATCTGGCTCACTGCGTTTCCGCCGCCCGAGATCGAAGCCCGAATTGAAAAGGAGGCAGGCGCGCTTAGAATCGTGCCGTTGGTCGGTGATGTGATGGTGACGAGCGGCACTCCGCTGGCTTCGTGGAGTAGGCCCAGCGCGAGCAACAACGAGGCGATGAGGGTCGTTTTCATGCCAACTTAGTTAATCGGCAGAATCAGGAGCAGATTTAGGATGGGAATTCCTCCCGAACGCGCACATGTTCCGATCATCATGAATCCCAAGACTCGCCAGACTCGCCGCCAATTTCTCAATCAGACCGCTGTTCTGGGAGTTGGCACCGTCGCGATGTCCATCACCCGTCGCGCGCACGCGGCGGAGGCCAACAATAAAATCGTCCTTGGAATCATCGGTCCGGGCGGCATGGGCACAAATCTCCTAAAATCCTTCGCTGCCCAACCGGACGTGGCCGTCGCCTGGGTTTGCGATCCCGACTCCGAGCGCGCCGCCAAGGCCGCCCAAACCTCCGAACAAATTTCCGGCCAACGCCCGAAGGTGGAAAAAGATCTCCGCCGCGTGCTCGAAGACAAGTCAGTCGATGCGGTAATTATCGCCACTCCCGACCATTGGCACGCTCCCGCCACCATCCTGGCCTGCGAGGCGGGCAAACACGTCTATGTGGAGAAGCCCTGCTCCCACAACATTCGCGAGGGGCGCCTGATGATCCAGGCAGCGCGACGTCACCGGCGCGTGGTGCAAGTCGGCACACAAAGCCGGGGCACGTCACACGTACGGCGCGCGATGGAACTGCTGCACGGGGGAGCCATTGGCGACGTGCTGGTGGCCAAGGCCTGGAACAGCCAGCATCGAGGTTCCATTGGGCGCGCCAAACCCTCCGAACCCCCGTCTCACCTGGATTTTGATTTGTGGATCGGCCCGGCTCCGCTCGTTCCCTACCAGTCCAACCTCCTGCCCGGCGTCTGGCGCTGGTGGTACGCCTTTGGAACCGGCGACATGGGAAACGATGGCGTTCACGATCTCGATCTGGCTCGCTGGGGACTGGGCGTCGAGACGCATCCCACGACTATCAGTGCCGTTGGCGGCAAATACTTTTACGACGACGACCAGCAATTTCCCGACACGCAAACGGTGGTTTTCGAATACGCCGGTGAAGGCGCGCGCAAACGGCAGCTCATCTACGAACAACGGCTCTGGTCACCCTACGTGCAGGAAGGCCACGAAAACGGCAATGCGTTTTATGGCACCAAGGGAATGCTCATCCTTGGCAAACACGGCGGCTGGCAACTGTTCGGCCCGAAGAACGAGCTTCGCGAAAAAATGTCCGGCGATATCGAAAACACGCCGCACCATCGCGACTTTCTCGAGTGTATCCGCAGCGGGAGTCGGCCCAACGCGGATATTGAGATTAATCACCTGAGCACCACCCTTTGCCATCTGGGCAACATCGCCACCCGGGTTCGACGCACGCTGACGTTTGATCCGAAGAGCGAGCAAATCATGAACGATCGAGAAGCGGGCGCCCTCGTTCGCCGGGAGTACCGCAAGAACCATTGGGCGGTGCCCAAGGATTCTTGATTTGCGAATTGCGATTTTTGATTTGAGGGGAGGATTGGGCGCGGCCCCGCTGAGATTGCGGAAGCGGGAAGTTCGGGCGTCAAACGAACCGCCACAAAAAATTCCGTGAAAGGTTTCGATTTGCCGGCGGTTTCCTTCAGTGCGCACACAGGTGGTGGAACACGCTTATGAACGGAATCTCATCAAAATCCGATACCTTGGTCCTTTGCCTGCGCCTGTGGGCGATTGCCTGTTTACTGGCCGCCAACGATGTGACCTTGACCGCGCTCGCTCTCTCACCGCCCTGCCCGAAGCCGGTCTTATCCATTCGAAAGCTTGCTAACAACGAGGTGGAACTCAGCTGGCCAAGCTGCTCGTCGAACTTCTATCAAGTCGCGTGGACGACGAACTTCCAACGATGGGAAATGCTCACGCCGCCCCTGGCCGCATCGGATGTAAACGACACGCTGACCTGGACCACGCACACTTCCCTGGATTGTCAGTTCGTCCAACTCATCGTCCGGCCTTTGACCAATGCTCCGGTCCCGACGAATTCCGGGATTTATCCCGGACGCACGTTCACCCATAACGGCATCACGCGCACCTATCGGATCAACATTCCGGAGAGCTACACGAATGGAATGCCCGCTCCGCTAATGCTGGCGTTGCATGGCCACAACCAAACCGCTCAAGAGTTCGCCGGGAACATTCCGGCACTCAGCACCTACGCCAATACAGCCGGAGTCATTCTTGTATTTCCGGATGGCACCGCAGACCAGCGGGGCACCGGCTGGAACATTCTCGATCCGACGCCGGACAATCCCGTCGACGACGTGGGCTTCCTGCTCGCCCTCATCGACGAACTCGACGCCTCGCTCAACATCGATCGCAAGCGCATTTATGCCGGGGGCTTCTCCAACGGCGGACAGATGTGCCATCGCCTGGCCGCGAAGACGACCAACGTTTTTGCCGCGTTTGCCGCCGTCGGCTCGGCCGTGGCCGGAGAGTTCGGCACGGGCGCGCTCGTCTATCAGCCGCCGCCGTCCGAACCGAATTCCATGCTCATCGTCAATGCGACCAACGATTGCAAGCGACCCTACTGGGGCGGCCTCAATGACGATGGTGTCTTGCAACCGCCCGCTCGCGATTCATTGACCCATTGGACGAACGCGAACTTCTGCACGCCGGCGCCGGTCATCACAACGAACCTCGTGGTCACAAATCATATCCATCGTGTCTTTGCCGACTGCGGCGGACCATATCCCCCCTTCAATGCGTTCAAGACGAACCAGGTGATTCGGGAGCACTACCAACTGACATGCACGCCCGGAACGGAAGTCTTATTTGTCACGCTCACCGACGGCGGGCACGAATGGCCGGAAACGAGCGATAATGTCGGCTTCGATGCCAGCCGCGAGGTGCTGGAGTTTTTCCTGCGCCACTGCCGCTGCGACGCCACGGGCGCGATGGATACGACCGCGATATCCGCAGCGGCCGGTCAGTACGAATTAAACGTGTGCGATCAGGGGTACAGCCGGCTGTTCCGCGTGCAGGTTCCTGCCACCTACAACCCGGCCACGCCGACGCCGCTGGTCTTCGTGTTCCACGGTGGTGGACAAACGGTAGCCTCGTTCAGCGCGCTGCATCCCGCTCTTTTCACCAAATGCAATGTGGAGGGAATGATTCTGGTCCTGCCGCAGGCGCTGCCGAATCCGCTGGCGGGATCCACTCTCTGGTCAGAGAAGCCATTCGACGTCGTGGTGAATGACGTGTCCTTCGTGACCAACCTGGTCGAACGACTCGCCGCGGCGCTGAACGTGGATCGATTGAGGATCTACGCGACCGGCTTCTCCAGTGGCGGCGATTTCAGCCACTGGCTGGGCAGTACGACGACCGGGTTGTTGGCCGCCATCGCGCCGGTCTGCCACACCATGGGGTGGGTGGATCGCAGCACCGGGCTGCTCGTCATGCCGCCGCCGGCGCTCGAGACCATGGCGGTAATGATGGTGCGAGGTGGAATGGACCCGGAGAGGCCATTCAACGGCAGCGCGACGTCGTTTTCGGCGCAACAGGACGCAGCTTACTGGACTGCGGGGAACGGCTGTGCCGGAGCGCCGGTCGTCACCAGTGTGCCCGGGCTGGTGCGCTGGCAATTCAGTCCGTGTGCGGGAACGACCGAAGTGATTCTGGTTCGCGTGAACAACATGGGACACGAGTGGCCGGACGGTCCGCTGTTCAATGCCAACGTGGAGATCATCGACTTCCTGTTGACTCACACGAGATGATCACGACGGGGTAGGGCATCCGTGTTACGGCGTACGTGATGAGCGTAATCACGAAGAACGTGCGGAACGGTGACCGGAAGATGAAAGGATGCACGAAAGGTTCGCGCCGCTGGAACGCGGCGCGGGCCGCCGTAGCACGCCGGGCCCCACCCTGTGCCTTACCCTGCCGTGACTTCTTCCACCGGCTTGGGGGATTCCTTCAGCGGTGGGAAATGATTATATTCCAGCCAATCGCGCAGACAGCACATCATGGCAATCAAAGCCGCAAGGCTGCACGGCTTGACCAGGTAGGAATTTGCACCCATCTCAAAAGCCCGCTCAACGTCTTCCGTCCGGGTGGAAGCGGAGAAAACAATAATGGAAATGCGCTTCAGGCCTGGAACCGTTCTGACCCACGCCAGGACATCGAAGCCGCTCACTCTCGGCATGTTTAGATCCAACAACATGACGGCGGGCAACGGGTATCGTTCGCGATCGGCGAAAGGCGCATCGCCGTTCAAATAGGCCATGGCCGCTTCGCCGTCGTTGACCGTCACCACCGAAGGTTTGAAGTGCGCGGCCTGGCACGCATGCTTCATCAACAGAAGATCGTCTTCACTGTCATCAACCAGAAGAATCGTTTGCTTTTCGTCCATACAATTGCCGCCCCCATGCGGGGCCATATGTTATGTCTTCCACTGCGGGTCGATCGTTCATGCTCTCCGCAAATCGAACCAAAAACGGCTGCCGCGGCCGGTGGACGACTCAACTCCCACTCCCCCACCCATGCGCTCGACGCCTTTCTGCACAATAGCAAGGCCAACCCCGGTGCCGCCATAGGCACTTCCCTGCAAACGCGTAAACAGCCGAAAGATCTGCTGATGATGTTCCGGCGCTATACCTATACCGTTGTCTTCCACCCAGACGCGAACAAATTTTCCATTGGCATCCGCGGGCGCAGGACCCTGGGCCGGTCGGTCCTCACCTCGAATCCTAACATGAGGGACGACGCCGGGGGCGACAAACTTCAGGCCATTGCTGATCAGATTGTAGAGGACCTGTCCCAAGGTTGGCTCATGGGCGTAGACTGCAGCCAACGGCTCGACCAATTCCACTTGAGCGGTCTTATCCCCAATTTCCTTCTCCAACCTCACGATCACCGAGCGCACCACTGTCTGAAGCCGGACCGGGGTCAGCTCAATACTTTGTTGGGCCACGCGGCTGAAAGCCAGTAAGTCCTGCAACAACGCGTCCATAAACTGGGCCGAAGTACTGATTCTTCTGGCCAGGTCGCGTCCTTGTTCATTCAAAGCCGTCTTGGCCGACTCCAAGAGCAGTTCGGAGAATCCCTGCATGGACCGGAGTGGCGCGCGCAGGTCGTGGGCAATCGAATAGACGAAGGCCTCCAGCTGCTGGTTGATGGCCTGCAAATCACTGGTGCGCTCGGCCACGCGAGTTTCCAATTGCCGGGCATGCTCTTCCAGTTGAGCCTGCGCCGCCCGCAACGCTTCTTCCGTCTGTTTGCGTTCCGTGATGTCGCGCGTGAAACAGCGCGTGTGCATGAATCTGCCGTCCTCCCACAAAACGTTGGAATTGATCAGCACATCCCGGACAGAACCGTCCTTGCAGCAAAGGCGGGCGGCATAATCCTGCAAAGTGTCTCCGCGGCTGAGGCGGCCGAGAATGTCTTCGAGGATCGGTTGCTCCAAATGAAACTCGGAGAGGTGATGACCAATGTATTCCTCACGGGTGTAACCCAGAAGATTCAGCTCCGTCTGGTTGGCCCAAATAATCCGGCCGTCCGGACCCGCCCAATGCATCGCCACACTGGCGTTTTCCAGAAACTCCCGCAGTTCCCGTTCAGCCCGAAGCAGAGCTTCCTCCTTCTGCTTGCTCTCGGTGACATCAATGTTGACGCCAAAAAGTTTGAGCGGCTTTCCCGATTCGTCCCTCAGAACGATGGCCCGCCCGGCCAGCCAATGAGTGCTGCCATCCGGCCAGACGGTCCGCCACTCACCTTCAAATTTGCCGGAGGCCAAGGCATGGCTAACGCGCCGCAACGTCTCTGCCCGATCGTCGGGATGGATCAACTGTTCCCATGCCGCCTGCGTCGACGCAAAACCGCCGGGAGACAGGCCATACATCGCCTCGAGATCCTCGTCCCAGGTGCTTTGGCCGGTTTGAATGTTCCATTCAAACGTGCCGATACGAGCTACCTGATGGGCCCGTCGCAAACGATCTTCACTGGCTCGCAACGCCGTATGGTTGGCGCTCAGCTCCTCGTGGCGGCGCTCCGGGGTCAGATCCGTCACCAGCACGCCGATAGCGGACCCACAATCCTCCGGCAGGGCGTTGAACGTCAAAAATGCCGGAACGAGGGCGCCGTCAGCGCGCCGCAATTGAGCCTCGGCTCGAGCCGACTGTGCCTTTCCTTCCCGCAGGAGATGGTCATAGATCGGCTGATCTTCGGGCCGGACAAATCCCCGCAGGGACATGCCCATCAAATTGGTCTGCGGCAGTTTGAGGAGGAGCCCGAGCTGGCGGTTGCACCAGGCGATCGTGCCGTCCGCCTGCAGCGTGGCCGCGCCTTGATGCATCTCTTCGACAAAGAGCCGATAAGGGCGATCGGCTCCCGCCAGCGTATAAATCTGGTTTTGTCCGGCCTGCTCCACCACCACGGCGTCAATGCCCCCGCTGCGAATGGCGCTCAGCGTTTCCTCGGCCTCTTCCAGCCGGAGACGCAATTGGCTGTTCTCGGCTTGCAGGGCTTCCAGCCTGGTTTTTGCCGAATCTTTAGTGCTGACGGCCTTCACGACTTTCCTAGCACAGACGTCCTGGATCACCTTCGTCGAATATCCAGCCCGAGGAGCACCCGCTCCTGCATGGAAAGATTTCCAATCAACCGCCGCAAGGGCGCCGGCAGCTTTTTGACCAGCGTGGGCGCCGCGATAATTTGTTCGTCCTTCGCCAGCGACGGGTGCTCGTAGATATCGATCACTTCCAAATCGTAGCGTCCTTCGAGGTATTCCTCGCAGATGGCTTTGATGGCGGTAATTGCTTCGATCGACCGGGGCGTCATTCCGGTGACGTAGAGGCGAAGAACATAGCGTTCGTCGTTCGGCCCGTGCTCCAGGGACCTTTCGAATGCCTCGGTGACACTGCGATGAGTTTTCTTCGCCATCGGATGGGATCTCATACACCCGATTTGGCCGGGCGCAACTGCAAGCCCACCAGGGCTTGCTCCGTGTTGGAAAGATCCCCCACAATTTTGCGAAGCGGCTCGGGCAGTTTGCGGACGAGGGTGGGGATGGCCACGATTTGATCGCCAGCCGCCAATTGCGGCTGCTGCAACAAGTCCACTACTTCGATGGTATATCGGCCGGCTAAATGGGCTTCGCAAATCTTCTTGAGATTCGCGAACGCGGTAATGGACTTCGGCGTTTGTCCCGCCACATAGAGCCGCAAGGCCCACACTTCATTGCTTTTCGCAGGTGCTGTCATTTTTCACCTTTCGATGTTTTCCGTCGGTGCTCCGGGGTTATCGGATCGGCTTTCCTCTTGATTGCCATTTCGTCACGTTCGGATTGGAGCATCCGATCCCGGGTCTCCTCCTGGCTCAGCATCCGGTCGGCCTCCTCCACTTCCACTTCAAACTCTTTTCGCAGGGCGATTAAGCGAGCCTCGAACGCCTCCCGTTTTCGTTTCAGGTCACGCTGCTTGCGCTCGATTTCATCAAGCTTGGCCCTGGCGCTGGACCGTTCGCGAAATTCCTGAGTTTGCCGCGCCGAGCCGGTCAACACTCCATCCGGCCCAAGGTAAACGTCCTGAAGCTCGATGCCGTGGTCCGTGAGGAGGAACTCGCGAACTTGATTGGAGTGGGCCATGCCTCGCGACTTCAGGATGTACATGGCGCGGTTGCGTTCCCCTCCCATCTCGACATCGCGCAAGAGCAGCCACGTATCCACCAGGGAAGAGATATTGACGCCGCTGCTTTCGACCAGCTCCCCGCCGCTGATGAGATTTGTCATCAACGCGGTGATCTGCCGAATTTTCAAAAAATCAATCAGGCGGGTCAGCATGGCGGTGGCATCCCTGGTCGTCCCCGCCTGGACCAGGCTGTCGACTGGATCGAGGACCACGACCTGCGGTTTGTATTCTTCCACCAGTTTGTGGAACTCGGTCAGGTGAGCTTCGAGGCCGAGAATTGTCGCACGAATCGCATGGAAGTGGAGCAGGTCTTTTTTGATAAACGGCTCCAGGTCCACGCCGATCGATCGCATATTGCGAACGATCTGATTCGGCGATTCCTCGAAGGCGAAATAAAGGCACTTCTCTCCCCGAAGGCAGGCCGCCCGGCAAAAATGAGCCGCGAGGCTGGACTTGCCCGTGCCGGCCGTGCCCGTCACCAGGATGCTGCTGCCGCGGAAGTATCCCTTGCCGCCGAGCATGCCATCCAGCCGCGGCACACCGCTGGAGATGCGTTCCGTGCTTGCGACATGCGCCAGACCCAGGGACGTGATCGGCAAAACATTGATGCCGGTCTCGTCGATGAGAAACGGATACTCATTGGTCCCATGAGCGCTTCCGCGATACTTGACGATGCGCAACCGCCGGGTCGTGACCTGATCCGTCACCCGATGGTCCAGGAGGATGACGCAATCCGAGACATACTCTTCAAGGCGGTGCCGGGTAAGCTGGGTTTCTCCTCGTTCACCCGTAATGACCGCCGTCACCCCTTTTTCCTTCAGCCACCGAAAAAGACGGCGCAATTCCGCCCGGAGAATCGCCAGGTTGGAGAAGCCGCTGAACAACGATTCGATGGTGTCCAGCACCACCCGCCTGGCTCCAATCGAGTCAATGGCATGTCCCAGTCGGACGAACAGTCCTTCCAGGTCGTAATCCCCCGTCTCATCAATCTCGCTGCGTTCGACCCGGACGTAATCGATGTTCACCTTTCCGCTCCTGACCAGATCGGCCACTCGAAAGCCGAGGGAAGCGACATTTTGGGTAAGTTCCTCCTGCGTTTCCTCAAACGCCATGAACACCCCGGGCTCGTCGAACTGGGTCGCGCCGCGCACCAGGAACTCCATGGCAAAAAGCGTCTTGCCGCATCCGGCGCTGCCGGAAATCAAAGTGGGCCGGCCCCTTGGCAAGCCACCTCCCGTAACTTCATCCAGGCCCTGAATTCCGGTCGGGCATTTGGGCAATGGACGGGTCGTAGCGACCCTCTGGCGGTCGAGTTTGTTCATGTGAATCCGAAGTGAATCTACCGTGGAGGTTTCTTCCCCCGGTGGTCCTGGATAAATATACTGATGACCAGCCAAAAGCCGCCGGCCGCGGCCGCCAGGAAGAATAGCATGGCGAAACCCGGGTAGCCGAACAGCCGGAAGGTGGTTTGAACCTGCATCAGCTGGGCCGCCCCCATGATGAGCGACGCCAGAAGAATGCCCGCCGTAATCCGATTGGCGATTTTCTGAATGCCTTCGACGACCATCTTGGCGTCGACGGACTTTACCTTCACTTCGAGTTCCTGCCGCGTGATCGCATCCATGATGCGATTGAGCCGGCTGGGCAGGCCCCCGATAAAATCCTTCATCTCCAGGAGAGAGCTGACGACGCTTCCCTGAGTGGCCTGCCGGAGCATTCTTTTCGACATCAATTCGCCCAGGCTGCGCCGGATGAATTCATTCGGTTCAAATTCCGGATCCAGGATGCGCCCGACTTCATCCAGCTGCAGCAGGGTCTTGCCGAGCAGGGTCAATTCACTGGGCACGACGAGGCCGTTCTCGGCTGCATTCCGACTCACCTCCAGGAGCGATTTTCCCACCCGCAGTTGCTGCAGTTCCTGATCCTGTCGCGCGGCAACGAGACGGCATAGCCGCCGTTGAAACTCGACCTCATTGAAGTCTTTCTTCGCCTCACTGATGCGAACGACCAACTCGGCCACCTGATCTCCATCCCCATCGCTCAACGCGGTCAGGATCTTCAGGAGATTCTGCTGCATGGCGGGCGTGGTGCGGCCCACCATGCCGAAATCAAGCAAGGCGATTCGTCCGTCGTCGGTCAGGAAAACATTTCCCGGATGAGGATCGGCATGGAACAGCCCGTCCACCAACACCTGTTTCAGATACGCCTTGCACAATTGCTCTGCCAGCTGCGCGCCCTTCAACTCGAGGCGAACCAGCGGACCCAGGGCTGTAATCTTGCGCCCCTGCACGTAATCCATGGTCAACACCCGGCGCGAGCTGTAATCGGGAACCGGCTGGGGAACCTGGATCAGGTCAAACTCCTTCAGGCTTTCTCCCAGGGAAATTAGGTTCTGAGCTTCCCGTTCGTAGTTCAATTCCTGTCCAACGGTGACGCGAAATTCCTCCAGGATGAGGGCAAAACGGTAACGACGGCCCACCTGGGTATGCGCATCCAGAAACCTGGCAATCTCTGCCAGCACCTCAAAATCTTCCGCGATTTGACGTTCGATGTTTGGACGCTGGACTTTCACCACCACCAGGCGCCCGTCCCGCAGCGCTGCGGAGTGAACCTGGCCGAGGGAGGCCGCTGCGATCGGCTTCACATCAAACCGGGAAAATGCCTTCGAAATCCTGACACCCAACTCGCTCTGGATAATTTCCTCCACCTCGCCGTAGGAGAACGGCTTCACCTTGTCCTGCAGCCGCGCCAGCGCTTTCACGTACGATTCCGGCAAGAGATCCGGACGGCCGGAAAGAACCTGACCCAATTTCACGTAGGTCGGTCCCATCGCTTCCAGGTCGTCGGCCAGTTGATCAGGCGTGACCTCGCCGTTGGTCGACGGCTTCAGGTCCGCGGCGTCGATGCCCTCGTCGGCCGCCATTTGCGCGACCAAATCGGAACGGCCGTACTTCCAGAACAGCCGGGCAATTTCTTTGTATCGTTTGAGGTAATTCGGAGCCAGTTTCATCACACCGCAGCAATCATGAACGCTTCCAAAAAGCTAAAGGCGCGCCACGAACGCACTCCAATTTTTCTACTGATCCCGATAAGGATGACCTTGGTCCTCACTGCATTTTGCAGCACTCGTTTCATCCTCTGGGTATTCTGCACGATGCCGAAGGGAACTGGACCGAGGCTCTTCGGGGCGCAGCCGTGCTCCGTTTCATTGGCGGACCGCGGCTCTATTGAGCCGAAGCACGCCCGCACCTCGGGCCGCTTTGGACCAACTCGATCGCACCCGGCCTCCCGGACCCGCGCTCCGACCCGCGCACGGTGCTTTTATGCCTAACGCTTAAAGCCGAACAGCTCTGCATGATCATTCCGCTTTCCCAGGATCGTGTCGCGGATGATGTCCGCGGCAATGGCCGCGAAATTTGTTCCGTTGGCACCGTAACAAAGGGCATGGAGGACGCGCGAGCGGGCCTTCAATGGGCCAACGTAGGGCAAACCATCCGTTGTCTCACCGAACGTGCCCGCCCAGCAGGAACTCAATTCTGACGGAATGTCCGGGAACATCTGGCGCAGCTTTCGATGCAACGCCCGGCCTTTGTCGCCAATCAGCGCGTCCCGTTGGCTGGCGTCGACGAAGTCCTCATCTCCACCTCCCACCATAATCCGATCATCGCTGGTCGTGCGGAGATAAATATAGGGACGTTTCGTTTCCCAGATGAGACATCGCTCA